>Ga0222427_100194_pt1 | contig 153467 bp, 153 predicted proteins | sample 2B20Ametagenome_FD_182890 | JGI IMG/M metagenome (GOLD analysis project Ga0222427, IMG submission 182890) | Enriched microbial communities from leaf-cutter ant dump, University of Wisconsin, Madison, United States - 2B20A (version 2) | ecosystem: Environmental > Terrestrial > Nest > Insects... | reverse complement strand
GGCCCGCTGCAATATTACCCGAACCGCCATGACAACGCCTTTTCACCCAAGGCCAGCCTGCAGGGCGATGCCGGTCCCTATAACCTGCAACTGAGCCTGGGCACGGCCACGCGCTTCCCAACCGTCGGCGAACTCTTCCAGGGGAAAATCAATGCCGGCCAAACCTCTATTGACCCCACCAGTTTTGCCCCGAATCTGAAAGCCGAAACCTCGCACGATATCAGCCTGATCGCGCGCCGCCGCCTCGATCACATCACCCTGACCGGGAGCCTGTTTGGTCAATCGATCACTGACGCCATTTTCAATTATCAAGGTCTTCTGGAAGATGGCACGGTCGTCTCTCGTTATCAGAATATCGACCGCATGAATCAGTATGGCGTCGAGCTGATTTTCGAGTCGCGTGATGTGCTGATTAATGGCCTGGCCATCGAGGCCAGCGCCTCATGGATGGACGCCCGCACCGAGAAGAACAGCACCGCCCCCGCTTCCGAAGGCGTCCAGTTTCCCCGCATTCCCAAATGGCGCAGTAACGGCAATCTGCGTTACGCCTTCACACCAAAGCTGAAAGCCTCCCTCGGCTGGCGCTATGGTTCACGGCCTAATTCCGACCTGTTCGGCTTGATGCGCGGCGACGCCTACGGTTACCAGACGGAATATTTTTTCCTCGACACGCGGATCAGTTATGACCTGACAGAAACCACACAGGTCAGTTTCGGCATCGATAACGCCAATAACGATCAGGCCTATGTCTCCCATCCCATGCCGCAACGCAGCTTCATGCTGGAACTGAAATACCGGAATTAAGCGATGGAAAAGACAAAACAAAAAATCATCGACTATCGCATGTTCTGGCGCTGGCATTTTTATGCCGGGCTGGTCTGCATACCGTTCGTCATTATCCTGTCGATCACCGGCCCGATCTATCTGTTCAAGCCCCAGATCGAGGCCGCCATCGATGCGAAATACGATCATCTGCCCTTCATCGGCGCGCCGCAATCAACCGAGGCCATGGTGAAATCGGCCATGGCGGCCGTACCCGGATCGCGCTTCAAGGCCATAGAGGTCAGACCGGATACGCATGACGCCGCGCGGATCACCGTGCTTCAGGGTGATGACAAAATTCGCGTTTACGTCGATCCGAAAAGCCTGAAGATATTGAAACAAGTACCTGAAGAGGAACGCTTTATGGAGGTCATAAAAACCATCCATGGCGAACTCTTCGCCGGGCGCTTCGGGCAGGTTATCGTTGAACTGGCGGCAAGCTGGGCCATCGTCATGATCCTGACCGGCTTTTATCTGTGGTGGCCACGCGAGACGAAGGGTGTAGCCGGCCTGCTTTATCCGCGTCTCAATATGGGCGAACGGATATTCTGGCGCGATATCCATGCGGTCACCGGCCTTTATATCTCGGCGCTCGCCCTGTTTCTGCTGCTCACCGGCCTGCCCTGGACCTATGTCTGGGGCAATGCCTTCAAATCCGTCCGCGACATAGCCAGCCCGGCCCCCGTCACTCAAACCTGGTCACAAGGCCGCGCCGATGAAAGGAAAGCCTTGAAGGCCGAAGGCACGGCACTTGTCGATCTCAGTCGTCTTGACGTCCTGCTCGATACAGCCCGCGCTCTTGACCTGCCCCCGCCGGTCACCCTATCCGCCCCCGCAAAGGGTGACATGCTATGGAAGCTGGCTTCCGACACCGGCAACCGCCCGCAGCGCGTGACCATGATGATCGATCCCACCATGCTGGAAGTCATCAGCCGCGAAAATTTCAACGACAAGAAGCTGCTGGATCAGGCAGTCGGTTACGGCATCGCCGCCCACGAAGGCCAGTTATTCGGCCCGCTGAACCAGATACTGGGCATCCTGACCGCCTTGGGCCTGATGACCTTAAACGTCAGCGCCATCGTCATGTGGTGGCAGCGGCGGCCTGCAGATAAGCTCGGCGCGCCGCAAATCCTGCCGGATGAACGCCTGGCCCCCGGACTGGCCCTGATCATCATCGCGTTCGGCATCTTCCTGCCGGTGCTGGGGATCAGCCTGATCGTCACCGGTCTCATCGAATGGCTGATCCTGCGCCGCATTCCCGCCGTTCGAGATTGGCTGGGATTAAAACCCTGACGGTGCCGGTGAGCGTAGGTCAAACCTTATCGAGCGCGCCGCCCTTGTGTGCCGCGATATGATCGGTTTTGTCGCTTTTAATCTCATATTGCGGATCGGCCTCTGACGCATGATGCGTATGGCCCTTGTAATCGAAGTCTTTGGTATGGATCGCAATAATGGTTCCGGATACCCGGCCGGCTTCGGAATCCCAGCCGACATGATCACCGATTTTGAATTTCCTGCTCATTGCACAACCGCCTTTATCAGGTTCACAGGCGTGGCGTATGATGACATGCGTAAATTTGCAATATGTCAAAAGACCTGGTGGGCGATGACGGGATCGAACCGCCGACCTACTCGGTGTAAACGAGCCGCTCTGCCAGCTGAGCTAATCGCCCCTTCCAGGGAGCGCCCGATGTGCCAAGCCTGCCCCCATAAGTCAAGAGGCGTTTCCGTATCCGATGATTTAAAATCACCTGCTGCGGAAACGCCTCTTATTAAAGTCTTTGGCTTGTGCCCGTGGAAACGGACCGTAAGCGCAATTAGCCGTTCAGAGCGCCCTTGAGGCCTTCACCGACGCGGAAACGCGCCGTGACAGACGCCGGACGCTGGACGGTTTCACCGGTGCGCGGATTGCGGGCGGTGCCGGCTTCGCGCTTTACGGCGAGGAAGGTGCCGAAGCCCACGAGGCGCACGTCATCACCCTTTTTCAGGGCGCCCACAACGCTGTCGGTGAAAGCGTCGAGCGCCTTCTTGGCTTGATCTTTCGTCAGACCGGCCTGATCGGCGATGGCGGCCACGAGTTCAGCTTTCGTCATAAATCTCTCTCCCTACCCGTTATGGGATCAGTTGCTAAGCATACCCCTAACGCCGCCGGTCCAAACCGTGAGTCGTTAACGGGTGAAGCCGATAGAGACTACAAAAACGTACGCCCGTCAAAGCAATAAATGCCGTTTATTGCGGTGCAAACCGTGTTTTTTTAAGGGTTTGAGCGTTTTCACGCCCTTTTGAAGACCTATCCCCAAGCTATGGGTGAAAATTGAACCACTCCGTACAGCCGGCAAAGGCCGATTCGCGGGAAACGCCTTCTGCGCAAGGAAAGTGATTCTTTCTCCGCGAGAAGCAGGCCCAGGACAAAAAAAGCCCCGCCGACCTGAGCCGGCAGGGCTTTCATTTTATCTGAGCAAAACGCCCTAATGCGCCGTGGTGGCGTCCGCGTCATCCCCCGGCGTGACCGCGGTAGCGGCAATGACCGGTTCGATCCAGTCCACCGGCGTCAACGGCTTGGTCAGCGCATGTTTCAGCGCCTCCTCCACCAGAGATACCGGAATGATCTCCAGGCCCGATTTCACATTGGGCGGCAGATCGATCAGGTCCTTCTCGTTCTCCTTCGGGATCAGCACGGTCCTGATACCGGAGCGCAGGGCCGCCAGCAGTTTTTCCTTGAGGCCACCGATCGGCAGGACACGGCCACGCAAGGTGATTTCACCCGTCATGGCCAGATCCTTGCGCACCGGAATACCGGTCAGCACCGACACCATGGCCACCGCCATGGCGACGCCGGCCGAGGGTCCGTCCTTGGGCGTGGCGCCTTCCGGAACGTGAACGTGAACGTCGGTTTTGTCGAACACCGGCGGCAGGATGCCGAATTTCGGCGCCAGCGCCTTGACGTAGGAATTGGCCGCCGAAACGGATTCCTTCATCACGTCCTTCAGATTGCCGGTGACCTTCATATTGCCCTTGCCGGGCATCTTGATGGCCTCGATGGTGAGGATATCGCCACCGAATTCCGTCCAGGCCAGGCCGGTGACGATACCGACCTGATCGACCTCATCCGTCGCGCCGTAATGGAATTTCTTCACACCGGCATATTTGGCCAGGCGTTCGTCATCGATGGTGATCGAAACCAGTTTTTCACGCGCCAGATCACGGATGGTCTTGCGCGCCAGATTGCCCAGTTCGCGCTCCAGCGAACGCACGCCGGCTTCCCGCGTATAGTAACGGATCAGGTCGCGGATGGCGGCTTCGGGCACCACGAATTCCTCAGCCGTCAGGCCGTGTTCCTTCATCAGGTTCGGCAGGACGTGACGCTTGGCGATCTCGACCTTTTCATCCTCGGTATAGCCGGGGATGCGGATGATCTCCATCCGGTCGAGCAGCGGCTGCGGCATGTTCAGCGAATTGGCCGTGGTGACGAACATGATCTTCGACAGGTCGTAATCGACTTCGAGATAATGGTCGGCAAAGGTCGAATTCTGCGCCGGATCGAGCACTTCCAGCAGGGCCGAAGCCGGATCGCCGCGCCAGTCATTGCCCATCTTGTCGATTTCGTCGAGCAGGAAGAAGGCGTTGGTGGACTTCACTTTCTTCATGTTCTGAATGATCTTGCCCGGCATGGAGCCGATATAGGTCCGGCGGTGGCCGCGGATTTCCGACTCGTCACGCACGCCGCCCAACGAGATGCGCACGAACTCGCGTCCGGTGGCCTTGGCGATAGACTTGCCAAGCGACGTCTTGCCGACGCCCGGAGGGCCGACGAGGCACAGGATCGGACCTTTCAGCGTGCCCATGCGCGCCTGAACGGCCAGGTGCTCAAGGATGCGCTCCTTGACTTTTTCCAGGCCATAATGATCGGCCTCAAGAATATCCTCGGCCTTTTGCAGGTCGATCGCCTTCGGCTTGGCGGCGCCCCAGGGGATCGATAGCAGCCAGTCGAGATAATTACGCACGACGGTGCTTTCGGCCGACATGGGCGACATGTGGCGCAGCTTGTTCAGCTCGGCCATGGCCTTGGCGCGGGCCTCCTTGGAAAGCTTGGTGCCTTTGATCTTCTTTTCGAGATCGGCCAGCTCGTCCTTGCCCTCGTCCTGTTCGCCGAGTTCGCGCTGAATGGCCTTCATCTGCTCATTCAGGTAATATTCGCGCTGGGTCTTCTCCATCTGGCGCTTGACACGCGAGCGGATTTTCTTCTCGACCTGGAGGACGGAGATTTCACCTTCCATCAGGGCATAGATCTTTTCCAGCCGCTTGCTGACCGAAAGCTGTTCCAGCAAGGCCTGCTTGTCCTGGATCTTGACGACCAGATGCGCGGCGATGGAATCGGCCAGTACGTCGGCGTCGGTGATCTCGGCGATGGCGTTCAGCGATTCCGGCGGAATCTTCTTGTTGAGCTTGATATAGTTCTCGAACTGCTCAGCCACGGCGCGTTGCAGCGCCTCGGCATCCGGCCCTTCAGCCAGTTGCACGTCGAGCGGATAGGCTTCGGCCTCATAATAGGCATCGGTCGAGACGAAACGCTTGATGCGCGCCCGGCTCTTGCCTTCCACCAGTACCTTGACCGTGCCGTCAGGCAGTTTCAGCAATTGCAGCACATTGGCCAGCACGCCGATCTCATAGATGGCGTCGACATCGGGATCGTCATCGCCGGAATTCTTTTGCGTGGCGAGCAGAATCTGCTTGTCGCCCTTCATGACCTCATCCAGGGCCTGCACGGATTTCTCACGGCCGACGAACAAGGGCACGACCATGTGCGGAAACACCACGATATCGCGCAATGGCAGCACAGGGATGGTCAATACATCTAGCATGGATACTCCTTCACAGACTCAATGCCGCCGGATGCCTCAGTCTAAACCTTAGGCTCTCATGCTCAACCGAGTCTTAAAACAAAACGCGCCGTTTACGGGAATTAAAGGGGGATAAGTCCCCTCACCGCCCCCGTTGGCGCCTTGATTGGAATGTGGGATAAGATTTGCAGGTTTCAAGAGTCGGCACCATGCTGCTTTCCGCAAGGAGGTTGTGATAGCCTCAGGCGACACAGGAGGTTTTATGCTGAACGCCCTTATTTCCGCTGTGTTGCAAACCCTTGCAGTTCTGCTTGTGGCCGGCATTGTCTATCTTCTGTTCGGCCGCAAGACCGGCAGTTTTGCTCGTTATATCGGCCTGATCCCAACAAGCGTGCGAGCCTCTATACTCGCCCTTGTGGTTGCCGCGATCGCTGCATCGATCATGGTGCTGGTTCCACAGGTCCGCGAAGCCGGCGCCGGTGAGCATTCGGTTGTCGGTGCGGCCCTGAGTGGCGGCTTTACCCCGACCGCTATGGGCGTCTTGACGATCAAGGCCCTGTTCCAAACCTCTCTTTCCGAAGAAATCCTGTTTCGGGGCCTGATTGGCAAACGATTGATCAAAGGATTGGGTTTTGCAACAGGTAACACAATTCAGGCCGCCCTGTTCGGTGCGATGCATCTGTTGCTTTTCTTGATTCCGCAAGCAAAAACGGAAGTCGTGCTTGGCATGGTCGCCTTTACGTTTGTCGGCGGCTGGACCAGTGGCTGGCTCAATGAAAAGCTCGGCGGCGGCTCCATCCTTCCAGGCTGGATCGTCCATGGCGCAGCTAACTTGGTCGCTTATTTCGCCTTTGCCGCCTTGAGTGCGGGGCTGCTATCCTTACCATAAGCCGCAAAAGAAAAGGCGCGATCCATTTCCGGAATCGCGCCTTTCAATTGCATTACGAAAGTCCCTACTCAGGCAGCACCACCACTACGCTTTTCAGCATAGATCAGCAGAGGCTGGGCGCGGTCTTCGATGACCTCGCCATTGATGACCACTTCCTCGACGCCCTGCATGGTCGGCAATTCGTACATGGTTTCCAGCAGAATGCCTTCAAGGATGGACCGCAGACCACGGGCACCGGTCTTGCGCTGGATCGCCTTGCGCGCAACGCCCAGAAGTGCCTCTTCGGTGAAATTCAGCGAGACATTTTCCATCTCGAACAGGCGCTGGTATTGCTTGATCAGGGCGTTCTTCGGCTCGGTCAGGATCTTGACCAGCGTATGCTCATCAAGGTCCTCCAGCGTCGCCAGAACCGGCAGACGGCCGATAAATTCCGGGATCAGGCCGAACTTCATCAGGTCATCCGGCTCGACATTGCGCAGGATTTCACCGGTGCGGCGGTCCTCCGGGTCCTTCACCGAAGCGCCGAATCCGATCGAGGTGCCCTTGCCGCGGCCGGAAATGATCTTTTCCAGACCGGCGAAGGCGCCACCGCAGATAAACAGGATATTGGTCGTATCCACCTGCAGGAATTCCTGCTGCGGATGCTTGCGCCCACCCTGCGGCGGCACGGAGGCAACCGTGCCTTCCATGATCTTCAAAAGCGCCTGCTGGACCCCTTCGCCCGACACGTCGCGGGTAATCGAGGGATTGTCCGACTTGCGCGAAATCTTGTCGACTTCGTCGATATAAACGATGCCGCGCTGGGCGCGTTCGACGTTATAATCGGCGGCCTGCAACAGTTTCAGGATGATATTCTCGACATCCTCACCGACATAACCGGCTTCGGTCAGGGTTGTGGCGTCGGCCATGGTGAACGGCACATCGATGATGCGGGCGAGCGTCTGGGCCAACAGAGTCTTGCCGGAGCCGGTCGGCCCGATCAGCATGATGTTCGACTTGGCCAGTTCGACATCGTTGCCCTTCTGGGCATGATTGAGGCGCTTGTAATGATTATGCACGGCAACCGACAGGACCTTCTTCGCCTGCCCCTGACCGATGACATAATCATCGAGGACCTCGCGGATTTCCTTCGGCGTCGGTACGCCGTCCTTTGATTTCACGAACGCGATCTTGTGCTCTTCGCGGATAATGTCCATGCACAGCTCAACGCATTCATCGCAGATAAACACGGTGGGGCCGGCAATAAGTTTACGCACTTCATGCTGGCTCTTTCCACAGAAAGAACAATACAGAGTGCTTTTGCTGTCGCCCGTCGCGGCTTTGGTCATATGCTTCTTCACCTCAAGTGGCCGAGTTGCGACTCGCATATGAGTCGCCGGCCCAATTTACATGGTACCCTAACGCCGCAGCCCTTAACAAAGGCTGATTTTGGCACAGATACCCCTTATATCCAACGTATCGATACGTATTTATGCACAGTTTAGACCACGCCTCAACCGGGCAACACCGTCTACGCGTCGCTTAACCCTCTTTATATGGGGTAAGAGATAAGGATTGAAAGTCATGCTGGCCATCTATGAAAGTTTTTGCCGCACATGCTGAAAAAAAATGCAGAAAAAACCGCAGGTTCCTTGAAGCGCGGCGCAAAGGCCACGCCTAATACGAAAAATAATGGGGGGAAAAAGATTGTCGCTTTCGATTTCGACGGCACCCTGACTTACAAGGATAGTTTTATCGCCTTCCTGCAGGCCTCCAGAGGTAACTTGCAAATAGCAAGCGCCCTCGCCTTCCAGCCGCACATGCTGTTCGATTATATGAAAACGAAGGATCGCGGCGTGCTGAAAGCCCGCTTATTATACAAGCTGTTAGGCGATACATCTCAGGCGGATCTTGAAATCCTGGTCAAAGCCTTCGTCACCAAAACCGGCAAAAGCCTGTTTCGCCCGGACGCGCTGAAAGCCTGGGCCGAACAAGACCAGCCCGATCGCATCCGCGTCATCGTCACCGCCTCGCCGGAACTACTGGTCGGGCCGTTCGGCCGCCTGATCGGCGCCGATCGTGTAATCGGCACACGGCTGAAATTCTCCGAACGCGGCACATTATTGCCCGAACTGATCGGCCTGAATTGCCGCGGCGAGGAAAAGATGTGCCGGCTGCGCGAAACCTTCGGCGACACTCTTGATCTCGAAGCCGCCTATGGCGATACCGCCGGCGACTCCGAAATGCTGGCCGCCGCCCGTCATGGCCACTATCGTGTTTTCACGCAGAAACCATAACGAAAACGGGCGGCAGGATAACCCCGCCACCCGCTTGCATTTCAAAAGTCAGCTATCTTACGAGGCTTCTTTCTCGGCGTCCGCACGCTTCTCATAAACGTGATCGATCAGGCCGAAAGCCTTGGCCTCTTCGGCCGTCATATAACGATCCCGATCGAGTGTCTTCTCAATCGTATCGTAGGTCTGACCGGTATGCTTGACGTAGATTTCGTTGAGCAGCTTCTTGGTCTTGCGCATATCCTCGGCTTGAATTTCGATATCCGAGGCCATGCCGCGCGCGCCGCCCGAAGGCTGGTGGACCATGATCTTCGAGTTCGGCAGCGAGATGCGCTGCCCCGCCTCACCGGCCTGCAGGATCAGCGAACCGGCCGAAGCGGCCATGCCCATGCAGACGGTCGATACCGGTGATTTGATGTATTGCATCGTGTCATAGATCGCCAGGGCAGAGGTCACCTGGCCGCCCGGCGAATTGATGTACATCGAGATTTCCTTCTTCGGATTTTCCGATTCAAGGAACAGAAGCTGAGCGCAGATCAGGCTGGCCATGCCGTCTTCAAACGGGCCGGTCAGGAAGATGATGCGCTCCTTCAGCATACGCGAGAAGATGTCGTATGAGCGCTCTCCGCGGCTGGATTGCTCGACGACCATGGGCACAAGGTTCATGGTCAGATGGTCTATAGGGTCGCGCATCACGAATCCTTATCTGGAATAAATATCGAAGCTTGGCCGCAGATATAGGGCTAAAGTTCTTAACCGTAAGTGGATGCGTCCCCGCCGGGACTCAACTTGGCAATTTACCCACAGGATTTCAAGTGGCGATTGGCTGGGCAGCTCCTGTGTCAGCTTTTGCTGTGCGGTGCGCGGCTGTCCCTGCCGGTTTCATCGACGCCTTGCCCCTGCCGGTGCGGACGGCCGGATTGCGACTTCGGCAGACGCCCCTCCTGAATATTATCGTCCTCTGCCGGGTCGTCGCGTTGCGAACGATGGGCGGCATCCGTCAGTGATGCTCGCTGATCGGCGCCCGGTTTGCTGGCAGCTTGTTTGGTTGTCGACATGGCAATTTCCTTTCAGGAATCAGCATGGCGCCATCCGTCATCAAGATTCAAAGTGGAATTGCGCCTGTAAGAGCGCTGTGACCCAATTGTGACACCGGAAAACAGCACCATGGCGTGGGGATTGCCACAGTACAACCAAAAAGCTATCGTTAACCCTTTCAGGACTGGACATCTCATGGGGGGAGACATGCCAGACACGACACGGGATAATAAATCGAATTCCGAAGCCGAGTATTATAGCGACCGCTTGCAGAAGGTCGATGAATACATCAAGCGATCCCTGTTCGGACAGGTTTCGGAATTCACCCGGCCTTTTTCAGAACAGCATAAAAGGGATGTCATATATCGCATTCCGGAAGATATCGACGTATATAATAAAGCAGACCGTCTCCAGACGGAAAGCCGCGTTACATATTTCTGGCTGAGGTTTTTCTCAACAATTCTATTTTTTATTTTTATACTATCCCCGACACTGGCATATATTCTGATACCAGACAATTTACTCAAGAACCCTTTTCTGCATTTAATCCTATTCACCCTCGCCGTTTTCGCATCGGCCATATTGCTGGCGGGCGCCAGATTGGGACTTAGGTGGTATGCGATCGATCACAGAATCGAAGGCCGCATCAAGGATCTGGCCATGATCGTGACGGCCAGGTTCAACGAGATCAAGGAAGAAACGAACCGCGCCTGCAACAAGATAGATTCGCGCACGGAAAACGGCACCGGTTCATGGCCGCAACGCGCCAGGGGCTGGACCCGCATAGCCCTGTGGAGCACTATCCGCGGAGACGCGATAGACAGATATGCCACAACCGTGTTTTGGAAAACGCACGTATCGGTATCGAATATGGAATTGTTCGGCCGACTGATCAAAGGATTTGGTCTGATCGCCGGATTGTCATTGTTATTTTTCGCATACGGTGAAAATAGCAACACTAACGCGCTCTTCTATATTATCTCACCGCTGATCATGCTGATTTTGTGGTGTTTGTTCTGGGGATTGACCTTTATTCCGACAGACAGCCGAAAAACGCGATACGCCCCATCTCATATCATTTTTTTAATTGTTGCCTATGCCGGTTTCGCCGGGGCATGGCTTTACATCGCCACTCTCAAAAACTCAGCAGGCATAACCATCAAAGACATTGAAGCTGTCATAATCGGCTTTCTGTTCGTCATGACCTTCTGGTACGGATGGATCGTCCTGGGCGAAAAGGATGACGACACCTGGACGAAATCCTTTATCAGCCAGGTCACTGTCGATAAACAGGCGGCCCCGAATACAGCCTTTTATTTCAATACCCTGTCAGATCGAATTCAGAACCTGATCGAGGAAATTATCGATCGGGAAAGAAGTTCAAGAGGCACGCCCCCTCAAGGCCCGGCTTAAAAAATAAGGCCCCTCCATTTCGGAGGAGCCTTTTCGATGTCATCTAAAGACAAAAAGCAGCGATTACGCCTCTTCCTCTTCCTTCAGCAGGTCTTCCTTGCTGATCGGCTCATCCTTGACGGTGGCCAGAGAGAAGATCAGGTCGCAGACTTTTTCCTCATAAATCGGCGCGCGAATCTGGGCGGCCGCGCCGGGGTTCTTCGTATAGAACTCGAACACCTGACGCTCCTGCCCCGGATAGTTGCGGGCTTCCTGCATGATCGCCTGATTGACTTCCTGGTCGGTGACCTGGACATTCTGACGGGTGCCGATTTCGGCGAGCACCAAACCGAGGCGCACGCGGCGCTCGGCGATCTTCATGTACTCGTCCTTCAGTTCCTGTTCGGACTTGCCGGCGTCTTCCTCGGCGAGTTGACCATTGGCCTTGTCTTGCTCGACCTGCTGCCAGATGCCGTTGAATTCGGCCTCCAACATACGCTTGGGCAGTTCAAAGCTGTGCTTCTCATCGAGCACGTCCAGCAGGGCGCGCTTCATCTTGAAGCGCGAGGCCTGGCCGTACTGCTGTTGCAGCTGCGTCTTCAGAATGTCCTTCAGGGCCTGCAGGCTTTCCAGACCGAGGCTTTTGGCCAGTTCGTCATCGGCTTCGCCTTCTTTCGGCGAAAGGATGTCCTGAACGGTCGTCTCGAAGGTCGCGGCCTTGCCGGCCAGGTTCTTGGCGCCATAATCTTCCGGGAAAGTGACGTTGAGCGTTTTCACTTCGCCCTTCTTGGCGCCGATCAGTTGCTCTTCAAAGCCCGGAATGAACTGGCCCGAACCGATGATCAGCTCAGCCCCCTCGGCCGAACCGCCTTCAAAGACCTCATCGCCCAGCTTGCCGACGAAATCGATGATCAGCTTGTCGCCATCAGCCGCCTTGACCGACTTGCCCTTCTTGGCTTCGTATTGCTTCGAGCCGGCGACGACAGTCTTCAGGGCGTCTTCGATATCGGCTTCGGTCGGCTCATAGACCGGGCGGGTCAGTTCGATCGAGGCCGGCTCGATCGGGGTGAAGATCGGCATCATTTCGACGGCGATTTCATAGGCCAGGTCCGACTTGCCGTCGATCACGCCCTCGATATCGCCGATTGGCTTCAGTTCGGGCTGGCTGGCCGGACGGATATTGGCGTCCTTCATGGCCTTTTCGGTCGTCTCGTTCAGGGTTTCCTGAATGATTTCGCCCATCAGTTCCTTGCCGTACATCTTGCGGACGTGCGCTTGCGGCACCTTGCCCGGACGGAAGCCCTTGATGTTCATCTTGGGAGCGATCTCGGCGATCTTGGCGTCCAGCTTTTGAGTCAGGTCGCCCTTGGCGATGGTGACTTCGAGGACGCGGCTCAGGCCTTCATTCAGTTTTTCAACGACTTGCATCGATCAGTTACCTTATGCCGGTTTGGCCCCTGACCTCGCGTCAGGCCCGCACGGGCGGTTAATAATAGCGACAAAGCGCCCCGGCCTGGGCTGGGACGCCAAAAGATGTGCCCTTATGGCATGATTGCGGGCGAGGTCAACTTTTATGTCGGGGAAATGTCGGCTTGAGCGGAATTTTAATGGTTCCGGCACCCAACCTCGCCGCATGGCGTTCCTGCCTGATTTTTTGTAAAAATTCCTCTAGGCTGGTCCGATGCAATTGGAGCTTTGTATGCGTCTGGTACTGCCTACCCTTGCCATACTTGTCAGCCTGACCGCCTGCAAGCCTTCTCCGCCGCCGCAACGCCCGGAAGGCATTGATCCGACGTTTGAAGGATCGGAGGATGAAAGGCGCACCATGGCGGTGGAAGCGGCCCTGATCGCCGCCAATCCCGGCCTGGCATTGCGCAATGGCCGGGAACTGACCATTTTCCATAAAAATGAAGCCGTTACGACCTACACAAATGATCCAAAGGGCTGCCAGCGCTACTTCCTGACCGGCGTCGTGAAGCTGCGCGGCAAGGACGGCGACTTATATCCCGTGGCCGGCGTCACCTGCCACTTCGCCAACTCCGAAAACACCTACCTCGTTTTGCCGAACAGCGACAAATATGTCGTGCGCGAGGAAGCCGCCGCCTCACCTGACGGCCGCATACTGGCATCCGGTTTCGATCGCGCCGACAAGACGCAGGGAATGCTGACCCTGGCGCAATGGCCCCACATTCATGATGTGGTTCTCTTTCCGGCGCACTGCACCAACATGGTGTGGCAGGATGAAAGCCACTTCACCGCGACTTGCTGGCATAATGAAGGCCCCAACAGTTCAAACCCCTATGACAGCTTCGCCAACTATTTCTCGGCGCGAATCGAAAAAGACACCGCGGGCAAATGGCAGATGCAAGGCACGCAATGGCTGGACAGGGATACTCTCAAACCCAAGACTGTCGCCAAGCCGCTCTATCATTTTACCGCCACGCCACCGCCGGAGCCGCGTTTTGACAGGACCACCTAGGCCAAAAGCTTTCGATGCGCAGGCGGCGATTAACAAGTCTCAACCAATGGATTGAGGCCCTTTAAACCTTGATCGGTTCCTCGACATCCAGTTGTTTTTCCCACTTGGCGATGACCGCCGAAGCGACGCTGTTGCCCAGCACATTGGTGGCCGAGCGGCCCATGTCGAGCAGGTGATCGACGCCCAGCACCAGCGCGATCCATTCCGCCGGCAAACCAAAATAGGCCAGGGTCGCCATGATTACCACCAGAGACGCACGCGGCACTCCGGCGATTCCCTTGGAGGTGATAAGCAGCAGGAACAGCATCATGATGATCTGCCCCGTGGTGAAATGCACGCCATAGGCCTGGGCGATAAACAGCGTGGCGAAGGTGCAGTAGATCATCGAGCCGTCGAGATTGAACGAATAACCGAGCGGCAGCACGAACGATACGATCTTGCGCGAAATCCCGACGGTCGGCAGCCCCGCCAGCAGTTTCGGATAGGCCGCTTCGGAACTGGCCGTCGAAAAGGCCAGCAAGGTCGGTTCGCGGATGACGCCCAACACACGCAGCATCCGCCCGCCGAGGAACAGGAAGCCGACCGCGATCAACACCACCCACAAAACCCCCATGGCGCCATAAAATCCGGCCATGAACTTGGCGTAGGTGACCAGGATCGGCAGGCCCTGCTCGCTGACCGTTTTGGCCAGGGCGCCGAAAATGGCGAAGGGAGCGAATTTCATGACGACTTCGGTCACCTTAAGCATGATGGCCGAGGCCTCTTCCGCCAGTTCCATGACACGCGGCGATTTCTTTTCCAGCATCGATATGGCCGTGCCGACAAATACCGCGAAGATGACGATTTGCAGGATTTCATTATCGGCCATAGCCTTGATGATCGATGACGGGATCAGGTGCTCGACAAATTTCTCGATCGTGAAGCCTTCGGTCGAAGGCGCTGAAATGACCTCACCCGCCATGTGAAGGCTCATACCAACGCCTGGTTTCAACCATTCGACCATCAATATGCCGATAACCAGCGAGACGACAGACATGACCAGGAACCAGCCCAGTGCTTTCAAACCCACTCGTCCGACAGAGGCCGCATCTTCCATATGGCCGATCCCGGCGATCAGGGTGAACAGCACCAGCGGCGCGATGATCATCTTGATCAGGGTAATGAAAATCTTGGTCAGCAAACCGAAAATCGTGATCGCCGTCGCCAGCGTATCCCCTGTCAGGTATTCATGACTGGCCCAGCCGGCGGCCACACCAGCCACCATGGAAAATAAGATAAATAACGCGAATTTCGACTTCATACATGGCCCCTGGGCGATATTCAGGCGCCGACACTAGCCGAGGCGTCAGCGATGCGCCAGCCCCCAGGGCCTGTCATTTAAAGACGCCGCCAGCAGCCAGGCCGATCCGGACAGGGCGCAGGCGACACACAGCATGGTCCAGAACAACTGCGCCATATCGGGTGGTGGCGGCGTCACCACCATCGGAATATGAACCAGCACAACGAACAGGCTCATCATGGCGGCCTCGCAAACGGCGGCCAGCCGCGACAGGACGCCGGAGATCAAGGCCAGTCCGGCGGCGAAATGTCCGGCGCCGGTTATATAGGCCAGCGGCAGGTGAAACGGCAGGAAAGCCGGCACCATCTGCGCGGTGAAATCCGCATATAAAAAGTGCGACACCCCGAAAACAAGACAGGCGGCACCGAAGAGAATCCGCGCCATCATCAGTCCCCGACTTCCTGTCAGGAAGGCAATACCGTCTTCCGCCGACGCCGCACAGGCGATCCAGGCGCCGCACATCAGGGCCAGATCCTCGAACAGCGGCAGGCTGGCCCCGGCATCGAACGGATGGGCGGCGGCGTTCACCGCCTGAACAACCACCCACAAGGCCATATAGGCCAGCAATGTCAGCCCCGATATGACGGCGAACCGCCGAGGCAACAAAAGAGCAATGCCGCCGGCCAGGAGCAGGCCGCCGTTGACATAACCGAGCCACACCGGCAGCGATGCTGGCACCGGCTGCCATTGCAGGGCGAACTTGCCGAAGATCAAGCTGAGCACGCCCAGCCCGGCTATTCCCAAAGCAAACAGAATTCGCCCAAAGTCAATGCGCTGCATTCGTCACCCCCATCATTTCAGGAAGTAACGTCGTTCTTTTCGCGCCTGTCAAGCCTCGGCAAGTGGCAGGACTATGAAGAGCAAACTGGTGCGGATGAGAGGACTCGAACCTCCACGCCTTGCAGCGCTGGAACCTAAACCCAGTGCGTCTACCAGTTCCGCCACATCCGCATGTGCCAGATTCAAATCTTGAGCGCCTGAGGACGCAGGCCCAAGGGGGCGCTGTCTGACGCAAAGCGCGCGCGCCGTCAAGAGTCATGAAAATGAAACATGCGGTCTGTAATGCTGCGTTGCATTAAATTTCGGCCACCACACAGCCATCTAATTGCAGCCGAAACGGTCCATTTCATATTAAACGGGCAGACCTGCCGAGTCGGGTAAATTTTCTCTTTATATGTGGCCAAATCACGCTAAAACGCATTTTCCTTTTGAATTCCTGGCAGCCAGAGGTTAAAGGCTGCGCACCCGCCGTTCACGTATCGTAAGCAAATTTTACAGCCATGTGAGATCGCACGCCGGAAATGCGCTTGCATTCTTGCGCAATGCAAACAAGTTACGGTTCCGAACGGTCTACAGTTTTATGGATAGCTCATGAAAAAGATAGAAGCCGTCATCAAACCCTTTAAGCTCGACGAAGTGAAGGAAGCCCTTCAGGAAATCGGCGTACAAGGCATGACCGTGCTGGAGGCCAAGGGATATGGCCGCCAGAAAGGCCACTCGGAACTTTACCGCGGGGCTGAATACGTTGTTGATTTTCTGCCGAAGATCAAGATCGAACTGGTTGTTGCTGACGACCTCGCGCCCGCCGCCCTGGAGGCCATCCAGACGGCGGCCCGCACGGGAAAGATCGGCGATGGCAAGATTTTTGTGAGCGACGTCCTCGATGTCGTCCGCATCAGAACCGGAGAGTCCGGGCCGCAGGCGGTCTAACCAGATCATCGGCGCCTCGCCCTCTCCTCTTTAATAATTATACCGGCTTAATGGGGCGTCATATATGACCACAGCAGCAGACATTCTCAAGCTCATCAAGGAAAAGGACGTCAAGTACGTCGACGTGCGCTTCTCCGACGTGAAGGGCAAGCTCCAGCACGTAACCTTCGACATCGACCTCGTTGATGATGACTTCCTCGAAGACGGCACCATGTTCGACGGCTCGTCGATCGCCGGCTGGAAGGCCATCAACGAATCCGACATGAAGCTGCGCCCTGACCTGAACACGGCCTATATCGACCCGTTCTACCAGCAGACCACCCTGTTCATGTTCTGCGATATCGTCAACCCCGACACCAACGAGCCTTACAACCGCGACCCGCGTTCGATCGCCAAGAAGGCCCTGGCCTATACGCAATCGGCCGGCGTCGGCGACACGGTCTATTTCGGCCCGGAAGCCGAATTCTTCATGTTCGACGACGTGCGCTGGTCGATCACGCCGGATAACACCGGCTACACCTTCGACTCGACCGAACTGTCGCACAATTCGGCCAAGATCTACCCCGAAGGCAATATGGGCCACCGCCCTGGCCCCAAGGGCGGTTACTTCCCCGTCAACCCGATCGATTCGGCGCAGGACATCCGTGGCGAAATGCTCTCGATCATGGGCGAACTGGGTATGCAGCCTGAAAAGCACCACCATGAAGTGGCGCCGGCCCAGCACGAACTCGGCCTCAAGTTCTCGGACATGCTGACCATGGCCGACCGTACCCAGCTCTACAAGTACGTCGTGCAGAACGTCGCCCACGCCTACGGCAAGTCGGTCACCTTCATGGCCAAGCCGATGTTCGGCGACAACGGTTCGGGCATGCACGTCCACCAGTCGATCTGGAAGGACGGCAAGCCGCTCTTCGCCGGCGACAAGTATGCCGGCCTGTCCGACCTCTGCCTGTGGTACATCGGCGGCATCATCAAGCATGCCAAGGCCATCAACGCCTTCTCGAACTCGACGACCAACAGCTACAAGCGCCTGGTTCCGGGTTACGAAGCGCCGGTCAAGCTGGCCTATTCCGCCCGTAACCGCTCGGCCTCGATACGTATTCCGTGGGTATCGTCGCCGAAGGGCAAGCGCCTGGAAGCCCGCTTCCCCGATCCGATGGGCAATCCCTACCTGACCTTCACCGCCCTGCTGATGGCTGGCCTTGACGGTATCGAAAACCGCCTCGATCCGGGTCCCGCCGCCGACAAGAACCTGTATGATCTGCCGCCGCAAGAGCAAAAGAACATCCCGGAAGTCTGCGGTTCGCTGCGTGAAGCCTTGGAAAACCTCGACAAGGATCGCGCCTTCCTCAAGAAGGGCGGCGTGATGGACGACGACTTCATCGACTCTTATATCGAATTGAAGATGGAAGAAGTGATGAACCTCGAACTGCGTCCGCACCCGATCGAATTCGAGATGTACTACAAGTGCTAAGTTGATTTTCCTGCCGTAAGGTTTGGAAATCACTGTTAAAATCATTTACAGGCCGTCCTTCGGGACGGCCTGTTTTGTTTCGCGCCGCACAATTCATATGCAGAAATAATACGTCCTTAAATTATATTACTTATTTTAGTTGCAATTGATATCAATATAATATCAATTGCAACGAACAAAAATCCCTTTGATTTTGCTTCATTTCCCCGCAATCCGACACATAAATGACGCAAAGCCGGCCGGGCGTCCCCCTCGCCGCTGCCGGAGCCAATAAAGCGCTTGCGATAGTTTCAAGTCGCGGCACTGTGAGCAGGTGCAATATCCGCTAACCAAGGGGGATACTTTGAAAACGTGGATCAAACTCTCAAGAGTCATCGCCGCGGCGGCGACTCTCATGCTGGCGGCACCCGTCGCCGGCTTCGCTCTGGCTCAGGACGCCGCTCCGGCATCCGTTGAAGCCGTCACCTCCGAAGCGGCTTCCGTAACGGAATCGGTCGCGGCACCCGAAGCCGAGGCCGCGCCGGCGCCCGCCCTGCTCGCTTCGCAGGAAGCGCTCGAACTCGACAAGGCCGATACGACCTATCTCATCTTCTGTACCGCCATGGTGCTGATGATGACCCTGCCGGGCCTGGCGCTGTTCTACGGCGGCATGGTCCGCCGCAAGAACGTCATCGCCACCGTCACCCAGTCCGTTAGCGTAACGGCTGTGGTCGCGGTCCTGTGGTATGTCGTCGGTTACAGCATGTCCTTCGGCACCGCCACCGATCTGTTCGGTTTCAGCGGTGAACTGCTGAATAAATATTTCGGTGGTTTCGATACGGCCTTCCTGAACCACGTCACGCCGAACACGGCCTATCAGGCCACGGCCGCCGTCCCGGAATATACCTGGATCTCCTACCAGATGACGTTCGCCATCATCACGCCCGCCCTGATTACGGGCGCGTTTGCCGAGCGCGTCAAGTTCTCCGGCCTGATCCTCTTCATGGCCCTGTGGTCGGTTCTGGTCTATGCCCCGATCTGCCACATGGTCTGGGGCGGCGGTTTCCTCGGTGACCTGGGCGTCAAGGATTTCGCTGGTGGCGCGGTCGTTCACGTCAATGCCGGTGTCGCCGGCCTGGTCGCGGCCCTCTTCCTTGGCCGCCGCAAGGGCTACGGCACCGAATCGATGCCGGCCAATAATCCGATCTTCGTCCTGGTCGGCGCCTCGCTTCTGTTCGTCGGCTGGATCGGCTTCAACGCCGGTTCGGAATGGGCGGGCGATTCGGTTTCCTCGGTGGCCCTGCTCAATACCTTGCTGGCTACCTGCGCCGCCGGACTGACCTGGAAGATCGTCGAGTGGATCTTCCGCGGCAAGCCGTCGCTGATCGGTATCCTGTCCGGCCTCGTCGCCGGTCTGGTCGCCATCACCCCGGCCTGCGGTTTCGTCAATCCGACGGGCGCCATGATCATCGGTGCCATCGCCGGCCCGGTCTGCTACGTCTCCGCCACCTGGATGAAGAAACTGCTGGGTTACGATGACTCGCTCGACGCCTTCGGCATCCATGGCGCCGGCGGCTTCCTCGGCGCGGTCCTGACTGGTGTCTTCGCCGATGCGACGGTCAATTCCGGAGCCGAGGGCGCCACCGTCCTCAAACAGTTGATCGGCCTGGGCGTCACCATCGGCTGGTCGGCCGTCGGCACGCTCGTCATCCTGATCATCTGCAAGTTCACGACAGGTCTGCGTGTGACCGCCGATCAGGAAGAAGCCGGCCTCGACGCCTCGCTTCATGACGAAGTGATGGACCACTAACAACCTATTTTAATCAGTTGCACAAAAGAGACGGGGCGTCCTTTACCGGGCGCTCCGTTTTTTATCCACAGCCTTGATATTGTTAACGTTTCCGCCCCTTTTCAGCCGCAATCAATGTAATTTTGCCACAGGCATATGTTTTAAAGTCCACACCTATTGGAAGCCTTGTCATAAATCTGTAATCTGATTCCGCGCCGCAATATTCCACCATAACTGGCGCGGGAAACGCTTCGGATGGGGTTTGGCACACAAACTCAATCTGAGGACATAATAATGAAAAAGATGCTCCTGGCCGCCACGGCCATCGCCGCCGCCGTCATCGCCGGTTCGGCCTCCGCCACCGATTTCGCCGGCGGCACCATCAGCTATAACATCGCCGCCACCAGCGATTACGTTTTCCGCGGCATCAGCCAGACGGACGGCGATCCGGCCCTGCAGGCCGGCATCGATTATTCGCACGGCCTGTTCTACGTCGGCGCCTGGGCGTCGAACGTCGATTTCGCCGATTACGAACTCGATCTCTATGCCGGCATCCAGCCGGTTTACAAGGACTTCACGTTCGATCTGGGCGCGGCCTATTATGGCTACAGCGATAATTCGCTGGCCTCGACCGAACTGAAGGCCGCCGTCAGCCACCCGCTCTACAAGGGCACCATCGGCGCCGCCTACTTCTATAATGTCGATGTCGACGACACCGAGTATTATGAAATCAACGCCGCCTACCCGCTGACCGGCAAGCTCAGCATTTCGGGCGCCGTTGGCGAGCAAAAGACCGGCGGCTTCAAGTACACGACCGAAAACCTCGGCCTAACCTACGCCATCACGCCGGTCTTCTCGGTCGACGTGCGCGCCACGGACACCAACATTCCGGAAGTCATCAAGCCGTCGGCGGCCCGTCTCGCCGTCACGCTCAAGGCCGCCTTCTAGGCAGGTAACCGGGGGCCGCGTTTCCGGGCGCGGCTCCACCATCTCGCATCCGCAACAAGGTTGCGGCGGTTATCACCTGATTTATTTGACTTTTTGATTTCATAATTATGACAGGCAGTGCCGCCGGCAAATAAAACGACATGAAATCAACGCATATCGACAGGTTTGCAAGTATGGGCAGCGTTGATCAAGCCATTGAAACAAACGTGGTAAATATACATCAAAGCGTTGCTAAATGACATTGGGGGACTTTGCTCACCCCAAAAACTTGCTACATTAACTTCGGTTTTACCGTCACCCTACAAATCCTCCTGAGCCGGAAGTTAACCGGCGCCAACCACTGAACTGGGATATGAACATGAAAAAGATTCTTGTCGCCGCTGTTGCCATCAGCGCACTTTTCGCCGGCGGGGCTGCAATGGCTCAAGATGATGCCGGTCACCTGAGCTACAATATCGCCGTGACCAGCAACTATGTCTGGCGCGGCGTCACGCAAACCGACAACAACCCGGCCCTGCAAGGCGGCATCGACTACTCGAAGGGCATGTTCTATGCCGGCGCCTGGGCGTCGAACGTCGATTTCCCTTACGGCGACGGCAATGCCGATACCGAACTCGACCTGTACATGGGCCTGACCCCTACGGCCGGTAATTTCAACTTCGACTTCGGCGTGATCGGCTACACCTATCCGTCCTCCGGCGGTGACGTGATCAGCGAACTGAAGGCCGCTGTGAACCATCCGATGGGCAAGGGTTCGATCGGCGCCGCCCTCTACCTCGACACCGACACGCTTGAAGACCCCTATTATGAAGTCAACGCTTCGTATCCACTGAGCGACCGGTGGTCGGTTTCGGGCGCCCTGGGCAACTACGAGCAATACGGCTACACCACCAAGAACATCGGCGTCACCTTCGCCATCAACGAGACCCTGGGTCTTGACCTGCGCTGGGCCGACGCCTCGAAGCAGCCTTCGACCTTCGCCGCCACCCTCAAGGCGTCGTTCTAAAAATTCTAAGCCTGACCAAGGGCAAAGAAATAGCTGGCCGCGAACCTTCGGGTTCGCGGCCTTTTTTATTGTGGGCGGCTTATTGCCTCTTTATGAATGGGAAGCGAATCACCCCATGTTAGTGAAATGACGACCCATATCCCGCAATCCTCGCTTTTTGGGGATCAGCCCGAAAAGCCCTCAACCGCTTCAACGGAAGCCCCCGTCACCAAAAACACGCCTGCGCCCAAACCCGCCGCGCCGCAAACACCGGTGATGGTTGATACCGGCTATGGCGCCTCCAGCATCGAGGTGCTTGAAGGCCTGGAGCCTGTCCGCAAGCGTCCCGGCATGTATATCGGCGGCACGGATGAAAAGGCGCTGCACCATCTCTTCGCCGAGGTGCTCGATAACGCCATGGACGAAGCCGTGGCCGGCCATGCCAAGGCAATCTGGGTCGAACTGGACAAGGACGGATACTTAAGCGTCCGCGACGATGGCCGCGGCATTCCGGTCGATCCGCACCCGAAATATCCCGGCAAGTCGGCGCTGGAAGTCGTCATGACCATGCTGCACTCCGGCGGCAAGTTTTCCGGCAAGGCCTATGAAACTTCCGGCGGCTTGCACGGCGTCGGCATTTCGGTGGTCAACGCGCTGTCGGAAAAACTGGAAGTGACCGTCTGGCGCGATGGCTATGAATGGCGCCAGAGCTTCTCCAAGGGCCTGAAACTGACCGATGTCGAGCAGGTCGGACCGTCAAAGAAGAAGGGCACGCTGGAACGCTTCCTGCCCGATCCGGAAATCTTCGGTGCCGAGGCCCGCTTCAAGCCGGCGCGTCTGTATCGCATGGCCAAGGCCAAGGCCTACCTGTTCCGTGGCGTGCAGATCTTCTGGAAATGCGCCCCCGAACTGATCCACGACCAGACGCCCGCCGAAGACAAGTTCTATTTCCCAAACGGCCTGGCCGATTATCTGGCCGAACGCGTCAAGGACACCGAAACCCTGGGCGATATCTTCTCAGGACGCGTCGAGCGCCGTGATTCCAGGAATGGGGGCGAAGCCGGGGCGGTCGAATGGGCCGTCGTCTGGTCCGGCGCCGGCTTCGGCGAGCATGACGGCTTCTGCCAGAGCTATTGTAACACCATCCCGACCCCGGACGGCGGTACCCACGAAGCCGGTCTGCGCGCCGCCCTCACCCGCTCTTTGAAGGCCTATGCCGAAATGACCGGCGACAAGCGCGGCGGCCTGATCACCGCCGAAGACGTCGCCGCCCAAGCCGGCATTGTGATCTCGGTTTTCATCCGCAATCCGGAATTCCAGGGCCAGACCAAGGACCGCCTGTCTTCCAGCGAAGCGCAGCGCCTGGTGGAAAAGGCGCTGGCCGATCCGTTCGATCACTGGCTGACCTCGGCGCCGAAACAGGCCGACCGCATCCTTCAGTTCATCGTCGAACGCGCCGAAGAACGCCTGAAGCGCCGCAAGGACAAGGAAGTCGCCCGCGCCTCGGCCACCCGCAAGCTGCGCCTGCCGGGGAAGCTGGCCGATTGCGCCCGCCAGGACGCGGTAGGCACCGAACTGTTCATTGTCGAAGGCGATTCCGCCGGCGGCTCGGCCAAGCAGGGCCGCAACCGTAATACCCAGGCCATCCTGCCCCTGCGCGGCAAGATTCTCAACGTCGCCTCGGCCACGGGCGAGAAAGCCCGCGCCAATGTCGAACTGTCCGACCTCGGCCTGGCGCTCGGCGTGCAGCCCGGCGCCAAGTTCAAGGAAGAAGACCTGCGCTACGAGCGGGTCATCATCATGACCGACGCCGATGTCGACGGCGCCCACATTGCCAGCCTGCTGATCACCTATTTCTACCGGACCATGCCGAACATGATCCGCAACGGTAATCTCTTCCTGGCCATGCCGCCGCTTTACCGCATCAGCCACGGCAAGGTCACCCATTACGCCAAGGACGACGCCCACCGCGCCGAAATTCTGGCGAAGGAGTTCAAGGGCAAGAAGCCGGAAATCGGCCGTTTCAAGGGCCTGGGCGAAATGATGCCGGCCCAGCTTAAGGAAACGACCATGGACCCGAAGACGCGGACCCTCGCCCGCGTCACCCTGCCCCACGATGAGGAAGATGTCGCCGACCTGGTGGAAACCCTGATGGGCCGTAAACCGGAACTGCGTTTCCGCTATATTCAGGATCACGCCGAGTTCGTGGCGGATGACCTGGACGTCTGAATAAAAAAACCTGTTAATTACGGCAAATTCTGTTATCAGACACGCGCGAGCCGAAATGTCCGGCTTGCGCGTGTCTGCGCATAAGCCCCAGTGGTTTGCAGGCACCGGCCGCCCATCCTTTGCGCCACGATCGGCGCGCCGCACCCCTGTCCCCGTAAGACCGCTTGCCTGGATATGAGTGCATTCCATTCAAAGAGTGTCATGACGAGATTTTCCGATCTGGGCCTGAGCGAACAGGTTCTCAAGGCTGTTGCCGAAACCGGTTACGATACCCCTACCCCCATTCAGGCGCAGGCCATTCCCGTCGCCATGACCGGCCTGGACGTGCTCGGCATCGCCCAGACCGGCACCGGCAAGACCGCCGCCTTCACCCTTCCGATGATCGAGAAACTGGCCGCCGGCCGCTCCCGCGCCCGTATGCCGCGCGCCATCGTGCTGGAGCCGACCCGCGAACTGGCCGACCAGGTGGCCGAGGCCTTTGAAAAATACGCCAAATATCACAAGTTGAACTGGGCGCTGCTGATCGGCGGCGTTTCCATGGCCGATCAGGTCGCCAAACTCGACAAGGGCGTCGATGTGCTGATCGCCACGCCGGGCCGCCTGCTCGATCTGTTCGAGCGCTCGAAGGTAATGCTCAACGGCGTCACCATGATGGTCGTCGATGAAGCCGACCGGATGCTCGACATGGGCTTCATTCCTGATATCGAACGCATTTTCAAGCTGACCCCGCCGACGCGCCAGACGTTGTTCTTCTCGGCCACCATGCCGCCGGAAATCACCCGCCTGACCGAGGCCTTCCTGAAAAATCCGGTGCGCATCGAGGTGGCCCGTCCCGCCACGACGAATGAAAACATCACCCAGTACGTTCTGCGCGTACCGCACAAGGATGTGAAGGCCAAGCGGATTGCCCTGCGTACCCTGCTCAAGACTCTGGATATCAAGAACGGCATCGTCTTTTGCAACCGCAAGACCGATGTCGATATTGTCGCCAAATCCCTGAGCGTGCATGGCTTCAATGCCGCGCCGATCCATGGCGATCTCGATCAGTCGCTACGCATGAAAACCCTGGAAGCTTTCCGCAAAGGCGAACTGACCCTGCTGGTGGCCTCCGATGTCGCTGCCCGCGGCCTTGATATTCCCGCCGTCGGCCATGTCTTCAATTTCGACGCGCCGATCCATGCCGATGACTATGTTCACCGTATCGGACGCACCGGCCGGGCTGGCCGGAGCGGCGAAACCTATCTGCTGCTGTCGCCGCACGATGAGAAAAACTACGATAAGGTCGTCAAGCTCATCAAGAAAGAACCGGCCAATCTCGAACTCGACGTCGATTATTCGGCGCTTAGCGATGCGCCGCGCGCCACATCCCGCTCCCCCCGCCGCGAATCAGGCAAAACCAGGGGGCGCCCGGAGCGTGATCACAAGCCGCGCGAACGAGCGGCGACGCAACCCGCCCCTGTTGAAACCGTGAAGGTAGAAAAAAAGCCCGAACCCGCGGAAATAATTGCGGTGGCCGAAGCAGCGGCGGCGGCTCCGGAAAAAAATTCACGCCGAAGCGGCAAAAAGGCGAAAACTTCAGAAAAATCAAATGGAAATGCGCAAAACGAAACACCATTCGGTGATCATGTACCGGCATTTCTGATGCGTCCGACCCACTTCAAGGACTAATAAAAACGCGTTTTGCCCGCGGCCGTTAACCGCCTGTCAGAGAAGTTCGTTTAGGCTCCGCATACTGCCCGAAGAATCGGGTAGCCAGGCCGCCAGGGAAGGCCCCTCAAAAGGGACCTGAATAACGAATGAATAACGATATAGAAATCAGCGTAAGAAGTCCCGCCGCCTATGCACTGGCTGGCGAAGCCTTGCGCCTGATGCAGGATCACGGCGTCTGGCCGACCCCGCTCAATTATGAAATATGGCTGTATGTCGCCGGCGATCCGGAATGTCCGCTGGCGCAGGAAATTCAGCGGCTGATCGCCGCCGGCGAAACCATTACCGAGGACATTTCCGAAAGCCTGGCCAGCAAGTTCATCGCCCGCCTCAAGCTGAACGACGAAGTGCGCGACGCCGGCCTGAAACTGACCCGCGAACTGGCCTCCATCACCGAGGTCATCGTCGAAGCCCAGAAAGCGCAGAAAACCTACAGCGAAACCCTGGAAGGCGCCCGCAAGTCGATGAGCCAGGTTGAGGCCGATACGCTCAAGGGCCTGATCGATAGCCTGACCGAGGCCACGATCACCGTGCTCGATCACCATTCGGTGCTCGAAAGCCGCCTGTCGGAATCCTCGCGCGAAGTCAACCGCCTGCGCAAGCATCTCGATCAGGTGCGCATGGAGGCCATGACCGACGCCCTGACAAACCTTGCCAATCGCAAGTCATTCGACGAGGCGCTGGACCGGCACTGTGAAACCGACGATATAGACAGCCCCCTGACCCTGGCGGTTATCGACATCGACCACTTCAAGCGTTTCAATGATACCTGGGGCCATCAGACCGGCGATCAGGTCCTGCGTTATGTCGCTTCGGTTCTGGCGCGGATCGGTCGTCCGCCGCGCCTGGCCGCCCGTTACGGCGGCGAGGAATTCGGCCTGCTCTTCCCCGGCGAAACCTGCGCCACGGTCGAACGCCTGCTCAATGAAGCCCGCACCGAAATCGCGTCGCGCGTTCTCAAGCGCCGCTCGACCAATGAAGACCTTGGCACGGTCACTATCTCCGCCGGCATCGCCCAGCGCGAATTCGCCGAAGACTCCTTCGACCTGCTCGACCGCGCCGACAAGGCGCTCTACATGTCCAAGAACAACGGCCGCAACAAGGTGACCGTGGCGGATTCGCTCAATTCGGATTCCAACGCCGCCTGATCCTTCCTCATTGACAAACCATCTTGAACAATGTTCAAATCGATTTGTCTTTTTTGGGGATCGCCTGTCATGCGCAGTTTTCTGTTTGCCGCCGCCTATTGGTTTCTGTCGGTATCCTACAGCCTGATGGCGCTGATCCTATCGCTTTTTCCCGGCCGCAAACCGGTGAAATGGATCATCCAGCGCTATACGCGCCGCATGGTGCAGGCCATGCGCCTGTTCGCCGGTATCAAACTGGACGTGCGCGGCCGCGAAAACATTCCCGACCAGCCGGTGATTTTCGCCTGCAAACACCAGAGCTGGGGTGATGGCTTCTGCATCTATTCGCAGTTCGACGACCTGGCTTTCGTCACCGGCGACCATCTGGAAAAATATCCGCTGATGAGCACCCTGCTCGCCAAGCTCGGGGCGATAGTGGTCAATAACTGCGGCGGGATTGAAGCGCGCAAAAACCTGGCCAGTCGATCCACCGATGCGGCAAAGGATGGCCGCAGCATCCTCATCTATCCGGAAGGCCATCTCAACGCTCCCGGCACCTACCGCCGTTATCGTTCTGGTGTCTGGCACATGATGAATAATTTCAATATGCCCGTCGTACCGGTGGCCACCAATCTCGGCCTGTTCTGGCAGGAAACACGTTACAGAAAAACACCGGGCACGGCGGTTCTCGAGTTCCTGCCGCCGATCGCACCCGGCCTGCCAAAGGACGAATTCCTGGCCATCCTGCGCGGCCGCATAGAACAGCGCTCGCAGGAACTGATCAGCGAGGCGACCGGCACGCCTTTCACACCGTCGGTTCTGGTAACCGATTAGCGGTCGCATCGATCGCCATTAACGAAAAAGCAGCTAATCCCATGCCCTAATTGTGGAAACAAAGGGTCAGCCAATGACGGACGCATATTTCAGACTGACGGTCGATGAACCGCAAAAACTGATCACTTTCCGGCTCAAGGGCGCCGAAAGCAGCCAATTCTATACCGATAAGATCATTGAAGCCTATGCGGCGATCAACCGCCCCTGGTCATACCGGCGGTTGATGGATCATCGCCAGTGTGAAACGACGATCATCTTCGAGGATGTCCGGAAAATGGCCGCTCACTGGGCGGACATGACGCGCGGCGAAACGGCCCTCCACCACGTCGCCATCCTGGCGAATGACGCCCTGACCCGCGCCCGGCCGGCCACCTACAGCCACCTCTTCCCCAATCAGGAAATCCGCGCCTTTACGGAACTGCATGACGCCCTGGACTGGCTGCTGTCCGTACCGGTCACTCCGGCTTTACAGGCGTAATCGTCACGCTTTCGCCACACCCGCAGGCATCGGTTTCATTGGGATTGCGAAACACGAATTTCGACGCCAGCTTGGTCGTCTCATAGTCGATCACCGTGCCTACCAGATAAAGCACGGCCTTCGGCTCGATCAGGATGGTGACCCCCTTATCCGTGATGACCTCATCGATCGGCCCGATCTCCTCGGCATAGCTGAGCACATATTCCTGTCCCGCGCAGCCGCCCTGCTTGACGCCGACGCGCAGACCCGCATAGGGCTTGTCCGCTTTCGCCATAATGGCCTTGACCCGCTCCGCCGCGGCATCGGTCAGGCTGACAATGGCGGGACGCGGCCGGCGGACGCGAGGTGTGACTTGAATATCCATGATCAGAACATATTCAGTTGCAGCTTGGCCTCGTCGCTCATCTTCGACGAGTCCCAGGGCGGATCGAACACCAGATTGACCTCGCAATCGCGGACGCCCTTAACGGTCATGACCGCTTCCCTGACCCAGCCCGGCATTTCACCGGCCACCGGACAGCCCGGCGCGGTCAGGGTCATATCCACCACCACATCACGGTCATCGGAGACGTCGACACGATAGATTAGGCCCAGTTCGTAGATATCGACCGGAATTTCCGGATCGAACACGGTCTTGAAAGCGGCGATCAGATCGTCGGTCAGGCGCGTCAGTTCTTCCTGCGCCAGGGCCGACGGCTGGTTGGCGCCCAGATCTTCCAGGCTGAACAATGACTCTTGAGATATTTCTTGAGATTCTGGAGCTTCGGTCATCGGGTTCACACTTTACGCAAAGAAGGACTGGGCTTTGGCGACCGCCTCGGCCAGGATATCGATCTCGGCTTCCGTATTATATAGGGCGATGGAGGCGCGAACGGTAGAGGTCACGCCCAGCCGGGTCATCAAAGGTTCGGCGCAGTGGGTGCCGGCGCGGACGGCGACATTGTAACGGTCGAGAATCTGCGACACATCGTGGGCATGGGCCTGGCCGAGCGAAAAGGTCAGGATCGATCCCTTGCCCGCCGCTTCTCCATGTACGCGCAAGCTGTTGATCTGCGTCAGGGCGTCATACGCCCGCTGATAAAGCGCATGTTCGTGCGCGGTAATAGCGTCGCGGTCGAACTGCGACAGCCAGTCGATGGCGGCTTTCAGGCCGATCACTTCCAGAATGGCCGGCGTACCCGCCTCGAAGCGATGCGGCGGCACGTTCCAGGTGATCTTTTCCTTGCTGACATGGGCGATCATCTCGCCACCGCCTTGCCAAGGCGGCATGGCTTCCAGCAATTCCGCCTTGCCATAAAGCACACCCAGTCCCGTAGGGCCGTAGAGCTTGTGCGCCGAGAAGGTATAGAAATCGGCATCGAGCGCCTTCACATCCACCGGCAGGTGGACAATGCCCTGCGCGCCGTCAACCAGCACTTTCGCGCCAACGGCATGGGCCTTGCGGATGATATCGGCGATGGGATTGATCGTGCCCAGCACATTCGACATATGGGTGACGGCCACCAGCTTGACCTTCGGCGTCAACAATTGCCCGAACGCCTCCATGTCGAGCGATCCGTCATCGCGGATCGGCACATAGACCAGTTTCAGGCCCTTGCGCTCCGCCAGCATGTACCACGGCACGATATTGGCGTGATGCTCCATCTCGGTGGTCAGGATCACATCGCCGACCTGGAAGCTTTCGCCGTAAGTATTGGCGACCAGATTGACCGCCTCGGTGGCCGATTTGGTGAAGATGATCTCATCGGTCCGCGCACCGATAAATTTCGCCACCGTCTCGCGGCCGGCCTCGTAGGCATCGGTCGTCTCGTTGGCCAGCGTATGCAGCCCCCGATGCACATTGGCATAGGAATGTCGCATGGCGTTCGACATGGCGTCGATCACGGCATTCGGCTTCTGCGCCGAAGCGCCGCTGTCGAGATAGACCAGCGGCTTGCCCTTGATCTGGCGCGACAGGATCGGGAAATCGGCGCGTGCTCTTTCAACGTCAAAGGGCATAAAAACTCTCCGACGCATTTTCGAGAAAATTCAATACGGTTTCACGCAAAACCTTATCCTCGATCTGATCCGCCACCGGCAGGACAAAGGCATGAGTCAGCATGGCGCGGGCCGCTTCTTCGGGAATGCCGCGGCTCTCGCAGAAGAACAGGGCCTCCTCATCGAGCGCGCCGATGGTGTTGCCATGAGCGCATTGCACGTCATCGGCATAGATTTCCAGTTCCGGCTTGGCGCGGATATGTGCCCCGTCATTGAGGATCAGGGCCTGATGGCGCATGCGGGCGTCCGTGCCGTCAGCGCCCTTTTTGACCAGGATACGCCCCTGAAAAACGCCGGTAGCGCCATCCTTGACCAGTCCCTTGACCAATTGCGCCGTCTCGCCATTGACCTGGCCGTGCGTCACGCGCGTGGTGTAATCGAAATGGCGTTTATCCTTCAGCAGATAGGCCCCGTTCATCTCGACAACCGCGCCATGACCGGCATGATTGACATGCGTCTCAAAGCGCTGGAATTTCGCGCCGGTCGCAAAGACATGCTGCCTGAAAATGCTGCCGGGCGCGGTTTCAACTGTTGACTGGCGCACCGAGACGGCCGTTTCCGGCTCATCGAGGATCACCACGCGGGTCAGTTTCGCGCCCTCGCCCAGGGTGAAACGCAGACGGCTGTGAACGGCATAATCGAACGCGCCGGTATAGTCCTCGAAGACCACGAGCGACTGACCGGCGGCCAGACTGATCTCACCATGCCCCTGATAACCGAGATAACCGTCCTCATCGCCGAAATCATTGCCATCGATATAGAGACGACCATGCGCCTTCCGCATGGCGAAATCAGCGGCGGCTTGCAGCCCCTCGAAACCGGCTTCATCGGCGGAGAAATAAACGAATCCATCCGGTTCCGCTTCCAGTTCCGACAGCGTGCGGACGACCATCGCCTTCTTCGGCGCGTCCCGCAAGACGCGGCTAAGGTCGGAATATTTCCATTCCTCATCACGGCGCGTCGGGTAGGACGACGGATCGAAAATGTCCAGATTGGCTTGTAATGTTTCTGGCATTACGCCGCTTCCCCCAGATACCGGTCGTAGCCATGGGCTTCCAGTTCCAGCGCCAGTTCAGGCCCGCCCGAACGGACGATTTTACCGGCGACCAGCACATGCACACGGTCCGGTCTGATATGATCAAGCAAGCGTTGATAGTGGGTGATGACCAGCATACCGCGGTCAGGCGCGCGCAAGGCATTGACGCCATCCGAAACGACTTTCAGCGCATCGATATCGAGGCCGGAATCCGTCTCGTCGAGGATCAGGAACTTCGGCTCCAGCAACGCCATTTGCAGCACTTCCATGCGTTTCTTCTCGCCGCCGGAGAAACCGACATTGAGCGGGCGCTTCAGCATGTCCATGTCGATTTTCAGCGTCTTGGCGATCTCGCGCACGCGCTTGAGAAATTCCGGCGCGGAGACTTCCGCTTCGCCACGCAGTTTCTTTTGCGCATTCAAAGCCGTACGCAGGAATGTTAAAGCCGGCACGCCGGGAATTTCCAACGGATACTGGAAGCTGAGGTAGAGACCGGCGGCCGCGCGCTCATGCACATCCTTGTCCAGCAGATCTTCGCCGTTGAAGCTTACCGAACCGCCAGTGACCTCGTAATTCGGACGACCAGCCAGCGCATAACCGAGCGTCGATTTCCCCGCACCATTCGGCCCCATGATGGCATGAACTTCACCGGCAGGTACGTCCAGAGACAAGCCTTTCAGGATTTGTTTGGTATCAACAGAGACGGTGAGATTTTCAATTTTCAACATAAACAGTTCTTTCAAACCAGTAAGCATACATGGCATCCAGAAATTCCAATGTTTCAATTGGATATCCGGACTTATCGCCAATTACGGCATCAATCCCACATTTCGGACAAAGCGCGGTCGCATCATCCTCGTCAGTCCATTCCGAAATAGCATCCGAAGTAAAAATTTCACGGCAATAGAAGCAACTACAGATCTTGCTGGTGAGAACTTCTTCGCGATGGAAAATGGAATGTTTATGCGCCATTTTCAGCATATCTAATTCGGCCATTATCCCACACTCCCCTCAAGTGAGATGGCTACCAGTTTTTGCGCCTCAACGGCGAATTCCATCGGCAGTTCCTGCAACACGTCACGTACAAAGCCATTGACCAGCAGAGCAACGGCCTCTTCCTGGGAAAGCCCACGCTGCTGAGCGTAAAACAGCTGATCCTCGCTCAGGCGCGTCGTCGTCGCTTCATGCTCGAACTGCGCCTTGGCCGTATCGCTCTCGACATAGGGTACGGTATGCGCCGCGCAGGTTTTGCCAATCAGCAAGCTGTCGCACTGGGTAAAGTTGCGTGCGCCCGAAGCCCTGGCATGGGCTGACACCAAGCCGCGATAGGTATTGGACGACCGCCCCGCCGACACCCCCTTACTGATGATACGCGACCGGGTGTTCCGGCCCAGATGGATCATCTTGGTGCCGGTATCAGCCTGTTGCGCGCCATTGGTGACGGCGATCGAGTAAAACTCCCCAACGCTCTCATCCCCGCGCAGAATGCAGGAGGGATATTTCCACGTCACCGCCGAACCGGTTTCCACCTGCGTCCATGACACTTTGGAACGCGCCCCCCGGCAATCGGCGCGCTTGGTGACGAAATTGTAGATGCCGCCCTTGCCCTCGGCATCGCCCGGATACCAGTTCTGCACGGTCGAATACTTGATCTCGGCGTCATCCAGCGCCACCAGCTCGACCACGGCGGCGTGAAGCTGGTTTTCGTCGCGCTGCGGCGCCGTACAGCCTTCGAGATAAGAGACATAAGCCCCGGCATCGGCGATGATCAGGGTACGCTCGAACTGTCCGGTATTTTCGGCATTGATGCGGAAATAGGTGGAAAGCTCCATCGGGCAACACACGCCCGGCGGCACATAGACAAAGGACCCATCGGAAAAAACAGCGGCATTCAGCGCGGCGAAATAGTTATCCGACACCGGCACGACCGAGCCAAGATATTGACGCACAAGCTCAGGATATTCGCGTATCGCCTCTGAAATCGCGCAGAAAATCACACCGGACTTCTTCAGCTCGTTCTTGAAGGTTGTGACGACCGACACCGAGTCGAACACGGCATCCACCGCATATTTCGGCGCGCCAACCACACCGGCCAGCACTTCCTGCTCTTTCAGCGGAATGCCCAGTTTTTCGTAAGTTTTCAGCAGTTCCGGATCGATCTCGTCGAGCGATTTCGGCCCGTCCTTCTTTTTCGGCGCGGCGTAATAATAGAGGTCCTGATAATCGACCTTCTGATAATTGACCTTGGCCCAGTCCGGTTCTTCCATGGTCAGCCAGCGCTCATAAGCGGCCAGACGCAGTTCCAGCATCCATTCCGGTTCGTTTTTCTTGGCCGAGATAAAGCGCACGATATCGGCGTTCAGTCCCTTCGGGGCGAACTCCATTTCGATATCGGTGACAAAGCCGTGCTCGTAGGTTTCCAGCCCGGCGACCGTCTCGATGGTTTCCTTAACCGCAGCCATTACACCAGCTCTTTCGCATGACGCTTTAAATACACTTCGTAACCCTTTGACCAGACGTCATAAAAACGCTGCCAATCTTCTGCCTTCGTGGTCCATCCGGAAGAGATACGAAGCACCTTATCCGCCAGATCAGGCCACCCCATGGCCGTAACCACGCGGCTCGACTTCACCTTGCCGGACGAACAGGCCGATCCCGAACTGACACAGACCCCCGCCATATCCATATGGATCAGTTGCAGATTGGAGGCCCAGTCCGGTTGCGCGATATAGAGAATGCCAGGCACACGCCGCGCCTCTTCACCCAATATGCTCACGCCCAAGGCTTTCAGCCTCGCCTCGACCGATTTTTGTGCGCTGCATAAATCGTCAGGCATCCCATGGCAAGCCTTAAGCGCTGCCGCGAAGGCCGCGATACCAGCGATATTTTCCGTGCCGGCACGCAGACCCAGTTCCTGGCCGCTGCCGGCGATCAGCGCCTGCGGCGTATGATCGCGGTTATAGATAAAGGCGCCGACACCTTGTCCGCCGCCGATCTTGTGGGCGCTGATGCTGAGTGAATCCGCCCCCAGGACCTCGAAATCAATATCGATCTTACCGAGCGCCTGGACCGCATCAACATGCAGCCAGCCGCCTTTTGCATGGACCAAAGCTGCCGCTTCGGCGACATCGTTAATCACGCCGGTTTCGTTATTGGCCAGCATAATGGCCACAAAGGGCCGCCCGTCGCGTTCCAGCAAGGCTGCCAAGGCCGAAATATCGACTTCCCCAGCAGCTTTCAGGGGAACCATTCCAACGCCTGAAACCGCGCCATAAAGGCTGTCGTGCTCACCGGCGGAAATAAGCGTGTACTCATAGGCCTTCGCCTGATGCAGGGCCAGCGCATTGGCCTCCGTGCCGCAGGACGTAAAGACCAGCCCGCCAATCCCAACCGCCCCGACGCCCGCCAGGATATCGTTGCGCGCCTCTTCCAGCACCAGCTTGGCCTTACGTCCGAGACTATGCACCGACGACGCATTACCGGCCTGTTCCGACGCGCGCAGAAAAGCGTCACGCGCTTCAGGGCGAAGCGGCGAGGTCGCGGCATGGTCCAGGTACAGGATGTCCGCCAAAAGACTCACGCCTCCATCATGGAAGGCGCCGTCTCGGGCGCGGTGATCCGGACGGTCTTGCGCGTACGCTTGCGGATCACGTCCTCCAGCGATACCTGTGACAGGTAATCGTGGATCGCCACGCCCAGATCTTCCCAGAGGTTGTGCGTCAGGCAGCGCTGGCCGCCCGGCATGCAGCCGATCTCGCGCACCGCCTGATCCCTGGTCAGGCGCTTGTTGGCTCCCAGCTTGTTGGAAGTCATTTCGCAGCGGGTGGCCTTGATCGGCTCATCCACCGCCAGCACAATCTCGGAAACAAACAACGCGCTGCTTTCCCGCGCCAGGGTATAACCGCCCCCCGGACCACGCGCACTTTTCACCAGTCCCGCCTTGCGCAACCGGGCGAACAACTGCTCCAGATAGGATAGCGAAATCTGCTGGCGCTCGGAAATTTCCGACAGTGAAATCGGACGTCCGCCTCCACTGGCGCCCTTATCGCCATTTTGGGCGTTCAGCGCCAGATCGGTCATGGCCATGACCGCGTAGCGTCCTTTGGTCGATAAGCGCATGAAGGCGTTCCTGTGCGGATTTGTTTCAAAAACCTGCGCAAAGAGAAATCTTTGTGCTAAGAGGCGCAATTGCAGCCCTTGGCGGTGTGGTCTGAATGTAATAATTCCGACTAACGCAGTCAAGTATTTTGCGCCGCAACATGACAATTTTATGATTTTACAAGGTGATTGAATGCCCGAAGTCATTCTGGCCGGAGCCGCCGGACGCATCGAAGCCCGCTACAGCGCCGGCAAGACGGAGAATGCGCCGATCGCGTTGATTCTGCATCCGCACCCCAAGGCGGGCGGCCATATGAATAATCCGGTCACGGTGCAATTGTTCCACCTGTTCATGACGCGCGGCTTTTCGGTCCTGCGCTTCAATTTCCGCGGCGTGCAGAAAAGCCAGGGCGAATTCGATTCCGGCGTGGGCGAACTGGCCGACGCCGCCACCGCGCTTGACTGGCTCCAGGCCAAGAACCCGACCGCCTCGCAATTCTGGGTCGCGGGCTATGACTTCGGCGCCTATATCGGCATGCAATTGCTGATGCGCCGTCCGGAAACCGACGGCTTCATCTCGGTTTCACCGCCAACCAACGCCTATGATTTCAGCTTCCTGGCGCCCTGCCCGGCCTCCGGCATGTTCCTGCACGGCGGCAACGATTCCATCGTCCCGACCGCCGAGGTCGATCGCGTGGTGACCAAGCTGCGCACACAGAAGGGCATCACCATCGATGCCGAGGTCGTGCCCGAAGCCAATCACTTCTGGAATGACCAGTTGCCGGAAGTCGAGCGCCGCGTCGGGGCCTATATCGATATGCGGATGGCCGATAGGGGCTGATGACGCACCACCTGGTCTTCCTGCCAGGTGTCGGCGCCGATCCCGCTTTCTGGCGTCCGCTCGGCGACCAGTTGCCGGCGGAGTGGCGGAAGACATATTTCGGCTGGCCCGGATTGGGTGATCAGCCCGCCGATCCGGCCATCAACAGCTATGACGACCTGATCGGCCTTGTCGAGGCGCAATTGCCGGATTATCCGGTCGATCTGTTGGCGCACTCCATGGGCGGGGTGATCGCGCTCAGCCTGGCCCTGCGTCACCCTGAGCGTATCCGAAAGCTGGTGCTGGCCGTCACGTCGGGCGGTATGGATATGAGCGCCTTCAATGCCGAAGACTGGCGGCCGGACTATCGCCGGGAATATCCAGATGCGGCGGATTGGGTGACGGCCGAAAAGCCCGATGTCTCACCCCGGTTGCCGGAAATCAAACATCCCGCCCTGCTGATCTGGGGCGATGCCGACCCGATCAGCCCGCTGGCGGCCGGCCGATATCTGGCCCAATGCCTCCCCAACGCCACCCTGCATATCGTCACGGGCGGCCGGCACGATCTCGCCAACAGCCGCGCGCCGGAACTCGCCAGTGTGATTAAGCGGCATCTGGCCTAAGGACAGCGGACCCGCGCCACACCGTCAATGGTCAACCTATTGCCGCCATCGTCAAGCACCAGATGCAGGTCACGGTTCCACTGCTCGCCCTCGCCGGAAAAGGCCGCCCTGACCGTCACATCGTCCGGACCGTTGACGGTAACGCCGGTGATCTGGCCGCTGCTTTCCCAGAAGGTCATTCCGGTCTGGGTAATGACCAGTTTCATGTCGGTCGTCGCCTTGCAGGCCGCGATACTGGCGTCCCAGCGTCCGGTAAAGCCGTCAGGCAGTTGCACCGCTTCCGGCGCCAATGCCGAAGCCGAAACGCTTTCAGCCGATGAAGCCGCTTCGGACGTATCCGAAACGGGTCGGACCGGCGTGCAGGCCGCCAGGCAAAGCCCCAGACTCATCAAGGCGGGACCGATCGATAGAAGCCTTTTCATGGCAATCTCCTTATACAGCCAATATGTGCGGCTGACGTTTCGGATAGCTGCCCCGGCCACCGGTCAGCGGCGCCTTGACGCCGGTGGTGCCGGGAAAGGATATCGGCAGCCCCTTCAAAGACCGCACGGCCATATAGGCGAAGGCCTCAGCCTCCAGCGCCCCGCCGCGCCAGTTCAGGTCTTCGGCGAGCAATACCCTGGCCGGAGCAAGCGCCGTCCTGACCTGGCTGACCAGATGCCGGTTATGCCGCCCGCCGCCCGCCAGGATAATCGTTTCCGGCGTTACACCGGTCAGGCCGATCCCGGCCAGAAGGCTTTGCAGGGTAAAGGCGCTGAGCGTGGCCAGGCCGTCCTCGAAACTCAAACCCTCAATAGCTTGCAGATCGAAATCATACCGATCGAGCGACTTCGGCGCGGCGGCTCTGAAATAATCATGCGCCATATAGGCCGCCACGATATCCGCATGAACGCGCCCCGACGCGGCGATACGCCCCTCGTGGTCATAGTCGCCGCGCCCATGCCGGCGCATCCACTGATCCATCAGCCCGTTGGCCGGACCGGTATCCATTGCCACCAGCCCCTTACCGGAAATGGCCGTGATATTGGCCACACCGCCCAGATTGACCACCACCAGCGGCAGGCCCAGTCCGGCGCTCCGCGCCAGCGCCTGATGATAAACCGGAACCAGGGGCGCGGCCTCGCCACCCGCCTCGATATCCGCCCGGCGGAAATCGCAGACCACCGGCACGCCGGTCATGTCGGCGAAGGCCTGACCGTCGAAAAGCTGAACCGTGCGCCCCTTCACACCGCCTTTCGGACGCTCATGCAGCACGGTCTGGCCATGGACGCCCAGCACATCGAAATCCTGAAAAGTCATGCCGTTACGCGCCAGAAATTCACTGGCCGACTGAAAGTGATGCCTGACGATCACCTGCCGCGCCATATCAAAGATCGCCGGCTCCGCCTCACCGCGCGGCCATTTCAGCGCGGCCCCGATCGTTTCCTCCAGCACGGCTCGCGTGTCCTTCGGCATGGGCATTTCCGCCCACGGACCGAAAACCAGCCGCGCCTCGCCATCGGTTTCCAGCACCGCCAGATCAATGCCGTCGAGCGACGTCCCGGTCATAAAACCAAGCACTTTCATCATGGAGGGCCTCTTATGTCTTGACGTTGCGCCGCATATCAGGCCACACAGGCGGCCCAACTCTTGACCTTATATAGCTATCATGACCGAACCCAGCTTCAAATCCGAATTTCTGCGCACGCTGCAAGAGCGCGGCTTCATCCATCAGAGCACCGACGCCGAAGCGCTCGACACCCTGGCGGCGGCTGGCATGATCACCGGCTATATCGGCTTCGACGCCACTGCCTCTTCGCTCCACGCCGGATCGCTGGTGCAGATCATGCTGCTCTACTGGCTGCAACAAACCGGTCACAAGCCGATCGTGCTCATGGGCGGCGGCACCACCAAGGTGGGCGACCCGACCTTCAAGGATACCCAACGCCCGCTGCTGACCGACGAACAGATCCAGTCGAACATGGACGGCATCAAGCGCGTCTTCACCAATTTCCTGACATTCGGTGAGAGCGGGAATGACGCCATCATGGTCAATAATGACGACTGGCTGTCGAAGTTCGGCTATGTCGAATTCCTGCGCACCTTCGGCACGCATTTCACCATCAACCGCATGCTGACTTTCGATTCCGTCAAGCTGCGTCTTGAACGCGAACAGCCGATGACCTTCCTCGAATTCAACTACATGCTGATGCAGGCGGTCGATTTCCGCGAACTGAACGAAAAATATAACTGCGTCCTGCAGATGGGCGGCTCGGACCAGTGGGGCAATATCATCAACGGGGTCGAACTGACCCGCCGCATGAACCAGAAAGCCGCCTTCGGCCTGACCACGCCGCTCCTGACCACGGCCTCCGGCGGCAAGATGGGCAAGACGGTGGGCGGCGCCATCTGGCTCAATGCCGATGCCTTGAGCGCCTATGATTACTGGCAATACTGGCGCAATACCGAAGACGCCGATGTCGGCCGCTTCCTGCGCCTGTTCACCATCCTGCCGATGGCCGAGATCGCCCGCCTGGAAAAGCTCGAAGGCGCGGAAATCAACGAGGCCAAGAAAATCCTCGCCGACGAGGCCACAAAGATGGTCCATGGCGCCGAAGCCGCCGCCACGGCGCGCGATACGGCTCAAAAGGCCTTCGAGCAGGGCGTGCTGTCCGCCGACCTGCCGACCGTCGAGATCGAGGCGGCCACTCTGGAGGCAGGCGTCATGCTGGCGGCGCTCGCCACCCGCATCGGCCTGACGGCTTCCAATGGCGAGGCGAGGCGCCTGGCTCAGGGCGGCGGCCTGCGCGTCAACGATGTGGCGATCAATGACGGCAACCAACTGGTGACCAAAGCCGACCTGAACGCCAACGGCGTAATCAAGATTTCCCAGGGCAAGAAGAAGATCGTTCTGGTCAGGCCGGCCTGACCGGCTGAACAATCGGAGGGATAAGCCGGCCGGAAACGCCGGCTTATTTTTTGATCAGTTTGTCGTTACGATCGCGCAGGTCGTCCAGCTTGTTTTCGAGGCTCGGCAAATCGAGCGCCGGGAACGGGTCCTTGCGGCTGGAATCGAACCACACCTTCATAAAGCCCGGCAAAACGACCGACAGCGGATTGACCATGACTTCCGGCGCCTTCTGCGTGCCATGCACATGGTACTTGATGCCGACGAGGCCCAGCCCCTTCGCTCTCAGGTCGCCGAATATGCCGTTCACGCCATAGGCCGGGATCAGGGTGCCGTTGAGCGCCAGTTCCCTGGTGTCCAGATCGCTGGTGCCCCAGACATTGATCCCCAGCGCCTCGCCCTTGGCATAACCGTCGCGGATAAAGACGACATTATCCTTGTAACGGATCGGGAAATCGAACTCCTTGAACAGGATGCCGTCACCGACCAGGGTGTCGTTCAGCCCCTGCAGCGAGGCCACGGTCAGCAATTGCGCCAGGATGGGAATCTGCTGGGCGCGTACATCATGGCCGCGCAAGGAGGCATCGATCTGCCCCCCGGCATAGGCGCCGTCGATGACCGCCACACCGCCCCTGACATTGCGGTTGCCCGTCGCCGTCCGGATCACGTCGCCCAGATTATCGGTGCGCGCGGTAAACAGGCTGTAATTCCCCTCGTCGGTCATGGCTACCGTGAACGGGCTGCCGTCCATGCTCTCGCCATGCCCGGAACCGCTCAGGCCGTCGTGACCATCCCAGGTCAGGTCGAGGTTCATATCCTTGAAGACGCCATCCGCCGTCATGCGCAATTGCGCCAGGTCGACGACCACATGCGTGGCCGGCACGGGCGCCCCCGCGGCCGCATCCGCTGGCTTCACCGCCTCGGTCACCGTCTTCAGCACACGCTCGCGCTTGGCCTCCAGCCACGGGCGCAGATCGAGCTGATTGCCACTGATCGAGATGATGTTGGTATTCTGATCGGGTACGGCGTAATATTTGAAGGCGACATCGATGAAATCCTTCAGGTAAAGCCGGGAAAAATCCCCGAATTGCAGATCGCCGGCCTCCGAGAAGGACGCCCGGCCATCAATGCCGACATGCGCCCCCTCGCCATAGATACGCGACAGGTTGGTGCCGCCGTCCGCCCCCTGCTCATCGATCGAAACGGCAAATTGCGCCGGCTCGCCCACCGGCTTGATCCAGTCGGTCGCCTGCACGCCGAGCTGGGCATTGGTGGCGTCGAGATTGAGCACGGCGGCGGGTTGCCCCGGCGTATCGTAAAGGCTGAAAATCATCCCGACATTGCCGGAAATATGGACCGGCGCCTGCGAATAGCCAAGCCCGACCAGAACCGCATCGCTGGCCGTGCCGCGCACCTGGAGTTCGTAAGGCACCGAGGTATTGGGCAGGGTGATCGGCGGCGGACTGCCATGGCCGCGTAGAGGCATATCGAAATCGATCGTCTGTCCCAGCAGCCTGACCTGCCCCGTCAGAGTCTTGTCGTTCTGCTGCCAAAGGGCCGTGACATTGACCGGCGCCGGCGGGGTAAAAAAGGCTTTCGGCAGGCCCAGCACATACCAGTCGTCTGGCATGACCTTCATGTCGAGCCGCCGCCGCAATTCGTCGGTGCCGGGGATTTCGGACCAGCCAAGCACGGCGCTCATCTGGTCGAGCTTGAGCAGAGCCTCGCGCGATTGCCCGTCGAGCGAGATATTGACGGTCAGGTGACGCGGTGCCTTGAACATCGGCAAGGCGCCATAGCCCATTTCATCGGCCTCGTCCGGCGTGATGATCGATTTATAGACCAGACGCGGCCGCGTGCCCTGAATATAGGCGATATCGCCGGAAAGGCTTTCCGCCTCCAGTTCGCCGCTCCAGATATCGCCGGACCGCAGCAGGGATATGCGGGTCGGCAATTCACGCTTGAGATGCTCGAAGATCGGCAATCCCTGCGCCTCCATGCCTTCGGCCAGGGTCACACCCTCGATCAGCATATCGGTCGGGCGTTCATCGTCGCTCCGCGGATCGCCGCTCCAGGTGACATCCCCTCGGAAGATATCGGAATCGATCCGCCCCTTCCCGGCCCGGTCCGCCACCACGAACTTGCCGGTAATCGCCACCGGCACTTTTGGCGAGCCGCCGAATTGCGCCGCGTTGAAGTGGCCGTTGAAGTCGATATCCTGCGACCGGACGTCCATCTGGGTCTTGTAGCTGATATCGCCATAATAGGGTCCCAGATGGGCCGGCCCGGCCACAACCAGACGATCCGCCAGCAGATCGCCCGTCACGGTCAGTTCGCCCTGGCTCATGTCCCAGCCCAGCGCCGCCTGCGTGAAAGCGCCATTGCTGATCCGTCCGTCGAATTTCACACTGAAATTGTCATTGGTGATATCGCCGAAAACCGGAAAACCGATCTCGACATGCGCGCTGGCCGCGCCGCTCAACCGGTCGCGGGTCAGTCCGCTCCGGCTCAGGTGATGGTCGGTAATCGGATCGATCGCCTCTATAACACCCGGCACATCGGATTGGGCGTCCAGCCATATGCGCGTATGGGCGCGATGGTCACTGAAATCGGGCACGCTCAGCCCACCCCTCGTCAGATGGACATCGACCAGCCGCCCGCCCGTGACATCCATGGCGAAGCTGTTACCGAGCAGGATACCGTGCCCTTCCAGTTCCTGCGCATTTTGCAGGCGGTGTTCGAGATAGAGTTCCAGGTTGCGGAAATCGAAATCCAGCCGCAGGTTTTCATTGGAGAGATCGTGAAAATCGCCGGGTCTGGCTTTCAGCACGAAATCGGCATTGGCGAAATCGCCGCTGCGGATACGCTCGATCAGGCTGCCGCGCGTATTAGGCGCCAGATCCTCAGGCCAGAAGGCGAAAACCTCCTCCTTGGTAAACCGGCCCTTGATCTGCGCCGTCAGGTCGGCGCCCAGTTCGCCCTTGTCGTCGGTATAGAGGATCCCCTGGCTCTGCAAGGCCGCGCCATTGATCAGCCCCGTCACGCTTTCAATCTGCAAACGGCGCTGGCGCGGCACGTAATTGCCCCTGAGGCGGGCATTGGTCAGGGTCTGCAAGGCGAAATCGTCCGCCAGCCGGGCGGTCATGCGCGGACCGGTGAAATTGAAGGCCAGCGCCAGGTCGCGTTTTGCCTTTGCGTCGCCGGGCCGGATGGTCACCGCCCCCTTCAGGTCGGTGTCGAGCATCCGCGACCTGACGCGAAAGGTATCGAACTGCGCCGTATGCGTGGCGGAGGTGTAGTTGGCCTTGATACGCGCCTCATCGAAGGGCTGATGGAAGTCGCCGACATCGATACGCCCCGCCGCCGCCCGGATATCGAAAGCCGCGCCTTCAAACCCCTTTTTCCGGCTGTAATCAACCCGCGCCAGCCCGTCGACCGGCGCATCGATTCCGGCCAGAACGCGGGTGACGCCGACCGACGGAAACACATGGCCGGGGATCAGATTATGAATATTAGCCGAAATGCTCGCCTGGGTCAGGCCGACCACGCCAGAAGCCTCCGCCCTGAAGGTGGCCGGCGCTCCCGCATCCATGCCCAGGCCATCGATGGAAAGTGTCGTGTGCCCCGTAAGCTTGCCGCGCAGCTTGGTGAAGTCGATGGTCGAGACATTGGCCGTCCAGTCCAGCGGCGCGCCTTCCTGGATCAGGCGCAACTGGCCGTTTTTCAGGCTGAGCTGGCGCGTGAAACTGACGGGCTGGCCCAGCTTTTCCGGTCCGGTCAGGTCATAGAAGAACCGCGCCAGGCCGCTCGAACGTCCCGGTTTGCCATGCGCCTCGTATCCCAGATCGTAACGCCCCTCCTTCGATACCGAAGCGGCAACGAAAAAGTCCTCCGCCGTCAGGCGCGCCGGCGCGAAATGCGCCACAATGAGACTATCCGCCGCCAGCGCCGCCTCCATCTTGCCGGCGCGGGCGATGATCCTGTGCTGGCGATCGGTGATGATCAGGTCTTCAAAACGGAAACCGACGGCGCGGGCATCGCCGAACCAGACGAGATCGAGATGTTTGATGCTGGCTTCGGTGCGCGGCAACTGCGCTTCGAGACGGGAAACCAGGATCGGCCGCAGCCCGTCGACTCGGATCGGCCCCTGGGCCAGCCGCGCCCCCAGGATAACGACCATGAACACCACCCAGCCCAGGACGAAAAGGCGCAGCCGCTTGCGGATTATGTCGAAAATTCTCTTCACTTAGGCTCGACTGTTTTTACTTTATTGGCGGCTAGGAATTGTGGCGGTTCATGTATAGGACGGAGGACGCAAAAGAGCGTTAACGCGTTCGATCCTTCTTTAGATACAGAGCGAGGCTATGTCATGGCGAAATCATTGAAAGTGGAAACTTCTTTCGAGCCTTATAAGGCGCCTGATTTTACGCTGGCGTCCAGCGCCGGGGGGCATGTCTCGCTCGCCGACCTGAAAGGCGGCTGGACGGTGCTGTTTTTCTACCCGGCCGATAATACCCCGACCTGCACCCAGGAAGCCTGTGCCTTTTCGGAAGCCTTGCCGCAATTCGAGGCGCTGGGCGCGAAACTCTACGGCATCTCCAAGGACGGCCTTAAAAGTCACGAAAAGTTCATCACCAAATACGGTCTGCGCATGCCGCTCCTGTCCGATCCCGACACAACCACTATCGCCGCTTTCGGCGCGTGGGGGGAAAAGATGCTGTATGGCCGCGCCTATATGGGAACCGATCGCTCAACTTTTATTATAGATCCGCAAGGTCTGATCAGGAAAGCTTGGCGCAAGGTCAAGATTAAAAACCACATAGAAGAGGTTTTGAACGCCCTGAAGGAAATAAAAACGATTTAAGTCGCTTTAATGACAGTTTAGATAAATTTATCCGCACCAATGCCCTTTTCCGGAAAGGCTTTCCGATCTTTATCCACAATTCGCCCACAGGGTGATTTTTGCCCCGGCACTCGGCGGCATCAATCTTGAAACGGCCAGGACACAGGTATTCAAATTGGGACACCGGTCATGGCTTCGCCTTATAACCATCTGTTTATATTCGGCATTACCACCACCTCCTCAATGCCTTCCTGTTCCGCGCGATATACACCTTGCGCAATTAACGCGGCAAAGGCATAGTTAACAAACGGTTGGGGATGCGGGTAATGACGGGAAAGACAAGCTATGGCCCATTGGGCGGCTGGATGGAATCTATATTTCCGGAACGCCATGTCTACATTCGCTCAGGCGCGGATACCCGTGGCTATGTTCTAAGTCCTGGCAAGCAATTCGTCCTGATGATTTTCGCCTCGGCTCTGGTCACCTGGCTGGCGATATCCACCGGCTTCACCCTGTTTTTCGCGGCCAGCCATGGCGCCGGTTCCGAAAACCAGCTCCGCATGGCCAAGGCCCAGTCGGAGCGCTGGATCGCCGACCGCCAGGCCCGGCTCGATATCGCCACCCGGCAGGCCACGGCCAACAGCGGCTCCCTGGAGGACCTCGCCAAGACGGTCGAGGCCCGCCATCAGGGGCTGGTAACACTCCTCAAGGATTTCAAGGGCGTGCCCGGCGCCATGGCGGCCCTGGCCCCGGCGCCGATCGACGACACCCTGCCACCGGTCGAACGCATCTATTCGGTGCGCGCCGAGCAGGAGCGCATGGTCAACCAGGCCGAGGTCTTCGCCCGGACGCGCGCCGAAAAACTGCGCCTCGCCTTCCGCATCGCCGGCCTCAATCCGCAGGCCTTCGCCGGCGGGCGCAGCGGCAATCCGCTGACCGACGCCAAGGATAACAAGGCCCTGGCCAGCTTCCTCGGCGTCGATGAGGATTTCGCCGAACGCATCCGCAATGCCGCCGTCGACCTGAGCGACATGCGCGGCCTGCAAAACAGCGCCCAGCAACTGCCGTTCGGCCGCCCCACCATCGGCACACGCCTGAGCAGCGGCTTCGGCGTGCGTTTCGACCCCTTCACCCACCGTCCGCATATGCACAGCGGCCAGGATTTCGCCGGTCCCTACCTGACGCCGATCTATTCGACCGCGCCCGGCGTCGTTTCCTTTGTCGGCGTCCGCACCGGCTACGGCAACGTGGTCGAAATCGATCATGGCGGCGGCTTCAAGACCCGATACGCCCACCTGGCCTCCGCCAGCGTCAAGCCAGGGCAACGCGTCGCCGTCGATCAGCGCATCGCCTCCATGGGCAGCACAGGCCGCTCGACCGGCAACCACGTTCATTACGAGGTCTGGCAAAACGGCCGCGCTCAAAACCCCTCACGTTTCTTAAAGGCTGGAGATTATGTTCAACAAAACTAGCAAACCGACTTCGCCCGCCGCCAGGCCGCAACCGACGCCCGCCGTCGTTCCGCCGCTGGAGACGCCCAACGTCAACCTGAACCGGAGCAAGCCCGCCATCGCAAGCGCCCGCCCCCTGTCCAGTTTCGGCGCCGGCCTGCTGATGGAAGGCAATATCACCGGCAACGGCGACCTGCATCTCGATGGCACCGTGCGCGGCGACGTCAAGGTCGGCCACCTGATCGTCGGCGAATCCGGCAATATCGAAGGCAAGGTCGAGGCCGAAACCATCGAAGTGCGCGGCCGCATCGTCGGATCGATCACCGGCAAGCAGATCAAGCTTCAGGCCACGGCCTATGTCGAAGGCGATATCACCCATGATCAACTGGCCATCGATGTCGGCGCCTTCTTCCAGGGCCGCTGCCTGCAAAGCCGCCGTCCGGAATCGGCGCCAGCCGTCGCCGCCGCTGTCAGCGCACCGGCCGAGCATGGCGCACCGAGCCTGAACAGCTACGATCTGAACGCGCTTTCCGACCTGAAATAGGACCGGCGCTGCCCGGAACCACCTTGCAAAGAGCCGGAGAAGCTGCCTTCTCCGGCTTTTTTCTTTATTTCCTTTATGCTCATATCCGCGTTTTCGATTCCCCTCTCACCGGCGGCTTCTCATGACGGATACACCTCGCAAGCGCCCGCCCCTGACGCTTCCGGCCTTCTGGTTCATCTTCAGGGAAACCATCCGGGAATGGAACGACGACAAGGTGCCCCGCCTCGGCGCGGCGCTGGCGTTTTACAGCATGCTGTCCATCGGCCCCCTGCTGCTGATCGTCATCGCCATGGCCGGGCTGGCCTTCGGACGCGATGCCGTCAGCGGATATATCTTCGATGAAATCCGCGGCCTGATCGGCGACCAAGGCGCCAGCGCCATCCAGACCATGCTGGCCAGCACCAGCAATCCGAAAGCCAGCTATATCGCCAGCCTGATCGGCCTCGTCACGCTGGTCGTCTCCGCCACGAGTTTCTTCGCCCAGTTGCAGGATGCGCTCAACACCATCTGGAATGTGGAGGAACGCGAGAACGGCCACTGGACCTGGTTCATCAAGAAGCGTCTTTTGTCCTTCGCCATGATAATGGGCATCGGCTTCCTGCTGCTGATCGCCCTGGTGATTTCCGCCGGACTATCCGCCATCAGCGCCTTTTTCGAAGGCCTGATCCCCATTACCCTGATCCTTCACCTCGTTAACCTGGTGATTTCGTTCAGTGTCATTACCGTGCTGTTCGCCATGATTTTCAAGGTTCTGCCCGATGTCTACATCAAGTGGCGTGATGTCTGGATCGGCGCGGCCATCACCGCCATCCTGTTCACCTTCGGCAAGTTCCTGATCGGCATCTATCTCGGCCAGAGCGCTTTCAGTTCGGCCTACGGCGCGGCGGGCTCGCTGATCGTGGTGCTGATCTGGATCTATTATTCGACGCAGATTTTCTTCCTCGGCGCGGAATTCACCCAGGTCTATTCGCGCTATATGGGCGCGCAGATCGTCATCAAGAAAGGCCGCCGCAAGGAACCGGCGCACCTCGCCGCGACCGCGCACCCCGAAGCGGCCACTAAAGCCGATGTCGTCAATGTCGCCAAGACCTCCGGCGCGAAAACGGCCAGGCCCGAACTTTGATCCGCATCAGGCGTCGCGGGTCACGCCGACGCGCTGCGCCAGGGAAGCGCCCATGAAGGCGTCGAGATCGCCATCGAGCACACCCTGCGTATCCGAAGTCTCGACATTGGTGCGCAGGTCCTTGACCATCTGATAGGGTTGCAGGACGTAGGACCGGATCTGGTGGCCCCAGCCGATATCGGTCTTGGAATCCTCCAGCGCCTGCTGCGCCGCCTCGCGCTTCTGCAACTCCATTTCGTACAGGCGCGCCCGCAGCATTTTCCACGCCTCATCACGGTTGGCGTGCTGCGACCGGCCGGCCTGACAGGCCACGGCAATACCGGTCGGGATATGGGTCAGGCGCACGGCGGAATCGGTCTTGTTGATATGCTGGCCGCCGGAACCGGAGGCGCGATAGGTATCGGTGCGCACATCGGCCGGATTGATATCGATGACGATGGTGTCGTCGACCACCGGATAAACCCAGACCGAAGCAAACGACGTATGCCGCTTGGCATTGGAATCGAACGGCGAAATCCGCACCAGACGGTGAACCCCGGCCTCGGTTTTCAGCCAGCCATAGGCATTTTCACCCGATATCTTGAGCGTGATCGACTTGATGCCGGCCTGTTCGCCCTGGGTTTCCTCCTCGACATCGATCGACATGCCGTGCGCCGTGGCCCAGCGCGAATACATGCGCAGCAGGATGCCGGCCCAGTCGTTGGATTCCGTGCCGCCGGCGCCGGAATTGATTTCGAGATAAGCGTCGTTGCCATCGGCCTCGCCGGAGAGCAAGGCTTCCAGTTCGGCCCGCGCCGTGCGGGACTTGATATCCCTGATCAGATTGCGCGCTTCATCGACCAGGCTTTCGTCGCCTTCCATATCGCCCAGCTCGGCGAATTCGATGGCGTCCTTCAGCTCCTTTTCGATGGACCGCACCGCTTCCACCGAGGCCGACAGTTTCGAGCGCTCGCGCGAAACCTTCTGCGCTTCGTCGGGCTTGTCCCACAAGGTCGGGTCTTCAACCCTGGCATTCAACTCATCGAGACGTCTTAGTGCGACATCCCAGTCAAAGACGCCTCCTGAGCAATCCAATGGACTGCTCGATCTCGGAAGCGGAGGCTTCGATATCCAAACGCATGGCTAAAATCCTGAAAATACGGAGTGGCGGGTTTACAGAGGCTCGCTTGAAATGACAAGCGCCAATACCTCAATAAAGCATGCCGCTGTCAGACGATTTCTTCTTCGCCGGCGGCGGCTCCTCGGCGGGCACGACCGTTACCGGTCCGCCGATATCGCCGTCATCCGACCAGGTGTCAAGATACGGTTTCGGCCCTTCGTCCATAACCGGCGCAGCGACAAATTTCGGCTCTGTCCCCGGCTTGAAGGCTTCCTCAATCCCCCGCACCGACATATAAACCGCGTCTTTCGGCTTGTTGAATTCGCGGTTGGGCTTGCCCGCATTGGCATTCTTCATGAAATCGATCCAGATCGGCAAAGCGGCCACCGCACCGGTTTCATGATTGCCCAGCGAGCTGTTGTCGTCGAAACCGACAAAGACACCGACCACCAGTTCCGCCGTATAGCCGACGAACCAGGCGCTGCGGTAATCATTGGTCGTGCCCGTCTTGCCGCCCATCGGGATGCCGAGCGACCGCGCCGCGGCCCCGGTACCGCGCTGGATGACGCCCTGCAGCATGGAATTGACCTGATAAGCGGTGATCGGATCGAGCACGACGTCGCCTTGCGGCGGCAGGCGCGGACTTTCCAGGCCGTCGAAATTGGCGGTGCAGGCGGACGGGCAGGTCCGCTCGTCGGCCTTGTAGACCACCTTGCCGTTCCGGTCCTGCACCTCGTCGATCAGGTGCGGCTTCACCTTGCGCCCCCCGTTGACGAAGATCGAATAGGCATTGGTCAGGCGGTACGGATTGACCTCCCCGGCACCCAGCACCATCGACATTTCCGATGGCATCTTGTCGAGCACGCCGAAATTGACGATCCCTTGCGTCACCGGCTTGATGCCGACCTTCTGCGCCAGCCGCACCGTCATCAGGTTGCGTGACAGTTCGAGGCCGCGCCGGATCGGCTGCAGGCCGAGATAGTCGTGCTCGTAATTGGATGGCGTCCACATCTTGCCATCGCCGCCCATCATGCTGATCGGCCCGTCATCGACCATCGAGGCCGGCGTGAAATCCTTCGACAGCGCCACGGCATAGACGAACGGCTTGATCGAAGACCCCGGCTGGCGCGAGGCCTGCGTGGCGCGGTTGAACTTCGACAGGGAATAGCTGTATCCCCCCACCATGGCGACGACACGGCCCGAATAGGGATCGACGGCCACCAGCGCGCCATTGACTTTCGGCACCTGGCGCAGGCGGTAGACACCGGAAGAAGCTGGCGACACATAGACCAGATCGCCCACCTTGATATTACGCGTCGCCTGCGCCCAGGCCAGGTCATCGGCGCGGATCACGCCATGACCGCCATCGATCGCCCGGACCGCGCCGCTGCTTTTTTCCAGCATGCCGATCTGCCAGTCCGGCCGTTCGGAAGGCGCGCGGCGCGATTCCGGCAGGTTGTTTTCCACCTGCAGGGCCTCTTTTTCCCAGTGATCGCTTACCGGAATATTGCCCCATGCGCCGCGCCAGCCGTGGCGGCGGTCATAGGTTTCCAGTCCGTTCATCAGCGCCTCGCGCGCCAGGGTCTGCAACTTGGGATCAAGCGTCGTCTTGACGTAATAGCCCTCGGTATAGATAGCGTCGTTGAACAGTTTCTTGGCGCGCAGTTCGACTTCACTGACAAAATAGTCGGCATCCTGATACTTGGCGCGGCGCGGCTTGTCCTGAATGACCAGATCGTCCTGCATGGCGGCGGCGGCCTCTTCGCGCGTCACCCAGCCGGCCTTGGCCATTTCCCCCAGAACCCAGTTGCGGCGGGCGATGGCGGCGGCCTTGTGGTTCGACGGGCGATAATTTTCAGGCCCCTTCGGCAAGGCCGCCAGAAAGGCCATTTCACTTAAGGAAAGCTGATCCAGCGACTTGCCGAAATAGTTGAAGGCGGCCGCCCCGACGCCATAGGAGCGGTAACCGAGATAGATATCGTTGAGATACAGTTCGAGAATCTGTTCCTTGGGCAGCGAACTTTCCAGCCGGCGCGCCAGGATGACTTCCTTGAGCTTGCGCCCGACCGTGCGCTCATTATTCAACAGCAGATTCTTGGCAACCTGCTGGGTGATGGTCGAGCCGCCCTCAAAACGCTTGCCGCGCAGCAGGTTGAAGACATTTTTCGCCATGGCGCGCGACACGCCGCCGACATCGACGCCATTGTGCGTGAAGAAGTTGCGATCCTCGGCGGCCAGAAAAGCCTGCGTCACCCGCGTCGGCATCCGATTATAAGGCACATAGATGCGGCGCTCCTGGCCATATTCGCCGATCAGCGTGCCGTCCCAGGCAAACACGCGCGCCGAGGTGACCGGGTGGAAATCCGCCAGTTCGCTGCCGTCGGGCATGTCATGGAACAGCCACGCGGCATAGATGGCCACCGCGAAGCCCGCTATGGCCACAGCGCTCATCAGGACAATGCCAGCCATGGCGAACCAGCGTTCAGACGACCTTAGCAAACAACCTCCAACCATCGATTACACGAGTCGCCGCAAAGCCTCCAAGCCCTTCCGGGCTTGGCAAGGGCAAAGCCCGTCGCCGCACATGCGGCGAGCCTGCGCGGCCTATGAGCGCATTAAGCCTGTACACTTAGCAAAGACCGGCTGTCAGGCAAAGCCATTCGATGAAATTTCATCCCGCCCGCGCGCCGGCCAGCCAAAAGCCCCGCCGCGAACGGCGGGGCCTTGGTGTTTGCAAGTGTTTTCCGACGGTAAGGCCGATTTAAGGCAGGGCGGCGAACGAGGCGTATTGCACGCTGTTCTCGAAATACTGGTCGATAGCCTTGGCCACCTGCCCCATCATCACGGCGCGATGCCGCGAATCGTTGAGCATGGCCTCGTCCTCCGGATTATTGACAAAGCCCATCTCCAGCAGCACGGCGGGCACGTCAGGCGCCAGCAGGACCACGAAACCGGCCTGACGCAGACTGGATTTCAGCAGGGGCGTCGAATCGTCGATATTATCCATGACCAGTTGCGCGAAGGTGGCCGAGCGGTTCTTGGTGGCGCGCTGCGTCAGATCGATCAGGATACGGCTGACAACGGCGTCAGCCGGCGGCTCGCCCTGCGACCAATCGCCCTTGATCAGCGCCTTTTTGGCGGCGCGTTCGGTGCCGGAATCGGACAGGGTGTAGATGGAGGCGCCGCGGGTATGGCCGTCGCCGCCGGAATCCGAATGCAGGGAAATGAACAGGTCGGCGTCAGCCGAACGGGCGATGCGGACGCGCGCCGGCAGATCGACGAAACTGTCGGTGTCACGCGTCATGATCACCGTATAGCGGCCGGTCTTTTCCAATGAAGCGCGCAGCGCCTTGGCGGCCGCCAGATTGATATCCTTTTCCAGCGAATTGCCGCCATGCGCGCCGGGATCCTTGCCACCGTGGCCGGCATCGATCACGATGACCTTCTTGCGGTTTTTGGCGGGCGCCTTGACCGGGGCCTGCGCCACCGTGGCGACGACGGGCACGGACGCCAGAAGCTGAGTGGCCGCGTCGGCGCCTTGCGGCACCACATCGATCACGTAACGATAAACGCTGACGCCATCGGCCGGCGGCAGCAGGAAGCGGCGGTAAATCTTCGCGCCGGATTTGAAATTGAGCTTGAGGCGAACGCTGCCCGCCATGTTTTCCAGGCGCCAGTCACTGATCAGCCCCTGCCCCTGCCCCGCCATGGTCTTGTCGAGATCGATATCGGGCAAGGCGATGACCTGACGGTCCGTTTCGCTGTCACGGGTGACGACCTTGCCCACGACCGACTTTTCCAGTTCGATGACAATGCGGGTCTGCGCCGCGTCGCCGCCCAGGCGAACCTTGACCACATCACCGCTTTGCGCCGCCGCGGGCTGCGCCACGAGACAGGCCCCACAGGCAAATCCTGCCACGACCGCCATATGCCGGACGGCCTTCAGGATCGCTTTCGCACCGGCAAGCCAGCAATTGGGCCAGCAACTGGGCCGGCAACTGGGGACGTCAGACGGACGAAACATTCACTACTCCACGCACCACAACTTTATGTGAGTTTCTAACCGGCAGTCTCCGGCTGTCCCGACACCTTGCCACACGGATGTAGAAATACGATTAAGGGGTATGGTTTCTCTTCCTTTAATCAATAAGGTTGCCAAGCGGTTAAGGATGTCCGCGCCGGCGGTAAAAAATGTGTCAGGCCCGGCGCACAGGAAGAATTAGATTGACGTGTCCGGCTTTTTGCGAACATGTGACAGACGGGTGTCGTCCGTCATGAGTCCGGCCAAAGCGCAGACTTTTCGCCGACTGATTATGACGAACCCTTGTGACAACGGCGTCGCGCGCCTATCTCGCTTCCATGCCGGTTCCGGTCCTTAATCCCGGTGGAATGGAAGCGCTTTTCGCCCGGAGCCTGCATCACGTCTTTATAAAGTTTGCGCGGCCATACAGCGCGCAGATATCGCGTTTGGAACAATACTTATGGGCTGCGCCTTGAGCCTTAACCGCTATTCGACGAAGACAGATGTCCCGCCAAGACCTATTGGCAACCTCGTCCTCGCCTGCGCGCGCCTTCTTACCCCCTATCAGCGCCACGCCTTTTTCCCCGCCGGATGCGAATTCCGGCGGTTGGATGCGTCTGAGCGCTCCGGAGATACCTTTAATGTCAAAGACCATGTTAATCGACTCGACGCACACGGAAGAAACCCGTGTCGTCGTGATGAACGGAAGCCGCGTCGAAGAATTTGATTTTGAGAGCCACGCCAGAAAACAACTCCGCGGAAACATCTATCTCGCCAAGGTCACGCGCGTAGAACCCAGCCTCCAGGCGGCTTTCGTCGAATACGGCGGCAACCGTCACGGCTTCCTGGCGTTCAACGAAATCCATCCCGACTACTACCAGATTCCGGTCGCCGACCGCGAAAAGCTGATGGCGGAACTGGCCGCGCAGGCCCAGGCCAATACCAACGGCAACGGTCACGTCGACGAGGAAGACGAAGCCGACGACGACGATCACAGCCATGACGACGACCTGCCCGACGAAGAGCGCCGCCTGCGCCAGCACCTGATCCGCCGCTACAAGATTCAGGAAGTCATCAAGCGCCGCCAGATCCTGCTCGTTCAGGTCGTCAAGGAAGAGCGCGGCAACAAGGGCGCGGCCCTGACCACCTACATGTCGCTGGCCGGCCGCTATTGCGTGCTGATGCCGAACACGGCGCGCGGCGGCGGTATTTCGCGCAAGATCACCAATACCTCCGACCGCAAGCGCCTGAAGACGCTGGTGCAGAGCCTCGACGTGCCGCACGGCATGGGCCTGATCGTCCGCACCGCCGGCGCCAAGCGCACCAAGCTGGAGATCAAGCGCGACTACGATTACCTGCTGCGCGTCTGGGAAACCATCCGCGAAACGACGCTGAAATCCAATGCGCCGGCCCTGATCTATGAGGAAGAGGATCTGGTCAAGCGCGCCATCCGCGACCTGTTCGACAAGGATTTCGACGGCGTGCTGGTGGAAGGCGAGGACGGCTACAAGTCCGCCAAGGACTTCATGCGCATGATCATGCCGTCCCAGGCCAGGAAGATACAACTCTACAAGGCCAATATCCCCCTCTTCGCCCGTTATGGCGTCGAGGATCTGATCTCGAAAATCTATTCCCCGGTCGTGCCGCTGAAATCAGGCGGTTACCTGGTCATCAACCAGACGGAAGCCCTTGTCGCCATCGACGTCAATTCCGGCAAGTCGACCAAGGAACGCAATATCGAGGCGACCGCCCTCAAGACCAATCTGGAAGCCGCCGAGGAATCCGCCCGCCAGATGCGCCTGCGCGACCTGGCCGGCCTGGTGGTCATCGACTTCATCGACATGGATGAATCGAAGAACAACCGCGCCGTCGAGAAAAAGCTGAAGGACGCCCTGGCCGAGGACCGCGCCCGCATCCAGATGGGCAAGATTTCCGGCTTCGGCCTGATGGAAATCAGCCGCCAGCGCCGCCGCACCGGCTTCCTCGAAGGCACCACCATCGTCTGCCCGCACTGCGAGGGCCAGGGCCGTATCCGCTCGGTCGATTCCGCCGCGCTTTCGGCCATGCGCACCATCGACATGGAGGCCATGCAGAATGGCGCGGGCGCCATCACCGTCAAGGTGCCGATGGACGTGGCGCTCTATATCCTCAACGAGAAGCAGGTTCATCTCTCGAAACTGCGCCTCGAATGGGGCCTGAAGGTCAATATCGAGATCGATACCGACCTGGGTCACACCGAAGTCCAGATCGTCCGCACGGTCCATGCCGATGAGGTCGATTTTGTCGCGCCCGTGCGCCCCGAACCGATCGCCTTCGACACCACGCCCGACGTCGCCGAGGAAGAAGACGAGGACGAAGAGGCCATCGAAGCTGAAGACAGCGACGATGACGCCGCCGAAACGCGCGCCGAACGCGAAGACGGCGGCCGCAACGGCAAGCGCCGCCGCCGCCGCCGCGGTGGCCGGGAACGCTTTGAAAGCGAGGACCGCGCCGCATCGGCCGAAGCCGCGCCAGGCGAGGCCGATAGCGAAGACGAGGATGACAACGGCAATGACGACAATCGCCGGGGCCGCCGCCGCCGGGGACGCCGGGGCGGACGCCGCGCCGGATTCGACAGCCGTCCGCGCGAAACCTATAGCTGGATTCGCGCCCGCACGCCGTCGCTGGAAGCGCCCTATGTCTGGATCGATCCGTTCGAGGAGCAGCAAAAGCGCTTCGAGCAACCGGCCCGTTCGGCCGATGCGTCGCGCGACATCCTGAAAGAAGCCGCCGCGCCGCAAGCCGCCATTGCCGAAGCCGTCACCTCGGCCCTCGGCGCGGAAACGACGCAACCGACCTCGCTGGTGCCTGAAAGCACAGGCGCCGCCTCCGGCCGCCGCCCGCGTCCGCGCCGCAGCCGCAAAGCCCCTGCGGAAGCCGTCGAAATGGTGGTCGATGAAGCGGCCGCCGCGAACGAAACCGCGCCGATGCCGCTGTCGCGGGATGTCGCGGTCGATCCCGAGGCCGCCTTTGCCGCCAGCGAACCGCCCATGATCCCTGCCGAAGCGGTGAAACCGGCGCGCAAGGTCCGCAGCCGCAAAAAGACGGCAGAGGCGGATACGGTTGAAGCCGCTCTCGTCGAAACGGCGGCCGAACCTGTTGCCGAACCTGTAAAAGCCAAGGCTTCCCGTGCAAAAACGGCAAAGAAGGTGTTGGAGCCGGCCATCGCGGAACCCGTCATCACCGAAACCGTGGCCGTCGCGCCACCAGAACCGGAAGCACCGGAACCCGTAACCGATCCCAACGAGATCAGCGCGCCGCCGGAAAAACCCAAGCGCGGCTGGTGGCGCCGCTAGGCGAAAACGCATAAAAGTCTTCAAGGCGGGCATTGATACGGATCGATGCCCGCCTTAGATTTGTCATGCTTGCCGCCTAATGAATCCAGCCGGGCGGACGTTAAACAGGGTCTTGAGCATGCAGGCTTTACATACGCTGAAACGACAGGCGGCGCGCATCGCCATGGCGGCCGTGATGGCCGGTATCAGCCTCCTGCCCGTTTCCGCCGGCGCGCAAAGCATTATCCGTGACACCGAGGTCGAGGGCTTCCTGAAAACCCAGACCCGGCCGATCCTGGAAGCCGCCGGCCTTGACGCCAACCGCGTGCATTACCTGCTGATCGCCAGCGACGACCTGAACGCCTTCGCCACCCTGGGCCTGCGCATCGGCATCAATACCGGCACCATCATGGAAGCCGATACGCCCAACCAGCTTTTCGGCGTCATCGCCCACGAAACCGGCCACCTCAGCGGCGGCCACATGATGCGCACGGATGAAATCGAACGCGCCGCCCGCGCCCCCATGGCCATCTCGCTCGGCCTCGGCGTCATCGCAGCCCTGGCCGGCGCCCCCGACGCCGGCCTGGGCATCGCCGCCAGTTCCGGCACCTTCGGCACGCTCGGCGCCCTGCACTATATCCAGACAGAAGAATCCGCCGCCGACGCCGCCGGGGTCAAGGCGCTGGAAAAGGCCGGCATGTCGTCGAAAGGCCTGGTCGATTTCTTCTACAAGTTCCGCAATGTCGAAACCTTCAGCAACGCCGAACGCTACGCGTTTTTCCGCACCCACCCCCTGTCCCGCGAACGCATCCAGGCCCTGCAGGGGGTCGCGCAGCGCCAGCCGCATTATAATGTGGTCGATTCCCCGGAAACCGTCGCCGAGTTCGAGATCGTCAAGGCCAAGCTGGCCGGTTTCCTCTACGATCCGATCAAGACTTTCCAGAAATATCCTGAAAGCGACACCTCATACCCGGCGCGCTATGCCCGCGTCATCGCCACCTATAAGCGCGGCCAGTGGGATCAGGCTATCGCCCTGCTCGACAAACTGATCGATGAACAGCCGGACAATCCCTACCTCTGGGAACTGAAGGGCCAGATCTATTTTGAAACCGGCCGCGCCGCCCTGGCTGTGCCCGCCCACCAGAAATCGGTCGACCTGATGCCGCAGGCCCCCTTGCTGCAACTCAATCTGGGACAGGCCCTGATCGCCGTCGGCGACAAGGACAGCCTCAACTCCGCCGTGACGCATCTCCAGCAATCGCTCAAATACGAGGACGACGACAGCTTCGCCTGGCAGCAACTGGCGCAGGCCTATGACGGACTGAACCAGCCGGGCCTTGCCCGCCTCTCCACCGCCGAGGCGCAGTTTTACAACGGCGACTATATGGCGGCCCGCACATCGGCGGTATGGTCGCAGAAATACCTCGATACCGCCTCTCCCGAATATCGCCGCGCCCGCGACATCGTTATGACCAGTTCCTCGGAAATGGGCATCGATCCCGTTGACCGGGAAACCCGCCGGCGGGGCAAGAACTGATTACGAATAAGGCCTTTTAAGTGAACGAACCCAAAGTAACGACCGACAGAACCAATCTGTGGAAGGATCTCTTTTCCCAGGCCAATATCACGACCGGCCTCGCCGTCTTCGCCGTCGTGCTGGCCGGCGCGCCCTATGTCGTGCCGCAGGTCCAGGGCTTCATGGTGCGCAAGGGCCTGATGAGCCATCCCGCCATGCTGTATGAGGCCAGCGCCGAACTGAACGCGCAAAACGAGGCGGACAAGGCGAAAACCATGGCCGAGGCGATCAAGGCCAAACATGACTCGCTGTTCAACGACAAGGCCGACCCGATCCTTGGCAATCCGAACGCCAAAATCAAGATCGTCGAGTTCCTTGATTACAACTGCGGTTACTGCCGCGCCGCCACGCCGGTTTTGAAGGACTTTCTGGCCAAGAACCCGGATGTCGCCATCGTCGTCAAGGAATATCCGGTCATCAACCAGAATTCACGCCCGCTGGCAGCCTTTGCTCTCGGCGCGGCCCAGGCTGGCAAATATGAGGCCGTTCACTACGCCCTGATGACGGAGCAGGTCGGCAGCGAAGCCGAGATGACCGCGCTTCTGGGCAAGCTGGGTCTCGATCCCGCCGCCGTCAGGGCCAATGCCGCTTCGGCCGGGGTCAAGGCGCATATCGACAAGGTGATGCAACTGGGCGCCGACCTCGGCATCAGTGGCACGCCGACCTTTATCATCGGTGATAAGGCCATCGATGGCGCCAAGCTCGATGACCTGCAAAAGGCGGTCAGCGCCGCACGTTCCGGTAAATAATCAGATCAGGCCCGCCAGCGGCGAGGACGGATCGGCGTAAAGCTTGCGCGGCATCCGTCCGGCCAGATAGGCGTCACGTCCGGCCATGACGGCATATTTCATGGCCCGCGCCATGCGGATCGGGTCCTTGGCTTCCGCGATGGCGGTATTCATCAGCACCGCGTCACAGCCCAGCTCCATGGCCTCCGCCGCTTCCGAAGCCGTGCCGACACCCGCATCGACCAGCACCGGCACTTTGGCGTTCTCGACGATGATGCGAAGCGTCACCGGGTTCTGGATGCCCAGCCCGGAACCGATCGGCGCGGCCAGCGGCATGATGGCGGCGGCCCCGGCCTCTTCCAGTTTCCTGGCATAGACCGGATCGTCCGAGCAATAGACCATCACGTCGAAACCGTCCTTCACCAGCAGCTTGAGCGAGCGCAGGGTTTCTTCCATATCGGGATAAAGCGTCTTCGGATCGGACAAGACTTCCAGCTTGACCAGGTTCCAGCCGCCGGCCTCGCGCGCCAGGCGCAGGGTGCGCACGGCCTCCTCGCCGGTAAAGCAGCCCGCCGTATTGGGCAGATAGGTGAATTCATCCTGCCTGACATAATCCATCAGCATCGGCTGGCTCGGATCGGTCAAATTGACCCGGCGCACCGCCACGGTGACGATCTCCGCGCCCGAAGCGCGCGCCGCGGCGGCGTTCTGGGCGTAGTCCTTGTATTTGCCGGTGCCGACGATCAGACGCGAGGTGAAGGTACGCCCGGCGACACTCCAGGTTTCGGGTGCTAAAGAGAGATCATCCATGGCTCAGCCGCCTCCTACAAAATGCACTATTTCCAGCCGGTCGCCGTCATTGATCTGCGTGGCCGGATAGGTCGAACGCGGCACGATTTCGAGATTCTTTTCCACGGCCACCTTGCGGCCATCGAGTCCCAGATCGCCGATAAGCGCCGTCAGATTGGAGGCCGTAACCTCCCTCTCTTCGCCATTCAACAGAATTTTCACCATTTTTGCGCCGTTTTTTGCCGAAACCCACGCCATTTGGCGTCGTCCGGCTTGTGAGCCTATCCGCGACACGTTACAAGAGCCGCATCGCGGTATCTGGCAGGTTTCATGTCCCAAAAGACCATATATGTCCTCAACGGCCCAAACCTCAACCTTCTTGGGGTGCGCGAACCGGAAATTTATGGCCACGACACCCTTGCCGATATCGAGTCGCGATGCGCCGCCCTGCTTGAAGGCACGAACTTCACCCTCGTCTTCAGGCAAAGCAATCACGAAGGGCAACTGGTTGACTGGATTCAGGAGGCCCGCACCAAAGCCTGCGCCCTGATCATCAATCCGGCAGCCTACACCCATACCTCGGTCGCGCTCCATGACGCCCTGAAAGCCCTGAGCATACCGATTATCGAATGTCACCTCTCTAATCCGCACACCCGCGAGCCTTTCCGGCATCACTCATATGTGTCGCTGGCCGCTAACGGGGTTATTGCAGGATTTGGCGCCATTGGCTATGAACTGGCCATTCGCGCCGTTTTGTCTCAAGTTAAATAATAGAGTCTTTGTTTTTCAAGACTTTGTACTAAGGTTATCACATGACGACTTCTAAAGCTCCCGCAGCCGATCCGATCGATCCCAAGCTGATCCGCAAGCTCGCCGACATCCTGAAGGAAACCGAGCTGACCGAGATCGAGGTCGAGCAAGGCGAACTGAAGATTCGCGTGGCGCGCCAGCTTACGGCCGCTGCCGGCGTTTCCTATGTGCCCCAGGCGCCCGTGGCCGCCGCCCCGGCCCCGGTTGCGGCGCCCACGGCCGAAGCCGCGCCGGCGGCCGCGCCCGCCGCGCCGAATCCGGCAAAGGATGCCGTCAAATCCCCCATGGTCGGCACGGCCTACCTGCAGGCCCAGCCGGGCACCCCGCCCTTCATCAAGGTCGGCGATAAGGTCAAGCAGGGCCAGACCCTGCTGATCATCGAAGCCATGAAGACGATGAACCCGATCCCGTCACCGCGCGAGGGCACCGTGGCCGCCATTCTGGTCAATGACGCCCAGCCCGTGGAATTCGGCGAAGCGCTCGTCGTCTTCGAGTAAGACAATGACCAGCAAGACATTCGATAAAATCCTGATCGCCAATCGCGGCGAGATCGCCCTTCGCGTCATCCGCGCCGCCAAGGAAATGGGCATCGCCACCGTGGCGGTCCATTCCGAAGCCGACCGCACGGCCATGCACGTTCATCTGGCCGATGAGTCCGTCTGCATCGGCCCGGCCTCGGCCTCCAAGAGCTATCTCAATATCCCGTCGATCATCGCCGCCGCCGAAATCACCGGCGCCCAGGCGATCCATCCGGGCTATGGTTTCCTGTCCGAAAACGCCCGCTTCGCCGAAATCGTCGGCGCGCACGGCATGACCTTCATCGGTCCGAAGCCTGAGCACATCCGCATGATGGGCGACAAGATCACCGCCAAGCAGGCCGCCAGGGATTCCGGCATCCCGGTGGTCCCCGGTTCGGATGGCGGCGTCTCGACCGTCGAGGAAGCGATGGAAGCCGCCGAAAAAATCGGCTTCCCCCTGATCATCAAGGCCGCCGCCGGCGGCGGCGGGCGCGGCATGAAGGTCGCCAAAGATCGCGAATCGCTGGCCGAGGCCGTGCTCTCCGCCCAGACCGAAGCCGCCGCCGCCTTCGGTGACGGCACGGTCTACATGGAGCGCTATCTCCAGAAACCACGCCATATCGAGATTCAGGTAATCGCCGACAGCCACGGCAATGTCGTCCACCTCGGCGAACGCGACTGCTCGCTGCAACGTCGCCACCAGAAGGTGCTCGAAGAAGCGCCGTCGCCGGTAATCGATGAGGCGGCGCGCGACAAGATCGGCATGATCGTCGTCAACGCCATCAAGAAGATCGGCTATCTCGGCGTCGGCACCATCGAGTTCCTCTATGAAGACGGCGAGTTCTTCTTCATCGAAATGAACACCCGCCTGCAGGTCGAACACCCCGTGACCGAATACGTCACCGACATCGATCTGGTGCGCGAGCAGATCCGCATCGCCGAAGGCCTGCCGCTGTCCTTCACCCAGGACGATATCAAGCTGCGCGGCCATGCGATCGAGGTCCGCATCAATGCCGAAAACGCCCGCACCTTTGTGCCGTCACCGGGCACGGTCACCGATTTCCATGCCCCCGGCGGCCTCGGCGTGCGTCTCGATTCGGCGATCTACAATGGTTATGCCATCCCGCCCTATTACGATTCACTGGTCGGCAAGCTGATCGTTCATGGCCGCGACCGTCCCGAAGCCCTCGCCCGTCTCAAGCGCGCCCTGGGGGAAACCGTCGTGACCGGCATCGACACCACCATCCCGCTTTTCCTCGATCTGTTGCAGGAAAAGGATATCCAGACGGGCGACTACAATATCCACTGGCTGGAAAACTGGATCAAGGCGCAGGAAGCTCTCGCCGCTCCGGTTTGATCTCCATAAAAAGCCTTGCCCCGCGCAAGGCTTTTTTTGGGATTTATATTGCCGCCCGTCATTCGCGCCGCCCCCGTTTTGGGTTATGATGCCGTATGCGTGCCTGACGATCTTCCCGGATGCCTTGGTTTCGACCAGATTGTCACGCATCACACTGGCAAACCGGATGGGTACAGGCGGATGCGCGCCTCTACCGTCTTCGATACATGGAACGAAATGAACATAGGTCTGGGGCTGCTTCCGCTTATTTTGCTGACCGTCACGCCGGCGCACGCGAAGGAATATGTCCTGCCGTCGCGTCCTTTCGATTCCTATGTGCTCAAGGACGTGCACATAGAGCCTTACAAGCGCCCGTTGTTCGTTTTCGCCTACATCACCAACTGGCTGGTCATTCCGGTAACGAAAACCGGTTATGCCTCCGATAGCGTCCATACCCCCTATATCGACCGCAACCAGATGCTGCCGAAACCCGGCCAGACCTGCGACATTGCCTATCACACCAGTTTCACGGATGGCGCCACCACGCCCTTCGGCAATATCCGGACCCCCAACAAGATCATGGACAGTTTCAATTGCAAGACCACTTGAATCTTGCCGCTCCCTGATCCACAGACGACGCCAGACCACCGGATTCGCCTTGCCTTGACCGATTTCACCCTCGACGACCTGATCAATTGCTACCGCACCGGCATTTTCCCGATGTCGGACGCTCGTGACGACGATTATCTGTTTCTGGTCGATCCGCCGATGCGTGGCGTACTGCCGCTGGAAAGCTTCCATGTGTCGTCACGGCTGGCGCGCACGGTGCGCCGGGACGCCTACACCATTCGTATCGACACCGCCTTCACCCAGATCATCGAACTGTGCGCCGAAGAAGCCCAAAACCGGACCTCGACCTGGATCAGCCATTCCATACAGGCCCTGTACCAGGCGCTGTTCGCGCGCGGACTGGCGCACAGCGTCGAGGTCTGGGAAGGCGACCTGTTGCTCGGTGGCCTTTACGGCGTCTCCATTGGTGGCGCGTTTTTCGGTGAGAGCATGGTGTCCCGCGCCCGCGATGTCTCGAAAATCGCCCTGGTCCATCTGGTCGCGCGCCTGAAAGCCGGCGGTTTCACCCTGCTCGATTGCCAGTTCCAGACCGAGCACCTGCGCCAGTTCGGCGTCATCGAAATGCCAAAGGCCGAATATCTGGAAAAACTGGCGGCGGCCATCGACCTGAAAACGGATTTTTACGACCTGCCGCGCACCGCTTCCGGCCAGATGGTCATGTCGCTGCTCTAGGCCGCTGCTCCTGGCAGGGGCTGGCGGCATCCGATCACCCAGGCGTCATAAACCGGATGCTGGATCGGATTCAGGCTGGGCGTGGAGGCGAAGGTCCAGCCACGGAAGACTTCCTTCGACTTGATCGCCGGCGAGGTATTGGTGGCGGCCACCGGATTGCTGCGCACCCGCATATAGGCCATGACATCGCTCATCGCTTCGTCATCCGCGGCGGTTTCACACGCCTTGACCGTATAGATCAGGCCCTTGTAGCGGATAGGCCTGCCGATGGGCGCCTCGAACCGCACGCTTTCCGCCGTCACCTTGTCCAGCGCCTCGATAATCGCCACGGCGTAGCGCGGACGCTTTTTCGGCGCATAGCTGACAGCACTTTCGGACGACGACGCGGTGACGGTTTTCGCTCCGCCATCATCCTGAGCCACCTTGACCGGCGCGGACGGCACATAGGGGTGAAGTTCGTTCAGCGACTCATTTGACGTCACTGGCGGCGTCACCGGCGTGGCGGCGGGCCTGACGCTTTCCGTAGCCGGCTTGGCCTTCTTTTCCGGCACATAGGGCTTATACTGCACCCCATCGACATAATAGGGCTGCGGATCATAATCCGCATTATCGACATAACGCGGCGCATCGTTCCGGTCGCCGCCCCGGTCAGGCGGCGGCACCTGCGCGGACGCCGGAATGACAACGCATACCGCCACAGCCGCCAGCAGGGCATAGCCGGAAACAGAGATGCGTTTCATGCCGATCTCCCTTACGGCTTCCAGGCTTCGTAATCGCCGGTCGTCTTCGCACGCTCGGCCTCGGCGTTCATCGACCCCGGCGGAAATTGCGCGTAAGGCGTGCCGCTCATGTTCGGCAGGTGCGGCTTTTCCCAGGCCTTGCGGCGCAACGGCGCTTCCGAGGGCGGGGTGTCGTAGATATAGTGCATCCAACCGTGCCAGTCAGGCGGAATCTTCGAGGCGTCGGCATACCCCTTGTAAAGCACCCAGCGGCGCTTGCGGCCGGTATCGTAGCTTTTCCTCGCCGTGCGGTCTTCGTAATAACGGTTGCCGAATTCATCCGTGCCGACCTGGCGGCCACGTTTGCCGACCGTGAGCAGGGTGCCGAGCGTGGCGCCGTTCCACCAGGTGAAGGAGGGAGCGAGAAGATTAAGCAGCCATTGCATTGTTGTATCCTTGCGTGGAGCCTGTCACGGCCCCGAAACCTGCCTATACCTATAGTCAGGCGCTCGCTCAAGGTAAAGCGGGCGCGGAAAATATTGTCCCGCGACACACCTTAAGCCTTCATCAACATATTGTGGATGAATAGCGGCCCGCCCACCAGATTTATTGATACAAACCAAAATTAACGCTACATCTGGGGATAAGGCCTCTTAAACCCAAGGATAAGGCATGTCGTATCTGTCACCTGCCCTGCGCGCCCGCGCCATCGAATCCGAGCTGGAATGGCGCGAGATAGAACGTCCGAAGGGATTCGCCGGCAGTCTGTGTCCGCGCGACCTGACCTCCGTACAGGTGGAAGCCTGGCTCGACTGGGCCGATACGCTGCCGCGCGACCTGCCGGCGGGCGCTCAGGCGCGGCAGACGGAACCGGAAGAGGAAGCCTTCGGCGGCGCCCTTGCGGATTATGCCCATCGCCTTGGCCAATGGGGCCTGCGCCTCGGATACTTTCCCGATGCAAAAACGGCGGCTGAATTCGCCAGCCTGCTCGAAGCCACTCTCCTGTCCGGCCTCGCCGCGCCGTGCGTAGGGCTGGCTTCCGGCCATCGCGTTCATCCGACCGCCGGCGACCGCCTGCCCGAACCCGCTGAATCCCCCCTGCTCTATCTCGACGACCATGCCGGCCGCAACGCCATCAATCAACTATTGATCGAAGCGCGCGCCCGGTCGCTGACATCGGCCGCGCAAGGCCGTCTGGCCCAGGCGCTGGATGACATTACCAGCGCCATCGGCCGCTCCGAAGGCGAACAGCGCGCCAGCCTGAAACACAATCCCGCCCTGGCCCGCGCCGCCGCCAGGGCAAGACGCTTTGGTGCTTCGGACAGCCTGATCGCGCGGCAAATCCAGCTCAGCCAGGGCCTCGCACCGGTGGACTGGTCACACGCGCCCGCCCCGATTGTCGAAACCCCGCGTCTGCGCGCCGTGATCGGCGAACGTGACCTGCTCGGCGCCGGCGATCCGTCGGCGGTGGCCGTGGCCGAAACGGCGCTGGAAACCGGCGCCCTGCACGTCGTCTTCACGCCTCAGGATGGCGAGGCAGTCGAGGCGCAAAATCTCGCGCCCCGCGCTGCCATCAACATCGAGCACTTTTTTAATGAAGACGGCGGGTTCGCGGTCGAGGCCTTTATCGATGCCGTCAGCCTGTGGACGCAGGCGCTCGATATCGAAGTCGCCACCGGTTTTTCCGCCTCACTTGACGACAGCCTGCGCCGGGCCGCCACGCGTCCGCTGGCCCTGACCATCGCCGGCCTCGGTGAAGCCGTCATGGGCCAGGGCCTCAGCCTGAACGACGCGGCGGGCGTCGATCTCGCCACCCATATCTTCGCCCTGTTCGAGGCGGCGGCGGTCCACGCCTCGGCCTCACTGGCGGCGCATCTGGCGCCCTATCCCGGTTTCGCCGCCGACAAGGCCGAACAAACCGACCGCCTGAGTCAGCGCCTCTACCGGATTACCGCCCTGAAAGGCCATGCGGATATCAAATCGGCGGCGCTCGACCTGACCCAGGCCGCCCTGAAACTGGCCAAGACAACCGGCCTGCGAAATGTGCAGGTGACCGCCCTGTTCGATGATGCCGAACTGGCGCTCCGCCTGGGGGCTTCCTTGGGCGATGCCGGCGTCGACGACCTGCTGACCGTCATGGAAACCGAGGACGGCGTTTTCGTTCCCACGATAAAGGCCTGCGTCATCAAGGGCCTGCATGCCATTTCCCAGAACTGGGGTGATGTGCGCGGCATCCTGCTCGGCAGCCGAAGCCTGATCGACGCGCCGCATATCAATACCGTTTCTCTGAAATCGAAGGGCCTGAGCGAATTCGAGATCAACCGGCTGGAAGCGGCGCTTCTCACGGCGTCTTCGCTGGCCGAGGTCTTTTCCGTCCGCCATATCGATGCCGCCTTTATTCAGGATATCTGGGGCCTGAGTGAAAGCGATCTCTCCGATCCCACCCTGAATCTATTGAAAGTCATGGGTTTTTCGGAGCCTGAAATTCAGGAAGCCGCCGCCCATATCTTCGGCCGCAAGGAGGCCGAAGCCCTCAGGCGGGTATCGGATCAGACCTATCAATTGCTGACGCCGCCTGGCCGCAAGGCGCAGATCCACCTGCGCCAATCGATTGAAAGCCTGATCGATGCGCCCGCCACCGCGCCTGTCCCGCTGGCCTGGGATCAGGGCGTGCCCGATGTCATGAAGCTCTATTCGCTGGCCGCCGGTTCAGGCCTGCGCGCCGTTTCGGTCCGCCGCGCCGACGCGCCGCCCGATTTTTCGCTCGATATCCCCGATATCGACGAAGCGCCGAAACGGCCCGCCCCCGAACCGGTCATCGAAAAGGCCGCGCCGCGGGTCATCGAAAAGATTGTCGAGCGTGAGCGGACCCGCACCAAGCTGCCGGACCGCCGCAAGGGCTATATCCAGAAGGCCGGTGTCGGCGGCCACAAGGTCTATATCCACACCGGCGAATACGAGGACGGTTCGATCGGTGAAATCTTCATCGACATGCACAAGGAAGGCGCGGCCTTCCGCTCGCTGATGAACAATTTCGCCATCGCCATCTCGATCGGCCTGCAATATGGCGTGCCACTCGAAGAGTTCGTCGACGCCTATGTCTACACGCGTTTCGAGCCGGCCGGCCCGGTTACCGGCAATGATCGTGTCAAGTCGGCAACTTCGATCCTCGACTATATTTTCCGCGAACTGGCGATTTCCTATCTCGACCGCGACGACCTCTCCAATGCCGATCCGGAGGAACTGAACGCCGACGGCCTGGGTCAGGCCTATTTCCACGGCGAGGCCCTGCCGGAAACGGATGAAGCGCCGAGTAACGCCATGCCGGCCTCGCAACTGATCTCGAAAGGCTTCGCGCGCGGCACGGCGACCGACAACCTCGTGGTCGTCCCCTTCGGAAACCGCAAAAAGCAGGAGGCCATTAACCCGTCATTGGAAAAGGATGATGTAGAGGAACGGTAACGGAGAGCCTGAACTGGCCCTTGCCTTGCTGGTCTTCGGCCATATCAGCGCCATATCAGCGCCACATCAGCGAAAGTGTCCTTTTATGAAACATATTGTCCTGGTTCTGCTGGCCGCCTCTTTTATCAGCGCTCCGGCAATGGCGCAGAACGCCGCGCAGGTATCGAGCGCGCAAAACGGCGCAAGCTGCCCGCGCTGCAATCTCTTTCAGGCGGATTTCAACAATCGCACCCTGAAGAACAAGAATTTCACCGGTGCGCGCCTGCGTCAATCCGATATGGGATTGGGCATTTTCAACGGCACCAGCTTCGCCGGCGCTGATCTGCGTGACATCAATGGTTCCGCCGCCCTGTTCGGCCGGGTCAATTTCGCCGGCGCCAACCTGACCAACGCCAACTTCGTCGGGGCCTATCTCGAACACGCCAATTTCAAGGGCGCCATCCTGACGGGCGTGAATTTCTCCGGCGCGGAAATGGCTTCAGCCACCGGCCTGACCCAGCGCCAACTGGACCAGACCTGCGGCGATGAAGCGACCGAGCTGCCGCGCGGCCTGCGCATTCCCGTCTGTGTGGTCCACTAATCCCGCTTTAATCCGAGGAACGACAGCACAGCCGCCGCCGCCTTTTCCGCCGGCGGTTTTTGGCCGCGCCCCATGACATCCAGCGCCGCGAACTGTCCGGCTACCTGCCTGTCGCGCAAGGCTTTATCGGCCAGCCGTTCTTCCAGCGCCTGAAACAGATTATCGGCCGTCGCCTCGTCCTGAATGAATTCCGGCGCGATCCGCTTGTCCGCCATGATATTGAACATGGTGACGTGCTTCAGCGTCGAGATGCGGCGGTATATCCAATAGGTCAGCGGCTCCACCCTGTAGGCGATCACCATCGGGCAGCCCGCCAGGGCCAGTTCGGTCGAGACGGTGCCGGAACAGGCCAGAGCCAGAGTCGCCGCCTGCATGGCCGAGTGCTTATCCGCCTCGCCGTAAACCAGCAGCGGCCTGACCGGCCACTCCGCCACCCGGCGCTCGACCAGATCGCGGACCGTATCGGCCACGGGCATGACCAGCCTGACATTCGGATGCACGTCCTTCAGGCGGGCAACGGTTTCAGCAAACAAGGGCGACAATCGCTTGATTTCCGCCGGACGGCTGCCGAGCAGCACCAGCACAAGCGGATCATCCCCAAGATCAATCCTATTGCGAAACGCAAGGGGATCGGCATCGCTGAAATCGATGTTCAGGGCCGGATTGCCGACGACAACGGTTTTCAGCCCGGCCGCCTCGAAAAACGGCGGATCCATTGGATGCAGGGCCAGCAGCAGGTCTACCGACTGCGCCAGGGTCTTCGCCCGTCCCGGCCGCGCCGCCCAGACCTGCGGCCCGACATATTTGATCAGCCTGACCTGTGGCATCGCCTTGCGGATGGCGTTGGCGACCCGCAGGGTAAATCCCCAGGAATCGACCAGAATGACGACATCGGGCCGCTGACGCTGCGCATAGGCAACCGTTTCACGCACCCGTTTCATCACCCGGCCATAGGCTTTCACGGCTTCCAGCAAGCCCAGTATGGACAGTTCGGAAATATCGAACGGGCTGACGACACCTTGCTCGGCCATGCGCGCGCCACCGACGCCGAAAAAGGTCAGGCCGGCTTCCGGCGCCTGTTTGCGCAGTTCGGCGATCAGGCCGGCGCCCAAAGCATCACCGGACGCTTCCGCCGCCACCACCATGATCCGCTTAGTGTTCATCGTGGCCATAAATGAACACTCCCAACTCGGCGGCACGAGCGAAAACGGCCGGTTTATCGACAATCAGCAGAGCCTGGGGGCGCGCCACGATGCCGCAAAGCCCCGCCGCCGCTGCGTCCTCAATGGTTTGCAGGCCGATGGTTGGCATATCGAGACGCAGGTCCTGTATGGGTTTGGCGAGCTTGGCAAGAACTCCCTTGCGATTGACAAGCGTTCCGCGCAGGGCCGGATTGAGCGTATGGATACGGCCGAGCATGGCCTGCGTGCCCTCCTGCGCCTCGACCGCCAGGGTGATCCGGCCAGCCACCACGACCGCCTGGCCGATATCGAGCGCGCCGATGGCCGCCGCCACGCGCATGGCTTCCTGGGCGTCTTCCATGGCTTGGGGCGACGGATCAGGCCCCGCCTGCAAGCCTGAACCGATCAACAGATCCGGATTGGCCTCGTGCGCGCCTTCGATATGGTAGCCCTGGCTGGCAATGACCTTGGCGACCTGACGCAGCAGCGAATCGTCCCCGCCCCGCCCCGCCGACTGAATGCTTTGCAGATGCCGGTCTTTCTGCATGGCGTCGAAATCCGGTCGCTGGACATAGCCGCACATGGCGACGGCCTTGACCTGCTCAGCCGCCAGAATGTCAAACAGCCGGGGAAAATCGCCAAGGCCGAGCGTATGGCCGGGATGCGCGTTCAGTTCGACGTCGGAAAGGCCTTCGATGCGGATAACCGTATAGGGCCGTTGCGTGCGTTTCAGATAGTGGGCGATTTCGACCGGCAGAGCGCCGCCGCCGGAGATCAGGGCAAGTTTGGCGTTGGACATTGGCACCCTTTGTTTCGGGGTATGGGGCCTGTGGCCCCATGTCTTATTTTCTCTTCTTTCCCGCCCTTAGGGCGGGAAAGAAGAGAAAGTGAAGGAATGTGGGGTCACAGACCCCACACCCCATAACGAAATGGCGTCAACTGTCCGACGGCAAACAGATCGGCCGCGACGAATCCTCACGGATAAAGCGCACGATCTCCACCACCTGATCGATATCGGAGAAATTCTCCAGCACATCGTCCAGACGCTCCTGGAAAGTGCCCTCCTCCGCGAACATCATGCGGTAAGCCGTGCGCAGCGCCAGGATCAGTTCGCGCGAGAACCCGCGGCGCTTCAGGCCGACAAGGTTCAGCCCTTCCAGCCGCGCATGATTGCCCCAGACCGAGCCATAGGGGATAACGTCCTTGGTCACGATCGCCCCGCCGCCGATAAAGCAGTAACGCCCCAGCCGCGCGAACTGATGCACCGCGCACGACCCGCCGAGGAACACGAAATCCCCCACCTGCACATGCCCGCCGATCGATGCCTGATTGGCCATGATGACGTTATTGCCGAGAATGCAGTCGTGCGCGATCCCCGATCCCGCCATGAACATGCAATCATTGCCGGCCACGGTGATGCCGCCGCCCTTTTCCGTGCCGGTATGCATGATAACGTGCTCACGCACCAGAACGCGGTCACCGACGATCAGCTTCGTCGGTTCTCCCTTGTGCGCCAGATGCTGCGGCGGACCGCCCAGACAGGCAAAGGGATGGATCACGCCATCGGCGCCGACTTCGGTTACCCCGTCGATCACGACATGCGATTTCAATACCGTCCGGTCCTTGAGCGTCACCTGCGGCCCGACGATGCAGTAAGGTCCGATCTGGACCCCCTCGCCAAGCTGCGCGCCGTCATGCACGATCGCGGTCGGATGTATCGTGACTGTCATTTCGGACTCTCAACCACCATGGCGGCGAATTCGGCCTCGCAGACGATCTTGTCGTTCACATAGGCCTCGCCGCGGAATTTGAAGATATCGCCGCGATGGCGCACGACTTCCACCGGCATGCGCACCACGTCGCCCGGACGCACCGGACTGCGGAACTTTACACCATCCACCGACATAAAGAAGATGGTCTTGCCTTCAACATCCGCGTCTAAAGATTTCGACATCAGCACCGCGCCGGTCTGGCCCATGGCCTCGATCAGCAACACGCCGGGCATGACCGGGTTTTCCGGAAAATGGCCATTGAAAAACGGCTCGTTGAAGGTGACATTCTTGATGCCGACCATCGATTTGTTCCGGACCCAGTTCTCGCCGCGATCGATCAGCAGAAAGGGATAGCGATGCGGGATACGCTTGAGGATTTCGGCGTAATCCACCGAAGCCTGTGTTTCATCATTATTTGCGTCGGGCGCATCATCAGCGGTCGTGCTCATCTAGGTTCTTACCCCTTATCCTTTGTCATCGCGTTTTTTTCCAGCCAGAGCATTTCGCGCAGGAACTGCCGCGAGGGCCTTGCCGGAAATCCGGACACCATGGTAGCGGCCGGTACATCCTTGAACACACAGGCGCCGGCGGCAATCCGTGCGCCCTCGCCCACATCGATATGATCGATAACCCCCGCGCGGCCGCCGAACATGGCGCCATCCCCGACCGTCACCGAACCCGATATGCCGGTATGCGCCGCCAGGATACAGTTGCGTCCGATCCGGCAGTTGTGGCCGATCTGAACCATATTGTCGATCTTCGTCGCCTCGCCGATCACCGTATCGTCATAGGCGCCCCGGTCAATGCAGGTGCCCGAACCGATGCTGACGTCATCCTGAAGGATGACCCGGCCCAGTTGCGGCACATCGACCAGCCCCATCGCGTCACCGCTGACGCCAAATCCGGCCTCACCGATATGCGCGCCCGAAAGCACCTGAACCCGGTCGCCGATCAGGGTGCAATAGATGGTGCTGTGCGCGCCGATGCGGCAGTTGCGCCCGATCCGGCAGCCGGGACCGATCACCGCATAGGCCTCGATCCGCGTGCCCGCGCCGATTTCGACATCCTGGCCAATGACCACGCCGATGCCGAGCGTCACATCCGCTTCCATTTTCACGCTGGGATGGACGGCCTTTTCACCGTCATGGCGGCGAGGCCGGTAAAGCTGCGCCGCTACGCGCGCCCATGCCGCCTGCGGACTGGCCGTCACCAGCGCGACGCTGGAGGGCGGCACATGCTCGACATAATCGGGCGTCACAAAGACAAATTCCGCCTCGGTACGGCGCAGATCTGCCAGGTAGCGCCGGTCGCTGAAAAAAGCGGCCTTACCCGTGCCGCCAAACGATAAAGGGGCGCAGGCCGTAACGAACCCGCTCCCCTTCTTTTCCGGCGCAAGCAACCGGCTGGAGGTCATAGCCGTTACCTGATCCAGGTCAATTTTTGAACCGATATCAAAAAAACGCGGATCAGGCATAAACGGTTTATCTCTTAATTACTTTGCGGGCGCTGCTCCCGCCGCCGGCTGGTCAAGCTTGACGCGATCGAAAGACGGCAGTGTCTCACCCGTGGCGTTCATCTTGTTCACAACGTCCGTGGTGATGTTCATCGCGGGGTTGGCATAGAGGAAGCTGGTCTGAGTCGGCTGACCATTCGTATTCGTAGTCATGTCATAATGCAACAGGGAGTCAGCGGAGATAACCGTGGCGCAGCCCTTGGCGGTGACGACCGCGTTGATCTGCGGGATCAGCTTCTGGAAGATGGCCTGCATCACTTCCTGCTGGGTGTACTGCATTTCCTGGTTACGCTGCTGTACCTTGGCTTGGAAGGCCTGACGCTTCTGCTCCCAGGCCTGGGCCTTGCCTTCCCAGGCGGTCTTGCCGGCCGGCGTGGCGGCGCTGGTCTTTTCCGAGGCGGCCAGGGCCTTGTATTCTTCCTCGATGGCCTTGCCGTCGGCGCCGAGTTCGCTGTCGACAACGCCCTTCAGTTGCACGAGGCGGTCCGAAGCGGCCTTGCCGATGTTGGAGGTCGCCATGGCGGCTTGCTCGTCGAGCACGCACTGGCCCGGAACGGCCGCGCCGAAGGTCGGCGGCGTCGGGGCGGCGGCGGGCGCAGCCGGCGCGGCGGCCTGGGCCAGAACCTGAGTGCCCGCGCCCGCCATCAGGACGGCGGCGGAGGCGATGAGGAAAAGGGATGTTTTTTTCATAGTTTTGTTCATCTCTGGGTATTGGTTTAGAACTGCGTGGATTGCGAGAAGCGGAAGGACTCCACCTTGTCGTAGGACTCTTTTGACAGAACCTGACTCAGGTCGAACTGGACAGGTCCCATCGGAGACTTCCAGCGGATGGTGATACCTGCGGAGGCCCGAAGAGACATATCATCGACGATATTGGTAAGCGCCTTACCAGTGGAGTCAATCTTTAGGCGATCGTCAACATTGCCGAGTGTACCTAAATCGATAAATAGAGCGGTTTTAAGGCCGTACTGATCAGGCAGACCGTTGGGAATCCCCAATTCGGTCGACATGATGCCGTAGGTCTGACCGCCGAGGGCATAACCCGTGGAGGTGTCACGCGGCCCCATGCCGGCATATTCAAAGCCGCGCATCGTATCGCCGCCCTTGAAGAAACGGTCATTGATGCGGATGGCGTCGCCGCGCCACGGAATGATCGAACCGGCGGTGCCGGACACATGCAGGATCATGTCCTTCTTGAAGCCATGATACCAGTGGCCCTCGATTTCCGAGCTGACGTACTTCACATCGCCGCCAAGGCCGGCGAAATCCTGGCGCAGGGTGAACATCCAGCCGCGCGTCGGCTGGATGTAATCGTTGCGCAGGTCGAAGGCCAGCGAATAGCCGACGCTGGAAGTCACGCCGTTGCCGCAGCTATACAACAGGCCGTTACAGGCGTCGGACGAGGTATAGGTGATATCGTCGCTGCGGTAGTTGTAACGCAGGCGAAGCGAGGAGAAGCCGTTCAGGCTGTAACCGAGGCGAACACCGGCGCCGTAAGAATCGGCGGAATAATCGACCCCGCTGTAATGATACGAACTCTGGAACAGGTCGAACCCGGCCGACACATCGCGGCCCAGGAAGTGCGGCTCGGTGAAAGAGAAGTCGATCGTCTTCTGGATCGAACCGGTCTGGACGCGGGCGCGGACCTGCTGGCCCGTGCCGCGGAAGTTCTGCTGGGCGATCGAGATATCAAGAATGAACTTCTGGATCGACGAGAAACCGGCGCCGAACGACAGTTCGCCGGTCGGCTGTTCCTGGACAGCGACCTCGATATTGGTCTTGCCCGGCACGTTCGACGGCTTTTCGGTGATCTTCACGCCGCTCTCGTCCTGCTTGAAGAAGCCGAGGCCGCGCACATACATCTTGGAGCGCTCAAGCAGCGCCTTGTTGTAGGCGTCGCCTTCGGACACCAGCATCTGGCGGCGGATAACCTTGTCGAGCGTCTGGGTGTTGCCGACGATATTGATCTTGTCGATATAGACACGCGCGCCTTCATGGACATTGAAGACCAGGTTGACGTTATGCGTATTCGGATCGGCCTCTTCCTGCGGGCGGATATCGACGAAGGCGTAACCGGCGGCGCCGGCCGCGAAAGTCAGGTCGTCGACCGCCTTTTCCACGCGGTCGCTTTCATAAAGCTGGCCCGGACGGATCGAAATGGCGCGCTGGAGGTTTTCCGCCTTCAGCTTGTCGTTGTCGGTCTTGATGGTGATACGGCCGAAATTGTATTTCTGGCCTTCATCCAGCGTGTAGGAGATGGCGAAATCCTTGCGGTCCGGCGTCAGTTCGGCCACCGCCGAGATGACGCGGAAATCGTAATAACCGCGGTTGGTGTAGAATTTGCGCAACTGCTCGCGGTCGTAGTCCATCCGGTCCGGGTCGTAGTTGTCGTTCGACGAGAAGAACTTCCACCATAGCGACTTCTGCGTGACCACGACCGATTTCAGGTCGTTATCCGCAAAGGCGCGGTTCCCGATGAAATTGACGGTGGAGACACCGGTCTTGGGACCTTCGGTGATCTCGAAGATCAGATCGACGCGCTTTTGCGGCAGCTCGACGATCTTCGGCGTCACCACGGCCGAGATACGGCCACCTTTGCGGTAAAGCTCGATGATGCGCTGGACATCTTCCTGCACCTTGGCCTTGGTGAAGACGCCGCGCGGACGAATCTGCACTTCGTCGCGCAGCTTGTCCTTGGTCATGGCGTGGTTGCCCTCGAAAACCACCTGGTTGATGATCGGGCTTTCCACGACCGTGACGACCATTTCATTGCCGTTCATGGCGATCTGGACATCGGAGAACAGGTCGGTGCGGTAGAGCGTCTTGACGGCCAGGTCGATCAGTTGCGCATCGACCGTGACGCCCGGCTGGAACGGCAGGTACGAAATGATGGTCTGCGAATCGATCCGCTCATTACCCGAAACGACGATATGATCGACATAAGCCGTCTGTTCGGCCGCCGCCGGGGCTTCCGCCTCCTGGGGCACGGCGTCAAGAGCGGGCGCGGCCTCGGCGGGCGCCGGCGTTGCTTCCTGGGCGGCGGCCCCTGTCGCCATAAGGCCCAGATGGGTCAGGGCCAACAGGCTGACGCCGAGAGTGAGGGAGCGGGTAAGGGTCATATGGCCTCTTGTAACCGTGGTCTTTGCGGCGCGAGCGGCCGGCGAGAAAGCGAAGGGGTTAGTCATCCGTATCACGAGAACAGCCCCCCGATGAACTTGGTCAGTCCGATATTGTTAATGTCATTCCAGAAAGCGAATAGCATTAAGCCTAATACCAGCACTATGGCAATCCGGAAGGCGGCATTCTGGAATCCGGCGGAGATGGGCTTTCTGGTCACACCCTGCCACAGGATGAAGGCCAGATGCCCGCCATCGAGCGCCGGAATGGGCAAAAGGTTCAGGAATCCGACGCCGATTGAGATATAAGCCATGTATTGCAGGTAGGTGAAGCCGAGACTGAAAACGATTTGCCAGAGCGGCGCCTTGACCTGGGCCGCCGCTACCGTCACGTCGCCCGTCGTCTTGGCCATCCCGACGATGCCGCCGATCTGATTGCCGTTTTCTTTTCCGGTGAAAATACGGCTTATATAGGTCAGGTTTGTATCAAGCACCTTCCACGTCTGCTCATTGCCCTTTACCAAGGCCTGCAAGGGATTGAGCGGCCGCGACACCTCCGGCGCGTCCATGGCGATGCCCAGACGCCCGGCTTTCAGGTTCTGGTTCGGCCCGTCCGGCTCCATGATGGCGCGCACCGGCGTGGCCAGCAGAACGATCCGGCTTGCGCCACGCTGCACGATGAAGCGGGTTTGAGTATCGGCGCGCAGCATGACTTGCATCCGCACATCCTCGCGGCTCTCGACCGCCTTGCCGTCGATGGACAATACGGTATCGCCGACCTGGAACCCCGCGACCGCCGCCGGACTGTCCGGCTCGACCATGACCACCTTGGCCGGCACATAGGAATCACCGGCGATCCAGAAGACGATGGCGAATATGCCGATCGCCAGAACGAAATTGGCCGCCGGACCGGCGAGGATAATCAGGAATTTCTGCCACAGGGGCTTGAAGTGGTAATAATCCTTCACCGTGGCGGCGCCCTCGCGTTCGGTGATGGCGATGCGCGAGGCTTCGAGGTCCTCCGCCGACGGCATCATCGAGGTGATGTGCTCGTCACCGGCGAACTTGACATACCCCCCCAGCGGCAGGGCGCTCAGGCACCATTCGACGCCGTTCCTGTCTTTTTTACGCAGGAGGATTTTACCGAAACCGACCGAGAAACGCTCGACACGGGTCCTGAACAGGCGCGCCACGCTGAAATGTCCCAGCTCGTGAAAGGTCACGATCAGGGAAATTATGATCAGGAACGGCACGATGCCTGCGATAAAACTCAGCAAAACGGTTTCCCCTCACGCGCTGCGGCCATGACCTTACGCCCGCAGTCTGGCGGCGGCGAAGAGTTCGCCCACCAGACGCCGGATATCGGAATCGATCTCCAGCGCGCGTGTCATGGTCACGTCGTTCGTATCACGACTTGCGTGATCCTTGGAAGGGATAGATGGCAATTGAGCCAGCATCATGGCAGATTCGACAAATTCGGCGATCTGCAAAAAGGCGATCTTGCGGTCAAGGAAGGCCTGCACGCAGACCTCGTTGGCGGCGTTGAAAACCGTCGGCATCCCCTCCCCCGCTTCCAGTGCCTCGCGCGCCAGCCGCAGCATCGGAAAAGCCGTCAGGTCGGGCGCGCTGAAGGTCAGCGTGCCGCGTGTGGCCAGGTCGAGCTTCGGGGCCTGCCAGTCCAGGCGGTTTGGCCAGTTCAGGCAGTAGGAGATCGGCACCCGCATATCCGGCGGACCAAGCTGCGCCAGCGTGGAGCCGTCCTTATATTCGACCAGCGAGTGAACGATGGACTGCGGATGGACCAGCACGTCGATTTTGCTGGCCGGCATGTCGAACAGATAGGCCGCCTCGATAAATTCCAGCCCCTTGTTGGCCAGGGTGGCGGAATCGATGGTGATCTTGGCTCCCATGCTCCAGTTGGGATGCTTGAGCGCCTGCTCAACCGTCACCGCCTTCAGATCCTCGCGCGAACGCCCCAGAAACGGCCCGCCCGAAGCCGTCAGGATCAGCTTGCCGACCCGCTCCGGCTGATCGAGCACCTGAAAAATGGCGTTATGCTCGGAATCGACCGGCAGCACCTTGCCGCCATGCGCCTCCACGCGTTCGATCAGCGCCCGCCCGCAACAGACCAGCGCCTCCTTGTTAGCCAAAGCCAGGATCGCGCCAGTGCCCGCCGCCGCCCAGGCCGGTTTCAAACCCGCGATACCGACAATGGCCGCCATGATCCAATCGGCCTTGCGGCCCGCCGCTTCGCAGACAGCCGCCTCTCCGCAGGCGATTTCAAGTCCCGAATCACCGGTCAGCGCTTTGAAGGCCGGCCATTGCGATTCATCAGCCAGAACGGTAATCGCCGGCCGGTATTTCAACGCCTGATCGGCCAGAAGCGCCACATTGCGCCCCCCCACCAGCGCCTCGATGGCGTAATCCCGCCCCGCCACGCCCATCTCATCGAGCAGCCGCAGGGTGGAGACGCCGATCGAACCGGTCGAGCCGAGAATGGATATCCGCCTGGGGAGAGCAATCGTCATATTTCCGTGCCTAGCATTACCAGCAGACGTATACCCCCGATGGCGACAATGGCAAACATCAGACCGTCGACGCGATCGAGCAGCCCCCCATGGCCGGGGATCAGCGTGCCGGCATCCTTGACGCCGAAACGCCGCTTGAGCGCCGATTCCCACAAATCGCCCGCCATGGTCGCCAGCGCCACCAAAAGACCGACGATCGAGGCGGAGGTATCGTGCCGGAACAGGCCGGTGATATCCGACAACGCGCCCGCCGTCAGCATCCCCGCGATCAGGCCACCGGCGAAACCGGCCCAGGTCTTGTTCGGCGAATAGCGCGGCCACAGCTTCGGCCCGCCGAAAAACTTGCCGGCGGCGAAGGCGGCGCTATCGGCCGCCCAGGCGATCAGGAAGGCGAAAAGCACCCATTCGACGCCCCGGTTACTCTGGTGCAGCCACATGATGACGATGGCCGGCCAGCCGATATAAAGCGCGCCGTAAGCCGCATCCAGCCAGCCGACATGCAGCCGGTTGGCGTAAAGCCCGGCGCACAGCGAACCGAAGCACAGCATCAATATCGACAGCAGCGGATGGCCGAGATAGCCGACGAAAAGCGCCGCTATGGCCGCTGTCGCCACCGCCACGGCTATGCGCCCGGAAATATTGGGCGCCATCATCAGCCCCCACTCGATACACAGCAGCGCCACGCCAACACTGATCATGACCAGGAATGGCCGATGGTCCTTGAATACGGTTACCCCCAGGACGACGGCGATCAGCACCAGCGCCGAAACGACGCGGACAGCCAGTTCGCGTCCCTTGCTTTTGGGTTTTACCGAAGCGGTGACGGCGCGATCGTCAGAAGGCTGGCTTGACATGTCCCGCTTCCACAGCGCCGAACCGGCGGTCACGGCCGGCGAAGATATCCAGCGCCGCCTTCAGGGGTTCGTAGCCGTAATCGGGCCACAGGATGTCCTGAAACACAAATTCGGCATAGGCCGCTTCCCATAGGAGAAAATTCGACAGGCGATGCTCGCCGCTGGTTCGGATCAGGAGGTCGAGCGGCGGCAGGCCGTGCGTCGACAGATAACCGCCGAAGCTTTCCGGCGTGATGTCCTCAGGCGTCAACGCTCCCGCCTTGACCTGCGCGGCGATCCGCTTCACCGCCTCGACGATATCCGCCTGGGCGCCGTAATTCAGCGCCACCTGCAGGTAAAAGCGCGAATTGTCCTTTGTCTTTTCATGGGCCTCATTGACCATGCCGACAATATCCGCCGGCAACCCGGCTTCCTGGCCGACGATGCGCACGCAGACGCCTTCGCGGCGCAGGCGCTCCAGATCGGACTTGATGAACGCCCGCAGCAGGCCCATCAAATCATTGACCTCCGCCTCCGGCCGCCGCCAGTTCTCGGTCGAAAAGGCGAAAACGGTCATGTGCGTCACGCCGAGATCGACCGCCGCCGTGATGGTGCGTTTCAGCGCATCGACCCCGGCCTTGTGGCCCATGGTGCGCATCTGGTTCTTCGCCTTGGCCCAGCGGCCATTGCCATCCATGATGACGGCGACATGAAGCGGCTTCACGTCAAGGCGCTGCGCACCCGCTTGCGGGGTTACGATGAGCGCATCCGTGGAACCTGAGGGCATAAAGGCAACTTTCGTTTGGCGAAGGCCGGTTTCAGCGACGTAAGGCGAAACCGCCTAGACCTGCATGATCTCGGCTTCCTTGACCTTCAACAACTCATCGATACGCTTGATCGCCGCATCGGTAAAGCCCTGCACCTCTGTGCCGCCCTTCTTCTCTTCGTCCTCGCTGATCTCCGAAGCCTTCTCGGCCTTCTTGAGATCGTCCATGGCCTCGCGGCGGACATTGCGCACGGCGACTTTTTGCGTTTCAGCGTACTTGCCGGCGATCTTGACCAGTTCCTTACGGCGCTCCTCGGTCAGCGGCGGAATCGGAATACGCAGCATATTGCCGTCGGTGATCGGGTTGAGGCCCAGACCGGCATTGCGGATGGCCTTTTCAACAGCCGTGACCGTCCCCCGGTCGAAGACATTGACGCTGATCATGCGCGGTTCAGGCACGGAAACCGACGCGCAGGCATTGAGCGGCATGGAGGAACCGTAGGCGTCGACCATGACCTGATCGAGCAATGAAGCCGAGGCGCGGCCAGTGCGCAAACCGGAAAAGTCGTCCTTGAGGGCGTCCACCGCCTTTTCCATGCGGTCCTTGTAACGGGTGAGTTCAGGTTTTGCCATGACGATATCTCGCTTGGTTTCTTTGAGGTTTATTGTGTGATGACGGTATAGGTGCCCTTACCGTGAATGACCTCATTCAGGGCGCCGGGCGTACGGATCGAGAAGACCACGATCGGGATGGCGTTTTCGCGCATCAGGCTGACCGCCGACGCATCCATCACCTTAAGATCCTTGGACAAGACCTCAAGATAGTTGAGATTTTTATAGCGCTCGGCCGTCTTGTCCTTTTTCGGATCGGCGGTATAGACGCCATCGACCGAAGTCCCTTTGAAGAGCGCGTCGCAATTCATTTCCGCCGCGCGCAGGGCCGCGGCCGTATCCGTGGTGAAATAGGGCGCGCCGGTGCCGGCGGCGAAAATGACCACCCGGCCCTTTTCAAGATGACGAATGGCCCGGCGGCGCACGAACGGCTCGCAGACGGCGTTCATCTGGATGGCGGACTGCACGCGCGTATCGATGCCCTGCTTTTCAAGAGCGTTCTGCATGGCCAGGGCGTTCATGACCGTGGCCAGCATCCCCATATAATCGGCGCTCGAACGCTCCATGTCGCCCGCCGCCTTGGACAGGCCGCGGAAGATATTGCCGCCACCGATCACCAGGCATAATTCCACCCCCAGCCGCGAAACAGCGGCGACTTCGGCGGCGACAGCCTTGACGGTATTCATATCGATGCCGAAGCCCTGATCGCCCATCAGCACCTCGCCGGAAACCTTCAGCAAAATACGCTTGTAGGCCAGGGGCGCCGTAGAGCCATGCGCCGGAGTCTCAAGCGGTTGGATTGTCATTGCAGGCTCCGGTGAATCAGGTGGGCGTCAGATATATGACGGCTTTAGCGCTTTCAGGGCGTTTTGGATAGGGCGCGCGCGCCTGACGGCAGCGGACTTTTACGCATAATCGTCATAAAAAAGAGGCGCCGGCATGTCAAATGCCGGCGCCTCCGAAAGCCCTGAAAAGCAGCGCTTTAGACCTTTATCAGACGCCGCCCGTCATCGAGGCGACTTCAGCGGCGAAATCATCGACCTTCTTCTCGACACCTTCGCCGAGAGCGAGGCGCGTGAAGGCCACGATCTTGACCGGCGTACCGAGCGTCTTGGCGGTTTCCTCAACCAGTTGCTCGACGGTCTGATCCGGGTTCATGACGAAAGCCTGCTTGTGCAGCACGACTTCCTCGTAGAACTTGCGGATGCGGCCTTCGATCATCTTTTCGATGACCTGCAACGGCTTGCCGGATTCGCGGGCCTGTTCGGTCAGGACCGTCTTTTCGCGTTCGACATGCTCCTGGTTCAGGTCCTCGACATTCAGCGACAGCGGCTGGGTGGCGGCGACGTGCATGGCGACCTTGCGGCCCATTTCCTTCAGCACGTCCGGATCGCCGGCCGATTCGATGGCGACGAGCACGGCGATGCGGCCGAGGTCCGGCGCAATGGCGTTGTGGATGTAGGAAGCGACAACACCTTCGGACACGGAATGCTTGGCGAAGCGGCGCACAACCATGTTTTCGCCGATGGTGGCGATCAGATTGGTGATGTCGTCGGAAACGGCGGCAGCGACTTCTTCAACCGTGTTGGCGGCCAGACCGGCTTGGCCGGCCTTGCGGGCCAGGGCCTGGAACAGGTCGTTACGGGCGACGAAATCGGTTTCGGCGTTCACTTCAACGGCGGCGGCGGTCATGCCCTTGCCTTCAACCTTGGTGGCGATGGCGACCAGACCTTCGGCGGCGACGCGATCGGCCTTCTTGGCGGCCTTGGACAGGCCCTTGGCGCGCAGCCAGTCCAGGGATGCTTCGATGTCGCCGTTGTTTTCAGCCAGCGCCTTCTTGCAGTCCATCATGCCTACGCCGGACTTTTCGCGCAGTTCCTTAACCAGGGCAGCAGTGATTTCAGCCATGAAATCCTCCTAAGTTTAGTGTTTAAGATTTCGCAGCCTCATAGCCGCGATATATGTCAATTCAGCAACAGCCTAAAGCCTGCCCAAAACAAAGCATGGCGGCTTTAAGCTGTCACAAGTCTCGTAAGACCGGGCGATCCTGCGTACCGCACCGCTTCGGCCTCTATATAGGAAGCCTTAGGCCTCGCTGGAAGCCTCAGCGGCATCGTCAGCGACCAGGGCCGGCTCGATCGGATCGACCGAAGCGCCGAGGTCGCGGCCCGAAGCCACCTGACCGGCGGCCAGACCGTCCAGAACCGAGTCAGCAACCAGATCGCAATACAGTTGCAGGGCGCGGGCAGCATCATCGTTACCCGGAACCGGATAGGTGATGCCGTCGGGATCGGAGTTCGAGTCGAGGATGGCGATCACGGGAATGTTCAGCTTGCGGGCTTCCTGGATGGCGATGCCTTCCTTGTTGGTGTCGATCACGAACATCAGGTCGGGGATGCCGCCCATGTCCTTGATGCCGCCCAGCGACAGTTCCAGCTTTTCACGTTCGCGGGTCAGGGTCAGCAGTTCCTTCTTGGAACGGCCGGCCGGATTGTTATCCAGGACGTTCTCCAGTTCACGCAGACGCTGGATGGAGCCGGAAATGGTGCGCCAGTTGGTCAGGGTGCCACCGAGCCAGCGGTGGTTGACATAATACTGGGCCGAACGCTTGGCGGCGGCGGCCACCGGGCCTTGCGCCTGACGCTTGGTGCCGACGAACAGGACGCGGCCACCGGCGGCGGCGACTTCGCGCACCTTCAGCAGGGCCTGATGGAACAACGGCAGGGATTGCGACAGGTCGATGATATGGATGTTGGAGCGCGAACCAAACAGGTAGCGTTCCATCTTGGGGTTCCAGCGGTGAGTCTGGTGACCGAAGTGCGCGCCGGCTTCGAGCAGCAGACGCATGGAGATTTCAGGCATAGCCATGATGTAGTGTCCTTCTTCCGATAATCCTCCGCAGATAGAAAGCTTCAGACAGGCCCATGCCTGCGTCCGCCTCGGAACGCTATCGACCCGATTTAGGGAAGATGGCGCGCATCTGCGTGTGAGATGGCCTGCACCTATTCACAATTTCAAAAAAAATCAAGTCTCACAAACAAGAAAAGTACGAATTGCAACTAGGCTTCCTCAAGTTCGAGGACGCCCGCCATATGCTTGAGCGCGCCACGCAGGTGCGCGTCCAGATTATAGCGCTGCGGCAGCTTGAACTCGATTACCCCTTCACCGCCCAGATCGCTCAAAAGACTGATTTCTCCCCCCCTGGGTGACCTGGAGACTTCCAGTTTTTCCTTCAGTTCAGCCAGGTTGATGACATTCGCCAGAACATGCACCCTCAGTCCCATATCGTCCGTTTTGAGGGTTTCGGACATGGGGGCGGCGTCATCGCCGAAGAAACGCACCTCACCATCCCTGCCCTTGCTGCGCACCTTGAGCACGATCGAAGCGCCGACCTCCAGATGATCCCGGTTCTTGCGCAGGGATTCCGGCGGGAACAGCACTTCATATTCACCGCTGGGATCGGACAGGGTGACGAAGGCGAATTTCTCACCCGAACCTTGCGCGGCGCGTTCCTGCTTGCGGCGGATAATGCCCGCCATGCGAAAGGCTTCGCGGCCCTCGGACGCCAGGGCCACCGCATCGGCATAGAGGGTGACATTCCGGCGCTTGAACACATCCAGCATATCCTGCAACGGGTGACCGGACAGGTAGAAGCCGATGGCGGCCAGTTCCTCGTCGAGACGCGCCGGCCCGGATACCATGGCCACATTCGGCAAACGCGGCCGCGATGACTCATTGGAGCCGAACAGGCTGACCTGGGAGGCAGCGCGGTCCGCCGCCATGCTCTGCGCATAGGCGATCAGAATATCCGCCGCGGCCACGATCTGCGCGCGGTTGGGATGGATGGAATCGAAGGCGCCGGCCCTGGCCAGGTTTTCGAGCGCGCGCTTATTGACCGCCTTGGGATCGATCCGTTCCAGGAAATCGAACAGATCGATGAACTTGCCCCCCTCTTCACGCGCCTGCACCACGCTCTGCATGGCTTCAAAACCGACATTGCGGATCGCCCCCAAGGCATAGAGAACCTCGCCATCCTCCACATCGAAATCCGCCATGGAGCGATTGATATCAGGCGGACGAATGGTGACGTCGAAACGCCGGGCATCCTGATAGAAGACGGCAAGCTTGTCGGTATTGGTGATATCGAGGCTGAGCGTCGCGGCGAAAAACTCGACCGGATGATTGGCCTTGAGATAGCCCGTCTGATAGGAAATAAAAGCGTAAGCGGCGGCGTGCGACTTATTGAAACCATAGCCGGCGAACTTGTTGACCAGTTCAAAGATAAAGTCGGACTGCTTTTCCGGCACGCCCTTTTCGGCAGCGCCCGAAATGAAACGGACCTTTTGCAGGTCCATTTCTTCCTTTTTCTTCTTACCCATGGCCCGGCGCAGAAGATCGGCTTCACCGAGGCTGTAACCCGACAGGACCTGGGCGATCTGCATCACCTGTTCCTGATAGATGATGACGCCGTAGGTTTCCTTCAGCACCGGCTCCAGACTCGGATGGAGCATGTCGATTTCCATCCGGCCGAATTTCCGGTCGACATAGGTGTCGATATTATCCATCGGCCCCGGCCGGTAGAGCGAGATAAGCGCGGTGATTTCCTCCAGCGAACCGCACTGCATCTTACGCAGCGTGTCACGCATGCCCTGACTTTCAAGCTGGAACACACCGATCGACTGGCCGGATGCCAGAAGCTCGTAGGTGGAGCCGTCATCAAGCGGCAGGGTCGAATAGTTGATGTCGACGCCGCGCTTTTTCAGGTAGTTCTGGGCGCGCTTGAGCGTCGTCAGGGTTTTCAGGCCCAAGAAGTCGAACTTCACCAGGCCGGCGCTTTCCACCCATTTCATGTTGAACTGGGTCGCCGGAATATCCGAGCGGGGATCTCGGTACAGCGGCACAAGCTCGGTCAGCGGCCGGTCACCGATAACAATGCCGGCGGCGTGGGTCGAGGCGTTACGGTACAGGCCTTCCAGTTTCAGCGCCGTATCGAGCAATCGCCGGACCGCATCGTCATCGTCGCGCGCTTCCTTCAAACGCGGCTCGATCTCGATGGCCTGGGCCAGGGTCGTCGGATTGGCCGGATTGTTCGGCACCATTTTGCACAGACGATCGACCTGCCCCAGCGGCAGTTGCATCACCCGACCGGTATCGCGCAAGACGGCACGCGCCTGCAAGGTACCGAAGGTGATGATCTGCGCCACGCGATCACGGCCATATTTTTCCTGCACATAGGAAATCACTTCTTCGCGGCGTTCCTGGCAGAAATCGACGTCGAAGTCGGGCATGGACACCCGTTCCGGGTTCAGGAAGCGCTCGAACAGCAAACCGAAACGCAGCGGATCGAGATCGGTGATCAGCAGCGACCAGGCGACCAGCGAACCGGCGCCGGACCCCCGCCCCGGCCCGACCGGAATATCATGCACCTTGGCCCATTTGATAAAGTCCGAAACGATCAGGAAGTAACCGGGGAATCCCATTTGCTGGATGATCCCGATTTCACGTTCCAACCGCGCCCAGTAATCTTCCTCCGGAACCGCCAGCTTGACCTGCTTGAAACGCTCCTTCAGCCCTTCGCGCGCCTGAAACGCCAATTCCTCAGCCTCATCGCGGCCCGCCCCGGTATCGAAACGCGGCAGGATCGGATTCCGTTTATTGACGAGAAAAGCGCAACGGCGGGCAATTTCAAGCGTGTTGTCACAGGCTTCCGGCAAGTCGGAAAACAGTTCGCGCATCATCGCCGCCGATTTGAACCAGTGTTCCCCGGTCACCTTACGGCGGTCCGTCTGCCCCATATAGGCGCCATCGGAAATACACAGCAGCGCCTCATGCGCCGAAGCGAGATCTCCTGAGGCGAACTGAACATCGTTTGTGGCGACCAGCGGCACATCATTGGCATAGGCGAATTCGACCAGGCCGGCCTCCGCCACCCCGCCCTTGACACCGCCCTGCGGACTGCCATCATGGCGCTGCAATTCGATATAGAAGCGGTCACCGAAAACCGCCTGCATGGTTTGCAGGGCGACCACCGCCTCTTCCAGCTTCCCCTGGCGGAACAGCACATCCACCGGTCCGTCAAATCCGCCGGACAGCAGGATCAGACCCTCGCTGTGCGCGGCCACCTGATGCCACAGAACATGCGGCTCTTCGGCGGCATCGGCATCGACATAAGCGATAGAGGACAGTTTGGTGAGATTGAGATAGCCCGTCTCATTCTGCACGAACAGGGCGACAGTCGGAATCTTGCCCCAGCGTTCGGACGGCGCCCCGCCGATTCCCTTCACCGGCAACGAACAGCCGATAATGGGCTGAACGCCGGTATCCTTGCACATCTGCGAAAATTCAAGCGCGCCGAAGAGATTGCAGCGATCGGCAATACCTACAGCCGGCATACCCATTTTATGCGCCAGCTTCCCCATGTCATAGGCCTTGATCGCGCCTTCCAGAAGCGAATAGGCCGACTTGACGCGCAAGTGGATGAAGTCTTCGCTCACGACGCGCTCCTATGGGTAAATCCTGCCCTCTGTCCGCGCGACTCACGCCGCCAGCGACACCACATGGCACATGAGGAAAACAAAACCCGTAACGGCGACAAATGACAACATATTATGCAGGGCGCTGATCATTTTTCCACATTCCTTTGCGTTCTTCAAATGTTCTTAATTCTTGATTTGTTCTATATTCTTGTTTTGTTCCGCACGCAATAGGTATTCTGTTCCACAGGCGGAACAAAATTATAAGCTGTTGATAGATAAGTGGATTAAATTTCGGCGTGGACGTCAAACGGCACAAGCCGGCCATCGACCAGCCTGACCACGCGGTCCATATGTTTCGCCAGTTCCAGATTGTGGGTGGCGATCACCGCCCCAACGCCCTGCGCCTTGACGATGGCTTTCAATGCGTCGAACACCTGCCCCGATGTCGCCGGATCGAGATTGCCCGTCGGTTCGTCCGCCAGCAGCAGACGCGGCTTGTTGGCCAGCGCCCGCGCAATGGCGACGCGCTGCTGCTCACCGCCGGACAGTTGCGCCGGCAGATGGTCCAACCGCTCGGCCAGCCCCAGGGTGGTCAGCAATTCCCGCGCTCTCGCTTCGGCGTCCTTCGTCGGCCGGCCAAGAATACGCTGCGGCACGGCGACATTACCGACCGCCGTATATTCGGGCAGCAAGTGATGGAATTGATAGACGAAACCAATTTTTTCCAGCCGGGCCTGCGTCCGTTTGCGCTCATCGGCGGAATGGAAGTCCTCGCCGTCGATGGTCAGGCGGGCGTTCGGCGCGGCCTCAAGCAGACCCACGGCATGCAGCAAAGACGACTTGCCCGATCCCGATGGCCCGACCAGACCGACCAGTTCCCCCGGCAGGACATCGAGATCGACGCCTTTCAGCACCGCCAGTTTGCGGCCGTCTCCCAGCGCGTAATCGCGATGCAGGTCCTTGAGCGACAAGACAGGGTTACTCATAGCGAAGCGCCTCCACGGGTTCGAGCTTGGAAGCCCACAAAGCCGGGAAGAAGGTGGAAATGCAGGCCGCCAGCAATGACGCGATCACCACGAACGCCACCTCGGACGGCTCCATTTTCGCCGGCACGGCATCGAGATAATAGACATCGGCGGGGAACAGCTTGGTATGCAGCAGCCATTCCAGGAAATGCTGGATCGGCCCGATAAAGGTGCAGAACAGCACCCCCAGAGCCAGGCCCGCCGCCGTGCCCGCGGCGCCGATGATCGTGCCCGTCATGAAGAATATCCGCGAAATCGCCGCCCGGTCCGCGCCCATGGTGCGCAGGATGGCGACATCGCGTGTCTTGTTCTTCACCAGCATGACGATGCCGGAAATGATGTTGAGCGTGGCGATGATGACGATGAAGAACAGGATGAAACGCATCGCCGTGCGTTCGACCTTGAGCGCGCCCCACAGCGAGGCGTTCTGCTCCTTCCAGTCGAAAACATAGGCCCCCTCGCCCGCGGCCTTCATCAAGGCCGGACGATACAGGTCGATGTCATAGGGCTTATCAACCTTGATCTCGACCGTATCCCACTCGTCTTCGCGGTCGAAAAAGAGCTGCGCCTGAGTGATCGGCATATAGATGAAAGCCTTGTCGATATCGCTGACACCACTTTTGAAAATACCGCCGACCGTATAGAGCTTGCGGCGCGGCGTGGCGCCGAAGGCCGTTGAACCGCCGGGCGATACAAGCGTGACCTCATCGCCCGGATTGAGGGCCAGCGCATCGGCCACGCCGCTGCCGATCAGGATCACATCGCCGCCGTAATCCCCCGCGCCAAACTGGTCCATGGAACCGCCGGGCAGGATGTTGTCATTGATGATCGGCGTGTGCTTCAGCGCTTCGGGCACCACGCCGCGCATATAGGCGAGGCCGGTCGCGCCGTGATCGTTCTGGATGAGGCCCGGCGAATCCAGGTAGGGCGTCGCCTCGGTCACGCCCGGTATCGTCCGCAGGCGTTTGAGCATGTCGTCGCGGTGGGCGAAGTCGTTAAGCGGCTGGCCGGAAACATAGGCATGACCGCTGAAGGCCAGCACGCGTGACATCAGTTCGTCGCGGAAGCCGTTCATGATCGACAGCACGCTGATCAGGGCCGTCACCGCCAGCATGATGCCGGTGAAGCTGATGATGGCGATCACCGCGATGCCGCCGTCCTTGCGCTTGGTGCGGAGGTATTTCAGGGCGAGATCGAACTCCCATCCCTTGAAATTGAACAGCGACAGCAACGCTCCCATGCGGCTTACGCTTTCGAGAGTTGTGCGAGGCCGGCTTCAAACGGCACGGTCAGACGCTCGCCGGTGGCGCGATTCTTCAGTTCGACCTGACCGTCCGCCAGCCCCTTGGGGCCGATGATCAGTTGCCAGGGCACGCCGATCAGATCCATTGCCGCGAACTTGGCGCCGGCGCGTTCGTCGGTGTCGTGATAGAGCACATCGCGTCCGGCCGATTGCAGAGCCTGGTAAGCCTTTTCACAGGCGGCATCGCAGGCTTCGTCGCCCTGACGCAGGTTGATGATCGCCACGTCAAAGGGCGCGACACTTTCCGGCCAGATGATGCCGCTCTCGTCATGCGAGGCCTCGATGATCGCCCCCAGCAGGCGCGACACGCCGACGCCGTACGATCCCATATGGACGGTGATTTCGCCATCGGGGCCATTGACCACCGCCTTCATCGGCTTCGAGTACTTTTCACCGAAATAGAAGATGTGGCCGACCTCGATACCGCGCGCCGAAACCTGTTTGTCCGCCGGCACCTCGGCCTTAAAGCGGGCGTCGTCGTGCATTTCCTCGGTGGCGGCGTAGAGCGCGGTGCGGCCCTCGAAGATGTGCTCCAGATTGTCCCAGTCAACCTCATTGCCCGGCGCCGGCATGTCGATCAGGTCCTTGTGACAGAAGACGGCGCTTTCGCCGGTATCGGCCAGGATGATGAACTCGTGCGACAGGTCGCCGCCGATCGGACCGGTATCGGCGCGCATCGGCACCGCCTTCAGGCCCAGGCGCGAGAAGATATTCAGATAGGCGGTGAACATGCGATTATAGGATTTTCGCGCCGCCGCCTCATCCACGTCGAAACTATAGGCATCCTTCATCAGGAACTCGCGACCGCGCATCACGCCGAACCGCGGGCGCTGCTCGTCGCGGAACTTCCACTGGATATGGAAGAGATTGAGCGGCAGATCCTTGTAGGAGCGCACCGTGCCACGGAAAATCTCGGTGATCATTTCCTCGTTGGTCGGGCCATAGAGCATTTCACGCTCGTGACGGTCCTTGATGCGCAGCATTTCCTGGCCGTAATCTTCGTAACGGCCGGATTCGCGCCACAGGTCGGCCAGTTGCAGGGTCGGCATCAACAGTTGAATAGAACCGGCCCGCGCCATTTCCTCTTCGACGATCTTCTCGATCTTTTTCAGCACCTTGAAACCGAGCGGCAGCCAGGCATAGATGCCGGCGGCTTCCTGACGGATCATGCCGGTGCGCAGCATCAGGCGGTGAGAGACGATCTGGGCTTCGGCGGGGTTTTCTTTGAGCAGGGGCAGGAAAAAGCGCGACAGGCGCATGATGAAGAATCCGTATGTAACTTAAGTTGCGCGCACCCTAGAGCCTCATGCCAAAAAGTGAAAGGCACTTTTTGGATATACATGAGGCGGCAAATAAAGAGCGTCCACGTCCGGGAGTGAAGCGCTTTTACACGGGATTATGGCGGATTCGCGTTACGCGCCGGGAATTGTCGGCAGGGGAATATGAATGAAGTACATGAAGACGATCACGACCGCCCAGACGACCAGCGCCACAAGGCTGTTGATCTTCACCTTCTTCCACAGGTTATGCGCGATCGGCGCGCCGGGATCATTGCCCTTGATGACCTCTGTCCCCTCTTCCACCGGCGTGCGATTCCACAGTGGCAGGATGGCGAAAAACGTTATCCACCAGATCATGAGATAGATGGCGGCCCAGCTGATCGGGTTCATCGGCGTTTCCTGCAATATCGCCTAGATAATTCCCAGGCCTTCTTCCACACCTAATACCAGATTGAGGTTTTGTACAGCCGCGCCGGAAGCGCCCTTGCCGAGATTGTCGAACACGGCAACCAGATTAGCCGTATCCTGATCCGTATTGCCGAAGACATGGATGAGAAGCCGGTTGGTGTCGGCAAGCGCGGCGCCATGGACCGCACCGGCTTCGGCGCTTTCCTCAGCGGTGGCCACGCGCACGAATTGTTCGCCGAGATAATGGGCGGTCAGCAGATTGCGCACCGCGTCGATATCCGGTTCGTCCGGCAGCGCCCACAGATGCAGCGGCACCTGGACGATCAGGCCTTGCGGGAAATTGGCGACGACCGGCGTGAAGACCGGCGGGGTATCCAGACCGGAATAAAGCGTCATTTCCGGCAGGTGTTTGTGCGCCAGGCCGGTAGCGTAAAGACGCTCGTGCCCCCGGCCATGATCGGGCGCGCCCTCGAATTCGGCAATCATTGATTTGCCGCCGCCGCTATAGCCCGTCAGCGAGGTGGCGGTGACCGGGAAGAAGGACGGAACAAGACCGGCTTCGACCAGCGGACGCATCAGGGCAATGAAGCCCGTGGCGTGACAGCCGGGATTGCTGATGCGCTTCGAGGCGGCGATGGCGGCGCGTTGCTCGTCGCTCATTTCCGGGAAACCGTAGGTCCACGCCTCATCGGTCCGGTGGGCCGTCGAGGCGTCGATCACCCGCACATCGGGATTATCAATCATTGATACAGCCTCGCGCGCCGCTTCGTCCGGCAGGCACAGGACCACGGCATCGGCCGAATTGAGGGCTGCCTTGCGCGCCGCGGCGTCCTTGCGCTTATCGTCGCCCAGGCGGATCAGTTCGATATCCGGGCGCTTTTCCAGCCGCTCGCGGATTTGCAGGCCCGTGGTGCCGGCCTCGCCGTCGATGAAAACCTTGTGAGACATAGGACGCTCCTGAAAAGGAAGAGGGGTGTCTTGTTTTGAAAACAGACAAAGAAAAAGCGCTCCGGTTGCCCGAAGCGCTTTTCCGCATGAGTTTGTGGCTCGTGCGATTAACGCTTCGAGAACTGGAAGCTCTTGCGCGCCTTGGCGCGGCCGTACTTCTTACGCTCGACGACGCGCGAGTCGCGGGTCAGGAAGCCGGCGGCCTTCAGGGCCGGGCGCAGACCGGGTTCGTAATAGGTCAGGGCCTTGGAAAGGCCGTGGCGGATAGCGCCGGCCTGGCCGGACAGGCCCGAACCCTGGACCGAAACGATCACGTCGAACTGCGAGGCGCGTTCGGTCAGGTTGAGCGGCTGGGCGATCATCATGCGCAGCACCGGACGGGCGAAATAGACTTCCTGTTCGCGGCCGTTGATGATCCACTTGCCGGAACCCGGCTTGATCCAGACGCGGGCGATGGCGTTCTTGCGCTTGCCGGTGGCATAGGCGCGGCCGTACTTGTCGAGCACCTGAACGCGGGCGGCGGGCGCCTCGACGGGGTTGGACGACAGCGAAGCGAGGGCTTCGAGACCTTGAGCGGGAGCTTGGATATCGGACATGCTTAGACGCTCCGGACGTTCTTGCGGTTCAGCGACTTGAAGTCGACGACTTCCGGCTGTTGCGCTTCATGGGGATGGGCGGCACCGGCGTAGATACGCAGGTTGGTCATCTGACCGCGGGCCAGCGGGCTTTCCTTCGGCATCATGCGCTCGACGGCCTTGGTCAGGACGCGCTCGGGATACTTGCCGTTCAGCAGTTGGCCAAGCGTACGCTGCTTGACGCCGCCGGGGTGGCCGGTGTGCCAGTAAAAGATCTCGTTTTCCTTCTTGCCGGTCAGGTGAACCTTCTCGGCATTGATCACGATGATATAGTCGCCGGAATCGACGTGCGGCGTATAGGTGGGCAGGTGCTTGCCGCGAAGACGCATGGCGATGTACGAGGCCAGACGGCCGAGCACGGCGTCCTCGGCGTCGATCACGATCCACTTCTTCTCGACATCTGCGGGCTTCAGCGCCGCGGTCGTGGAGGTCAACATGATAAAATCCTTAGATTTCCACCCGAAAAGGATATCCGGGCGGAGAAGAGCGCGGGATATACGGGAGCAATCCCGCGCTGTCAATGCAAAATAATTCCGAAAATTGTTCGTAAGATTTTGTTTTTAAATGAAAAAATTGAATAGGTATTAAATTACCGTAATATTTTCATCATCCTATCGAAACACCCGGTCAGCGCGCGCCACCATCCAGGTCAGGCCCACCGCCAGGGCCAGCAGGCACACCGCCACGAACTGATGCGCCAGCGCGAAGCCCAGCGCCACAACCGTGACCAGGGTGGTGACGCCCAGCGCGACCTGGATCCACACCGAAGCCGCCAGGGCCGCCGCCACGGTTTTCAGCCTGTCGTCATTGGCCTTGCGCGCCGCCACCAGCGCATAGGCCGTGGCCGCGACGATCAGCAGATAGGCGTTCATGCGGTGCATGAACTGAACCAAGCCCTGGTCATGCAGGAAGCTGTAACCGATCCCCTTCGCCCATTCGACCGGCGGGAAAATATGCCCGTTCATCAGCGGCCAGTCATTATAGACCAGGCCCGCCCGGTTGCCGGCCACCAGCGCGCCCAGCATACATTGCGCGAACACCAGGAACAGCAAGCCCCCCGTCGCCCAGCGCCAGCCGTCCGGCGCGCCGCGTCCACGTTTCTGCCCTTCCAGCGCCTCCAGCCCCGTCCAGATCGTGGCGCACATCAGGAACAGGGCCAGCGACAGGTGGATCATCAGCCTTTCCGGCGCCACCTCAACGCGTCCGGCCAGGCCGCTGGACACCATCCACCAGCCGACACCGCCCTGCACCGCGATCAGCCCGATCAGCGCCCCGCAACGCCAGATCAGCCGCGCCGGAATCTCGCGCATCAGCAAAAGGCCGATAAAGCCCAGCAGGTAGACCGCGCCCAGCCCGCGCGCCAGCAGACGGTGCGCCCATTCCCACCAGTAAATGCCCTTGAATTCAGCCAGTTCCATATGCGGATTGACCTGGCTGAATTGAGGTATCTTCTTGTAATTGTCGAATTCGGCGGTCCACGCCTGTTCCGTGGTGGGGGGAATCACCCCGGCGATCGGTTTCCATTCGGTGATGGAAAGTCCGGATTCGGTCAGCCGCGTCGCTCCGCCGACGCAGACCAGGGCCAGAACCAGAAATGCCGCCACGAACAGCCATGCCGCCACCAGCGGCGACTTAAGGGGAAGTCGCACCATACGCCTCATTCTATATCCAACTTTCGTTCCGTGGCGGCCGCGCAAATCCTTGCCGTTACCGTCGATTGACTGTAACTAGGGGTCTGCCGGCGCCTCGGGTTCCGGTTCGATTTGCCCATACCGGGACCAGCAATTCAAGCGCTTCGCGCAGGAAAAGGGCCGAAACAAGGCCAAAGAAAGGACGCCCTCCGCCATGACGGCAGAGAACTACATCCTGGCGACGCTGGCCGGTTTCGTGGTCGGCTGGATCGCCAACGCCATGAGCAAAAGCCGTTACAGCTTTCCGATCAATGTCTTCATTGCCATTTTCGGCGCTATTCTGCTCAATTTTTTCATCCGCAGCAGCGAAATGCTCGGCGATCACTTTTTCTCGATCCTGCTGGTTTCCTTCGCCGGCAGTTCGGTGTTGCTTGGCCTGTTCCACCTGACCCGCATGATCGAGCGCCGCTGATGCGAAACCCTTTCAACAGCCTGTCCCTGCCGCAACGCCGCGCCGTCACCTGTCTGGGGATTCTGGTCTGGCTGGGCTTTTATGTCTGCGTCGTGGCGGCGCTGGGGGGCTTCCTGCATGGCGGCCGCCTCACCTCGATGATCTTCTACGCCCTGGCCGGCACGCTCTGGGGCGTCCCCATCCTCCCGCTGATTTCCTGGTCGGAAAATTACAGGCGGAAAAAGAAATGAGCGCCCCCGCCGGACACATTACCCTGGGCAAGGGCCGCATCGAAGCGTTCAGCGACGGCGTGCTGGCCATCATCATCACCATCATGGTGCTGGAGCTGCATACGCCGGAAGGAATCGACCTGCGCGCCCTGCTCGAAACCGGCCATGTGTTCCTGCTCTATGCCCTGAGCTTCATCTATGTCGGCATTTACTGGAACAATCACCATCACCTGATGCACGCGGTCGCCAAGATCAACGGCGGCGTCCTGTGGGCCAACCTGCATCTGCTGTTCTGGCTGTCATTGATCCCCTTCACCACGCGCTGGATGGGAGAAAGCGACTTCGCCACCATCCCCACCGCCGCCTATGGTTTTTCGCTGCTGATGCCTTCCATCGCCTATACCATACTGGTTCGGGCGCTGATCGCCGTGAACGGCAGGGACAGCGCCGTCGGCCAGGCCATCGGCAGCGACCTCAAGGGGCATGTCTCGACCGCCATCTACCTGCTGGGGATCGCCCTCACCTTCTGGAACAGCTTCGCCGGCATCGCCTGCTATGTCGTCGTGGCCCTGATCTGGCTGGTGCCGGACCGCCGCATCGAACGGGATTAATCCCCGCTGTTCCGGCGCGTTTTATTCTTTCGCCATGGAACAGACCGACATCACCCAGCGCCTGCGCAAACTCGCCCTCGATCTTCTCGACGCCTATGAACAGATCGAAACGCCCACGACCTTTGCCGAAACGGATCGCGCCGCCAGGGCGCTGATATCGATCGGCAAGGCGATTAAACTGGCCGGGGAAGAAGCGCCTGAACCGAAAGTGGCGACGCGACCTGCCGCAACCCCCCAAAAGACAACAGGACCATCGCCTTATCTGGCTGTCGAACGCCAGGCCAGGGCGCTTATGCAAGCCGACAAGGCACTCAAGGGCGGCCAACTGAGCGAAGCGGAAATAGATGCCCTGCTGGGACCGCCTGATCCGCCTTCCTTCTCCTCTAAGGGAAGAGGATAGCGCCCATGTCTTCAAAAGCTCGCAAGATCGCTTCTTGCATAAAGCTCTCGATCCTGAGCACAGGCCGTTGACATAAAAAAAACCGCCCCCGAAGGAGCGGCCTTTTATTTCAATGGTCGGAGCGACAGGATTCGAACCTGCGACCCCTTGACCCCCAGTCAAGTGCGCTACCAGGCTGCGCCACGCTCCGCCAAAACATAAGGAAAACAACCTGTGTCGCCCCTAAGAGAGGCGGCTTATAGAGACGATCATCGCCCCCGGCAATCCCCAAAAGTCAGATTTCGCGGAAATTCCACCGGAAATTAATCGCGCTTCGGCCTGCCGATATGCTGCGCCAGCCGGGCCTGCGCCTCTTCCAGCGTCCGGGCGATATTCAGGAAGCTGTCGCGCATTTCCGCCGACATGCCGGCGGCCGGAACATTCTGCGCACTCCCCCAGTCGAAGGCCGGCTGCCCCACGCCCGCCGCGTTCTCGGCGGCGATTTCATCCCGCGACACCAAGCCCTGCTCGGTCGCCACGGCGTCATCGGCCGGACCGGAAAACCGTTCGCCGGTCGGATTGAGGATCGCCTTCTGGCCCTCATCCTTGAAAAGCTTCTGTACGCCGCGAATGGTGAAACCACGGTCATAGAGCAGGGTTTTCACGCCCATCAGCAGGTCGACATCCTGAGGCCGGTAGAAACGGCGGCCACCGGCGCGCTTGGTCGGGCGGATAAAGGTGAACTTGGTTTCCCAGAAACGCAGCACATGCTGCGGTACGCCCAAAGCATCGGCGGTTTCGGAAATGGTCCGTAACGCTAAAGGCCCCTTGTTCACCGGCGCGTTACCTCGTTACTCGTGCGTTCCGGCGTCGACGCGCGCCTTGACGATCTGCGAGGCGCGGAACGAAATCACCTTGCGCGGATCGATGGCGGCGGGCTTTCCGGTCTTGGGATTGCGGCCGATACGGGCATTCTTCTCACGAACCTGGAAGACACCGAATCCCGACAGCTTCACCGTATCGCCGCGCTCCAGCGCTTCGACCACCAGATCAAGCGTGCGCTCGACAATGGCGGCGCATTCCTGACGCGGCAAACCAAGTTCGTTATGCACGTCTTCAAAAAGTTCAGCTCGCGTCAAGGTCTGCGATTTCATGCGTCTGCGCCCCGTATATGAATGGCTTTAACCAATACAGGCGGGCATGATGCCGCAATTATCGCTATCCGTCAAAGGCTTATAGCGAACTTGTGATTAAAAACGTGAATCCGGAAATGGAAATCGCAAGACGGACGCATGGATGCGGAACGCCATCCTGATCCGTGAACCTTCCGCCTAGAGCCGGATCGCCGCCGCGCCCCAGGTCAGGCCGCCGCCCAGTGCCTCTATCAGCACCAGGTCACCCGGCTTCACCCGGCCGTCCTGTACGCCGACATACCAGGCCAGCGGAATGCTCGCCGCCGAGGTATTGGCGTGCTGCGCCACCGTCGAGATGACCTTGTTCTCATCGAGGCCCAGCCGCTCGGCCACGCCGTTGAGGATGCGCTGGTTGGCCTGGTGCGGAATGAACCAGTCGATATCGGCGATTTCGAGATCGGCCTTTTCCACCGCCGCTTCAACGGCTTGCGATATCTTGTGAACCGCGTGCCTGAAAACCTGATTGCCCTGCATGCGGATCTTGCCGATGCGGGTTTCGGTCTCGAACGTGCCGCCATCGACATAGAGCAGATCGACCTTGGAACCGTCACAGCGCAGATCGAAGCCGAGAATGCCGCGATCCGCCTTGGTCCCCTCGCCTTCCACCGGCTCCAGCACGACCGCCCCCGCGCCGTCGCCGAACAGGATGCAGGTGCCGCGGTCGGAATAATCCAGAAGCTGGCTCATCGCCTCGGCGCCGATCACCAGCACGCATTTCGACAGGCCGCGCGCCACGAAGCCATCGGCGACGCTCAGGGCATAGACGAAGCCCGAACAGACCGCCTGCACATCGAACGCCGGACAGGTCGGCGCGCCCAGCTTGCTTTGCACGATCGAGGCCGTGGACGGGAAAGGCATGTCCGGTGTGGTGGTGGCCACAATGATCAGATCGACCTCTTCCGCCGTCTTGCCGGCGGCGGCCAGGGCGACCTTCGCGGCCTCCACGGCCATGTCGGAGGTTTTCATGCCTTCGCCGATCTTGTGGCGCTGGCGGATGCCGGTGCGTTCCGTAATCCAGGCGTCGGACGTATCGACCATCTTCGCCAAATCGTCATTGGTGATCACCTGCTGCGGCAGGAATCCGCCAACCCCGGTAACCGCCGATCTTAACACGCCCATATCCTAATTTACCTTATCGCCCACGGCCGCCAGAGGGGCGCCGGCTAACGATTCCTTTGTTTGTGCATCGGCGGCCAGCGCTTCCGCCGCCGCGAGACTTTGCGAGAACCCGGCCAGCGACTCGACGATATCCCGCTCATAACCGCTGGTGGCCAGGGAAAACCCGACGCGAATGGCGTTCGAGAACGCCCGCGCATCGGCGCCGCCATGGCTCTTGATAACGATGCCCCTGAGGCCCAGCAACGGTCCGCCATTACTGGCGCCGGGATCGATGCGCTTCGCCATCGCCTTCAGCGCCGGACCGGCCAGCAGGGCGCCCAGCATGGCCAGCGGCCCCGATTTGAAGGCGTCCTTCAGCAAGTCCTTGATAAAGCGGGCCGTGCCCTCGGCGGTCTTCAGCGCCACATTACCAGTGAAGCCATCGGTGACAGTAACATCGACCGTGCCGGCACACAGGTCCGTGCCCTCGACAAAGCCGTGATAATTCAGACCGAGCGTGTTTTCCCTGAGCAATTTATGCGCTTCACGCACATCCTCATGCCCCTTGACGTCTTCCGAACCGACATTGAGCAGGCCGATGGACGGCTTTTCCACACCATGCACGGCGCGATGAAAAGCCGCCCCCATCAGCGCGAATTCGATCAGTTGACGCGCGTCGGAGGTCACATTGGCGCCGACATCGAGCACCGTGCCGAAGCCCTTTTTATTGGGCCAAGAACAGCCGATAGCCGGGCGCTCCAGATCGTCGGTCCTCATCTTGAGAATCATTTTCGACAGCGCCATCAGCGCCCCGGTATTGCCGGCTGAGACAACCGCCCGCGCCTCGCCCGATTTCACGGCGTGAATGGCGTTGGCCAGGCTGGTATTGCGGCGGCGGATCGCCTGAGCCGGCTTTTCATCCATGGCGACACACTGGTCGGTATGGATGACGGCCGAACGGCTTTTAAGCTTCGGCAGCTTCGCCAGTTCGGCATTGATTCGGCTTTCGTCGCCATGGAGCTGAAAGAACAGATCCGGCTGTTCATCGAGCAGAAGCGCCGCGCCGCAGACCGTCACCGCCGGACCATGGTCGCCGCCCATGGCATCGATCGCAATAACGATCGCGTCTTCTGGAACAACGGCATTCGATTGAGGCTCTGTTTCTGCCGACACGGACCTATCTGACCTCACCTAAGCTCTTCTCACTCAAAGCACATACGCACGCACGCCACCAGACGCGCGCGAAAACAAGCCGCGGACGATAACGGCACTTTGCAACTATGCAAGCCCAATCATGCGCCAGGACACTTATCAGGCCGTTACTCATCGCGTTTCAACTGCGCCAGAACGGCAAAAGGCGAAGGCGCCTCATCGGCTTCCGGCTCCTCGAAAACCGCGCCGGGCTTACGCGCGAAGGGGTCATAGGCCTCCCCCAGTGCCTCGATGACATACTGGCCCAGATCGATCTGGCCGTTCTCGATCACATCCGGCTCATCGAGATCATCCAGCGTGAATTCGCGGCTGCCGATCTCGGCTATTTCGCCGGTGACCCGCTGTTTTTCGATGCAGTCGATCTCCAGCGTACCCGATATGGGATGGCTGAAAGGCTCCAGGGTCACGCCACATTCCTGCGTTACCTCGCCCGTGAGCGTCAGGCTGACGCGCACGACCGGCTTGCCGCCCGGCAGCGAACGCGTCTCGACATGCGCGTCGAGGCTGTTCAACTCGATCATGCCGAACGCCCTGGCGATCACGGCGCGGCGGTCCTCATCGGCGACCAGATCGACCGTCATTCCCCTGGCGGCCTGATCGAACCGCACACGATGCTCCCAAAGTCCGGCTTCCTGCTGATCACTCATTGCCTACTCTCCACTGATCACAAGGTTCGCTGAGTCTGGCTCATTTTCAAGCACCGCCGGCCGCGGAAAGGTCAGCCGGCCAGCCAGCGCCTCATCGGCCCTGAAACTGTCATGGGCCGTCTGTGCATAGATGGCGAAGGCCTGCGCGCGTTCAAGCACCGCGGCCGGAATCGCCTCATTCCGGGTTTCGCCATCCGCTTCTTCATCGCCATAGTCCGATCCGGCCATGATGGTGCGGGCCGTGTAATCCGCGGCGGCGGCCAGGCCGGCATTTTCGTGCCACAGATCGTCCCAGCGCTTCAGGCGCGTATAGATGACCTGACCCAGCTTTTTCATCTTCTTCGGCACGCTGAGATCGCCGACTCCCTGTTCCCGCAGGGTCGAATCGAGCGCCAGCAGGAAGGAATCGAACAGGGCCTGCGCCGTTTCCTGCGCCTGGTCATGACGCGGATCGGACCCGGGCAAAGATTTCAGCCGCGTCACAACCAGCCCGACATGAAAGGTCAGAAGCTCGAACCGCGCGCCAATGGCGTCGTCCACACCATAGTCGAGATAGAAGACCGGCAGGCGCGATTGTGTCACGCAGGCGGCATAGAGTCTATCGCCGATCAGCTTGACGGGGCGCGGTTTGAAGACGGATTTAAGCTTGTCCAGAAAAGGGTGCATAACGTATCTTTGGTTGGCCCGAACCGGCGAATATGCCCTGACGATACAGAGGCGATGTGTCGCCATTCAGGCGCGATATCCGGCGAAAAATTTGCTGTTCATGGCCATGTTTAGGCCTTAAGCTTGCCGTAAGCCTAATTTCCCTATAGGTCAAATGCGTTTCGTTTTCTAAACAGGATATTCATGCGCCCCCCTTTGTCGAAAGAATGGCTATCTCTCAAGACAAGCCTTGCTCTGGTCGCCGCGTCCGCCCTGGCCCTGCTGGGCACGGCCTGCGCGCCCACCATGACGCACCATGGCTACCTGGCGCACGAGGCCAAACCCTCGGTGGATATCAAGGTCGGCGACACGCAGGCCACCGTGCTCGACAAGATCGGCGCGCCGTCGCAGACTTCGGTCTACAAGCCGTCGGAATGGTACTATATCGACCAGGTATCGATGAAGATGACCTACAAGCAGCCGCGCGTTACGGCGCGCTCGGTCACGGTCGTCGATTTCGATCCGGCCACGCAAACGGTCGCCGCCGTGAAAACCCTGTCTCTGGCCGATGGCCGCATCCTGACGCCGAACCCCAACAAAACCCCGACGCGCGGCCGTTCCCTGACCGCGCTGGAACAGATTCTCGGCACGGTCGGCCATCAGCGCCTCGACAACAGCCAGGATACCAATCCCGGCAACAACCGCCGCCGCGAATAGGTCCTGCGGATATTCAATATAAAAGCCCGCCCGGTTCGCGCCGAGCGGGCTTTTTGTATTCAGGAAAGAATATGAATCCACAGATTGCACAGATTAACACAGATTAAGAAAGTAAGAAGATTTAACCTTCATCGATATTTTCAGGGCTTGCTTATCATTCAATGAGCGCTTTGCGCTCAAGAACAATCCTGATGCCACACATTAATTATCGGTGATCAGATGTCAGCTTATATCCACGCTCCCCTTAATCTGTGCTAATCTGTGCAATCTGTGGATTCTTCTCCTTCTTACGAACGTAAAACAGCCCCCGCCGTTTCCGGCGAGGGCTGTTTATTTTAAGCGCCGTGAGCGAGCACAGCCAGCATGAGCAAGGCCACGATATTGGTGATCTTGATCATCGGGTTGACCGCCGGACCGGCCGTATCCTTGTACGGATCGCCGACCGTATCGCCGGTCACCGAAGCCTTGTGCGCTTCGGATCCCTTGAGGTGTTTCACGCCGTCCTTATCGACAAAGCCGTCCTCGAACGATTTCTTGGCGTTATCCCAGGCGCCGCCGCCGGAGGTCATCGAGATGGCGACGAAGATACCGGTCACGATCACGCCGAGCAGCATGGCCCCCAGCGCCTCGAACGCCGGTACCGCGCCGCCGATGAAGTAGACTATGGCGAACAGGACGATGGGAGACAGCACCGGCAGCAAGGACGGGATAACCATTTCCCTGATCGCCGCTTTTGTCAGCATATCGACCGCCCGGCCATAGTTGGGCTTCGAGGTGCCGGCCATGATGCCGGAATCCTCACGGAACTGCTTGCGCACCTCTTCCACGACGGCCTGCGCCGCGCGGCCAACCGCCGTCATGCCCATGCCGCCGAACAGATAGGGCAGCAGGCCGCCAATCAGCAGGCCGATCACAACCCAGGGCGACGACAGCGAGAAGGTCAGGTCGCCCAGGCCCCGGAAGATCGCCGGCGCATCCGTCAGGCCCGCGAAGTATTTCAGATCCGAGGTATAGGCGGCGAACAGCACCAGGGCGCCGAGGCCAGCCGAACCGATGGCGTAGCCCTTGGTGACGGCCTTGGTGGTGTTGCCCACCGCATCGAGCGCGTCGGTGGTGTGGCGCACTTCGGGTGGCAGACCGGCCATTTCGGCGATACCGCCGGCGTTATCCGTCACCGGACCGAAGGCGTCGAGCGCCACGATCATACCGGCCAGGGCCAGCATGGTGGTGGTGGCGATGGCGATGCCGAACAGGCCCGCCAGCAGGTAGCAGCCGATAATGCCGGCCACGATGATCAGGGCCGGAACCGCCGTCGCTTCCATCGAAACCGCGAGGCCCTGGATGACGTTGGTGCCGTGGCCGGTGACCGAGGCCTGGGCGATGGAGACAACCGGACGCTTGCCGGTGCCGGTATAGTATTCCGTCACCACGATAAAGCCCGCCGTCACCGCCAGGCCGACCAGACCGCAATAAAACAGGGTCATGCCGGTGAAGTGGAAGGTGGTCCCCGCCGAGATATATTCAAACGGGGTATCGAAGCCGAGGCCCGGCAGGTACTTTATGACCGCAGCCAGCGCCACGATCGACAAGAGGCCGGTGGCGATCAGCCCTTTATAGAGGGCGTTCATGATGTGGTTGTCCTTGCCCAGGCGGACAAAGAAGGTGCCGACGATCGAGGTGACGATACAGACACCGCAGATGACCAGCGGCAACAACATCATCATGCCGACATAATCGCTTCCGCCGAAGAAGATGGCCGCCAGAACCATGGTGGCGACCGTGGTCACCGCATAGGTTTCAAACAGATCGGCCGCCATGCCGGCGCAGTCGCCGACATTATCACCGACGTTATCGGCGATGGTGGCCGGATTGCGGGGATCGTCCTCAGGAATACCGGCCTCGACCTTGCCGACCATATCGCCGCCGACATCCGCGCCCTTGGTGAAGATACCGCCGCCGAGACGGGCGAAGATCGAGATCAGCGAGGCGCCGAAACCGAGAGACACCAGGGCGTTGATCAGGTCGCGGTCATGGGCCGTCTTGTGCAGCGCCTCGGTCAGGAAGGCATAATAGCCGGACACGCCGAGCAGCGCGCCGCCGGCCACGAACAGGCCGGTGATGGCGCCGGCATTGAAGGCCAGCTTCAAGCCCTTCGCCAGGCTTTCCGACGCCGCCTGCGCCGTGCGGACATTGGCCCGCACCGAAATCAGCATGCCGGCGTAACCGGCGGCGCCCGAAAGCACCGCGCCGATCAGGAAGCCGATGGCCGACAGATAACCGAGAAAGATAAAGGCAAGAATGAAAATGACCACGCCGACAATGGCGATGGTGGTGTACTGACGCTTGAGATAGGCCGCGGCCCCTTCCTGGATCGCCGCGGCGATTTCCTGCATACGCGCATTGCCCGCGCCGGCCTTCATCAGACCGAGGGTCTGGACGACGCCATACAACAGGCCAAGTATGCCAGCCGCGATGGCCAGCATCAAAGCAATATTCATAATGTAACCCCTGTATCTTATATTTGAAGGGCGCGCAGACTCCGCCGCCCCTGTTCGGGAATCAAAAAGAAGACAAAATACAGAGTCTTATTTTCGATTGAGGCGGAGAGTGCCAAATGTTCATCTGAGTTTCAAGGCCGTATTCGCCGCAAACCCATTATAATTCAAGGGCTTTCAATACATGAATGTTGCAACGCAGAGCCGCGAATACTTATAGCTTGCAAATTCAGGACGTTACAACAACCGCAGCGCAGCACAACCGATACGCGCGCCGGGTCAGTACGGATGCCGCTTCGGACTTTGCGCCAGAATGTCGATCGACTTGATGACGCCGGGGCCGGTGATCTTCGTCCACTCGGCGGTCATGACCTGCTTGAAACGCGGTTCATCGAGCAGGTAGTCCTTGCCGGCCTGTCCGAAGGAGATCCTTGACGCCACCCGCACCAGGGCATCGCGGAAATAGGGTTCCTTGTTGCGGAACAGGGCCTCGTCGGCCGTCATGGTCAGGTTTATGCGGATATTCAGGAAAATATAGTTGACCAGCTTGCCATCGACGCTGATCGGAATGGCGACGGCGCCCAACTGGACCGAGGCATGGCCGGCTTTCTTCGACGCCTCGCCCTCACCGGCCATGGCCGGCATGACAGGCAACAGGCAAGCTACGGCGGCGGCGGCCAGCAGACAACGGCGGTCAAAGAGACTTCTCATACGCCGATAGTGGCGCGAAATCGTTGATAACGCCTGAATGAAAAAACCCTCCGGTTCGCACCGGAGGGCTGAATTCAATGACGGCGCTTGCCGTCATGCCAGCGGCCATCCTTGTCGCGCCAGCCATAGGGATTGTCGTGGTCATTGCGCCAGGCGTCGCCATAGGCATAGGGCGGCGGCGTGGTGTGGCGGTAGCGGTCGTAATAGACGTGCTGGTAACGGTCCGAAGGCGGGCGGTCCTTGTAATAGACGACCGTGTAGCCGGAAGGCGGCGGCGCCGGATCATAATAGGCGCCCTGATAGGAATAGTATTCGCCATTGTAGCACTTCACGCTGCTCTTGCCGACATTATTGCCGATCACGCCGCCGACGACAGCGCCGCCGACCGTGCCGAGGCCGCGCTCATGCTTGGATACCTGACTGCCGACCAGACCGCCGATAACCGCGCCGATGACCGTGCCATTGGTCTGGGCGTCCTTTTTCTTGGCGTAGCAATAGCCATCATAGCCGCGCAGGTCACGATCCTGCGCCACAGCCATGGCGGGAACGGCCATGACGGCCGCCAGACCAAACACAAGACCGGTTTTCAGAAAAGGTGTCATCTCAGATTACCTCCGACTGGATTGCCCGGCTGACCAGAACCTGCCCGCCGCGGTGATAACGAAGAGCTAAATGAAAAGTGATTACGGTACAATTTGGATGGACCATGGAAATCACATCGTATTTATAAGTTTTCGGAAAATGGCCAATGCCGCTTCTTAAAGCGGATGCGTGAAGCCCTTCTTCGCCACGTCCAGGCGACGGTTATCGGCCCACAGTTCCGCGCCGGCCGGGGTATCGTCGGACAGGCCGATACAGGCGCCGATGTCGTAGAATCCCGCCATGACCAGGGCCTTCGCGCCGGCCTCGCCGGCAGTGCAGAGGATCTGATAATCGTCGCCGCCAGTGACCAGTTCGACCGGGCTGATGCCGGACGCGATCGCCGCGCGCGCCGACAGCGAGGTCGGGACCTTGTTGAGGTCGAGGCGGATCATCAGGTTATTGGCGCGCGCCAGATGATCGGCATCGGCCAGCAGACCATCCGAAATATCCATGGCGCTGCGGGCATGATCACGCAGGGCGGGCACGAGATCGACACGGATTTCCGGCAGATGATAGGCGCTGATGACCTCGTTGACATCTTCGTGCGGCAGCCCCAGAAGCTGCCCCTGCAAGGCTTTCAGGCCCAGGAAGCCCTGCCCTATATAGCCGCTGACCAGCACGCGGTCGCCCGGCTTCGCGCCCAGCCGCGACAGAGCCTTGCCGGCGGGCGCCTTGCCGAACAGGGTCATGGAAACCACCAGCGGGCCTTCGGTGGAAACGGTGTCGCCGCCGAACAGGCTGAGGCCGTAACGGTCTTGGTCGATTTTCAGGCCACGGGCGAAATCCGCCTTTTCGGCGTAGGTCGTGCCGCACGGCCAGGCGGTGACGAGCTGGTAGCCGTAGGGCCTGGCGCCCTTGGCGATGATATCGGAGAGATTGACGCGCATCAGCTTGCGCGCCACCAGATCGAGCGGATCGTGCTCGAAAAAATGAACGCCGCCGACCAGGGCATCGGTATTGACGACCAGATCACAGGCGGGATCGCCGGGGAGGATGGCGACGTCATCGGCAAGGCCCCTCGCCTCGCGGCTCAGGCCCGCCAGGGGTTTGAAAAGCTGATCGATGATGGAAAATTCGTCGGGTTCGCTCATACCGCTCTCACCACGATCACAAGGTCGTCATTTTGCATGCAACAGGCGAAAATACGACAAAATTTTCCGTGATTTCGCCTGTCAGGCTTTATTTGCGTATATCGGCGGCTATGCCGTCGAGCGCGCCGTTGACGAAACGCGCCTCGCTTTCACCATAGAAGGCGCGCGCGATCTCGACATATTCGTTGATGATCACCTGAAGGCCTATGTCCGGACGGAACTTCAATTCCCATGTCCCGGCGCGCAGGATGGCGCGGACCGTCGAATCGAGACGTTCGATGCGCCAGCCGGAGGCCAGCCGGTTGACGATCAGCGGATCGATCACCGCCTGTTCCCTGACAATGGTACGCGCGCCCTCGGCGAAAAAGGCCTCATCGGCGGCGGCCAGGGGTTCGCCTTCCAGATCGCCGTCGAAGCGGTAGTCGGAAAATTCCTTGATTACGGTTTCGACGCCCGCACCGGTGATTTCAAGCTGATAAAGCGCCTGAACAAGCACCAGACGCGCCACGGTACGGGCACGCTTTTCCTTGTTGGAAAGGGCCGCTTTTCCAGAAGAAAGATGGGTTTCGGTTTCGTTGGCGTTCAACTGATCGATGACCGCTCTGAGGCTGGTCGGCTTGGGCGCGGCGGACTCGCTCATTGGCCGCCATCCATCAGGGTCTTGCGCAAGGATATCATGGTCAGGCAGACCTTGGCGACCGTGCCGCCCTTGTCGCCTTCCGAACGGCGGGCGCGTACCCAGGCCTGCTCCTCGTCTTCCACGGTCAGGATGCCGTAGCCGATGGCCAGACGCTGCTTGTAGCTGAGGTCCATCAGGCCGCGCGCCGATTCATTGCAGACATAATCATAGTGGGTGGTGTCGCCGCGGATGACGCAGCCCAGCGCCACATAACCGTCATAGGCGCGGCCCATCGGGCGGTGAGCGGCATCCTCGGCCATGGCGATGGCGGCGGGGATTTCAAACGCGCCAGGCACCGTCACCACGTCGTATTCCGCGCCAAGCGCGCTGAGGGCGTCTTTGGCGCCGGCCAGAAGCTCATCGGCGATATCGTCGTAAAAACGGCTCTCGACGATCAGGATGCGGAGCGGGTTCTCTATGGTCAAAACGAGTCGTCCTTAAAAGGATGGGCAGTCAGGCTCCATACGCCTTTCTGCGGTAACGAAAAAGCCAAATCTTGGCGGAGAGGAAAGGAAGGGGGTTATCCACAGATTGCGCAGATTAGCACAGATTAAGGAAGGGAAGAAATTGGCTGGTATCGGATTGCGGCATTACCGTCTTGCAGCCTGCCTTTTGAGTGCTTTGCGCTCTTTAAAATCTGCAAGTGAGCCGGCGTTATAATACAGCACCGGAACGACCTTCCTTAATCTGTGCTAATCTGTGCAATCTGTGGATTCAAATCCCTTAAAGCGTCTGCCAATCAATAATCGACAGACCGTAGCCTTCCAGCGCCGCCGGCTTGGGGCGTGTGCCGGACAGGGCGATCATGTCGCGCACACCCAGATCGAGCAGGATTTGCGCGCCGACGCCATAATCACGCAGACCGCGCGGGCGGGGATCGGCGGCGGAATCCGTGCCGAACCGGCTAGACAGCACCTTCGGATCGGGATCGCGCAGCAGCACCATGACCGCCGGACCGTTATGATCGGCCAGTATCCGCATCGCTTTTTGCACCTGATGGCTGCGGAACCCGCCGCCCTGCCCGCCCAGCACGTCCGAGGCGATATCGAGCTGGTGCATACGGACAAGCGTCGGCTTGTTCGGTGACGGCTGAGACTTGACCAAAGCCAGATGTTCGGAGTCGTCAAGCTGGTTGCGGTAGACCATCAGGCGGAACTGACCGCCCCATTCGCTGTCGAACGGCCGGTCCAGCACGCGCTCGACAAAGCGTTCGGTGCGGCGGCGATAGGCGATCAGGTCGGCGATGGTGCCGATTTTCAGGCCGTGCAGTTGCGCGAACGGGATCAGGTCCGGCAGGCGCGCCATCGTGCCGTCGTCATTGATGATCTCGCAGATCACGCCGGCGGGATAAAGGCCGGCCATGCGCGAGATATCGACGGCGGCTTCGGTATGTCCGGCGCGGACCAGAACCCCACCGTCACGCGCCACCAGCGGGAAGACGTGGCCGGGCGAGACGATATCGCGCGAATCCTTGGTCGGGTCGATGGCGACGGCGATGGTATGGGCGCGGTCCTTCGGTGAAATGCCGGTGGAAATACCGTCCTTGGCCTCGATGGAGACGGTGAAGGCCGTACCGTTACGCGCGCCGTTATCGTGGACCATCGGCGGCAGACGCAGGGTCTTGGCGCGTTCGCCGGTGATCGACAGGCAGATCAGGCCGCGGGCGAAGCGCGCCATGAAGTTGATGATATCCGGTGTCGCCATCTGGGCGGGGATGACGACATCGCCCTCGTTCTCGCGGTCCTCGGCATCGACCAGGATATAGGGACGGCCATTGCGGGCATCCTCCAGAATATCCTCGATGGAGGAGATCGGGCTGTCGTAACCATTATCCGGATTGGCACCCAAATCGGTGGTGATCTTGTTGAGGGTCATCTTGTCTACTCTGTCTCAAACCAGCGGGCGGCATAGCGCGCCAGGCGGTCAACCTCAAGGTTTACGCTGTCACCGACGGTCGTTTTCGACAAGGTTGTGTGCAGCCAGGTGTGGGGAATGATGTTTACGCCGAAGGTCTGTCCCTCGACTTCGTTGACGGTCAGGGAAATGCCGTCGAGCGCCACCGAGCCTTTCGGGGCGATGAAGCGATGCAGCGGCGCCGGGGCCTCGAAGGTCAGGCGGTAGCTGTCGCCGTCTTGTTTGACGGCGATAAGCTTCGCCAGGCCATCGACGTGGCCGGAAACGATATGGCCGCCGAGTTCGTCGCCGATCTTCAGGGCGCGCTCGATATTGACCTTCGCGCCCTCATGCCACTGGCCAAGATTGGTCAGGCTGAGGGTTTCGTTGGAGACATCGAGATCATAGCTGCGGCCCTGCTTGGAAACCACCGTCAGGCAGCAGCCGGCATGACTGATCGATGCGCCGATCTCGACATCAGCGAGGTCGAAATCGACAGCCATGGTCAGGCGCACGCCGGCGTCCGATTTGATCAGGGCTTCGACTGTCCCCATGCTGGAAATAATGCCTGTAAACACTTTGTATCTTGTCCTTTATCGCCGGTGTCTGGATTGGCGTTCCGCAAGGTATGTATCCACAGATTGCACAGATTAACACAGATTAAGAAAGGGAGAGGATTAAGGGGAGAAATGGACATGTCTGCGATCTAATCGGAGACAATGAGGGTGCGACGAATGACTTATCTTGAGCGCTTCGCGCTCTTTTAAGCGCCCTGCACTGACCAGACAATTCGGAGCTGAACTCCCTTAATCCTCTTCCTTTCTTAATCTGTGTTAATCTGTGCAATCTGTGGATAAATACCTTCCTTAACTTAACTCATAGGTTTCCCAGAGGTCGTCACCAACCGACTGGACGCCCAGGCGCGTGAACCGCACCATGTGATTGATATCCTCGATATTCAGGTGCCCGATCACCGGCCGGGCGTCTCCGCCCAAGATGGTGGCCGAGCGAAACCATTCAAGACGGTCAACGAAGCCGGCGCGCAGAAAAGCCGTGGCGATTACCCCGCCGCCTTCGACGAACAGGCGCTCTATACCCGCCGCGCTGATCGCTTCCAGCGCCGCTTCGAGATCGACCCGCTGGTGCTTTGAAGGGACTTTCAACGCCCGGACGCCCAATGATTGCATTTCGCCAGTAATATCGGCCGTCGTCACTACATAGGTCGGGATCACCCGCGCCGTCTGGGCTAGTTTGGAGGATAATGGCAGGCGCGAACGGGAATCGAGCACGATCCGCGCCGGCTGGTAACCTTCGTAATTGGGCAGACGTACGGTGAGTTCGGGGTCATCCTTCAGCGCGGTTTCGATCCCGACCAGCACCGCATCATGGCCGCCGCGCAGTTCATGGACGACGCGGCGCGCCTCTTCGCCGGTGATCCATTTGCTTTGGCCGGATGCCGTGGCGATGCGGCCATCGAGCGTGGTGGCGAGTTTGAGGGTGATTTGCGGACGGGTCATAAGTAAGATACCCCACCACCACGCTCTGCGGGCGCGGCCCCCCTCCCCAGCAAGCTGGAGAGGTATAAGAACCGGTCACGCATCATCAGACGGCGAAATATCCTGCTCGCCCAGCCCTTGCCTGATGTCCGATGGATCGGCGGGCGCGTCATCATGCAGTCCCTCGTCGCCCAGGAATTTGGCGAAATCGGAGGTTTCGCGGAAGTCACGATAGACCGAGGCGTAACGCACATAAGCCACGACATCGAGGGATTTCAGCGCGTCCATGACCAATCCGCCGACCGTATCGGACGGGATATCCGTCTCGCCCATGCTTTCCAGTTGCCGGACAATGCCCGACACCATGCGGTCGATGCGGTCCTGATCGACCGGCCGCTTGCGCATGGCGATGGCGACCGACCGTTCCAGCTTCGCGCGATCGAAAGGTGTGCGTCGGCCTGACCGCTTGACCACCATGAGATCGCGCAACTGGACGCGCTCGAACGTGGTGAACCGTCCGCCACATTCCGAGCACGAGCGCCTCCGGCGGATCGCCGCGCCGTCTTCCGACGGGCGGGAATCCTTCACCTGAGTCTCAAGGTTTCCGCAAAAGGGACAACGCATCTATTACCTTTAAGCGTAGATCGGGAATTGCTTGGTGAGCATCAGCACCTGAGCGCGGACCTTTTCCTGCACGGCCAGATCGGGCTGGCCACCATTGGCCGCCATGCCGTCCACCACATCGGCGATCAGGTTGCCGATGGTGATGAATTCCGCCTCACGGAAGCCGCGGGTGGTGCCGGCCGGGGTGCCGAGACGGACGCCCGAGGTGATGGTGAAAGGCTTGTCGTCGAACGGGATGCCATTCTTGTTGCAGGTGATGAAGGCGGCTTCGAGGGCGGCTTCGGTGTCCTTGCCGTTCTGGCCCTTGGGACGCAGATCGACGGACATGACGTGGCTGTCGGTGCCGCCGGTGACAATGGCCAGGCCGCGTGAAACGAGTGTATCGGCCAGGGCGCGGGCATTGGCGACAACCTGCTTCGCATAGGCCTTGAACTCCGGCTGGAGCGCTTCACCGAAGGCCACGGCCTTGCCGGCGATGACGTGCATCAGCGGGCCGCCTTGCAGGCCGGGGAAAACGGACGAATTGATCTTCTTGCCGAGCGCTTCATCGTTCGACAGGATCAGGCCGCCGCGCGGACCGCGCAGGGTCTTGTGCGTGGTGGTGGTGACGACATGGGCGTGCGGCAGCGGATCGGGATAAACGCCGCCGGCGACCAGACCGGCATAGTGGGCCATGTCGACGAACAGGTAGGCGCCGACCGAATCGGCGATCTCGCGGAAGCGCTTGAAATCGATATGGCGCGGATAGTTGGAGGCGCCGGCGATGATCAGCTTCGGCTTGTGCTGCTGGGCCAGGTCATTGACCTGTTCCATGTCGATCAGGTTGGTATCGCGCGTCACGCCGTAGGGCACGACATTGAACCACTTGCCCGACTGGTTGGCCGGGGAGCCGTGGGTCAGGTGGCCGCCGCAGGCCAGGTCCATGCCCATATAGGTGTCGCCCGGCTGGAGCAGTGAGAAGAAGACGGCCTGGTTGGCCTGGGCGCCGGAGTGCGGCTGGACGTTGGCGAAGGCGCAGTTGAACAGTTGCTTGGCGCGTTCGATGGCGAGACGCTCGACATCATCGGCGTATTCGCAGCCACCGTAATAGCGGCGGCCGGGATAGCCCTCGGCGTACTTGTTGGTCAGGACGGAGCCTTGCGCTTCCAAAACGGCCTTGGAGACGATGTTTTCCGAGGCGATCAGTTCGATCTGGTCCTGCTGGCGATGCAGTTCGCCCTTGATCGCCGCCATGACTTCGGAATCTTGAGTGGCGAGGTCGTTGTTGAAATAGCCTTGCGGGATGAAGGAGCCGGCGTTCGCGGGTGCGTTCAAGGGAGCGATTCCTGTGCTGGAGGAAAGATAAGGGGGATATGGGGAGCGTTTACGCTTATAGCCAGCGCGAGGCAAGGTTTTTAACGGTTTGAAATTCCGGCATTGTCAAATTTTCACGGCAATGCAATAAGTTGCCTGTCCTTCCCGGCCTTGAACAGCCCGAAGGACGCGCCTGTGCGCGACACACAAGGGAACCCCGCCTGGTCGGGTGGCTCCCCCAATACAACACCTCTCGCAGGAAATACGGGAGGCGTGCAAACCCTTGTGTGCGCGTGTTCAACCGCCCGGCGCCAGCCGGATACGCAAGGGATATCGTCGCGTGACCACTTTCACCGCGAAGCCGCTGGGCCATGCCTTCAGCGCTTCAATCAATGCGGCCGCTTTCTTTTTGAAAAGCGCCGCAAAATGAGGATGTTCAACAGCCTCCGCAAACGCATCACCGAGCTTAAACCCTTCCCTTCATTGGCAAGATTCCGGGGCGCGACCTTTGTGCTCGATCCGAAAAACTGGATAGATAAGCGGCTTATTTCAGGCGTTTATTATGAAGGCCGGCAACTGGATGCCGCCGTGGATATCGTTCGGAATAATGACGTCAAACTGGTTTTCGATATCGGCGCCAATTTCGGCCTTTATGCCGTTATTCTCGGCATGATGCCGAATATTCAGACGGTTTATGCATTTGAACCGGTTTCGCGCAATGTTTCGCAACTGCACGCGAGCAGGTTCGCCAACAGGCTATGGCACAAGATACGCATCTTTCCGTTTGGCCTGTCGGATACGGACCTGTCGGCGGATATCCATATCGACCCGACCTCCACCGGCGTATCCAGACTGAACCTCGATACAGCCGGACGGGATACAGGCGTCTTTCGGGAGCGTGAAGTCATCGCACTTCGTGTGTTCGACAGGATTGAGGGGTTCGAGGCGATCAGCCATCAGACATGCTTTCTCAAGATCGATGTCGAGGGCGAGGCCGTCAGCGTCCTGGCCGGAATGAGCGGATTTCTGGCCCGCAATATCTGCTATTTGCAGGTTGAATTGTCCGAAGCGGAATATTCAGGCGCCACGCGTCTTCTCGATGGCCTCGGATATAGGAATACCGGACGCATCGACGGCGATTATTATTTTGAAAGAAAAGGTTGACTATCAGACCAGTGTGCCGCGTCCGGACGACGGTCTTTGCCCGCCAGAGCCGCTGCTGCCTTGGCCGAGTTTGTTTTTCAGCTTGAGCACGGCCAAGCGTTTGACACCTTCAGGATCGTTGACCGGCCCCATGGCCGTGGCTTCTTCAGCGGTATCGGCGTCGATCGCCGTTACCTTCAGATAAGCGCCCTTTCGCTGCATCTCGATATAGATCTCGGACATGGGGTGATCATGCCGCGACTCTGCGTGTGTGGCAAGGTAACGTTAAGAAGGGAGGAATCCACAGATTGCACAGATTAACACAGATTAAGAAGGAAAGAGGATTAAGGAAATTCATCCTGAATTGTATGTTAGTGCAAGGCTCATTCCTTAAAGAGCGCGAAGCGCTCAAAGAATAAGCAAGTCTTCATACCTTCAATATCTTGCGGCAAAGCGCAGACATGTCCATTTCTCCCCTTAATCCTCTTTCCTTCTTAATCTGTGTTAATCTGTGCAATCTGTGGATTCAAAAGGGGAGCTTCCATGAACGCGAACGTCCGGGATTCGGAAACCTATGCCATCATCGGTGCAGCAATGGAGGTTCATCGCACTCTGGGACAGGGATTTCTGGAAAACGTCTATCAGGAAGCGTTGGCTATCGAACTGGCCCGGCAGGATATTCCGTTCGTGCGCGAAGTCGCGTTACCGATCAGCTATAAAGGCACGCGTCTGCCCTGTGCCTATCGCGTGGATTTTCTCTGTTACGACAATCTGTTGATAGAACTGAAGGCGCTCGCCAGCTTGGGCGCTAATGAAGAGGCTCAGATCATCAACTATCTGCGAGCCTCACAGCATAAGAAGGCATTGCTGCTTAAATTTGGCGCCTATAGCTTACAGCACAAGCGCTTCGTTCTTTGATTTACGCCACAGCCGGCAAGCGGGCGACGTTGCACATGGTCCAGAGCTTATCCATCGACTCGACCAGATGGTCGATCATCTCGTCCGTATGGTCCGGCGATGGCGTGAAGCGCAGGCGCTCGGTGCCCTTCGGCACGGTCGGGTAATTGATCGGTTGGACATAGATGCCGAAATCGTTCAGCAACATATCCGACACCATCTTGCAGTGCTTGGCGTTGCCGACCAGCACCGGCACGATATGGGATTGCGTGGGGAAAGTGGCGATGCCCTTGGCGCGCAGCTTTTTCAGCAGGGATTGCGCGCGTTCCTGATGGGCGATGCGCTTTTCGTTGTGTTCCTTGAGATACTTCACCGAGGCGGCGGCACCGGCCATGATGGCGGGCGGCAGCGAGGTGGTGAAGATGAAGCCCGCGGCCCACAGGCGGATGGCGTCGACCATGGCCGAAGTGCCGGCGATATAGCCACCCATCATGCCGAACGCCTTGCCGAGCGTGCCTTCAATGATATCGATCTCGCCCATGATGCCGTCGCGTTCGGCCACCCCTGCCCCGCGTTCGCCATAGAGGCCGACGGCGTGAACCTCATCGATATAGGTCAGGGCGCCGTATTTTTTGGCCAGGGCCACGGTGCCGCGCACATCCGAAATATCACCGTCCATCGAATAGACGGATTCAAAGGCGATCAGCTTCGGCGCATTGGCGGGGGCTGAACGCAACAATTCTTCGAGGTGTTCGAGATCGTTGTGGCGGAAGACATGGCGCTCGCCACGGCCGTTGCGGATGCCCTGGATCATCGAGGCGTGGTTCAGTTCGTCCGAGAAGATGATCAGGCCCGGCAGGATCTTGTAGAGCGTGGTCAGGGTCGCCTCGTTGGCGACGTAGCCGGAGGTGAAAACCAGCGCGGCTTCCTTGTGGTGCAGGTCGGCCAGTTCGGCTTCAAGGGCGTTGTGATACCAGGTGGTGCCGGAAATATTGCGTGTGCCGCCCGAACCTGAGCCAACCGCGTCGATCGCCTGGTGCATGGCGTCCATGACGACCGGATTCTGGCCCTGGCCGAGATAATCGTTCGAGCACCAGACGGTGACATCCTGCTCGCTGCCGTCTTCCTTTATCCAGGTGGCGCGCGGAAACTGGCCGGCGTGACGCTTGAGATTGGCGAACACGCGATAGCGCCCTTCGGCGCGAACAGCTTCTACAGCGGCCTCGAAAGCGGCATTATAGTTCATATCAAACTCCGGCGGCGTAACCGAAAAGCCGCGTATCTGTTTGCGAAATAGCCTTTTCGCCCGGCTGATTCAAGACTTTGGGGGGTTAAAATAACCCTCTTGAGATATTCAAAATGACATTGCGGCAAATCCATTTCAAATTCCAGCGGTTTTGCCTAAAAGTGGTTGCGCAGATTGTCGCAGCCTGGGGTCGCAGGTATGGGGCCGCAGCCAGTGGAGGTGAGAAATGTCGAAAGTCTGGATATGCCTGTTTCGCGGCATCAATGTCGGCGGCAACAACAAGCTGCCGATGAAGGACTTGACGAAGCTCATGCTGGCGGCAGGCCTGACGGAGGTGAAGACCTATATCGCCAGCGGTAATGTGCTGTTCGGGTCCGAGCTGGATGAGGCCGCGCTGGAAACACTGATCGGCGACCTGGTTGAGAATGGCTTTGGTTTTCGCCCGTCGATCTTCCTGATCACGCTTTCGCATCTGGAAAAGACGCTGGTGGAAAATCCGTTCCGGGATCATGAGCATAAGGGCAAGGCGCAGCACGTCTTCTTTTTCAAGGCGCCGCCGGCGAAGGTGGATCGGGAATTGCTGGACAGCTTGAAGACTGACAGCGAAGCCTATGAAATAACGGATGAATTGATGTATCTCTATGCGCCGGAAGGCGTCGGGCGCTCGAAGATGGTCGAGAAGCTCGGCCGCGCCATCAAGGCCGATATGACCGCGCGTAATCTCAATACGGTCGAGACATTGCGGGATATGGCGGCGGGGATGGCAGGTTAGAAATCACGAACCACACGAACCGCACCAACTTCATAATATATAACTGACTGCCCGGTTGTCGGACATGAATAAGGATGGGCCGCGGTCATCAATATTGAAGATACAAGACACTAAGGTTGGGGATGACCATAGAGTTCGTGTCTGTTCGTGTGGTTCGTGGTCAAAACCTTTTCTGCTCACGCTTGAAGCCATGCGCCAATCGGCCTAAAGCTTCGGCAATCATTCGAGAATAAGCCATGACCTTCAATCCGATCCTTGCCCCCTATCCCGCCGGCCGGCCGCGCCGTCTGCGCCAGAGCCACTGGATACGCGATCTGGTGGCGGAAAACCGCCTGCATGTCTCGGACCTGATCTGGCCGATCTTCGTCCATGATCAGGACAAGGCGCGCGATGCCATCGGCTCGCTGCAAGGCGTCGATCGGTTGAGCATCGCCGAGGCGGTGAAGGAAGCGCGCGAGGCAAAGGCTTTGGGAATCAATGTGATCGCACTGTTTCCTCATCTGAATGAGAAAATCCGCACCGCCGACGCGAAGGCCGCGCTCGATCCGGATGGTCTGATCGCCCAGACCTGCCGCGCCATAAAGGCCGCCGTGCCGGATATCGGCCTGCTGGTCGATATCGCGCTCGATCCCTACACCGACCATGGCCATGACGGGCTGCTGATCGACGGCCGGATCGTCAATGACGCCACGGTGGAAATGCTGGTGCAGCAATCCCTGGCCCTGACCGCCGCCGGCGCGGATATCCTGGCGCCTTCGGACATGATGGACGGCCGTATCGGCGCCATCCGCTCGGCGCTGGAAGCCGCAGGACATCAGGACACGATGATCATGTCCTATGCCGCCAAGTACGCTTCGGCGTTTTACGGACCTTACCGTGACGCCATCGGGGTCAAGGCCCTGAAGGGCGACAAGAAGACCTATCAGATGGATTCGGCCAACACCGAGGAAGCCCTGCGCGAAGTCGCCATCGATATATCCGAAGGCGCCGACATGGTGATGGTCAAGCCCGGCCTGCCCTATCTCGATATCGTCCAGCGCGTCTCCGATACCTTCAAGGTGCCGACCTTCGTCTATCAGGTCAGCGGCGAGTACGCCATGATCAAGGCGGCGGTCGAGAAAGGCTATATGGACCACGACCGCGGCGTGATGGAAACCCTGCTGGCTTTCAAGCGCGCCGGCGCTTCGGGCATCCTGACCTATTTCGCCAAGCACGTCGCCGAATTGCTGAAAGCCTGATCATGGAAAACTACAAAGACCTGCAAAAGGCCCTCAATGCTGGCACCTACGTGCGCCTGACCCTGGCCGATGGGGAGCACGAAGGCTTTGTCATCGCCCTTAGTCCGGCACTTGTGCTGCTCCAGGCAATCCACGAATGGCAGGATGTCGGCGCCTTTGTTGCGCCGGTCGATGGGGTCGAATCCGTCGAGGTTTCCGACTATCACGACGACCAGTTGAAGATCCTCGACTTCAACAGCGTCAAGCGCACCAGGCGTTACCGTTGGGTGCGGCTTGGCGGCTGGGGCGACCTGTTCAAGTCCTTGCAATTCAAGGAAAAGTTCGTCGTGGTTTCCGCCGAAGACGGCACCGAGGTCGGGTTGGTCGATGCGGTCGAGGCCGATTGCGTGGTGATCAAGGCCATCGACCCCGGCGGCAACTGGCAGGCGGATGAGGTCGAGTGGCCGTTCGACGATATCACGCTGGTGCAGTTTGATGACAGCTACAGCCGCACCCTGCAACGCTATGTCGAGAAGCGGGCGTCGAACTAGCGTTTCTGGCGCCGCGCTTCCAGGCGGGCGTGCAGCGATGACGTATCCCAGCGGCGGCCGCCCATGGATTGCACTTCCGAATAGAACTGATCGACCAGCGCCGCCACCGACAGATGCGCGCCGTTTACCCGCGCCTCATCGAGCGCGAAGCCCAGATCCTTGCGCATCCAGTCCACCGCGAAGCCGAAATCGTATTCGTCCTTCGCCATGGTGGCCCAGCGGTTGGACATCTGCCACGAGCCGGCGGCACCAGCGGAAATGGCGCTGAACACCAGGTCGGGGTCGAGACCTGCGCATTTGGTGAAATGCAGGGCCTCGGCCACGCCCTGGACCGCGCCGGCGATGGCGATCTGGTTGGCCATCTTGGCCATCTGGCCCGCGCCAGCCTCACCCAGGCGGGTGATCGACTTGGTGTAGGGTTGGGTCAGCTCGACGACCTCGGCATAACGCGCTTCGTCGCCACCAACCATGACCGACAACTGACCGTTGATTGCCCCGGCTTGTCCGCCGGACACCGGCGCATCATAAAAAACGATGTGTTTTTCAGCACATACAGCCGCCAGTTCACGCGCCAGTTTGGCCGAGGTGGTGGTATGGTCGATGATCAGAGAACCCGGCTTCATGTGGGAAATCGCGTTCAGCACCGTCTGGCGGACATCCTCGTCACGGCCGACGCACAGGACCAGCGCTTCCGCGCCCATAAGCGCCGTGCCCAGGGCCGCCTCGGCGTGCATGCCATATTCGCCGGCCCAGTCGAGCGCCTTCTGGTGCGTGCGGTTGAAGCCGGTGACCTTATGCCCCGCCCTGACCAAGTGGCCGGCCATCGGCGCGCCCATGACTCCCAATCCCGCGAAACACAGTCTCATGACGCAACCCCTATCTGTCCGTACCGGCCCTTGAAAAAGGTCAGTCCCGCCTGGGCCGGATCGGTTTCAAAATGCCTGACCTCGCCGACAATGACCAGATGATCGCCGACCAGCCGCGACTCATACAGATCACAGGCGAAAAAACCGACGACATCCTTCAGCTTAAGCGGCGAGAGCGGGCTTGTCAGGTCCTCTTCGGGCACGATATGGGCGTTTTCGCGGGCGAACCGGCGCGACAGGGTTTCATGACCGGCGCTGAGGATGTTGATGCCGAAGGTTTGCGCCTTGGCGTACAGGTCATAGCGATGCGCCTTGAGATCGAGGCACCATTGCACCAGGGGCGGCTCAAGCGACACCGAACTGAATGAATTGGCCGTCAGTCCGACCACATGTCCATCGACGTGATCCGGGTCGGCGACCGTTATAACGCATACCCCCGTGGCGAAGCCTCCCATGGCGTGCCGCAATGCCTTCTTATCCATGCCCGTTCCGATGTATGACAACCCTATCCCTATGGGCCTAAATGACACGGCCCGGCAATGCAACACCCCTGCGGATTTTTCCGAAAAAGTGACCGGCACGGCCCGGTCTAAACAGGCTGTTAAGGTTAATCCGGCTAGATTCGGCGCAGGTTTTACGAGAGCATCCATCCATGGCCAGCCGCGACGCCCCCGTCGTCATCAAGAAAGTCAAGAAGGTCATCGGCGGCGGTCACCATGGCGGCGCGTGGAAAGTGGCCTATGCCGACTTCGTGACAGCGATGATGGCCTTCTTCCTGTTGCTGTGGCTGATCAACACCACCTCTCCCGAACAGAAGCGCGGCGTGGCCGATTACTTCGCGCCGGCCAATGTGTCGCAATCGACCTCCGGCTCCGGCGGCATCCTCAGCGGACAGGCGCTCGGCAAGGAGGGCGACAAGAATGAAGGCACCATGTCCTTCATCGAGCAGATGGCGCCCAAGCCGCCCGAAACCCAGGACAGCGACGGCACCGCCACCGAAACCAAGGGCGCCGGCGCCACGGCGGACACAACCCAGGAATCGGACGCCCAGCGCCGCGAGCAGCAATCCTTCCAGAGCGCCGCGGAGAGCCTGCGCCAGGCTTTGCAGGACATGCCGGAACTGGCCGAACTGTCGAAGAATATCCTGGTCGATCAGACGCCGGAAGGCCTGCGCATCCAGTTGATCGACCAGGAAGGCCGCTCGATGTTCAACGAGAACTCGACCCAGCCGAACGAGCGCGCCAAGATTCTGTTGCGCGCCGTCGCCAAGGTGATCAACCAGTTACCGAACCGCATCTCGATCACCGGCCATACCTCCGGCTCACTCGGCCAGGGCGGGCAAAATCCGCGCGACTGGGCGCTTTCCAGCGCCCGCGCCGATGCGTCACGCGCCATATTGCAGGGCGCCGGCGTCGATCAGGACCGCATCGCCCAGGTTTCGGGCAAGGCGGCGAAGGAGCCGCTCTATCCGGATGACCCCACCCTGGCCGGCAATCGCCGCATCGCCATCGTTCTGTTGCGCGAGGCGCCCGTTTTACCCCGGTAGGTCGGGATTTGCGCTTGCCGACCCACGCGTTTTAGGTTCAACTGCGATTGCGGTATTGTCCGCGCAAGAACAGGATTTGTACGGCGTAAGATGAGCGAGCACTTTCCAGGTCGAAAGCTCAGATACTACCTGACGATTCCCGGTCCGTGCCCCTATCTGCCCGGTCAGGAGGAACGCAAGGTCTTTGTGCATCTGCCGCCGCTTGAGGCGATCAGCGTCAACGACCAGCTTTCGGCCATCGGTTTCCGGCGCTCGCAGAATATCGCCTACCGCCCCGCCTGCCAGACCTGCCACGCCTGCCAGAGCGTGCGCATTCCGGTCAGGCGCTACAGCCTGTCGAAATCGGACCGGCGGGTGGTCAAAGCCAATGCCGATCTTGCCAAGGCCTTTGTCGAGGCCGAAGCCAGCCGTGAACAGTTCGACCTGTTGCAGCGCTATCTGAGGGCGCGCCATCCGGATGGCGGCATGATGGACATGAGCTGGCCGGACCTGGTGGCCATGGTGGAGGATACCCTCGTCCGCACCCACATGATCGAATACCGGCAAGGGGACCGGCTGGTCGCCTGCGTGCTGGTCGATGCGCTGAATGACGGGCTGTCGCTGGTCTACAGTTTCTACGACCCGGACCTGATGACGCGTTCCCTGGGCCGTTTCATTATCCTCGACCATATCGACCAGGCCAACCGCGCCGGCTATGATTATGTTTATCTCGGCTACTGGGTGAAAAACAGTCCAAAGATGGATTACAAGGCGCGTTACCGTCCGCTGGAGGGTTTGACGGATATGGGCTGGCAGGAGATTGATCCGGAGGCGTAGACGCATTTCATGATCAATTCACTCCGATAATCGGGAAAGCAAGCCCCCCGCATCCCACGCGTACTCGGGCTTGTGTGTTTCCCATTCGACTTCAATACGGATGCGTTTCATGCGGTCCCCTCCCCACCAAAGGCAGGGAGGTATAAGGGGATTGGGATTATAACCGCAGTTTGCGCAGGCCGCGGGGGGCGATGCGGCCGGCGGCGGCGCGTTTGCCGATATAGTCCTTCACGTCCTTGAAGTCGCGCGCCTTGCCGGAACCGTCGTACCACTGGGCGCCCGCCGCCATGTCGAACACGGCGATATCCCTGACGCCGCCGTCCTTGTAGCCTTGCAGCTTGACGCCCTTGCCGCGCGCCATTTCCGGCAGTTCGCTGACCGGATAGACCAGAAGCTTGTTGTTTTCGCCCAGGATCATGAGGTGATCGCCAGTCACGGCCAGGGCGGCGAAGGCCTCGGTGCCATCCGCATTGAGCACCTGCTTGCCGGCGCGCTTGTTGGCCACGGCGTCTTCCTCGTTCATCACGAAGCCATAGCCGTTCTTCGACACCATGACGCGCTTCTGGCCCGGCTTCATCATGAAGACCGTGACGATCTTCGCGCTTTCCTCGATATCGAGCATCAGGCGCAACGGTTCGCCATTGCCGCGTCCGGAGGGCAGCTTGTCGCAGCCGAGCGTCAGGAAACGGCCGTCGGAGGTCAGGATCAGCAGTTTATCGGTGGTAAAGCCCGGCACCAGATGCGCCAGTTCGTCGCCTTCCTTGAACTTCAGTTCGGACGGGTCCTCGACCTTGCCCTTGTTGGCGCGAATCCAGCCGCGCGCCGACAGGATGACCGTGATCGGCTCCTTCGGCAGATAGGATTCGATGGCCGCGACCTCGATGCCGACCGGGGCATCCATGAAGGTGGTGCGGCGCGGTGACAGCAACTTCTTGCGGACTTCCACCAGTTGCTGGTCGATGCGCTTCCATTGCAGCTTTTCCGAATCCAGCAGGGCGCGGATGCCATCGCGTTCTTCCGAGAGTTTTTTGTGCTCGTCGGTGATGGTCATTTCCTCAAGGCGGGCCAGCTGGCGCAAGCGGGTATCGAGGATATAGTCGGCCTGCAACTCGGTCAGGCTGAACCGCGCCATCAGGGTCTGTTTCGGCGTCTCGTCCTCGCGGATGATGCGGATCACCTCGTCGAGGTTGAGGAAGGCGATCATCAGGCCGTCGAGCAGATGGAGGCGCTTTTCGATGCGGTCCAGCCGCCAGTTCGACATGCGCACCAGCACGACACGGCGGTGATCGAGGAAGGCGATCAGGCAGTCCTTCAGGCCCATGACGCGCGGCGTGCCGGTGGCGTCGAGCACGTTCATATTGACGCTGAAGCGCGTTTCCAGATCGGAAATCCTGAACAGGCTCTCCATCAGGACTTCGGGTTCGATATTGCGTGACTTCGGCTCAAGGATCAGGCGGATTTCCTCGTCCGATTCATCGCGCACATCGCCGAGCAGCGGGGCCTTCTTGTTTTCGATCAGGTCGGCCAGTTGTTCGATCAGGCGCGATTTCTGCACATAATAGGGTATCTCACGCACGATGATGCGCCAGCCGCCACGACCGGTATCCTCGACCTCATAGCGGGCGCGGGTGCGGATCGAGCCGCGGCCGGTCTTGTAGGCCTCAAGGATCGACGCCCTGGATTCGACGCAGATGCCGCCGGTCGGGAAATCCGGGCCGGGGATGAATTCCATCAGCTGTTCGGTGGAGGTGTCCGGCTTCGTCAGTAACTGGCGGCAGGCGTCGATCAGTTCGCCGGCATTATGCGGCGGGATCGAGGTGGCCATGCCGACGGCGATGCCGGTGGCGCCGTTGGCCAGCAGGTTGGGGAAGCCGGCCGGCAGGACCACCGGTTCCTCGTCCTGGTCGTCATAGGTGGCGCGGAAATCAACGGCGTCTTCGTTGATGCCTTCCAGCAGCAGGGTGGCGGCGATGGTCAGACGGCATTCGGTATAACGCATGGCGGCGGCGTTATCGCCGTCGATATTGCCGAAATTACCCTGTCCTTCGACCAACTGATAGCGCTGGGCGAAATCCTGCGCCAGGCGGACCAGGGCGTCATAGATCGACTGGTCGCCGTGCGGGTGGAAATTACCCATGACCTCGCCGACCACCTTGGCGCATTTGCGCGCCGCCGCTTCGGGCGTCAGGCGCATATTGCTCATGGCGTACATGATGCGGCGGTGGACAGGCTTCATGCCGTCACGCACATCGGGCAACGCCCGGTGCATGATGGTGGATAGGGCGTAGGCCAGGTAACGCTTCGACAGGGCATCGCCCATCGGCTCGTCGAGAATGCGGCCGCCTTCAGGAATCATTATATCGCTCATGGCCGCAGGCTAGAGCCTGCAAGGGAACAAGACAAGACCTGCCCGGCATTCCACGGCACTTGTTCACGGTTTAGCTCGCGCGGCGCACCCGGTTGCGCCCGGCGTTCTTGGCAGCGTAAAGCGCCTGGTCAGCCTCGCGGTACAGCCTGTCCGGCGTTTTGCCGCGTCCCCATTCGGCGACGCCGGCGGAAAAGGTGTAACGGACGATCACGTCATTCAGGATCAGCCGCTGGTCACGCAGGCGGGCTTGCAGCCGTTCGACCACGGCGCAGGACTGGTTCATGTTGGCGCCGGGCATGAGGATCAGGAATTCCTCGCCGCCGACCCGGCCCAGAATATCGCGGTCGCGCAGCAGGGCCGACGCGCTGGCGGCGAAGTGCGTCAGCACGCGATCGCCGCAATCGTGACCGAACCTGTCGTTGATGGATTTGAAATGGTCCAGGTCGATCAATACGGCGCTGAAAACCTCGCCGCTGTTGACCGCGCGGTCGACCAGGTATCCGAAGCGCGTCATGGTGGCGCCGCGATTATACAGGCCGGTCAGGTGATCGGTTTCCGACGCCGTGATTGCCGCGTCCCGATCGCTTTTCAGACGAAACTCGCGGCGTTTGACCGCCGTGAAATCGGCGACCGACAGGATAATCCAGCCATCGTCCAGCGTCGTTTCACTGATCCACAGCCAGCGCCCGTCGATCATATCGACTTCAAACTGGCGGACCCGTTCGCTGCGCCGCTTATCGTTGGCCCGCACCAGCCAGTCATCGATATCGTCGGTGTCGATCTGAGGGCCTCGGCCGCTTTCCCAGCAATGCCGCATGATCGTGTCGAAGGTCTGGACGCCGGACTGAACATCATACAGTTCCATAAAGCCGTTTGATGCGAAATGCAGGCTGTCGTCCGGGGCGAAAACGGCCATGGCCGTGCCCGCGGCCAGAAAACCTTCCGCAATGCGCATCATGACGTCCAAAGGCGGAAGCGCCATGTCTGTCCGAGATAATCTGGCCTCGGTCATGGATGGAAATACGGGGGACAAAAGGACATTGGTCAATCGGTATGCGGCTACTTTATAAGTCCGCATTCTGCCATATCCGTGTTATTTTGCGATTAAGGCACAGGCTTAACGGTCTCTTGCCACGCGCCTTAAAAGAGCGCGTCCACTTCGCTTTGCAGGTTCTTCTGCGCCGGGCCACGGCCATGGATATGCGAATCCATTTCCACGACCAGCGCCTTCATATCCGACAGGCGGGCGCTGAGATCGGCATGGGCCGCCTTATCGGCCAGGTTGGAACTCATCAGGATATGGATCGACAGATCGAAGACGCTCAAGGCGCGCTCGCATACCGCGTCGAAATCGCGGCGGGCATCGGCGGGCGCCTGGCGATAGGCGGCGATCACCACGTCCTTCAGTTCAAAGCCGGACTTCTCGAAGTGCTCGACATAGCCGCGCTTTTGCCAGTCCGCCAGTTCCTCGGCCATGTCCGGCATGTCGAGGCCCATTTCAAACAGCATGATCGCCTCGTTGAACAGATTCAGGTAGTCCGTCGCCAGTCCGGTGGCCGGATTGACATTGGCGGCTAACAGATCCTGTTCATTGTATGGCGGCATACGCTATTCATCACTCCCAGATTCGTAACGCGGTTATGGCATATAATCCGTTACCAAACCGTTCGGGTCATTTTTAAGGACGCTTCCGAGTCGGGGCAAGCCTTTAGCGCGACAGGGTTTCCTTCAGCCGCAACCGTATGTCCGGCAAGGGTTTGTTATACGGATGGAAGACATGGCGCTCCAGGAAAAAGCCGGTCAGTTCGAGGCCGCGCGCCACATCGCCTTCAGCCAGGCCGCCCTGCGATGACAACATAAAGCCCGGCAAATGCAGGAGTTTATCCTTATAGGGCGCGCCCGCCGTACGCCCGACCGCCCGGCCCGATTTCGGACTGACATAGATCAGGTCGTCGCGCTCGCCGCTGACGGCGCAGGCACTGAGATCAAGCCCGAAACCGAGGGCTTCCAGCAGACCGGCCTCATAGCGGACATAGACCGCCGGCCAGATATCCGGGAACACAAAAAGGCCGATCAATCCCGACAAGGCATGGTAGGCGCCGGGCTGGCTGTCACGTTCCGGCAGGACGGTCTGCGTCATGGCGCAGGCGCATTGCAGGCCGAGCAGGCCCAGCGGCTCATCGAGCAGGTCCGGCGATGGCCCGGAAGCCTCCAGGGTGGCCGCGCCCAGTTGATCGGCATGGCGGGCGCGATAGGCGAAGACGATGCGGGAACCGGCCTGCAACAGCGGCTTGATCCGCCGGGAGGCCCCGCCGGCGATATGGGCGGCATAGACGCCGTGGCTTTCGGTCAGGACATGGATAATGGCGCCGGTTTCGCCGTGGGATCTGGCACCGAGGACAATGGCGTCGTCTTCAAATTCCATAGCTGTTCTTTAAGAAGGTTTATCCACAGATTGCACAGATAACACAGATTAAGAAGGCAGATATCTACACCTGAGCGAAACGCCCTTTGACGAGCGCCTTCGGCGCTCAAGTAACTGCCTTCCCTTAATCTGTGTTATCTGTGCAATCTGTGGATTCAATATCCTTAAATCCCGCCACGCAAGGAAACGTCAGGATTCGTATTCCAGGCCGAACTGCGCGTACAGGGCGCGGTCCTCGCTCCATTTTTCCTCGACCTGTACATGCAGGAACAGATGGACCTGACGGTCGAGCAGCTTGCCCAGTTCCTCACGCGATTTCATGCCGATCCATTTCAGGGTCTGGCCGTTCTTGCCCAGCACGATCGAGCGCTGGCTGTCGCGTTCGACGAAGATGGTCTGCTCGATGCGCGCCGAACCGTCCGGCTTGTCCTCGAACTTGGTCGTGACGACAGCGGCGGCATAGGGCAGTTCCTCATGGACGCGCAGGAACAGCTTTTCACGGGTGATTTCGGCGGCCAGGATACGCACCGGCGCATCGGCGGCCTGATCGGCGGGGTATAGCCACGGCCCTTCCGGCATCTTCTTTTCCAATAAAGCGCGCAGGTCTTTGACGCCATGCCCCTTTTCGGCCGAGATCATCAGCACGTCCTCGAAGACGCCGGTCTTGTAGAGGTCGTCGGCGATGGCCAGCAGGTTTTCACTTTTCATCAGGTCGATCTTGTTGAGCGCCAGGATCGCTTTGGCGTTATTGTCCTGCAGGCCCTTGACGATCATATCAACGTCCTCGACCGCCTTGTGATCGGCACCCGTAGCTTTCGTATCGCCTGTCGGATGTTTCACCGCCAGTTGCGCGGCGGCATCGACCAGAAGCACGATGCAGTCGGCGTCCTCAGCCCCGCTCCAGGCCGATTTGACCATGGCGCGGTCGAGCCGGCGGCGCGGCTTGAAGATGCCCGGCGTATCGACCAGGATCATCTGGCAATCGTCATGCAGGGCGATGCCGCGCACCGGAAAGCGCGTCGTCTGCACCTTCTGGGTGACGATGGACACCTTGGTGCCGACCAGTTGGTTGACAAGCGTCGACTTGCCGGCGTTTGGCGCACCGATGATGGCGACAAAGCCGCAGCGGGTTACAGATTCGGTCAATTCAGTTTTTCTCGTTCGATAAGGCCAAGCGCGGCGGCCTTTTCGGCCTCCTGGCGGGATTTGCCGGTGGCCGATTGCGGCGGCAGGTCGTCGATGCGGACCTCGATGGTGAAGACAGGCGCATGGTCCGGCCCCTTGCGGCTGACCAGCGTATAGACCGGCGCGCCCATGCGGTGCGCCACCGCCCATTCCTGCAGGAAGGATTTCGGATTGGAGCGCGAGACATTGCCGCTCTCTTTCACCGCCTCAAGCCACAACGGCTTGAAGATTTTCAGGACGGCCTCGTAACCACCGTCGATATAAACCGCCGCCATCAGGGCTTCGCAGGCATCGCCCAGAATGGTCGGATTGCTGCGGCCGCCGCTCTTGGTTTCGCCGGCGGCCAGGCGGATGGCCGGTCCCAGATCGATCCGGCGGGCGACATCGGCGCAGGTTTCGCGGCTGACCAGGGTGTGAAACCGGCGGGACAGTTCGCCTTCCGTGGCCTCCGGCAGGGTTTCCATCAGGGTTTCGGCGGTCATCAGGCCGAGCACGCGATCACCGAGGAATTCCAGGCGTTCGTTATCGGCCATCTTACGCGCGCCCTCAGCCACGGAAGCGTGAGTCAGGGCCAGTTCGAGCAGTTCCGGGTCACGAAAGCGGTAACCGAGATTGCTCTGTAAGGCGTCTATAGCCTTCAGGCGCAGGTTCGATTCTTTCGATGGGGAGACACGGATGTTCATGCGCTGCGTTTACATCAAGCGGCCCATGAGCGCAAAGGCAAACTACGGCGCCTCTATACTCGGTGAGCCGGGCGCTCGCGCCGTGACGGTGAGGGCTGTTCCACTACATGACAAAGTAAGCCCCCCACCACCACGCCCACGAAGAATGGACGCGGCCCCCCTCCCCACTGGTGGGAGGTATAAGGTTTAGTGCAGGGGCTTGAAGAAGCGGTTCCAGTGGAAATTCAGCCAGGTCCATGGCTTCCAGAGGGAGGAACCTTCTTTCCATGACATCAGGATCAGCACGGCGCGGCCTTCGAGGTTTTCTTCCGGCACGAAACCGACGCCGGGTTCGTAAGGGTCATCCGGCGAGAAGCGGCTGTCCAGGGAATTGTCGCGGTTATCGCCCATCATGAAGTAATTGCCGGCGGGGACAATGAACTCGCCGGTATCGTCGGCGCGGCCGTCCTTGACGATATCCTGCATCAAATGCGTGCGGCCATCGGGCAGGCTTTCGCGGTAGGCGGTGGCGTAACGCGCCTCAAAGCCCTTGGCATCGACCGGGCCAAGCTCGGTATTGGGCACAGCCTTACCATTGACGTAAAGCTGGTCCTTCCGCATCTGGACCGTATCACCCGGCAGGCCGATCACGCGCTTGATATAGTCCACCTTCGGATCACGCGGCAGCTTGAACACCACGACATCGCCGCGCTTCGGCGCATGGTTCATGATGCGGCCCTTGATGAACGGCAGGGCGATGGGGAAGGAATATTTCGAGATGCCGTAATCCCATTTGGAGACGATGATGTAATCGCCTTCGTAGAGGTTCGGCTCCATCGAGGCCGAGGGAATGGTGAATGGCTGGAACAGGAAGGTGCGCAGGATCATCACCAGGATCAGGGCGACGGCGACGACGCTGAAAATTTCCTTGGCCTCGTCGATGGCGACCTGTTTGGCGTCACGCGTATCGACGGCTTCTTCCTGTGCCTCTTCTTCCGGGGCATCATTGGCGGTCACGACGGTTTCGTGGTCGATCCGTTCCGCCGCATTGGCCGCGGCGGCAATCGCCTCGTTCGCTGTATCGTCGTGCTTCGCCATAAGGATAGCCCCCAAATGCTTAGTCTATTGAAGTGTGTCACCTAACCACAGATTATGGCAAGCACAAGGCTCTTTTGCCGGCCAGCATTAAACCTTGTTCAGACTCAAAGGGCTTCGATAATGGCGTAAGCCGTGGCGTAAGGGTCTTCATCGCTCAGTGACAGGTGGATATGCGCCGACCGGCCTTCGGGGACCAGACCGCGCAGCACATCGGCCGCGCCGCCGTGCAGGATGACGTGCGGCTTGCCGAGATGACCGGACACCACCTCGATATCGATGAAGAGGAACCCGCGCACACCGGTGCCGAAGGCCTTGGCCACGGCCTCCTTGGCGGCGAAGCGCTTGGCGAAACTCAGGGCGGGCTTGGCGGCGGCGCGGGCGTGTTGCTGTTCGCCAGGCGTAAAGATGCGATCGAGAAAGCGGCCCTCGAAACGGTCCATTGAGGATTCGATGCGGCGGGCATCGCACAGATCGACGCCGATGCCCAAAATCATTCGACAATCCCCTCATGGGGAATGCCTTTATGGTGCAGATCGATCAATTCTCGCATCCGGCGCAGAGCCGCCTCCAGACCGGTGAAGATGGCCTCGCCGATCAGGAAATGGCCGATATTCAGTTCGCGGACATGCGGGATTCTGGCGATGAAGGGCACCGTATCGTAATCGATGCCGTGGCCGGCATGGACCTCGATACCCAGTTCATGCGCCTGTTGCACCGCCGCCTGCAAACGGTTCAGTTCATTGTGGAAAATGACGTCTTCCTGCTCACGGAAGGCATCACACAGGGCGCCGGTATGGAATTCGATGACGGGCGCCCTCACCCTCGCCGCCGCCTCGATCTGCGCCGGATCGGTAGCGATGAACAGCGAGGAGCGGATGCCGGCTGTATTGAATTTCGCCACGGCGGTGCCGACCGTATCGATCTGGCCCGCGACATCCAGACCGCCCTCGGTGGTGCGTTCCTGACGGCGTTCGGGCACCAGACAGGCGGCGTGGGGCTTCATTTTCAGGGCGATGCCGACCATCTCCTCCGTCACCGCCATCTCGAAATTAAGCGGCTTGCCGAAGGTGTCGCAGACCTCTTTCAGGGCGTGGATGTCCTTGTCGAGTATATGGCGGCGGTCTTCGCGCAGGTGGGCCGTAATGCCGTCCACGCCCGATTTCAGCGCCAGTTGCGCCGCCCGCACCGGATCGGGCGCATGACCGCCGCGCGCATTGCGGACGGTGGCGACGTGATCGACATTCAACCCCAGGCGGATGCGGTCGTGCATGGGATCAGGCCTTGGCGAGGCGGCGGCTGCCGGGATCCTGGACCGGAATGGCGGCCAGTTCGGGCGGCAGGTTATCGGCGGGATAGGCCGGCACTTCGAGCGAGGCCAGGGCGATCAGTGGCACACCGACATCGGCCTTGCCGCCGGAGCGATCGACGATACAGGCGGCGGCGATCACATTCCCGCCGGCGGCCCTGATGGCGGCGATGCACTCACGCGACGACAGGCCGGTGGTGACGATATCCTCGACCATGACCACGGTCTGGCCCGGCTCGACATGGAAGCCACGGCGCAGCTTGAATTCCCCGCCTTCGCGCTCGACATACATCGACGGCACTTTCAGATGGCGGGCGGTTTCATAGCCGGGGATGATACCGCCGACCGCCGGGGAAATGGCGAGATCAACGGGGCCGACCTGTGCCGTGATCTTTTCGGCCAACGCCTTGCACAAGCGCTCGCAACGGTCGGCATTCATGAAGACGAGGTTTTTTTGCAGAAACATCGGGCTGTGCAGGCCGGATGAGAGGACAAAGTGGCCTTCACGCAGGGCATTGGCGGCGCGGAACTCGTTGATTATGTCTTCAGAAGTCATATGGCGGGAATCCTTTACTGATTGCCGCCTTTTATCGTGTTCATCCGTGTTTTGGAACCACGAATAGACACGAATTTACACGAATGACAATGAGCGATTTCTGCATCCGATTAGACACCGGGAATTCCGGTGACAGGTTATAAAATATAGAATTACCCCTCGAACAATTACGTCATGATGGCAATTGCGCAAGACCTTTAATCCTTTACCCCTTCAGTCATTATCCATGCGCTGCCAGATTTTAGGGTCGCGGCTGCTGTGGAAGCAGGAAATAACAAAGATGACGTCGCCTTTTTCACGAAAGAACACGGCATAGGGGAAGACTGTCAAAAGCGCTCGACGCACGCTGGGAAGAACATAAGGGAAGCGTCCCGGCGCAATTGCAATCCGTTCCAAGACGTTTTCCAATTCATCCACAAACCTGTCGCCCAAGCCGGAGCTTTCTTTGTCGTACCAATCCCGCGCCTCGCTGATTTCAGCGTCGGCGGCGTCGAAGAGCCGGATTTCACGCATCAGGCGTTGCGGGCGGCATGCCTGGCCTTGAATTCGGCCCAGGTGATGGCCCGTTCTGCTTCAGCGTCGAAGTTGTCAAGACGGCGCTCCAGTTCGGCACGCTGCGCGGGCGGCAATGGCACATCGGCGTCGGTGAGGCTGTTCCACAAGACGCTGATCAGTGTCAGTCGATCGGCCGGGGGCATGCTCTCGATATCTGCGGATGTAATACTGAGCGTCATGGGCGAAACTCTACCTCAAAAACGGCCACAAGCGAAGGGGGTGTTTCAATAATTCGACGTCACACGATTGCGGATTTCGGGCAGAGTCTATCCCCTCACCCGATCGACGCTTTCAATCATCGGCGAGGTGCGCAGGGCGGCCGAGATATTGGTGATATGGCGGGCGTCGAGCACCTCGATATCAAAATCGACATCGAGGAAATCCCTGGGTTTGTTCGAGATGCCGATATTGACGATATTGCCCTTGGCCTCGCCGATCAGGGTGCAGGCCTGGCCGAGCACGCCTGGCTTGTTCTGCATGTTGACGCGCAGGCGCGCCACGGAGAGCGTGTTCTTTTCGGCGTTCAGGGTCCAGTGCAGGTCGATCCAGCGGTCCTTTTCGCCGTCCATTTCCTCCAGCGCTTCGAGGTTTTCGCATTCGATGGAATGGACGTGAACGCCATCGTCCTCGACAATGCCGACGATGCGGTCGCCCGGCACGGGATAGCAGCATTTCGAGAAGATGACGGTCTGGCTTTCACGCAGGGCCGAACCGCGCACGAAAGCCCCGCCGCCGGCGCCGTCGCGGATGCGCGTCAGGGTGTCCGTCGTCAGCATCATCGGCAGTTTCAGGCCGGGGAAGATGGCTTCCAGTATCTTGGCCGGGAAGATCTTGCCGCGCCCACACAGCTCAAACAACTCGTCCTCGCTGGTGACATTGAAGCGCTCGAAAGCCGGCCGCCAGCTTATGTCCTTCAGCGCCTTATCGACCTGGGCGGCGGCGCGCTCCACTGCCGTCTTGCCGAGCTTGATGAAGTCGCCCGTCTCGCGCTGGCGCAGGTGGCGGCGGATGGCCGAGCGCGCCTTGCCGGTGACGGTCAGGGAGAACCAGTCCTGGTTGACGCGTGATTCCAGCCCGCTCAGGATTTCCACCTGATCGCCGTTTTGCAGGACGGTGCGCAGCGGCTTGTGTTCGCCATTGATCAGGCAGCCGATGGCCGTTTCGCCCACCTGGGTATGGACGGCGAAGGCGAAATCGAGCGGCATGGCACCGCGCGGCAGTGAGATCAGCCGGCCTTTGGGGGAAAAGACGAACACCTGATCGAGATACATCTCCATCTTGGCGTGTTCGACCCAATCCTCGCTGTCGCCGCCGCTTTCGACGATATTGACGATATTGCGCAGGCTATTCATCGGGTTGCGGCCGCCATCGCGCGTCGCCGCCTCTTCATCGAAGCCGTAGGCCTGGTTCTTGTAGCCCCAGTGCGCCGCCACACCCTCCTCGGCCACGCGGTCCATCTCCTCGGTACGGATCTGGAGTTCGATCCGCGTGCCCTTGTGCCCAACGACCGTGGTATGCAGGGACTTGTAGTTGTTGCTCTTGGGAGTCGAGATGAAGTCCTTGAAGCGCTCCTGCACACACGGCCAGGCGCGATGGATGATACCGAGCGCGCGGTAACATTCCTCGACATTATTCACGACCACGCGAAAGGCGTAGATATCGGATAACTGCGCGAAGCCGACCGACTTGCGCTGCAGCTTCTTCCAGATCGAATAGGGTGATTTCTCGCGTCCCGAAACGCGGGCGGAAATGCCCTGCTTTTCCAGTTTGCCGGCGACATCGCGGGCGATGGCGGCGATGGTCGCGCCCTTCTCCGCGCGCATTTCCTCCAGACGGTGGATGATCGCCTGATGGGCCAGCGGGTTGATGAAGGAGAAAGCCAGGTCTTCCAGTTCGGTGGCGAAGCGGTTGCAGCCGATGGAGCGGGCCAGCGGCGCGTAGACTTCCAGGGTTTCGCGGCTGATCCGTTCGCGCTTTTCCGGCGCCACGAAATGCAGGGTGCGCATATTATGCAGGCGGTCGGCCAGCTTGACCAGCAGGACGCGGATATCCCTGGAAATGGCCAGGATGAACTTGCGCAGGTTTTCCGACGATTTGGTGTATTCCGACTGCAGTTCCAGCCGCGTCAGCTTGGTGACGCCCTCGACCATGCTGGCGACATCCTCGCCGAACTTGGAGGCGATCTCCTCGCGCGTGGCCGGCGTGTCTTCTATGGTATCGTGCAGCAGGGCGGTGGCAATGGCGGCGGCGTCGAGCTTGTAATCGGTCAGGATGCCGGCCACCTCGATCGGATGGGCGAAATACGGGTCACCCGAGGCCCTGAGTTGCGCGCCGTGCATCTTCATGGCGTAGACATAGGCGCGGTTCAGCATGGCCTCATCGACCGTCGGGTCATAGGCGGCCACGCGGTCGATCAATTCGATCTGGCGCAGGAATTTCGGACGGTTGGGCGCGGGCGGTTCGGGTTGAACGCCGGGCACAGGGACGGCGACAGGCGCAACCGTCTGCTTTACCGCCTTGTCCAATACCTGTTCGCTTTCCGCCGACATTTATCCATCCTACAGTACGCTTCCCCTTAATCTAAACGGATCAGGGGTTAAAAGTTTCTCACAAGTGCGGATTTACACAAGCAAAAAAGGCCCAGGTTAACCCTGAGCCTTTTAGATAATAAGTTAGGCAGCAAAAACTAGTAGCGCTCTTCCTGACCGCCGTCGCGGTCGGATTGCAGGGCGCGGATCAGTTCCGATTCCGACATTTGCTGGTGCGACGGATCGGCCAGCAGAGCCAGGGTTTCGGCTTCTTCCTCGGCTTCGGTACGCTCATCGACGCGTTGCAGCGAAGCGATCAGGCTTTCGGTCAGGGTGCCCGGCTCCAGCACGCCATCGGCGATCTCGCGCAGGGAAACGACCGGGTTCTTGTCGTTGTCACGATCGACCAGGATCGACGAACCGGACGAGATGGCGCGGGCGCGATGGGCGGCCAGCAGGACCAGGTTGAAACGATTATCGATCTTTTCGACGCAATCTTCGACGGTGACGCGGGCCATTAAGCACCTCAAAAAAACAGTCTTCACCTGGCCGACGCTGAATTTGGCGGCCACGAGGCGAGGACAAAAAAGTCATGAACCGGTGCCAATAGCGCGTGTCGGGGGAAAAGACAAGGCATTCCTGAAAGTCCCTGCCTAGCCGATGGTGAATACCGTCCTGCGCCGGCTGTCATCCTCTGACCACGCCGTACCGACCTGCGACAGGGGGACCGGCGTGGCGGCGATGCGAAAACCGGCTTTCACGGTGACCTTGAACAGATGACGCAGGACACGTATCAGCCGGTCCGGCCCTATGCTGCCCAAGCCGCTGCCCATCAGTTCAATCGGCGCGGCGCGCAACACATCACCGGGCAAATTGATGGCAGCCCCGCCGGCGCTGCCGACATGGACGAAGCGAATCGGCAGGGTCATGCGGTTGGCCTTCGCCGCCGCGATCAGCAGGCGTTCGGCATGTTCTCCCCACAGATAATCCACCACCACATCAATCCCTTGGGCGAACTGCGCCTGCAAAGCCTCGTCCAGCGCCGCTGCATCCTGCGTCAGGGGAATGACCACATCGGCGCCCAGCGCCTTGAGTTCGCTCAAGGCTTCGGCATTTCGCCCCGTGGCGATGACCTTCCGCGCGCCAAGATGCCTGGCGATCTGGATGGCCAGCCGCCCTGAGGTTCCAGTGGCGCCGCTGACCAGTACGGTCTCGCCGCGCCTGAGGCCGGCACGTTCGACATAGGCGGCCCAGGACGACATACCGGGATTGGCGATGGCGGCGGCGGTCACGTCATCGAGGTTTTCCGGTAGCGCGATACATTGTCGTGAAGGCACGACCGTCTTTTCCGCCATACTGCCGAAGGGCGCACGCGGCATGATGAAATAGACCCGGCGGCCATTGTCCAGCCGTCCGACCCCATCGATACCCGCGATAAAAGGAAAATCCCGTTCGGCGGCGCTGTAGTGCATACCCGACGCATGTCCCTTGACGACATGGCTCATCGCAGCGGCGCTCACCCGAACGCGGACCTCGCCGCGCAAAGGCGCGGGGTCGTCGAAATCACCGTAGGCCGGCCCCTGCCCTGGTGCGCGAATAATGGCGGCTTTCATGACAATACCCTTTCCGAACATTCAAAATGTGTGTATTGCGCACATATATTAAGATGGGTGCGAGGGCAATAAAAATATGCAAAATACACATATTAATGAGCAGATCCGTGCCCTGCATGGTTCTATGGTCGATATCGTCAGTTTCATGAGCCGCTCGCAAGTTGACGAAGTGCTTATCCGCAAAGCCGGCATACGACTTGATCGCGCCCTGTTTCCCCTCCTGGTCGGGATTGAACGCCTGGGACCGATCGGCATTGTCGATCTCGCCGAACGCGCCGGACGCGACTACACCACAGTCAGCCGCCAGGTCGGCAAGCTGGAGGAACTGGGACTGGTGGAACGACGGGCGCAGCCGGCGGACAAGCGCGTGCGCGAAGCCATGATCACGCCGAAGGGCAAGACCATGACTGACGCCGTTGATGCCGCGCGTGAGCAGATCGGGCGTCAGGTTCTTGAGACCTGGGAGCCGACGGAGGTCGAGACGCTTATCCGGCTGATGCGCAAGCTGGCCGATGCCTTGCAAGCGCACGAAACGCACTCGGCGCCTTAGGCATTGACGTTACCGCCACATCGTGACATTACGCAAACCATGATCACGTCCAAAGCCATTTCCGCGCTCCTTATTGGCACCCTGATCGCTTAAGTGCGGTCAGGTGTTTTCTCGCGACTTTTTTGGCTTTCCCTCCCGTTTCGGGTTTCGATCATGTCCCCTCCTCTGCTACACATCGCGCGAATTCGCACCAGCTTGCAGGTTTGCGCCAGCCTGTGAGCCGAGCCATTGCGCGACACCATTTATACCAATTTGAAACGTAAGGGTTTTTCACCCATGATGCTGTCCAATCCCGAAACCAAGTACCGCCCGTTCTCGCTGGGCATCGATATGCGCGACCGGACCTGGCCCGACAAGGTGACCACCAAGGCGCCGCGCTGGCTTTCCACCGACCTGCGCGACGGCAATCAGGCGCTGGCCGATCCGATGGATGTCGAGAAGAAGCTGATGTTCTTCAACCTGCTGGTCAAGGTGGGCCTGAAGGAGATCGAGGTCGGCTTCCCCTCGGCCTCGCAGACCGAGTTCGATTTCGTGCGCAAGCTGATCGAGGAAAACCTGATCCCCGATGACGTGACCATCCAGGTGCTGACACAATCGCGCGAAGACCTGATCAGGCGCTCGTTCGAGGCGCTGCGCGGGGCGAAGAAGGCGATCGTTCACTTGTATAACGCAACCAGCCCCCTCTTCCGCCGTGTTGTCTTCGACATGGACAAGCCGGAAGTGCTGGCCCTGGCGAAGAAAGGCATGGGCCTGCTGGTCGCCGAAGCCGCCGCCCAGCCGCAGACGGAATGGGGTTTCGAGTACAGCCCGGAAACCTTCACCGCCACCGAACCGGAATTCGCGCTGGAAGTCTGCAATGCGGTGATCGACGTGGTGCAGCCGACGCCGGAGCGTCCGCTGATCCTCAACCTGCCGGCCACGGTCGAGGTGGCCGGGCCGCACACCTATGCCGACCAGATCGAATGGTTCTGCCGCCACATCCAGAAGCGCGACAGCGTAGTAATCAGCCTGCATCCGCATAACGACCGCGGCACCGGCACCGCCGCCGCCGAACTGGCCTTGCTGGCCGGCGCCGACCGCATCGAGGGCTGCCTGTTCGGCAATGGCGAGCGCACCGGTAACGTCGATCTGGTGACGCTGGCGCTCAATCTCTATACGCAGGGGGTTTCGCCCAACCTCGATTTTTCCGATATGCGCGAGGTGGTGAATACGGTCGTTCACTGCAACAACATCCCCGTTCACCCGCGCCACCCTTACGCCGGCGAACTGGTCTTCACCGCCTTTTCCGGCTCGCACCAGGACGCCATCAAGAAGGGCTTCGCGGCGCATGAGAAGCGCAATGACGGCTATTGGGAAATGCCCTACCTGCCGATCGATCCGGCCGATCTTGGGGAAAGCTACGAGGCGGTCATCCGCGTCAATTCGCAATCGGGCAAGGGCGGCATCGCCTGGGTTCTGGAACAGAGCCACGGTTTGAAGCTGCCGCGCCGGTTCCAGGTCGATTTCTCGCGCAAGGTGCAGGACATCACCGATGCCTCGGCGAAGGAGGTCAGCGGCGACGATATCTGGCAGGCCTTCCAGGCCGCTTACCATTTGACCGGGCCGCAAGCTTACGAACTGATCGAATACGAACACGCCGGCCCGGTGCGTTCGGACGCGAAGCGGACCTTCGTGGGACGAATTATAAAGGACGGAATCGAGACATCGGTGGTGGGCCACGGCAATGGCCTGATTTCCTCGGCTGTCCGTGGGCTAAACGCCCATTATGATCTGGGGCTGGAGGTTGTCGATTACGCCGAGCACGCGCTGCGCTCCGATAAAACCATCGGTGGCACGGAAAGCCAGGCGGTCGCCTATGTCGAATGCCGCGCCGGTGACCGCACCCTTTTCGGCGTCGGCATCGATCACGATGTTGCCACGGCCAGCATAAAAGCGGTATTGTCGGCGGCCAACGCCCTTTAGGAACACCTATGCGCCCAATCAACCGGCACGGCCGCCTGTTTGCTTCCTTGATGCTGGCCTTCGGGCTGGCGTCAGCCTCTGTCAAGGCGGCCGTGCCGGTCTATACGGTCAAGGTGGTGAAGGTCTATCCTCACGATCCCGCCGCCTTCACCGAAGGGCTTTATTACCGCAACGGTTCTCTTTTCGAGAGCACAGGCCGCAATGGCCAGTCGTTCATCCGGCAGGTGGCGCTGGAGAGCGGCAAGGTCATCCGCCAGACGGTGATTGACAAAAAATACTTCGGCGAAGGTATCGCGCCGTGGGGCGACCATATCATCAGCCTGACCTGGACGGGCGGCGCCGGTTTTGTCTGGTCGGAAAAGGACCTCAAGGTCCGGCGTGGCTTCTCTTACACCGGTGAAGGCTGGGGCCTGACCGGCAACGACCAGAACCTGATCATGAGCGACGGCACCTCGACGCTCCGTTTCCTCGATCCGCTGACACTGAAAACGGTCCGCACCCTGCCGGTCACGCTCAATGGCCGTCCGATCGACCAGATCAACGAACTGGAATGGGTCGACGGTGAAATCTACGCCAATGTCTGGCGCACCCGCGACATCATCCGCATCGATCCGCAGACCGGCAAGGTCACTGGCATTATACAACTGAATGCCCTGCCGGAAACCCAGGACGAGAGCCTAGACATCGACGCCGTGGCCAACGGCATCGCCTATGACGCCAAAACAAAGCGGCTTTTCGTCACCGGCAAGATGTGGCCGAACCTTTATGAAGTACAGCTGACGCCGAAATAAGCGGCCCCTTGCCTACGGTGTCAATCACGGTTAGGTTAACCGCGGGGGGCGCGAATGGGGGATACTCAGTAACTGACGGACGACTTCATGCGCATCCTGCATGAAACTGAAACCCGTGTGCGCCATTCCGCTCATGCGCACTGGGCGGCGACCAACCGCATGGATACGCTCAACCGTGTCACCACCCTCTCTACCCTGATCGGCGGTTTTCTGGTTTCGACCCTGGCGGCCCTGCCGGTGCTTTACAAGGATTTCTATCAGCCGCACAGCGATGTGCTGAACGCCGGACTGTTCGCCATCGGCGGCGCGGTGTCGGTCATTTCGGTGATGCAGGCTGTCCAGCGCTGGGGCGAGCGCTCGCAGAGCCATTTCAACGCCGCCAGCGCCTATTCGTCCCTGCGGCGCAAACTGGAAATCCTGCGCCTGAACCTGCCGGGCAGCACGGTCCAGTTGAGCGCGATTCTGGAAGATCTGCGTCAACTGGGCGAGATCGCGCCACCGGTGCCCGAAGGCCTGTGGCGCAAGGCTATCCGGGCCGCGAAGGGGTAGTTACTCCCACTCGATGGTACCGGGGGGCTTCGACGTGACATCGTAAACGACCCGGTTGACCCCTCTGATTTCATTCACGATTCGCGTGGCGCAGCGGCCGAGCACGGGCCACGGGAATTCGTAGAAGTCCGCCGTCATGCCGTCGGATGAGGTGACGGCGCGCAGGGCCAGCACGTCCTCATAGGTGCGGGCATCGCCCATGACGCCGACCGTCTTGACCGGCAGCAGCACGGCGAAGGCCTGCCATATCTCGTTATACAGACCGGCCTTGCGGATTTCTTCGAGATAGATGGCGTCGGCGTCCTGGAGGGTTTTCACTTTCTCCGGCGTCACTTCGCCAGGGATGCGAATGGCCAGGCCCGGGCCGGGGAATGGATGGCGGCTGACGAAGGCGTTATCCAGGCCCAGTTCGCGGCCGAGCGCCCGCACTTCGTCCTTGAACAGTTCGCGCAACGGTTCGACCAGCTTAAGCTTCATATAGTCCGGCAGGCCGCCGACATTGTGGTGCGACTTGATGACGGTGGATGGCCCGCCGTGCGGCGATATGCTTTCCACCACGTCGGGATAGAGCGTGCCCTGGGCCAGGAATTCGGCGCCCCCCCCTTCTTTAGAGGAAAGCTTGCCGGCTTCTTCGTCGAACACGTCGATAAACAGTTTGCCGATGGTTTTGCGCTTGGTTTCGGGATCGCTGACGCCCGCCAGCGCGCCCAGGAATTTCTCCTGCGCCTGCACATGGACCAGCGGGATATTGTAGTGGTTGCGGAAGAGCGAGACGACCTGCTCGCCCTCGTTCTTGCGCAGCAGGCCGGTGTCGACAAATACACAGGTCAGTTGCTCGCCGATGGCTTCGTGAATCAGGATGGCGGCGACCGAGGAATCGACCCCGCCGGACAGGCCGCAGATGACCTTACCCGTGCCGACCTGAGCGCGGATTTTCGCCACCATTTCTTCGCGGAAAGCCGACATCGACCAGTCGCCCGAAAAGCCGGCGATCTCGAACAGGAAATTGCGGATCATGTCGGTGCCGCGTTTGGTGTGCACCACTTCCGGGTGGAACTGCACGGCGTAGAATTTGCGCTTTTCATCGGCGATGGCGGCATAGGGCGCGCCTTCCGACGTGGCGATGACCTCAAAGCCCTGCGGAATGGCGGTGACGCGATCGCCGTGGCTCATCCACACGGTCTCGACCGCATCGAGGCCCTTGAAGATCGGTGACTGGCCCTTGACGGTGATCTCGGCGCGGCCGAACTCGCGGTCATGGCCGCTTTCGACCTTGCCGCCCAGCAATTCGCACATCAGTTGCTCGCCGTAGCAGATGCCGAAGACCGGCACGCCCATCCCGAACAGACCGGCGTCAATGCGCGGTCCTTCATCGATGACGCTGTGCGGAGAGCCGGACAGGATCACCGCCTTCGGCTTCAGGGCGGCCAGCTTTTCGGAGGCCTTGGTGAAGGGATGAATTTCGCAATAGACGCCGCATTCGCGGACGCGACGGGCTATAAGTTGGGTGACTTGCGATCCGAAATCGATAATCAGCAGGGTTTCGTGATGCGACATTTAGAATTTCCTTGGTGGCGAGCCAGTGTGTGGCTGGCTTGTCTTAAGGTTTATCCACAGATTGCACAGATTAACACAGATTAAGATGGGCGCTGCGCGCTCGACAAAACGGTTACGCACTTCAAAGCGGCCAATAAATCGTTGAACAGTCTGTGTTAATCTGTGCAATCTGTGGATAAACCTTCTTACTGAATACGTGTATAGGCGGCAATAAAGAAGCCGTCGGTCTGTGTTGAATGGGGTGTCAGGGACAGGCGATGGCCATTGGCCAGTTTCGTCAGGCGCGTCGTGTGATCGAGGAACAGGCTGCTGTTTTCCAGCAGGGTGTGGATCGGCAAAGCGTCGTAATTGGGGTGCGTGGCCTCGAAGGCGTCGGCGGTTCGGGCGTTTTCGTCATCGAGCACCGAACAGGTGACATAGACCAGCCGCCCGCCGATCTTTACGCATTGCGCGGCGCGGTCGAGGATCTGGGTTTGCAGGGTATGCAGGTCCATCACCTTGGCTTCATTCAGGCGCTGCGCCTCTTCCGGGTGCCGCCGCCAGGTGCCCGAACCGGAGCACGGCGCATCGACCAGGACCAGATCGGCGCCTTTCAGCAGTTCGAGTTGCGCGGTATCGTCGGGATCGAAGAAGTGCATGAAATGCGCCGAGGCACCGGCGCGGGACAGGCGCGGCTCGATGGCTTTCAGGCGCTTTTCCACGACATCGCAGGCATATATCTCGCCATTGCCGTCCATCATCTGCGCCAGGGCCAGGGTCTTGCCGCCGCCGCCGGCACAGAAATCGACTACCTTGGCCGCGCCCGGCAGCAAACCGGCGCCGGCGATAAAGGCCGCCAGTTGCGAGCCTTCGTCCTGAATTTCGATCTGGCCGTTCTGATACATATCGAGTTTGGCGAGATTGGGCGGCGGTTCGGCGGTCAGGCGGATGCCGTATTTCGAGAACGGCGTCGGTTCGGGCGACAGGCCTTCCGCCTCAAGCGCCGCGACCATGGCTGCGCGGGTGGTTTTCGCGCCGTTGACGCGCAGGTCGATGGGGGCGCGGGGCAGCATCAGGGCGGTGGCCTCGGCAGCCCAGTTGTTGCCGAACTGCCGCTCGAAGCGCGAGACAACAAATTCCGGCAAACCGGTGGTGACCCAGGCCGGGGCATCGCCCTCGCCCGCCGACAATCGTTCGCGTTCGTGATCCGTCAGCGGCCTGGGCGCATAATTGCCGCCGCTGAACAGGGTTTCGATCTCGTCAATCGGCAGGCCGTCGATCAGCGACAGCGACGCCAGAACCAGCGCCCGGCCCTGCCCCGGCGATTTTTCGCCCAGTTCCATTGCCCACAGCAGGCGCTGCCGGGCGCGCAAGCAGCGGTAAACGCGGTCGGCGATGGCGCGGCGGTCTTTCGATCCGGCGTAGCGGTTCGATTGCCCCCACTGTTTCAGCACCGCCTCGGCAGTCGCGCGGGTTCCCGAAAGCTGGTCGAGAATATCGGCGGCGGCTTGAAGACGGGCGGCGGGAGTCAAATCGGATCCTTAAACGAATAAAGCAAAAAGGCACATCAGAATGCCGATGAGGGACACGATCCACGCCAGCGAACGGACGCCGACGACGCCGAACGCATAGAGCGGAATGTAGAAAATCCGGCCCGCCAGATAGAGATCGGCGCCCCAGCGGGAGAGTTCCGAAGACTTGCCGGCGAAGGTGAGCGCGACCACGATAACCGCAAAGAAAACAAATGTTTCCTTGAAGTTGGCGAAGGCGCGATTCAGGCGCCCGGCCAGCGGCCCCACATCGAACGCCGTATCGCGCGGACCGGCGTTCCATCTGGCGTAACCCTTCCGCGACATGGCCGCGACCGGCGGCAGCAGGAGTTGGACAATCCCCAGAACGACCGCCCAGACCAGTATCCAAAGCTCATAAGTCATACGCTTTTCCCTTCAGTACCGGTCCCGGTGGTTATTGGCGATAGTTGGGCGCTTCCCGCGTGATCATGACATCGTGGACATGGCTTTCGCGCAGGCCCGCGCCGGTGATCTTGACGAAGCGCGCGCGTTCCTGGAACTGCGGAATGGTGTGCGCCCCGACATAGCCCATGGAGGCGCGCAGGCCCCCGACGAGCTGGTGGACGACCGGCGAGATCGGTCCCTTGTAAGGCACCTGCCCCTCGATGCCTTCCGGCACCAGTTTCATGGTGTCACGCACCTCCTTCTGGAAGTAGCGATCAGCCGAACCGGAGGCCATGGCCCCGACCGACCCCATGCCGCGATAGGATTTATACGAGCGGCCCTGATAGAGAATGACCTCGCCCGGCGCTTCCTCGGTGCCGGCGAACATCGAACCCAGCATGGCGGTGGAGGCCCCGGCGGCGATGGCCTTGGCCAGGTCGCCGGAGAGCTTGATGCCGCCATCGGCGATGATCGGCACGCCGGACCCTTCGGCGGCGCGCACGCTGTCGATAATCGCGGTCAGTTGCGGCACGCCGACACCGGCGACCATGCGCGTGGTGCAGATGGACCCCGGTCCGATCCCGACCTTGACGGCATCGGCGCCCGCATCGATCAGGGAACGGGTGGCGTCATAGGTGGCGACATTGCCGGCGACGATCTGGACCTTGTTGGTTTCCTTGCGCAGACGCTCGACCGCCTGCGACACAAGGATGCTGTGGCCATGCGCCGTATCGATGACGATCACGTCGGCTCCGGCCTCTACCAGCGCCATGGAACGCTCGAAACCGGCGTCGCCGACGGTGGACGCGCCGCCGACCAGCAAACGCCCGGCGGCGTCCTTGGCGGCCAGCGGATAGGCCTGGCTCTTTTCCATATCCTTGACGGTGATCAGGCCGACGGCGCGGTAGGCGTCATCGACAACGATGATGCGCTCGATGCGGTGCTTGGCCATCAGGCCCCGCGCCTTGTCCTGGTCGATACCTTCGCGGACGGTGATCAGGTTTTCCGTCGTCATTACCTCGGAAGCGGTCTTGGAGCCTTCGCCTTCAAAGCGGATATCGCGGTTGGTCAGGATGCCGACCAGTTTATTGGTTTCGCGCTCGACCACCGGGAAGCCGGAAATATGCTTGCGGGCGATAATATCGCGCACCTCGGCGAGCTTTGTATCGGGGTGGATGACGACCGGATTGATCACCATGCCCGACTCGAAGCGCTTGACGGCGCGGATTTCGTCGGCCTGTTCCTCATTGGTCAGGTTGCGGTGGACGATGCCCATGCCACCGGCCTGCGCCATGGCGACCGCCAGGCGCGCCTCGGTGACCGTATCCATGGCCGAGGAGACCAGCGGGATATTCAGGTTCAGTTCGCGGGTGAATTTGGTTTTCGTATCGACCTGAGTGGGCGCCACGTCCGAAGGACCCGGCTCCAGCAAAACGTCGTCGAAGGTTAGGCCTTCGCGTATTTCCATAAGGAACTCTCCATTTTGCGGGTTGTTCCTATGGGAATCGAACGGCCACGTAAAGCCCTTTTCAGCGAAATAATTGTTTCAATCGATGAATGGTTATCACAGGGCGTTCAGCCGGCGGTCGCTTTCAGGCCGATGATCGAGCTGAGCAGCATGACCAGGAACAGGACGCGCAGGGGCGTTACGGCCTCATGGAACAGGAAGATGCCGAGCACCGCCGCGCCCAGAGCGCCGATGCCGACCCAGACGGCATAGGCCGTGCCGATCGGCAGGTCATGCGCCGCCTTGGAAAGCAGCAACATACTGAGCGCCAGGGTAACCAGGGTGAATATGGACGGAACAGGTTTGGTGAAACCGGCGCTGTATTTCAGGCCGATGGCCCAGCAGACCTCAAGCAGGCCGGCGATGATCAGGTACAGCCACGGCAGGGGAAGAAAAGACGGCATGGGAGCGCTCCTTGATATGCGAAACCAGTGCGTCGTCTTGTCTTGACCGGGTACGGCGCGTCTCGTCCGGAGCGATTTTCATATAGCCATGAGCGGCGAAAAAATAAAGCCCCCACGCTTCGGTGCGGCCCCGGTAACAGCCTCACGTAAACGGCAAGGCACTGCAAATCTTACGAAACCCACCTTCCCACCTTCTTGAAGGAGACCGTGTGAGGGCACGGAAACCGACGAAATCACGCGCGGCATATCGTTCAGGCCCCTCACCCTAACCCTCTCCCCACATGTGGGGAGAGGGGATTTTTATGTGACAACCCTGCCGTTACAGGCCACCGAATATCGATCCGGGTTATCCTTTGAAGCCCAACGCCACGATATAGATTTCAGTCGAACCGGCGCGGCTCGATTTCGGCTTGAAGTGCTTGACCGTTTCAAAAGCCAGTTTGAGGCGCAGCAAAAGTTGTTCGGTTTCGCCACCCTGAAAGGCCTTGGCGACGAAGGCCCCGCCGGGCTTCAGGTTATCGAGCGCGAAATCGCCGGCCAGTTCGAGCAGGCCCATGATCTTCAGGTGGTCGGTCTGTTTGTGGCCCACCGTATTATGCGCCAGGTCGGAGAGCACCACATCCGGCCTGCCGCCCATAAGTTCCATCAGTTTCGGACCTATGGCCGGATCGGTGAAGTCGGCCTCCAGCAGGTCGGCGCCCGGCACCGGATCGACCGGCAAGAGATCGACGCCCACCACATGAGACGCGCCGCGCTTGATCGCCACCTGCACCCAGCCGCCGGGCGCGCAGCCGAGGTCCACCACGCGCACGCCTTTCTTCAGGAAGTGGAAACGCTCATCCAGTTCGATCAGCTTGAAGGCGGCGCGCGACCGCCAGCCCTCGGCCTTGGCCTTCTGGACATAGGGATCGTTCAGTTGCCGCTCCAGCCACTTGGCGGAGGATTGCGTGCGAAAACGCGCCGTCTTGACCGCCGTGTGCCCCTTGTGGCGGCCGGACAGGTTGCCGCCTTCCGGCGGTTTCACCATGCGGCGGCGCGGTTCGTCTTTGGTCGGGTCATCGGGATTATCACTCATAACCGCCGTATACTGGTTTTTGCTTGTGATGCGGAAACTATTTTTTCCTTATGCCCAATGCTGTTAGGGTGCGCCGCAAACCGAGGAGCCGTCATGCGCCATATCCCCGTCCTGCTCGCCATCGCGGTTCTTGCCGCCGCCTGCTCGCCCGCGCCGCCAAAGGAAACGGGCGCTTCCGGAACCTCGGAGGCCGTCAGGTCATCGATTATTATTCCCGCCACCGCAAGTTCCGCTTCGTCCCTGTCTGCTTTCTCTGGCTTGTCCGGCGACGGCACCTGCCTTTCCGAAATCGGCAAGGCGGCCTCGAACCGGCTGGTCGAGCGCTGCCTCATGGTCTCTCCAGCCACGCATCCGCCCTGCAATGCCGCCAATAGCTGCCAAATGATCCGGGATGAGATTGACCGCTCCTGCGCCATGTACGGACCTGAAGAAAAGAAGCCGGCGGAATGCGCCGCCTAGATTTTGTTTTGCAATTGCCCCAATCACCACCTATGTCAGGGCCACGATTTTTCCAGAGGAGACACATATGTCCACCGATCCCGAAAACACCCTGATCCTGACGCTCGATACCGGCCCGGTTACCATCAAGCTACGGCCGGACCTGGCGCCGAACCATGTGGCCCGCATCAAGGAACTGGCGCGCGAGGGCTTTTATGACGGCATCGTCTTCCACCGCGTCATTCCCGGCTTCATGGCCCAGGGCGGCGATCCGCAAGGCCAGGGCTTCGGTGGTTCCGGCAAGAAGCTGAAGGCCGAATTCAATGCCGAACCGCATGTGCGTGGCGTCTGCTCGATGGCGCGCTCGCAAAATCCGGATTCGGCCGACAGCCAGTTCTTCATCTGCTTCGATGACGCCCGCTTCCTCGACAAGCAATACACCGTCTGGGGCCAGGTGACCGAAGGCATGGAAAATGTCGACGCCCTGCCTAAGGGCGAGCCGCCGCGCACGCCCGGTAAAATCGTTTCCATGCGGGTGGCCGCCGACGTCGCCTAGGTGCATGGTAAACAGGGTTTAAGCCTCTGATTTAAACCCATCTTAAGACCTCCTGACGCAGGGTACTCAACCGCGGCGATAATTCCCGCCGCTCAGTAGAGTATCCTGCAAGGGGTTTGTGTATGAGTAAGCGTTCGCGTTTCGCGGTCACGGTGGACCGCGCCAATATGATCCTGGTTATCCGCTTCCATAGCGTGCGCGCCGGTCAGGACACCGGCCCCGACCTGATCGATCTGCTGGCCACCGTCGAAACGCCCTGGCTTTTCAACGCTATCTTCGACTTCCGCCGTTACGAGGTCGATCTGTCGCGTGACTATCTCAAATTCCTTACCGACAAATGGTCCGCCCTCACGCGCGGCCGCGACCGGGGGCGCAGCATGGCGCTGGTCGGCGGCGACGCCGATCTGGCTTTCAATCTGCAATCCATGCTGGATGTCATGCCAGACCGCCATATCGGCATATTCGACACCTTCGATGAGGGCCTGGAATGGATCAAGGCGAATGACGCGGCGCCCCAGGCCGCCTGATCTCAATCAAGCCTTAAGGCGTCAGTGCTAATTTGCCGGAAACAGGTCCGTCAGGAAACCCCATGAGCGCTCACGCCCGCGTCGCCTTTTCAATCGATGAAGCCCGCAAGACGCTTATCCTTCGCTATATCGGCGATATCAGCGGCGATCGGCTGTACGCACAGGTTCTGGACTATATCCATACGGTCGAAGCCCCCTGGCTCTATGACTTCCTGGTCGATACGCGCCGTTTCGATGGCGTCATTCAGGCCGCCGATACCGAACACATAGGACAGTTATGGGCCGGACTGGCGCAGGGCCGCGACAAGGGCCGGCGCATCGCCGTCGTTTCCACCGATCCGTTGATCCATGCGCGCAAGAGCCTGCGCGACGCCATTTTTCCCCATCGGCGTTCCGCTGTTTTCACCACGATGGATGAGGCCCTGGAGTGGCTGGCGGAACCCGCTGACGCGCAGGCGCCGATTGACGGGACGGTTTAAGTCTTGACCTGAGGCGCGTTTGCGGCTTGAGACAGCCGCATGTTAGTTTCCGATTTCGATTTCGACCTGCCCGAAGACCGCATCGCCCTGCGCCCCGCGGAACCGCGTGAATCCGCCCGGCTTTTGCGCGTCAGCCAGACCGGCAACCTCACCGACAGTCATATCGGTGATATCGGTGACTTTTTAAGAGCCGGCGACCTGCTGGTGGTCAACGACACGCGTGTTCTGCCGACCCAACTCGACGGCCAGCGCCTTCGTGGCGACAGCGTGGTCAATATCGAAGCGACACTGGTCAAGAGCACCGGCGCGGCGCAATGGCAGGCCTTTCTGAAACCCGGCCGCAAGGTCAGGCCGGGAGATGACTTGCTATTCAAAAGTAACAAAGTGGAATTGAATGCCATTGTCTCAGCCAAGGATGACAATGGCCTGTATACGCTCGATTTCCGGCATGGCCCGCAGGAACTGCTGGAACGCCTGCATCTGGTCGGCGGGATGCCGCTGCCGCCCTATATCCGTTCCAAACGCCATGAGGACGAACGGGATAAAAGCGATTACCAGACCATTTTCGCCCGTGACGAAGGCTCGGTAGCGGCCCCGACCGCCGGGCTGCATTTCACCCCCGCCCTGTTGGAAAAGCTGGCGGCGAAAAGCGTGGCTATCGAGCGGATCACGCTGCATGTCGGCGCCGGCACCTTCCTGCCGGTCAAGGTCGAGGATACCGACGATCATGTCATGCATGCCGAGTTCGGCGTTATTACAAGCGAAAGCGCGGCGCGGATCAATGCGGCGCGCGCGGCAGGCGGGCGGATTATCTGCGTCGGGACCACATCCCTGCGCCTGCTGGAATCCGCTTGCGATTCACAAGGCATTGTTCACTCTTACGCCGCAGAGACGGCTATCTTCATCACGCCGGGCGTCAGGGTCCGGTCCTGCGACCTGCTGATGACCAATTTCCACCTGCCAAAATCGACCCTGTTCATGCTGGTCTGCGCCCTCGCCGGCACCGAAGTCATGAAAAAGGCCTATGCCCACGCCATTGACGCCGGTTATCGCTTTTTCTCCTATGGCGACGCCTGTTTGCTGGACAATATATCAAAATGACCGCCTTCCCTTTTACCATCACCGCCTCTCAGGGCCAGGCCCGCACCGGTATCCTCAAAACGCCGCGCGGCGATATCCCGACGCCGATCTTCATGCCGGTCGGCACCGCCGCCACCGTCAAGGCTCTGACACTCGACATGGTGAAGCAGGCCCATGCGAAGATCATCCTCGGCAATACCTACCATCTGATGCTGCGCCCCACCGCCGAGCGCGTGGCACGTCTGGGCGGGTTGCATAGATTCATGGGCTGGGAAGGCCCGATCCTGACCGACAGCGGCGGTTTTCAGGTCATGAGCCTGTCGAAAATCTCGAAGGTCAAGGAAGATGCGGTGACCTTCCAGAGTCATATCGACGGTTCGCGCCATGTGTTGTCGCCGGAGCGCTCGATCGAAATTCAGGCCGGCCTGCTGGGATCGGATATCGTCATGCAGCTTGACGAGTGCGTTTCCTACCCCGCCGAGGAAAAGCGCGCCCGCGAGGCCCTTCAGCTTTCGGCGCGTTGGGGCTTGCGCTCAAAACAGGCCTTCGGCGCGCGCGATACGCAGGCGCTGTTCGGTATCCAGCAAGGTTCCACCTTCGCGCACCTGCGCCAGGAATCGACCGAACGCCTGCTCGATATCGGCTTCGACGGCTATGCCATCGGCGGCCTGGCGGTCGGCGAAGGCCATCAGGCGATGTGCGATACGCTCGATTTCTGCGCGCCCCTGCTGCCGTGGGATCGTCCGCGCTATCTGATGGGAGTCGGCAAGCCGATCGACCTGCTGGAAGGCGTGGCGCGCGGGGTCGATATGTTCGATTGCGTCCTGCCGACGCGTTCCGGTCGCCACGGACAGGTGTGGACCTGGGATGGTCCGCTCAACATGAAGAACGCCCGCTTCGCCGAGGACGACACGCCGCTGGATACGTCGAGCGATTGTCCGGCCAGCCGCGATTATTCAAAGGCCTACCTGCATCATCTCGTCAGATCGGAAGAGATCCTGGGTCAGATGCTGCTCTCCTGGCACAATATCGCCTTCTTCCAGGCCCTGATGATTCGCCTCCGCGCCGCCATTGCCGAAGGCACTTTCGACGCCCTGCGCGCCGACTTGCTGTCTCGCTGGAAAAGCGGAGACGCTTGAGGCGCTGAAGCTGGATGGGCAAGGGCCGTGAACCGGTTCAGGTCCGGTTCATGTTGCACAGGCGATACATGTTATCTGTGAAACGGAACTTATCGCCATGAAATTGTCACGCAAGTCACGGAAAGACTTGGTGAGCGCGCTGGGACTCGAACCCAGGACCCTCTGATTAAAAGTCAGATGCTCTAGCCGGCTGAGCTACGCGCTCATGAAGATAAGTCATGTTGAAACGCATAGAGCGGATCAATACGGGCCTTCATAGAGTGGACTTTTTATTTTCGCAAGCGCGAGGCGTTGAAAAAAGACGCTTTTTCTTATGTATTGTTTTTTTATGTGCAGAATAAGCTATAACGAGGCTAAACAGGACGCAGGCGCCAGCCGCGCCTTTGGACGGAAGTGATTAGGGGGATGTGTGTGAAGCCTGCCAGCGTTGTGAATATCAAGCTCCGAAGTTGCGCCCTGACGGTGCTTACGGCGGGCGCTCTGTTAACTGGCTGTGCCTCCAAACCCCAGTATGACGTCAATGGCGCGCCCGTCAGCGCGCCCGCCGAAAAGGAGCACCGCCGGCCGGTGGAGCCGCAGGCCGTGCGCTCATCCAATGACGAACAGAGCAATAGCTGGGGCGATGCAGTTATGGCGCCGCTCGAAGACCTGAACCTGCGCCGGAAGGATATTCCCGAAATACTCACCCTCGCGGTGACCAAGCCTTATGACCTGACCGGCCTTGATAACTGCGAAGCCATCGCCTCGGAAGTCACCAAGCTCGATAGTCTGCTGGGGGCGGATTTCGATGAGCCGCCGCCGCCGCAAGACGAGCGCTCCCTGCGTGAAAAAGGTGGGGAAGCCGCTGGCGACGTGGCGCGGGGTTCTGTCCGCAACGCCACCCGCAGCATTATTCCCTTCCGCGGCCTGGTTCGACAGATGACCGGCGCACAGCGTCACCAGAGGGAAATGGATACGGCCATCCAGGCCGGAAAGGTGCGCCGCGCCTATCTCAAGGGGGTGGGCATGAACAAGAACTGCGCCCCGCCGGCCGCGCCTTCGTGGTTCGTACCACGCGTCTATACCGAAACCTATGCCGACGGCAAAGCCGTGCCGAAGCCCATTCCCGTACCGCCCAAACCGAAAAAGAAGCCGACGCGCCGTTAGGTTGGTGCTCTAATTGGCCATGCGGCTCTTGGGCCTGTAACGGCCATTCTCGAATCGATCGAAGAGCAATCGGGTCTGGGGATGGGTGAGCGGCTGGCCGGTGTCGTCGGCGCACAGGTTTCCTTCAGACGCGTAAGCGACGTAGCAACTGTCGCCATTGGTCGCCAGCAGGTGATAGAAGGGCTGATTCTTTTGCGGCCGCACGCTTTCGGGAATGGCCTGCCACCATTCTTCCGTATTGGAAAATTCCGGATCGACATCGAAGACGACGCCGCGAAAATCAAACAGATTATGTTTGACCACTTGGCCTATATCGAATTTCGCTGACCGCTGACCTGGCATGACCGTTTCCCGCCTCCCATCTTGCGCCGCCATCATGAACCGAATCCGGCGCGCTGCGCATTGGCCTTCTCCATGCGGTTGTCGGGTCCGGCGCGTTTTCAATAACGGCGATTATGGTTCGGCCATTTACAGGTTGAGCAAATTATCGGTTGGCCAAATTATAGGTTGGCATGACGGAACGCAGGTCATAAAGTGACCGGGAAAGGTTGCCTGCCTGGTTTTTCAAAGACTTGGCTTCTGACATGGTGTCTGACCGGCAGCCGTCCATAAGCGGGGTATGAGCCATGTATCAGGCTCCCTCAAACGATCGCCGGCGGCGGACGCCGCCCGGCGGTCCGCGCAACGCATCCGGCAGCCTGGCGGCCCGTGGCGGCCCCACGGTCATCTACGCCGCGCTCGACCTCGGCACCAACAACTGCCGGCTGATGATCGCCACCTTCGCCAATTCGCAGTTCCGCATCGTTGAGGCGTTTTCGCGCATCGTCCGCCTCGGCGAAGGCCTGGCCCATTCCGGACGCCTGCACGAGCGCGCCATGGACCGGGCGCTGAGAGCGCTCAAAATCTGCGCTGAAAAGATCGAGAAACGCGGCGTGGCGCGGGTGCGCGCCGTGGCCACACAGGCCTGCCGCATCGCCCGCAACGGACGCGAATTCATCAGCCGCGTCGAACGCGAAACCGGCCTGAAACTGACCATTATCTCCCCCGAAGAAGAGGCCCACCTGTCGGTGATGGGCTGCGCATCCCTGCTCGATCCGCGCGAGGTCAGTCCGCAGGCGCGCGCCGCCCTGGTCATGGATGTCGGCGGCGGCTCGACCGAACTGAGCTGGGTGGAGCTGGGCGATGAAACTCCGGCCCCTTCCGCCTCCCCCTCGGAAGCGCAGGCCCTGGCGCAGAGCAATACCCTGAAAATAGCCCGCCGGATGCCACGCCCACGCTACTGGATCTCCATCCCGGTCGGGGTGGTCACCCTGGCCGAACGCTTTCCCGAACCGGCCGCCGGCCATACCCAGGCCTGGTTCGAGGCCATGGTGGAGGATGTCAGCCAGACCGTTCGTCATTTCTCCGCCCCGGAAACCCTGCGTCCGCATTTCGACAAGGGAGAGGCCTATATCATCGGCACCTCCGGCGCGATCACGTCATTGGCGGGGATGCACCTGGGTCTTGAGCGCTATGACCGTTCCCGCGTCGATGGCCTGTGGATGAGTCACGCCCATGTGCAGTCCGTCATCACGCGCCTGCTCGACCTGGGACATGCCGGCCGCGAACTGGAACCCTGTATCGGCAGGGATCGCGCCGACCTGGTGCTGGCAGGCGCCGCCATACTGGAGGCGATCCAGCGCCTGTGGCCTTGCCAAAGACTGCGCGTGGCGGATCGTGGCCTGCGCGAAGGCCTGCTGCTTTCCATGGCGAAAAAGAAAAACCGCCGACGCCGCCGGCGCAATGCGCGGCCCGCCGTTCCGGCGATGTCGGAATAAAAAAGCGCCGACCCTGATATATGGGGCCGGCGCTTTTCATTTTATCTTCCGGAGGGCGTTGCCGGTGGTGTCGCTTCGGCTGTGGCCGGTGGGGGATTGAGAATCTTGGCGGGGACGGTAACGTCGCAATCCGAGAAATTATCGCCCTTGTCCTTGCGCACCGCTTCAAGCACGGCCTGAAACTGTGGCGAGGCGGTATCCATGACCTCAACCTGCGGGCGCTCGGCTTCAGGAATATCAGCCAGCACACGCACCGTATTCATCTTGTCCGGATTGACCGGTGGCTCGCCGATTTTCAGCTTGCGCACCACGTCCAGGCCGGTGAGCACCACGCCGAACGCCGTATAGTGCTTTTCAAGCGAGGCATTGGCGCCGCGCATCAGGAAGAACTGGCTGTTGGCCGAATCCGGATCATAGCTGTGG
>Ga0222427_100193_pt1 | contig 153655 bp, 140 predicted proteins | sample 2B20Ametagenome_FD_182890 | JGI IMG/M metagenome (GOLD analysis project Ga0222427, IMG submission 182890) | Enriched microbial communities from leaf-cutter ant dump, University of Wisconsin, Madison, United States - 2B20A (version 2) | ecosystem: Environmental > Terrestrial > Nest > Insects... | reverse complement strand
GGTCCGGGTGTGATGCACGATGCGCTGGCTCGCGTGCAGGATGACGTCGCCTTGCACCTGCTGGTGCAGGTGACCACCGATCTCGATGTAGTGATCGGCGGTCGTTGTGTCATGGCGGTCAATGCCGACCACTTCGGTTCGGTCACCGGCGATGCTGATGCTGTGATTGCGATCGATCACCAGCTCATCGTCCTCGCCGATCCGCTGCCGCCGGTTGCGCCCGATGAGCAGTGTTTCGTCGTTGCCCACGGTGTCCTTGCGGTCGTGGCCGATGGTGAGGGTTTCGTCGTTCTCCACCTGCTCGCTGCGGTCGTGACCGACGAAGGTGGTTTCGTCGTGCTTGACGACGTTGTTCTGGTCCCGCTGCGCGTGGATGAACACCTCTTCCTGGCCTCCCTCGTCCTCGAAGCGCAGCTCGTTGAAACCATCGCCCTTGTGGCTCTGGCTCTTGATGGTCATCCGGGTCTTGTGCCGGGGCAGTTCGTAGGGCGGACGCTGCAAGGCGCTATAGCACCGGCCGATGATGATCGGTTGGTCCGGATCTCCGTCCATTGCGCCCACTATTACTTCCTGACCAATGCGCGGTATCGCCATATGCCCCCACAGCGCCCCGGCGATGTTCTGCGATACGCGGACCCAGCAGGAACTGTGCTCGTCTTCCTTGCCTTCCCGGTCCCAGGGGAACTGCACCTTCACCCGGCCATATTCGTCGCAGTAGATCTCCTCGCCCGGCGGGCCCACTACCCTGGCCGGCTGCGGGCCGTCGATGCGCGGTTTGGGCAAGGCTTCAGGACGCCATTCGGTGTCGTCCGGGACCAGGGTGGCAATGCAGTTGTAGTGGGTGCCCTGGCGCGCGTCGGCGCTGTCTTCGGCGAGGCTGGTGTATTGCTTGCCGTGGTGCTCCAGATGGGTCGGGCGCCAGCCGCGGTTGAGGTCTTCACGGGGGTGGCCGATCAGGTCGAAGCAGATGCCCGGCACCAGTCGCGCATCGTCCCCTTCGGCGATGACCTGACAGGCATCACCACGCAGTCCTCGCAGGCGGTCGCGGGTGAAGGCCTCGCCAGCTTCGCCCTTGTAGCGGCCGGGATAGTCGTAGCGCTCGTAGTTGCGGTTCTGGTGCTGCAGGTCGCTGGCTTCGCGCCGGGTCTGCTGGTTGTACTTGGGATTCTTGAAGCTGTAGTCGCGCTGCACCTGGCGGGCGGTACGCACATTCTCGGTGTAGATGAAGCGATGCAGCGCCGGACCCGGGCGGTCGCCGCCGGGCTTGGCGTTGTATTCCACCGGCAGGCCAGGCTGCTTGCCGAAGATCCACAGGCGGTCGCAGTGGATCAGGCGGTGGCCTTCGGCGCTGTGCCGGAAGCCGTAGAAGAAACCTTCTTCTCTCATGATCCGCTCCAGAAATCCGTAATCGGATTCCCCTGCCTGCGTGCAATATTCTCTCGTCTCGTGGGGGTTGGTGACACGCTGCTCGTAGTCGAGGGTGAGGGCGTGTTTCTTCAGCATCGCGGTGGCGATGTCGGGGACGTTGAGGGTCTGGAAGATGCGCCAGTCCGAGGACAGCTTCATCCGCGCCAGGCGCGGCTCGACCACGGCGTGGTAGCGGGTGCAGCGAAAGCCGGTGTCGCCCTGCTGGAACGAGCTGACCGAGCCGTGCACGTAGCGCACCGGCTGTTCGCCTTGCCAGAGGGTGAACAGCGCCGGACGGTCGAGGATTTCGCCGAAGTCGACGGCGGGGTTGGTGCAGCTCAGGTCGATGTCGAGACGGAAGGTTTCGGACAGGCCTTCGCGCAGGCGGAATTCGACGACTTCAAATTCATCGTTGCCCGCGCTGAAGGTAAAGCGCAGATCGGATTGGACGGGCATGCAGTGCTCCCTGCAACTACGCACCCATCGCGAACATCAGCGCCGGGCCGCATGTGGATTGGGGAATCCACCTGGGCGCCGGACCGGAAGAAAGGCTGGCCGCTGACCGAGGGGATGTCCATGGAAGTGATTCCGTGGAGATCCTGAACCTCGGTCAGCAGCGGGAATATAGGAAAATTCCTAAGTAATGCGGCGAAATGGCTGCGCGTTTGGGAAACGCGCGAGCCATTGCCAGGAATCAGTCCGCAACGGCGGCTACGGGCGCGAATGCGTTGGCACGCCGCGCCAACAGCACCAGAACCACCGCCCCCACCGCCATGAACCACGGCAGCGCATGCCCACTCAACCACTGGCTCCCCGCCCCCGCCGCGAGCGGCCCGATCAGGCAACCGATACCCCACAACTGCGCCACATGGGCGTTGGCCCGGACCAGGGCATCGTCGCGATAACGCTCGCCAATCAGGATCAGCGACAGGGTGAACAAACCACCGGCACTGGCGCCGAACAGCACCCATAGCGGCCAGATCAGCGGCGTTTGCAGGAGCAGCGGGATCATCAGGCTGGATATCGCCAGGGTCACCGCACAGCCGCTGAACAGGGTGCGCCGCGACATGCGGTCGGCCAGTGCGCCGATCGGCAGTTGCAGCACGGCATCGCCCACCACCACGGTGCTGACCATGAACAGCGCGACTTCCGCGCTGAACCCTTGTTGCAGGCAATACACCGGCAGCAGGGTCAGGATCATGGCTTCGAACGCGGCGAACAGGGCGATGGCCCAGGCGATCACCGGCAGGTTGCGGCAGAAGCCGAACAGGTCGCGGAAGGTCACGCTGGCCGCCTCGGTGCTCGGCGCGCCGCCGCGCCCGAACAGGAGCAGCGGCGAGACGATCAGCAGGCCGACGCCGATCCAGAAACCGAGGTCGTCATCCGAGCCGACCACGCCCAGCAGCAAGGGCCCGGCCAGCTGGCTCAGGGCGTAGCTGCTGCCGTACAGCGCTACCAGGCGACCGCGCCACTGTTCCACCACCAGTTGGTTGATCCAGCTTTCGCCGAGGATGAAGACGATGGTCAGGACCACACCGATCAGCAGGCGCAGCACCAGCCACACCGGGTAGCTGGGCAACAGCGCCAGGGCGCCGATGGACAGCGCGCCGGCCCATAGGCACAGGCGCATCAGGCCCGGCGTGCCGAACCGCGCCGCCAGGCGGCTGGCCAGGCTGGCGCCGAGCAATACGCCGATCGCCGGCATCGCCGCCATCACGCCGATGGCGAAGCTGCCATAGCCCCAGCCTTCCAGGCGCAAGGACACCAGCGGCATGCTGACCCCCAGCGCCAGGCCGACACTGAGCACGGCAGCCAGCACGGCGAAATAAGTCCCCCAACGCATCTCACACTCCTTGAAGAATTACCGTACAGCACAGACGACACAGCCGGACCGGCCTTTCGGCACGGCCCGGCTGCGTGACCGGATCGGACTGACGCGGCGTTAGCGCCGCGCCAGGGAAATTACAGCTTGATCCAGGTGGCTTTCAGCTCGGTGTACTTGTCCAGGGCGTGCAGCGACTTGTCGCGGCCGTTACCGGACTGCTTGAAGCCACCGAACGGTGCGGTCATGTCGCCGCCGTCGTACTGGTTGACCCAGACGCTACCGGCGCGCAGGGCCTTGGCAGTCTGGTGGGCCTTGCTGATGTTCGAGGTCCAAACACCGGCAGCCAGGCCGTACGGGGTGTCGTTGGCGATGGCGATGGCTTCTTCGACGGTGTCGAAGGTGATCACCGACAGCACCGGGCCGAAGATTTCTTCCTTGGCGATGCGCATGGCGTTGTTGACGCCGTCGAAGATGGTCGGCTCGACGTAGGTGCCGCCGGTCTCTTCAAGGATGCGCTTGCCGCCGACCAGCAGCTTGGCGCCGTCGGTATGGGCGGACTCGATGTAGCCCAGCACGGTGTTCAGTTGCTGGGTGTCGACCAGGGCGCCGACGGTGGTCGCCGGGTCCAGCGGGTTGCCGGGTTTCCAGGCTTTCAGGGCTTCCAGCACCAGGGGCAGGAACTGGTCCTTGATCGAGCGTTCCACCAGCAGGCGCGAGCCGGCGGTGCAGACTTCACCCTGGTTGAAGGCAATGGCGCTGGCAGCAGCTTCGGCGGCGGCCTTCAGGTCAGGAGCGTCGGCAAAGACGATGTTCGGGCTCTTGCCACCGGCTTCCAGCCAGACGCGCTTCATGTTCGACTCGCCGGCGTAGACCATCAGTTGCTTGGCGATCTTGGTCGAACCGGTGAACACCAGGGTATCGACGTCCATGTGCAGGGCCAGGGCCTTGCCTACGGTGTGGCCATAGCCAGGCAGAACGTTGAGCACGCCGGCCGGGATACCGGCATCCACCGCCAGCTGGGCGATGCGGATGGCGGTCAGCGGGGATTTTTCCGACGGTTTCAGCACAACCGAGTTACCGGTGGCCAGGGCCGGGCCGAGTTTCCAGCAGGCCATCAGCAGCGGGAAGTTCCACGGCACGATGGCGCCGACGACACCTACCGGCTCGCGGGTGACCAGGCCGAGTTGATCATGCGGGGTGGCGGCGACTTCGTCGTACACCTTGTCGATGGCTTCGCCGTTCCAGGCCAGGGCATTGGCCGCACCCGGAATGTCGATGGTCGAGGAGTCGCCGATCGGCTTGCCCATGTCCAGGGTTTCCAGCAGGGCCAGCTCTTCGACGTTGGCCTTGAGCAGGCCGGCGAAGCGGATCAGGGTGGCCTTGCGCTTGGCCGGAGCCATGCGCGACCAGACGCCGGACTCGAAGGTGGCACGGGCGTTTTCCACGGCGCGCTGGGCGTCGGCTTCATCGCAGCTGGCGATGTGCGCCAGCAGGCGACCGTCGACCGGGCTGATGCATTCGAAGGTCTGGCCGGAAACGGCGGCGGTGTATTCGCCGTTGATGAACGCACGACCTTCAATCTTCAGTTGCTGGGCACGCTGTTCCCAATCCGCACGCGTCAGGGTGGTCATAGCAAACTCCTCTTGTTGATGTGCAGTGTCGTGCGAGAGGTCATCGACACTGTCAGAAATTTCCGCCGGAGCTGTCATCGCTCAACAGCATTCGACACCCTAAACTACTGGGACCCGAATTATCAATATATTTGACATTAAGCTGCCAAAAGCCTAGTGATGTTCATTTTATTTAACAATCAGGTGAGCTCGTCCCATGAATATCCAGCAGATCGTTGATTTTGCTCAGGTCCTGACCGAAGCCGAACGCTACCGTCCCGCCGCCGAAAAGATCCTCAAGGGCGATCCTGAACAAGCGGTGTACAACCACTACGCCAGCCCGTGCGACCAGTTCGCTGCAGGTGTCTGGGAGGGCGCGGTTGGTCAGTGGACGGTCAATTACACCGAGCATGAATACTGCGAGATCGTTCAGGGCGTGTCGGTGCTGCGCGACGAACAGGGCCAGGCCAAGACCCTGCGCGCCGGCGACCGCTTCGTAATACCAGCGGGCTTCAAAGGCACCTGGGAGGTGCTGGAGCCATGCCGCAAGATCTACGTGATGTTCGAGCAGAAATAGATATGTAGCGCCGCCAGGGGGTGCCGCTTGTTGATCATGGCGTGGTCCATCCGGACCACCAACAACAAGGAAGAACAATCATGACCAATGAACAAGTACTGGTAGCCCTGGCCAAGCTGGTTGGCTGTGAATACCACGAAGCGATGAAGGCGCAGATCACCGAACTGACCGGCCGCGGCCGCGTCGCCGGCCCGAACGACATCACCACCAAGGAGTTCGACGAGTCGCGCATCCATGTGGTCGCGGGCGGCAACGGGGTGATCACCGGCTTCCGCTTCGGCTGATCCCGTAGAGCTCCAGGACGCCCGGTGCGAGAGCATCGGGCGTTTTTTTGTGCCCGTGAAAAATCCAGGGCATAAAAAAAGCCCGTATCCAGGGATACGGGCCTTTTCGCGAAAGCCGGACCAATTACTTGATCTTGGCTTCCTTGTACATCACGTGCTTACGGACGACCGGATCGTATTTCTTGATCTCGATCTTGTCCGGAGTGGTGCGCTTGTTCTTGTCGGTGGTGTAGAAGTGGCCAGTACCGGCGCTCGACACCAAACGGATCAGTTCACGCATGACGTTCTCCCTTAGACCTTGATGCCGTTACGGCGAATGTCGACCAGAACGGCGTCGATGCCGCGCTTGTCGATGATACGCATGCCCTTGGCGGAAACGCGCAGACGCACGAAACGCTTCTCGGACTCGACCCAGAAGCGATGATGCTGCAGGTTCGGCAGGAAACGACGACGGGTTTTGTTGTTTGCGTGGGAAATGTTGTTCCCGGTTACTGGACCCTTACCAGTAACTTGACAGACTCTCGACATGCCTCAGCCCTCTAAAACCACATGCCCAACCCGGCATGGGTTGGCCGCTTAATCTCTCAGTTTCTGGCGCCAGGCGCCGTGATTCTTCGGGGTCTTACCGGCTACACCCGAGGATGCTACACACCGGGCCCCTAGAAAAGAGCGCTGCTTTATACCAGAAAGACCAGAGCACAACAACACAAGATGTGATCGGAGCCCGCAGCCTGCAGCCCCGTGCAGCGCGGCAAACGGCCTGCACAGGGGTTTACCGCTCGTCGCGCAATTCGTTTAAAAAGGTGTTGGCGATTTGTAATCCGGGGCACTAGGGTAGGACTTTTCCAGACTGCACTGGCAGATGGGTCGTCGTTCAGCCTAGGAGTTCTCATGCGTCCCGCCGTTCTATCCCTGTTGCTCGCCTCCCTGCTCGGCCCTGCCGTGGCCCAGGCCGCCGCCCTGAGCGTGTGCACCGAAGCCAGTCCCGAAGGCTTCGACGTGGTCCAGTACAACTCGCTGACCACCACCAATGCCTCGGCCGACGTGCTGATGAACCGCCTGGTGGAGTTCGACGCGGCGGCAGGCAAGGTAGTGCCGAGCCTGGCGCAAAGCTGGACGGTCTCCGCCGATGGCCTGAGCTATGAATTCAAGCTGCGCCCCGAGGTGAAGTTCCACACCACGCCTTACTTCAAGCCGAGCCGCGCGCTGAATGCCGATGACGTGCTGTTCAGCTTCCAGCGCATGCTCTACCCGGCACACTCCTGGCACAAGATCGCCCAGAGCGGCTTCCCTCATGCCCAGTCGCTGCAACTGCCCGAGCTGATCAAGCAGATCGATGCTCCGGATCCGCTGACCGTACGCTTCACCCTGAGCCACCCGGATGCCACTTTCCTCGCCACCCTGAGCATGGGCTTTGCCTCGATCTATCCGGCGGAATATGCCGATCAACTGCTCAAGGCGGGCACCCCGGAGAAGCTCAACAGCCAACCGATCGGCACCGGCCCGTTCGTCTTCAACCGTTTCCAGAAGGACGCGGTGGTCCGCTATCGCGCCAACCCGGACTACTTCAACGGCAAGCCCGCAGTCGATCCGCTGATCTTCGCCATCACCCCGGACGCCAACGTGCGCCTGCAGAAACTGCGGCGCAACGAGTGCCAGATCGCCTTGTCGCCGAAGCCGCTGGATATCGCCGCGGCGAGCGAGGACGCGAACCTGAAGGTGGACAAGACCGAAGCCTTCATGACCGCGTTCGTCGCCATCAACAGCCAGCATCCGCCGCTGGACAAGCCGGAAGTGCGCCAGGCGATCAACCTCGCCTTCGACAAGGACAGCTACCTCAAGGCCGTGTTCGAAGGCACTGCGGTCGCCGCCAATGGTCCGTTCCCGCCCAATACCTGGAGCTACGACAAATCGCTGCCGGGCTACCCGACCAACCTGGACAAGGCCCGCGACCTGTTGAAGAAAGCCGGCCTGCCTGACGGTTTCAGCACCACCCTGTGGACGCGCCCGTCCGGCAGCCTGCTCAACCCCAACCCAAGCCTCGGTGCGCAGTTGTTGCAGGCCGACCTGGCCAAGATCGGGATCAAGGCGGAAATCCGCGTGATCGAGTGGGGCGAGTTGATCCGTCGGGCCAAGGCCGGCGAGCATGACCTGCTGTTCATGGGCTGGGCTGGCGACAACGGCGACCCGGACAACTTCCTCAGCCCGCAGTTTTCCTGTGCGGCGGTGACCTCCGGCACCAACTTCGCCCGCTACTGCGACCCGCGCCTGGACCAGTTGATCAGTGCCGGCAAGACCACCACCGACCAGAGCGTGCGCAGCCGCCTGTACCAGCAGGCCCAGGCGCAGATCCAGCAGCAGGCGCTGTGGCTGCCGCTGGCCCACCCCACCGCTGCGGTGCTGCTGCGCAAGGACGTGGAGGGCTATCAGGTCAATCCGTTCGGACGCCAGGACTTTGCCGGGGTGAAGGTAGAGAAGTAGCGCCATACAGTGGCCCCTATCGCTGGCAAGCCAGCTCCCACAGATTCAGCGGTGCACGCGGTCACTGTGGGAGTCGGCTTGCCGACGATGAGGCCATCAGCAGCAACCCGGAATTCCCCCGATCACTTCAAGCCGGATTGCTGAAGAAGTGCCCGCGCTCAAGCATCGATAGCGGCTCGCCGTCACCGATGATGAAGTGATCGAGCACTCGCACTTCGATACTCTCCAGGGCATCCACCAGCCGGTGGGTCAGGCGAATGTCGGCCTTGCTTGGCTCCGGGTTGCCGGACGGATGGTTGTGACAAAGAATCAGCGCCGCGGCGTTGTGCGCCAGGGCCCGCTTGACCACCTGGCGCGGGTACACCGTGGCACTGTCGATCGAGCCGCGAAAGAGGATCTCGAAACCCAACGGTCGGTGCTTGGTGTCGAGAAACAGACAACCGAACACCTCGTTGCGCTCATGGCGCATCTGCGCCTTCAGGTAGGTTTTCACCACGTCCGGGTTTTCCAGCGCTGAACCGCGCTGCAAGGTTTCCCCCAGGTGCCGCCGGGCCATCTCCATCACCGCCTGCAACTGCGCGAACTTGGCCGGCCCGAGGCCCTGCCCCTGGCTGAAGCCGCGCTGGTCGGCCTCCAGCAACCCTCGCAGCCCTCCAAAGCGCTGCAACAGGTCCCGGGCCACATCCACGGCGCTTTTGCCGCGTACGCCGATGCGCAGGAATATCGCCAGCAATTCGGCGTCCGACAGGTTCGCCGCGCCCCGCTCCAACAGCTTCTCCCGTGGCCGTTCCGCCATGGGCCAGTCCCTGATACTCATCAACAAATCCCTCTGTCTGTCCGTTACTGCTCCCGGCGCACTTGCAGACAGCACTGCTGTGCTATCTTAGCCGCCACTTTTTGCACAGCGATTCGGCCTGGGGAGGCGTCGGCGTTGTGCACAACTTTCCATCAGAAAAAAGGCAAGCCTATGCAGCGGCTGTATCGGAAACGCATCGTTCTCGGCGTCGGCGGCGGCATTGCCGCCTACAAGAGCGCCGAGCTGGTTCGCCGACTCCTGGAACACGGCGCCCAGGTGCGCGTAGTCATGACCCGTGGCGGAGCCGAGTTCATCACTCCGCTGACCATGCAGGCGCTCTCCGGGCACCCCGTGCACATGGACCTATTGGATCCCGCTGCCGAAGCGGCGATGGGCCATATCGAACTGGCCAAATGGGCCGACCTGGTGCTGATCGCGCCAGCCACCGCCGACCTGATCGCACGCCTTGCCCAAGGCGTGGCCGACGACCTGCTCACCACCCTGGTGCTCGCCACCGACGCCACCGTGGCCGTAGCACCGGCGATGAACCAGGCGATGTGGCGCGACCCGGCGACCCAGGCGAACCTGGACACCCTGCAGCAGCGCCAGATCCAGGTGTTCGGCCCGGCTTCGGGCAGCCAGGCCTGCGGCGACGTCGGCCTCGGCCGCATGCTCGAAGCCACTGACCTGGCGTGGTGCGCCGCCGAGTGCTTCAAGCGCGAATCGCTGACCGGCAAGCATGTGCTGATCACCGCCGGCCCGACCCAGGAAAACATCGACCCGGTGCGCTACATCACCAACCACAGCTCCGGAAAGATGGGCTTTGCCCTGGCCGAAGCCGCGGTGGAAGCCGGCGCCCGGGTGACCCTGGTCACCGGCCCGGTGCATCTGCCGACGCCGGACCGGGTCACCCGGATCGACGTGGTCAGCGCCCGCGACATGCTCGCGGCCTGCGAAGCGGCGATTCCCTGCGACCTGTTCATCGCCTCGGCCGCCGTTGCGGACTACCGCCCGGAAGTCGTCGCCCCGCAAAAACTCAAGAAAGACCCTACGACCGGTGACGGCCTGCTGCTGCAGATGGTGCGCAACCCGGACATCCTGGCCACCATCGCCACCCGTCCTGACCGCCCCTTCAGCGTCGGCTTCGCCGCCGAGACCGAACACCTGCTCGATTACGCTGCGCGCAAGCTCAAGGACAAGAACCTCGACCTGATCGTCGCCAATGACGTGGCCAACCCCAGCATTGGCTTCAACAGCGAGGAAAACGCCTGCAGCGTGATCGATCGCCAGCTCCACGAAACCCTGTTCGCGCAGACCAGCAAGGGCAAGATCGCCCGCCAGCTGATCGCTTTCATCGCCGAACGCCTCAACCAGGTTTGATCCACATGCACGCTCTACAAGCCAAGATTCTCGATCCACGCATCGGCGCCGAATTCCCGCTGCCGCAATACGCCACCCCGGGCTCGGCCGGCCTCGACCTGCGCGCCATGCTCAAGGAAGACACCATCCTCGAGCCGGGCCAGACCCTGCTGATCCCGACCGGCCTGTCGATCTACATCGGCGACCCGGGCCTGGCGGCGATGATCCTGCCGCGCTCCGGCCTGGGCCACAAACACGGCATCGTCCTCGGCAACCTGGTCGGCCTTATCGACTCGGACTACCAGGGCGAACTGATGGTGTCGTGCTGGAACCGTGGCCAGACCGCGTTCAACATCGCCGTCGGCGAGCGCATCGCGCAACTGGTCCTGGTGCCGGTGGTACAGGCGCATTTCGACATCGTCGAGACCTTCGACGAGACCCAACGCGGCGCTGGCGGCTTCGGTCACTCCGGCAGCCATTGATCCGCTGATCGCCCTCGACCGCCGGTCGCGGGCGAACTCTCCGCCGGAAAGGCCGTCCAAGCGTTCCATACGCCCGAAAGCCTTCGAGACTGGAGTCCCGTGATGAACGATATGGCCCAACTGATCCCCGCACTGCCCGACAGCATCTTCCGCGCCTACGATATCCGTGGTGTGGTCGGAAAGACCCTGCATGCCGAGACGGCCTACTGGATCGGCCGCGCCATCGGCGCCCAGAGCCTCGCCCAGGGCGAGCCGAACGTGTCGGTCGGCCGCGATGGCCGCCTGTCCGGCCCGATGCTGGTGGAACAACTGATCAAGGGCCTGGCGGACGCCGGTTGCCAGGTCAGCGATGTCGGCCTGGTGCCGACGCCCGCCCTGTATTACGCCGCCAACGTGCTGGCCGGCAAATCCGGGGTGATGCTCACCGGCAGCCACAATCCGTCGGATTACAACGGCTTCAAGATCGTCATCGCCGGCGACACCCTCGCCAACGAGCAGATCCAGGCCCTGCTGACCCGCATCAAGACCGAAGACCTGCCGCGCGGCGCTGGCAAGGTCGAGAAGGTCGATATCCTCCCGCGCTATCACCAGCAGATCGTCGGCGACATCAAACTCGCCCGCCGCCTGAAAGTGGTGGTGGACTGCGGCAACGGCGCCGCCGGGGTCAATGCCCCGCAGTTGCTGGAAGCCTTGAACTGCGAGGTCATCCCGCTGTTCTGCGAGGTCGACGGCAACTTCCCCAATCACCATCCGGACCCGGGCAAGCCGGAAAACCTCGTCGACCTGATCGCCAAGGTCAAGGAAACCGGTGCCGACATCGGCCTGGCCTTCGACGGTGATGGCGATCGCGTCGGCGTGGTGACCAACACCGGCAGCATCGTCTACCCCGACCGCCTGCTGATGCTGTTCGCCCAGGACGTGCTGGCCCGCAATCCGGGCGCCGAGATCATCTTCGACGTCAAGTGCACCCGCCGCCTGACCCCGCTGATCACCGAGCACGGCGGTCGCCCACGGATGTGGAAGACCGGTCACTCGCTGATCAAGAAGAAGATGAAGGAAACCGGCGCGCTGCTGGCCGGCGAGATGAGCGGGCATATCTTCATCAAGGAACGCTGGTTCGGTTTCGACGATGGCATCTACAGCGCCGCGCGCCTGCTGGAGATCCTCAGCAACACCGATCTCGACGCCGAAACCCTGTTCGCCGGCTTCCCGAATGATATTTCCACCCCGGAAATCAACATTGATGTGACCGACGAGAGTAAATTCAGCATCATTGATGCACTGCAACGCGACGCCGACTGGGGCAAAGCCGACCTGACCACCATCGACGGTGTACGGGTCGATTATCCCCACGGCTGGGGCCTGGTCCGCGCGTCCAACACCACGCCGGTGCTGGTATTGCGCTTCGAGGCCGACAATGACGCCGAACTGCAGCGAATCAAGGCTATATTCCACGCGCAGCTCAAGCGCGTAGCCCCCGACCTGCAACTACCGTTCTGACCGAACCACTTGTTCCAACTGGAGCCCTGCATGACCCTCGATCGCGATGCCGCCACCCATGTCGCCAAGGTACTGTCCGAAGCGCTGCCGTATATCCGACGCTTTGTCGGCAAGACCCTGGTGATCAAGTACGGCGGCAACGCGATGGAAAGCGAGGAGCTGAAAACCGGCTTCGCCCGCGACGTGGTGCTGATGAAGGCAGTCGGCATCAACCCGGTGGTGGTGCACGGCGGTGGCCCGCAGATCGGTGACCTGCTCAATCGCCTGTCGATCGAGAGCCGTTTCGTCGATGGCATGCGCGTCACCGACGCGGCGACCATGGACGTGGTGGAAATGGTCCTCGGCGGCCAGGTGAACAAGGACATCGTCAACCTGATCAACCGCCACGGCGGCAGCGCCATCGGCCTGACCGGCAAGGACGCCGAGCTGATCCGCGCGAAAAAGCTCACCGTCACCCGCCAGACCCCGGAAATGACCACCCCGGAAATCATCGACATCGGCCACGTCGGCGAAGTCGTTGGGGTCAATACCGATCTGCTGAACATGCTGGTGAAGGGCGACTTCATCCCGGTCATCGCGCCAATCGGCGTGGGCCCGAATGGTGAGTCGTACAACATCAACGCCGACCTGGTCGCCGGCAAGGTCGCCGAGGCGCTGAAAGCCGAGAAGCTGATGCTGCTGACCAACATCGCCGGCCTGATGGACAAACAGGGCACCGTGCTGACCGGCCTGAGCACCGAGCAGGTCGACGGCCTGATCGCCGACGGCACCATCTACGGCGGTATGCTGCCGAAGATCCGTTGCGCACTGGAAGCGGTCCAGGGTGGCGTGCACAGCTCGCACATCATCGACGGCCGCGTACCGAATGCCGTGCTGCTGGAAATCTTCACCGACAGCGGCGTCGGCACCCTGATCACCAACCGCAAGCCGCGTCACTAAGGGCTGCACATGAAAAAGGCGACCATCAGGTCGCCTTTTTCGTTTGGGCTGTCGCTCAGATGCCGTATTGCGCGCGGTAGGCCTCCACCGCCGGCAGGTGCTGCTTGAGCTGCGGGTCGTCGGCGAGGAACTCGAGGACCTGGGTCAGGGAGACGATGCTCACCACCGGAATGCCGAAGTCGCGCTCCACTTCCTGGATCGCCGACAGCTCGCCGTTGCCGCGTTCTTCGCGGTTCAGCGCGATCAGCACGCCGGCGGCGCGGGCCTGCTGGGCCTGGATGATCTGCATGACTTCGCGGATCGCGGTGCCGGCGGTGATCACGTCGTCGATGATCAGCACGTCACCGGCCAGCGGGGCGCCGACCAGGCTGCCGCCTTCGCCGTGATCCTTGGCTTCCTTGCGGTTGAAGCACCATGGCACGTCGAGCTGGTGTTGCTCGGCCAGTTGCACCGCAGTGGCTGCCGCCAAGGGAATGCCTTTGTAGGCCGGGCCGAACAGCACGTCGAACGGAATCTTGCTGTCGACGATGGCCGCCGCGTAGCAACGACCGAGCTGGGCCAGGGCCGAACCGCTGTTGAACAGGCCGGCATTGAAGAAATAGGGGCTGGTACGACCCGATTTAAGGGTGAACTCACCGAAGCGCAGAACCCCGCGATCGATGGCAAAACGAATGAAGTCGCGCTGATACGGCTGCATGAGGAGTCCCGGATACCACGGATTTAGCTAATTGAGTAGAGCTCGGGTATCATACACGCACGTGATTTTTGGGGCCATTTATGCGGATCATCAGTGTGAACGTGAATGGCATTCAGGCTGCGGTCGAGCGTGGGTTGCTCAGCTGGCTGCAAGCTCAGAATGCCGACGTCATCTGTCTTCAGGATACCCGCGCCTCGGCCTTTGAACTCGACGACCCGGCTTTTCAGCTAGATGGCTACTTCCTTTATGCCTGCGACGCAGAAGTACCCGCCCAAGGCGGCGTGGCACTTTACTCGCGCTTGCAGCCCAAGGCAGTCATCATGGGCCTGGGCTTCGAGACAGCCGACCGCTACGGGCGTTACCTGCAGGCCGATTTCGACAAAGTCAGTATTGCTACCTTGCTCCTGCCTTCCGGGCAGAACGGCGACGAAGACCTCAACCAGAAATTCAAGTTGATGGACGACTTCGCCAAGTACCTGGACAAGCAGCGCCGCAAGCGTCGTGAATACATCTACTGCGGCTCGCTCTACGTGGCGCAGCAGAAGCTCGACATCAAGAACTGGCGCGACAGCCAGCAGTCGCCGGGCTTCCTCGCCCCAGAGCGCGCCTGGATGGACGAGATCGTCGGCAACATGGGCTATGTCGATGCCCTGCGCGAAGTCAGCCGCGAAGGCGACCAGTACAGCTGGTGGCCGGACAACGAACAAGCCGAGATGCTCAACCTGGGCTATCGCTTCGACTACCAGTTGCTGACGCCAGGCCTGCGCCGCTTCGTGCGTAGCGCGCGCCTGCCACGCCAGCCGCGCTTCTCGCAGCATGCGCCGCTGATCGTGGACTACGATTGGACGCTGACGATCTGATCCTCTGATCGCCAGGCACAAAAAAGCCGACCCTCGGGTCGGCTTTTTCATGTCCGCGATTAGCGGATCAGTCGGCCAGTGCGGCCTTCTGCAGCTCGAACAGATCGGCCATGCCTTTCTGCGCGATCGCCAGCATGGCGTTCAGTTCTTCCGGCTGGAACGGCGCGCCTTCGGCGGTGCCCTGGACTTCGATGAAGCCACCGGCGCTGGTCATGACCACGTTCAGGTCGGTCTCGGCCGCGGAGTCTTCCAGGTAGTCCAGGTCGAGCACCGCTTCACCCTTGTACATGCCTACCGACACGGCAGCGATCATGTGCTTGAGCGGGTCACCGCCCTTCAGGCCGCCACGCTTCTTGACCACGCGCAGGGCATCGACCAGGGCGACCATGGCACCAGTGATCGACGCGGTGCGGGTGCCGCCATCGGCCTGGATCACGTCGCAGTCGACGTACAGGGTGATGTCGCCGAGCTTGCTCATGTCCAGCGCGGCGCGCAGGGAGCGACCGATCAGGCGCTGGATTTCCAGGGTGCGGCCGCCCTGCTTGCCACGGCTGGCTTCACGCTGGTTACGCTCGCCGGTGGAGCGCGGCAGCATGCCGTATTCCGCGGTCAGCCAGCCTTGGCCCTGGCCTTTGAGGAAGCGCGGAACACCGTTCTCGACGCTGACCGTGCAGACCACCTTGGTGTCACCGAACTCGACCAGTACCGACCCTTCGGCGTGCTTGGTGTAGTTGCGGGTGATGCGGATCGAGCGAAGCTGATCGGCAGCGCGACCACTTGGACGTTTCATAAGGGATACCTGTACTGGGGGTTCGAACTGCCGAGCATTATAGAGCGCCAGACCCGCAGTGGACATGCCTGAAGCGGTATTGGCTGTACCGGCTTCATCGCTGGCAAGCCAGCTCCCACAGTGTCCGCTGCACCGCAAAACCTTGTGGGAGCTGGCTTGCCAGCGATGAGGCCCGGGAAAATGGCCCAGAACCCCCGGTCGGTATTTACCCTGGGCAATCGCACCGGTTTGTAACATCAGTGGATGGGACCGGGCAGCGCACTGCGTTACAATCCTGCGCCTTTGCAGCCCGTCGGCTTTCCCCTTCATCTATCTGCGAGGTACTTCCCATGGTGCACAGCATGACCGCCTTCGCTCGTGTCGAACGAGCCGGGACCCAGGGCACCCTCATCTGGGAATTGCGCTCGGTCAACCATCGTTACCTCGAACCCCACCTGCGCCTGCCGGAGGCCTTCCGCGACCTCGAAGGCGCGGTGCGCGAGTCGCTGCGCCAGGGCATTTCCCGCGGGAAGGTGGAATGCACCCTGCGCTTCACCGAGGAAAACGCCAGCAAATCGCTGCAGGTCGACCAGGACCGCGCCCGCCAGTTGGTGGAAGCCGCGGAGACCGTTGCCAGCCTGATCAAGAACCCCGCACCCCTGAACCCCCTGGCCGTGCTGTCCTGGCCCGGCGTATTGGTGGCCGATGCCGCCGATCCCCAGGCCCTGAACCAGGAAGCGCTGGAGCTGTTCGAGTCGGCCCTCGCCGAACTGAAGAGCGGCCGCAACCGCGAAGGTACCGAACTGGCCCGCCTGATCAACGAGCGCCTGGACAGCATGAGCCAGGAAGTCGCGACCCTGCGCACCCAGGTGCCACAGATGCTCGCCGCGCAACGGCAGAAGATCCTCGATCGCTTCACCGACATGAAGGCCGAACTGGACCCGCAGCGCCTGGAACAGGAAATGGTCCTGCTGGCGCAAAAGAGCGATGTCGCCGAAGAGCTCGACCGCCTCAGCACCCACGTCACCGAGGTGCGCCGCGTGCTCAAGTCCGGCGGTGCGGCGGGCCGGCGCCTGGACTTCCTGATGCAGGAACTCAATCGCGAAGCCAATACCCTCGGCTCCAAAGCCTTCGACCCACGCAGCACGCAAGCGGCGGTCAACCTCAAAGTGTTGATCGAGCAGATGCGTGAACAAGTACAGAACATCGAGTAAGGCCACCCCCACCATGAACCACAGCAGCGGCACCCTGTACATCATTTCGGCCCCGTCCGGCGCCGGCAAGACCAGCCTGGTCAAGGCCCTCACCGATGACCTGAACCACATCCGCGTGTCGGTCTCGCACACCACCCGTGCCATGCGTCCGGGCGAGCACGACGGGGTGAACTACCACTTCGTCGACCGCGCCGAGTTCGACCGTCTGAACGCCCAGGGCGACTTCCTCGAACAGGCCGAAGTATTCGGCAACTGCTACGGCACCTCGCGCAGCGCGCTGCAGCACACCCTCGACCAAGGCCACGACCTGATCCTGGAAATCGACTGGCAAGGCGCGCAGCAGGTCCGCAAGCTGATGCCTGGCGTGCGTTCGATCTTCATCCTGCCACCCAGCCAGCAGGCCCTGCGCCAGCGCCTGACCAACCGTGGCCAGGACAGTGACGAGATCATCGAAGGACGGATGCGCGAAGCGGTCAGCGAGATGGTCCATTACGACGAGTACGAGTACGTCATCATCAACGACGACTTCGCTACCGCGCTGGAAGACTTGAAAGCCGTGTTCCGCGCCAACCGCCTGCAACGGGACGGTCAGCAGCAGCGCCACGGCGAGCTGCTCAAGCAACTGCTGGCTTGAGCCCTCGCCGCCCCGGCCGCTTCAGCGGCGGCTGGGGACGATGGCATGACGACGCAGCGTCATGCCCAGGAAGAACGCCGGCGCGCGCAGACGCGACAGCAGCATCAGGACGATGCCCAGCAGCAGGATGATCATCGCGATCACGAACACCAGCCCCAAGCCCCCCACATGCGAGCCGCTACCGAACTCCGGCGAAGCGCTGTCGATGGCCGTCTGCACGAAGATCACCGAGAGAATCACACCGCCCAACAGCGGGCACAGGCCGCGCATGAAGAAGTGGCGCAGGCTGTCGAACAGGCTGTGGCGGAAGTACCAGACGCAGGCGAAGGCGGTCAGCGAATAGTAGAAGCAGATCATCATGCCGAGGGCGGTGATGGTGTCGGCCAGGACGTTCTCGCTGAGGGTACGCATGGTCACGTAGAACACCCCGGCGGCGACACCGGCGCAGATGGTGGCATAGCGCGGGGTCTGCGAACGCGGGCAGATGCGGGCGAAACGCTCCGGCACGGCACCGTAGTAGCCCATGGCGAGCAGCGTGCGCGCCGGCGAGACGAAGGTCGATTGCAGCGAGGCGGCGGTGCTCGCCAGTACGGCGATGGACATCAGGATCGCCAGCGGCCCCATCACCGGCCCGGCCAGGTGGGCGAAGACGTTTTCCTGGATCCGCGGATTACCCAGGCCCAGGCCTTCTTCGCTGATCCCGGCGAACTGCAGGGTGGCGATGGCGGTGACCAGGTACAGGCCGAGGATCAGCAGCACGGTCAGGGTCGCAGCGCGGCCGGGCACCTCATCGCTGCCCACCGACTCCTCGCTCATGGTCAGGCACACGTCCCAGCCCCAGAAGATGAAGATCGACAACGACAGACCGGCGGTGAAGGCCGAGAACGACTCAACGCCGAAGGGGTTGAACCAGCTCACATCAAAGTCCATCGGCGGTGTCTCGGCCGAGCCGCCGAACGCCGCGATGGCGAAGCCCACCAGCACCACCAGTTGCAAGGCCACCAGACCGTACTGCACGGCCATGGTGGTGCCGATGCCGCGACAGCAGATCCACACCGCCATGGCGATGAACACGCAACAGGTGACCACGTTGACCAGCAGGTTGTCGCTCAGCGCAGCCACCTCATGGCTGCCACTGAGTTGCCCGAGGAACAGATAGAAGAAGTCCACCGCCACGCCGGCCAAGTTGGACAGCACGATAGTGGTTGCCGTGACCAGCCCCCAACCACCGATCCAGCCGATCATCGGGCCGAAGGCCCGCGCCGACCAGGTGAAGGAAGTACCGCTGTCCGGCTCCGCTGCGTTCAGCTCGCGGTAGCCCAGGGCGACCAGCAGCATCGGCAGGAAGCCGACGATGAACACCGCCGGCAGGTGCTGGCCGACTTCGCGTACCGTCGGCCCGAGGGCGCCGGTCAGGGTGTAGACCGGGGCGATGGTGGAAATGCCCAGCACAATGCTGGCCAGCAGCCCGAGCCGGCCCTTGGCCAGCCCCTTGGATGCCTTGCGAGCCTGCCCCGCCGTACCCGAGGTCAGGCTTGCTTCGAATTCGCTCATGAGTAGATGTCGCCGCTATTGGAATTGTTTTTCAGGGCATCCGGGAATGCCCGCTACAGATTTGCCTCGCGGTAGCGCTGGCCACCGGCGTAGGCCTCACAGGCTGCACGGAACGCCTGGAACAGACGCAACGAAACCGGATTCTCGGCATAACGCCATTCCGGGTGCCATTGCACGCCGAGCACGAAGCCGGGTGCGTCCTCCATGGAAACCGCTTCGATCAGCCCGTCCGGCGCCAGCGCTTCGACGCGCAGGCCATCGGCAAGGCGATCGATACCCTGGGAGTGCAGCGAGTTGACCATGAAGCTGCGCGGCAGGCCCAGTCGCTGGAATTGCCCGTCAGGCTCGACCGTGACCGGGTGGCTCGGGCTGTACTGCACGTCCAGCGGCGCGTCCTGCGGTTCGCGGTGGTCCAGATAGCCGGGCAGCTCGTGGACACGCTGGTGCAAGGTGCCGCCGAGGGCCACGTTGAGCTCCTGGAACCCCCGGCAAACGCAAAACACCGGCACGCCGGCCGCGATGGCTGCGCGCAGCAGCGGCAGGGTCAGGCGGTCGCGCTGGAGGTCATGACGGGTGCCTTCCGCGCTGGGGGCGCCATTGTAATGATGCGGCTCGACATTAGAAGGCGAACCGGTAAAAAGAATGCCGTCGAGGCGCTCGAGCAGGCGCTGCGGGTCCAGCGCCTCGTCGAGTGCCGGGATGATCAGCGGCAGGCCGGCAAAACCGGCGGCCTCGACGTACTTGTCGCCCACGGTGTGGGAGGCAGTGTGACCAAGCATCTGGCGGCACGCAGTGACGCCGATCAAAGGGGTTTTCATCGATTCAGCCTCTCTTGAGCAACACATGACTCACGAAGCCAACGCGCCCCTTGTGGGAGCTGGCTTGCCAGCGATTGCTTTAGTGAATTCACCATCGCAATCGCTGGCAAGCCAGCTCCCACAGGGTCCGCGTCGCGTCAAAGATCTCTTAGAGCTTGATCCAGGTCGCCTTCAGTTCGGTGTACTTGTCGAAGGCATGCAGCGACTTGTCGCGGCCGTTACCCGACTGCTTGAAACCACCGAACGGCGCGGTCATGTCGCCGCCGTCGTACTGGTTGATCCACACACTGCCGGCACGCAAGGCACGAGCACTGCGGTGCGCCTTGGAGATGTCCGCCGTCCACACCGCCGCCGCCAGGCCGAAGGGCGAGTCGTTGGCGATGGCAATGGCTTCCTCGGCACTGTCGAAGGTGATCACCGACAGCACCGGACCGAAGATTTCCTCACGAGCGATGCGCATGGCGTTGGTCACGCCATCGAAGATCGCCGGCTCGACATACACCCCGCAGGTCTCCTCCAGCACACGCTGGCCACCCGCGACCAGGGTCGCACCATCGGCCTTGCCCGCCTCGACATAGCCCAGCACCGTGTCCAGCTGGGTGCCGTCCACCAGGGCGCCGACGCGGGTCTGCGGATCCAGCGCATGCCCCGGTTTCCAGGCCTTGAGGGCCTCCACCACCATCGGCAGGAAGCGCTCCTTCACCGAGCGCTCCACCAGCAGCCGCGAGCCGGCGATGCACACCTCGCCCTGGTTGAAGGCGATGGCGGCCGCGGCGGCTTCAGCGGCGGCAGACAGATCAGGCGCGTCGGCGAAGACGATATTCGGGCTCTTGCCGCCAGCCTCCAGCCAGACGCGCTTCATGTTCGACTCGCCGGCGTAGACCATCAGTTGCTTGGCGATCCGGGTCGAGCCGGTGAACACCAGGGTATCCACATCCATGTGCAGGGCCAGGGCCTTGCCCACGGTGTGGCCGTAGCCCGGCAGCACGTTGAACACGCCCGCCGGGATGCCGGCTTCAAGCGCCAGCTGGGCCACACGGATGGCGGTCAGCGGCGATTTCTCCGACGGCTTGAGGATCACCGAGTTGCCCGTGGCCAGGGCCGGGCCGAGCTTCCAGCAGGCCATCATCAGCGGGAAGTTCCACGGCACGATGGCTGCAACCACGCCGATCGGCTCGCGAGTCACCAGGCCGAGCTGGTCGTGGGGCGTCGGCGCCACTTCGTCGTAGACCTTGTCGATGGCCTCGGCCGACCAGCGGATCGAGTTCGCTGCCGCCGGGATGTCGATAGCCAGGGAATCGGCGATCGGCTTGCCCATGTCCAGGGTTTCCAGTAGCGCCAGCTCCTGGGCATTGGCCAGCAGCAAGTCGGCGAAGGCAATCAGCACACGCTTGCGCTGGGCTGGCGCCTGGTGGGCCCAGACGCCGCTGTCGAAGGTACGGCGGGCAGCGGCCACGGCCAGTTCGGCGTCGGCGGCATCGCAGCTGGCGATGGCGGCCAGGGCACGGCCGTCGACCGGGCTGATGCAGTCGAAGGTGTCACCGGAAACGCTGGCACGGTAGGCGCCGTCGACAAAGGCACGGCCTTCGATGCGCAGGCTTTGGTAGAGGGTTTCCCACTGTTCGCGAGACGGGATTGTCATTGTTGTTCTCCGGGCATCAGACCGTGTGCAGGTACCAGTTGTATTCGAGGTCGGAAATCGACACCTCGAACTCCGCCAGTTCGCTTTCCTTGCAGGCGACGAAAATATCGATGTAGTCGGGGCTGATGTACTGGTTCAGCACTTCGCTGTCGTCCAGCTCGCGCAGGGCGTCGCGCAGGTTGTTCGGCAGGGTCTGTTCCAGTTGCTCGTAGGAATTGCCTTCGATCGGCGCGCCCGGCTCGATCTTGTTGGTCAGACCGTGATGAATCCCGGCGAGGATCGCGGCCATCATCAGGTAGGGGTTGGCGTCGGCACCGGCCACCCGGTGCTCGATGCGTACCGCGTCGCTGCTGCCGGTCGGCACGCGGACTGCCACGGTGCGGTTGTCCAGGCCCCAGCTCGGTGCGTTGGGCACGTAGAACTGGGCGCCGAAGCGGCGGTAGGAGTTGATGTTCGGGCAGAGGAAGGCCATGGACGCCGGCATGGTTTCCAGCACGCCGCCGATGGCGTGGCGCAGGGCGTCGTTCTGCTCGGGGTCATCGCTGGTGAAGATGTTCTTGCCGGTGGCCTTGTCGAGCAGCGAGATATGCACGTGCAGGCCGTTGCCAGCCTGGCCCGGATAGGGCTTGGCCATGAAGGTGGAGTCCATTTCATGGTCGTAGGCGATGTTCTTGATCACCCGCTTGAGCAGCAGCGCGTAGTCGCAGGCCTTCATCGGATCGGCGACGTGGTGCATGTTCACTTCGAACTGCGCCGGGGCGCTTTCCTTGACGATGGCGTCGGCCGGGATGCCCTGCTCCTTGGCGGCTTCGAGCATGTCCTGGAGGCAGTCGACGTACTCGTCGAGGTCGTCGATCAGGTAGACCTGGGTCGATTGCGGGCGCTTGCCGGAAATCGGCGAGCGCGGCGGCTGCGGACGACCGTTGAGGTTGTCCTGGTCGATCAGATAGAACTCCAGTTCGAACGCGGCGCAGATGGTCAGGCCCAGGGCGTCGAACTTCTCTACAACGCCGCGTAGCACTTCCCGCGGGTCGGCGAAGAACGGCGTGCCGTCCAGCTCGTGCATGGTCATCAGCAATTGTGCGGTGGGGCGCTTCTGCCAGGGCTCGAAACTCAGGGTGCCGGGGATCGGGTAGCAGATGCGGTCGGCGTCGCCGATATCCAGACCCAGGCCGGTGCTTTCCACGGTGGAGCCGTTGATATCGAGGGCGAACAGCGACGCGGGCAGGTTGATGCCCTTTTCGTAGACCTTGACCAGGCTCGCCCGCTCGATGCGCTTGCCGCGCACTACCCCGTTCATGTCGGCGATCAACAGATCGACGAATTGCACCTCGGGGTGGGCCTTGAGGAATTCGCCCATTTCATCAACGGGGATGGCGCACGGGGAGACCGACGTCATGGCTAGGCATCCTTTGGAATTTTTGTAGGGGCAGCGATGTAGGGAGGTAATGCGGGTATTCGGGGGCGATGGCTGGTCTTGTTCTCGGGTAGTCCATCGAGGGAATCGCACTATAGAATGGCCTCCACGCAAACAAACATTGGCGTTTTGGCAAGCGAAGAGTGCACCGATGCAATATCAGATCAGCCATGCCGACCTCTCCCTGGTTCTCGCCCTGGTCCGCGGACGCTCCCTGGCGAAAGCGGCGGAACTGCTCAAGGTCGACGTTTCCACGGTGTTTCGCTCGATCCGGCGGATGGAGGCGGCGCTGGGCACCGCGTTGTTCGTAAAGAGCCGCAAGGGCTACATACCCACCGGCACCGCCCAGGCCCTGGCCGAGCAGGCCGAACGCGCCGAACAGGCCCTGGATGCAGCGCGGGTGGCGCTGGCCCATGGCGAGCAGGTGGTCAGCGGCACGGTACGCCTGACCTGCACCGACGCCGTGCTGCACAGCCTGCTGCTGCCGGCGCTGGCCGAATTCATGCCGGCCTACCCGGCCCTGACCCTGGAGCTGGCCACCTCCAACACCTTCGCCAACCTCAGCCGGCGCGACGCCGACCTGGCCCTGCGCCTGACCAATGCGCCGCCGGAGCATCTGGTCGGACGCTGCCTGGGCTCGGCGTCCTATGTCGTCTGCGGGCGTGAGGAGTTTCGTCAGCGCCTGAACGAAAATCCGGCCAGCGTGCCGTGGATCGCCCCGGACGATTCCATGCAGGACCACCCCACCGTGGTCTGGCGCAGCGAGAAACTCCCCGCCGTGCTGCCGCGCTACCGCTGCAGCGGAATCGCCTCCATCGCCCAGATGGTCGGCGCCGGACTCGGCGTGGCGGCACTGCCGGACTACATGGCGCATACCCTGCCGGGCGTGGCGCAACTGAGCGACGCCCTGCCCGGCTGCGACACTCAGTTGTGGCTGCTCACCCGCCCGGATTGCCGGGCCCTGCGCTCGGTGCAGACCCTGTTCGACGAACTGACGCCACGCCTGCGCAACGCGTTGATCTGAGCAATAGATGAAGACTATTGAAATAGACGCTTACAAGTAGGTATCGTCAGCCTATTCAGGGCTCGCGGCCGAAAACAGCGCTTCCATAAAGGCTGGTTATTTTTTAAACTGCCGAGTCCACTCGCCCACTCTCGGGCAGAACACCGCATTCGCTATTCGAGGAACACCATGGCCCGCGTAACCGTTGAAGACTGCCTGGAACACGTTGATAACCGTTTTGAGCTGGTCATGCTGTCCACCAAGCGTGCCCGTCAACTGGCGACCGGCGGCAAAGAGCCGAAAGTGGCCTGGGAAAACGACAAGCCCACCGTCGTGGCACTGCGTGAAATCGCCGAAGGTATCGTGACTCCGGAGTTCATCGCCGCCGAAGAGATCGTCACCGAAGACCCGGTCTTCCCGACGTTCGAGGACGAGGCCAACGAGGCCGTCTAAGTCCATGCCTGGTCGACGTTGTACGGCGCGGGTCCCTTATCCTCGGCAGGAGGTCGAATCTTGCCGAGCATAGACGCCCTCGCCGATCGCCTATCGACCTATCTGGGTCCCGACCAGGTCAACCTGGTCCGCCGGGCCTATTTCTACGCCGAGCAGGCCCACGATGGCCAGCGTCGCCGCAGTGGCGAGGCGTACGTCACGCATCCGCTGGCCGTCGCCAGCATCCTCGCCGACATGCACATGGACCATCAGAGCCTGATGGCGGCCATGCTGCACGACGTGATCGAAGACACCGGCATCGCCAAGGAAGCCCTCAGTTCGCAGTTTGGCGAGACCGTCGCCGAGCTGGTCGATGGCGTCAGCAAGCTGACCCAGATGAACTTCGAGACCAAGGCCGAGGCCCAGGCGGAAAACTTCCAGAAGATGGCCATGGCCATGGCTCGCGATATCCGCGTGATCCTGGTCAAGCTGGCTGACCGCCTGCACAACATGCGCACCCTGGAAGTGCTGTCCGGCGAGAAACGCCGGCGCATTGCCAAGGAAACCCTCGAGATCTACGCCCCCATCGCCAATCGCCTCGGCATGCACAGCGTGCGGATCGAGTTCGAGGACCTGGGCTTCAAGGCGATGTACCCGATGCGCTCGGCGCGCATCTACCAGGCGGTCAAGCGCGCACGCGGCAACCGCAAGGAAATCGTCAACAAGATCGAGGAATCGCTGAGCCACTGCCTGGCCGTCGACGGCATCCAGGGCGAGGTCAGCGGGCGGCAGAAGCACATCTATGGCATCTACAAGAAGATGCGCGGCAAACGCCGGGCCTTCAACGAGATCATGGATGTCTACGCGTTCCGCATCATCGTCGACAAGGTCGACACCTGCTACCGCGTGCTCGGCGCCGTGCACAACCTGTACAAGCCGCTGCCCGGCCGCTTCAAGGACTACATCGCGATCCCCAAGGCCAACGGCTACCAGTCGTTGCATACCACGCTGTTCGGCATGCACGGCGTGCCCATCGAGATCCAGATCCGCACCCGCGAGATGGAAGAGATGGCCAACAACGGCATCGCCGCCCACTGGCTGTACAAGTCCAGCGACGACGAGCAGCCCAAGGGCACCCACGCCCGTGCGCGGCAGTGGGTCAAGGGCGTGCTGGAATTGCAGCAACGTGCAGGCAACTCCCTCGAATTCATCGAGAGCGTGAAGATCGACCTGTTCCCGGACGAGGTCTACGTGTTCACGCCCAAGGGCCGCATCATGGAGCTGCCCAAAGGCTCCACTGCGGTCGACTTCGCCTATGCAGTGCATACCGACGTCGGCAACAGCTGCATCGCCTGCCGTATCAACCGCCGCCTGGCGCCGCTGTCGGAACCGCTGCAGAGCGGTTCCACGGTGGAAATCGTCAGCGCCCCGGGCGCCCGGCCGAATCCGGCCTGGCTCAACTTCGTGGTCACCGGCAAGGCGCGTACGCATATTCGCCACGCCCTCAAGCTGCAGCGTCGCTCCGAGTCGATCAACCTCGGCGAACGCCTGCTGAACAAGGTGCTCAACGGCTTCGACAGCGCCCTCGACAAGATTCCGCCGGAACGCATCCAGGCCATGCTCGGCGAGTACCGCCTGGAGCTCATCGAAGACCTGCTGGAAGACATCGGCCTGGGCAACCGCATGGCCTACGTGGTCGCCCGCCGCCTGCTGTCCACCGAGGGCGAGCAGCTGCCGAACCCGGAAGGTCCGCTGGCGATCCGCGGCACCGAAGGCCTGGTCCTGAGCTACGCCAAGTGCTGCACGCCGATCCCGGGCGACCCGATCGTCGGTCACCTGTCGGCCGGCAAAGGCATGGTGGTGCACCTGGAGAGCTGCCGGAACATCAGCGAAATCCGCCACAACCCGGAAAAATGCATCCAGCTGTCCTGGGCCAAGGACGTCACCGGCGAGTTCAACGTCGAGTTGCGCGTCGAGCTGGAACACCAGCGCGGCCTGATTGCCCTGCTGGCCAGCAGCGTCAATGCCGCCGATGGCAACATCGAGAAAATCAGCATGGATGAGCGCGATGGTCGCATCAGCGTCGTCCAGTTGGTGGTCAGCGTGCACGACCGCGTGCACCTGGCCCGCGTGATCAAGAAACTGCGCGCGCTGACGGGCGTCATCCGCATCACCCGCATGCGCGCGTAGCCCTTCCCTTGCAAGGAGTCACCATGACCAAGACCGTCATCAACAGCGACAAGGCACCTGCCGCCATCGGCACCTACTCCCAGGCGATCAAGGCTGGCAACACCGTCTACATGTCGGGCCAGATCCCTCTCGATCCGAAAACCATGGAACTGGTCGAAGGCTTCGAAGCCCAGACCGTCCAGGTGTTCGAAAACCTCAAGGCCGTTGCCGAAGCCGCTGGCGGTTCGTTCAAGGACATCGTCAAGCTGAACATCTTCCTGACCGACCTGAGCCACTTCGCCAAGGTCAACGAAGTCATGGGCCGCTACTTCGAGCAGCCATACCCTGCTCGCGCCGCCATCGGCGTTGCCGCCCTGCCACGCGGTGCGCAGGTCGAGATGGACGCTATCCTGGTTCTCGAGTAATACCCCCGCGGCGAGTCGTTCGGCTCGCCGCATCTTTTCCTGAAGGACCCCGCCATGCGCCACGCGCTTGCCCTTTCCCTGGTTGCCGCACTGCTGGGCGGCTGCGCCAGCCACAAACCCGAAGACTACAACGGCGTCTGGATCAACCAGAACGCGATCGATGCCGCCGCCAAGGGCACCGGCCTGCGCTATGCGCTGGAGCGCAATGGTCCGAACTTCGAGTGGAAGGTCAATGTCGCGGCGGGCCAGGCCAGCTACAGCAATGGTTTCGAACTGGTCGAAGGCCGCCTGAAAGCGATCGACGAAGACCATTGGCAAGTGCAACTGGATGGCGACCAGGTGGAAAACCTTGAGCTGGATGGCAAGGAACTGGTGCAGCAGGCCAGCGACTGGGCCCCGGAGCAACGTTTCCAGCGCAACAGCGACGTGATCGACGCCGACGTTCCGCCAGGGGCCATCTTCGAGAAAGCCCTGTATGGCGCCTACATGAAAGGCGACTGGCGTGTACTGGAAGGCCCGGGCCAGGGTGGTACCGTGCGCTTCCGCGACAATGGCGGCCTGGACGGCTTGCCCAACCTCGACCGCTACGCCCTGTGCCTGGCCGGCGACTGCGCCACCATGACCGGCAAGTACGACAGCATGTGGCTGGAGCGCAACCAGCAAGGCAACCCGTGGATCTTCAAGCGTGACGGCAAGCAGCTGGAAATCTTCCAGGCCATCAACGAAGCCCAGCCGGACGAGATGCCCGAACTGCGTCCGGGCGCCCGGCGCTGGCTGCTGGAGCGCAAATAGCACTCCGCCGGTTATGCGGACCCCGCGAGAGATTCTATGGTGGCGAGCAAGCAGATTGATGTTGTGACTGCTGGCCTCATCGTCGGCAAGCCGACTCCCACAGGGTTCTGGGCCAACCACAGTATCTGTGTTCGGCGCGATCCCTGTGGGAGCTGGCCTTGCCAGCGATGAGGCCCGCAGGGTCAATGATGTTGCCTGTCAGGACTTTTGCCCCTCGAGAATCGCCGCATACCCCTCGCGATAGCTGGGATAGGCCGGCGCCCAGCCAAGCGCCCGGGCGCGGGCATTGCTGCAACGCTTGCTGCCGGTCCGCCGGACCCGCTGCTGCTCCGACCACTCGGTAACACCCATGTACTCGCGCAACCAGGCAACCACCTCGGCCAGCGGCGCAGGTGCATCGTCCACACCGATATAGCAATCGTCCAACTGCCGCCCTGCCTGGTCGGCGCACAACAGGAAGGCCAGCAGGCCAGCGGCGTCCTCGGCATGGATGCGGTTGCCATAAAGCGGCGGCTCCTCCATCACCCTGTAGCCCTGGCGGACCTGGCTCAACAACCATTCACGACCCGGGCCATAGATTCCGGTCAAACGCACCACGCTGGCCGGAATGCCGCTATCGAGCGCCAGTTGCTCCGCCTCCAGCATCACCCGCCCGGAATACTCCTGCGGCGCGGTTTCCGCCGTTTCGTCTATCCACTCACCACCCTGCTGGGCATAAACGCTGCTGCTGGACACGAACAGCAGGCGACGCGGCTTTTGCCCACGCTCGGCCAGCCAGCCAAGGACATTGCGCAAGCCGTCGACATAGGCGCGGCGATAGCCAGGCTCGTCATGCTGGCTCGCAGCCACGCAATAGACCAGGTAATCCGGCCCCGCCAGCGGCCAGTCCGCCGGTGCCAAGGATTGCTCCAGATCGGCGGCGATCGCCGTGACACCGGCCGGTAATGCACTAACATTTCTGCGCAGTCCGCTGACCGACCAGCCTCCAGCCAGCAACTGCCTGGCCAGGCGACCACCCACATCGCCACAACCGACGATCAGTACTGAAGGTGCAGACATGATGAAACTCCCGTAATCAAAGACCCGGACTATCCCGGCAAAATCGATAGGCGGCTAGCGGCCCTGGAAAAAAAGCTACTTTATTACTTCTGCTAACAAGAATTACTTGCAATAATGGCCGCCCATTTTTCCGTTCTCGGCCTGTTTCGAGGCCTTGAGGACCATCCACTCATTCTTCTTCATCAGGTCCGGCCAGCATGACACGCATTCAACCCTCCGCTTCGCCAACCACGTCGCGCGCCCTGCGCGCCATCGCAGCGCTGATGTTCAGCCTGATGCTGACACCTGTCGCCATGGCTGAAGAGCCGACTGCAGCCCAGGCTGCTCCTGCCGCAGCAGCAGCGCCTGTCGCCCCGGTAGCGGAAGGTAGCACGCCAGCCGCCGCTGGCGCCGAGCACGCTGCAGCCGCTCCGGTCGACCCGGCTGCTGCCCCGGTGGAAGGCGCAGTCGAGCAACCACTGAATGAAGACGGCGAACCGATGGCCGACGATCCGACCCTGGGCATGGGCCACGATCTGTCGCCATGGGGCATGTACCAGAACGCCGACGTCGTGGTTAAAACAGTGATGATCGGCCTGGCCATCGCCTCGATCATCACCTGGACCATCTGGATCGCCAAAGGCCTCGAACTGGTACGCGCCAAACGTCGCCTGCGTGGCGAAATCGCCGCCCTGAAGAAATCGGCCACCCTCAAGGACGCATCGGAGAAAGCCGACAAGCCAGGCACCCTGGCCCACGTGCTGATCCACGACGCCCTGGAAGAAATGCACCTGTCGGCCAACGCCCGCGAGAAGGAAGGCATCAAGGAGCGTGTCAGCTTCCGTCTGGAGCGCCTGGTCGCCGCCAGCGGCCGCAACATGTCCAGCGGCACCGGCGTACTGGCTACCATCGGTTCCACCGCGCCGTTCGTCGGTCTGTTCGGTACCGTGTGGGGCATCATGAACAGCTTCATCGGCATCGCCAAAACCCAGACCACCAACCTCGCCGTCGTTGCTCCCGGCATCGCCGAAGCCCTGCTGGCCACCGCACTGGGTCTGGTCGCCGCGATTCCTGCCGTAGTGATCTACAACGTCTTCGCCCGCTCCATCGCCGGCTACAAGGCCCAGGTGTCCGACGCCTCGGCGCAGGTTCTGCTGCTGGTCAGCCGCGACCTGGACCATCAGCCAGGCGAGCGCGCTGCTCAGCCGCACATGGTGAAAGTGGGGTAAGCCATGGGCCTGCATCTTAACGAGGGTGGCGACGATCTCGCCGAGAACCACGAAATCAACGTAACGCCGTTCATCGACGTGATGCTGGTGCTGCTGATCATCTTCATGGTCGCGGCACCGCTGGCAACGGTCGACATCAAGGTCGACCTGCCCGCCTCGACGGCGAAACCCGCGCCGAGGCCGGAGAAACCGGTGTTCCTCAGCGTCAAGGCCGACCAGAAGCTTTACCTCGGTGACGATCTGGTCCCGCAGAGCGACCAGTTGGGCGCACTGCTGGATGCCAAGACCAAGGGCGACAAGGAAACCACGATCTTCTTCCAGGCCGACAAGGGCGTGGACTACGGCGATCTGATGGAAGTCATGAACATTCTGCGCGCAGCCGGCTACCTCAAGGTCGGCCTGGTCGGGCTTGAGACGGCAGCGAAGAAATGATCGAGACCCGGGACACACTGTTGCGTTACTGCGGTGGTCTGGTCTTCGTACTGGCGGTGCATGCCTTGGCTATCTGGGTCGCGCTGAACTGGTCAAGGACGGAGGCAATCGAATTGCCGCCCGCGGCCATGATGATCGCGATGCCACCGATGCCGGAGCCAGCGCCGCCGCCACCGCCCAAGGTAGTGACGCCGCCACAGCCGCCGGCACCGGTGGAGGAGCCGCCACTGCCGAAGCTGGTCGAAGCACCGAAGCCCAAGATCGCCATTCCCAAGCCCGCCAAGCCCAAGGCCAAGCCTCAGCCGCCGAAGCCGGTGCAGAAGGAAGAGCCGAAGGAAACGCCGGTCGATCAGGAAGTCGCCGATGCACCGCCAAGCCCGGCCCCGGCAACGCCAGCAGCCGCACCGGCGCCGAGCGTGCCGAGCAACAGCGAAGCGAAAGCGACCTGGCAGAGCGAACTGCTGAATCACCTGGCGAAGTTCAAGCGCTACCCGGAAGACGCGCGTCGCCGTGGCCAGACCGGTATTACCCAACTGCGCTTCGTGGTCGATACCGAAGGTCGGGTGGTTTCGTACGAGCTGGTAGGCAAGTCCGGCAGCGCCTCGCTGGACCGTGCGACCCTGGAGATGATCCGCAAGGCTCAACCGCTGCCCAAGCCGCCCAAGGAGATCCTTTCCAACGGCGTCATCGACCTGAAGGCACCGTTCGTCTTCTCGCTCGAAAAGAGCAGGCGCTAACCACGCACCAAGAAAGCCGGCCGCTGATGCGGCCGTTTTTCTTGCAATCATCGTTTCTGTCGTACGCACGCAAGTCTGATAACGTGCGTCTATCGGTTGCAGCCGCTATGCTGGGGCCGCTACTTCATGGACGCACGTTATGACCCTTACAGAATTGCGCTACATCGTCACTCTTGCCCAGGAACAGCATTTCGGCCATGCCGCCGAACGCTGCCATGTCAGCCAGCCGACCCTGTCGGTGGGCGTGAAAAAGCTCGAGGACGAACTCGGCGTACTGATCTTCGAACGCAGCAAGAGCGCGGTGCGCCTGACCCCGGTCGGCGAAAGCATCGTCGCCCAGGCACAGAAGGTCCTTGAACAGGCCCAGGGCATCCGCGAGCTGGCCCAGGCCGGCAAGAACCAGCTGACCGCGCCACTCAAGGTCGGCGCGATCTACACCGTCGGCCCCTACCTGTTCCCGCACCTGATCCCGCAACTGCACCGGGTCGCCCCGCAGATGCCGTTGTACATCGAAGAAAACTTCACCCACGTGCTGCGCGACAAACTGCGCAACGGCGAGCTGGACGCGGTGATCATCGCCCTGCCCTTCAACGAAGCCGACGTGCTGACCCTGCCGCTCTACGACGAGCCGTTCTACGTGCTGATGCCCAGCGGCCATCCGTGGACCCAGCAGGAGACCATCGACGCCAGCCTGCTCAACGACAAGAGCCTGCTGCTGCTCGGCGAGGGCCACTGCTTCCGCGACCAGGTCCTGGAAGCCTGTCCGACCCTGGGCAAGGGCAGCGACAGCGCCAAGCACACCACGGTGGAGTCCAGCTCCCTGGAAACCATCCGGCACATGGTTGCCTCCGGCCTGGGTGTTTCGATCCTGCCGCTGTCGGCGGTGCACAGCCATCACTACGCTCCGGGCGTCATCGAAGTACGGCCGTTGAGCCCACCGACACCCTTCCGCACCGTCGCCATCGCCTGGCGTGCCAGCTTCCCGCGGCCCAAGGCCATCGAGATCCTCGCTGACTCGATTCGCCTCTGCTCCGTGGCCAAGCCGCCTGCGAGCGAGTAGGTCGTCGTCATGACCGAGTTGTCCCATGTGTCGGTTACGGCACTGAAAGGCGTAGGTGAAGCCCTGGCCGAGAAACTGGCCAAGGTCGGCCTGGAAAACCTCCAGGACGTGCTGTTCCACCTGCCCCTGCGCTATCAGGACCGCACTCGCGTGGTGCCCATAGGTGCCCTGCGCCCGGGCCAGGATGCGGTGATCGAAGGCGTGGTCAGCGGCGCCGACGTGGTCATGGGCAAGCGCCGCAGCCTGGTGGTGCGCCTGGGTGACGGCAGCGGCGTGCTCAGCCTGCGCTTCTATCACTTCAGCATGGCGCAGAAGGACGCGCTCAAGCGCGGCACCCATGTGCGCTGCTACGGCGAGGCACGCCCTGGCGCCTCCGGCCTGGAGATCTACCACCCGGAATACCGCACCCTCAACGGCAACGAACCGCCGCCCCCGGTGGACCAGACCCTGACACCGATCTACCCGACCACCGAAGGCCTGACCCAGCAACGCCTGCGCCAGCTGAGCCAGCAGACCCTGACCCTGCTCGGCCCGCGCAGCCTGCCGGACTGGCTGCCGGAAGAGCTGGCCCGGGACTACCACCTCGGGCCGCTGGACGAAGCCATCCGCTACCTGCACCAGCCGCCGGCGGATGCCGATGTCGACGAGCTCGCCGAGGGCCAGCACTGGGCCCAGCACCGCCTGGCGTTCGAAGAACTGCTGACCCACCAGCTCTCGCAACAGCGCCTGCGCGAAAGCATGCGCTCCCTGCGCGCGCCGGTACTGCCCAAGGCCAAGCGCCTGCCCCAGCAATTCCTTGCCAACCTGGGCTTCCCGCCGACCGGTGCGCAGCAGCGGGTGGGCAACGAGATCGCCTACGACCTGAGCCAGCAGGAACCCATGCTGCGCCTGGTGCAGGGCGATGTCGGCGCCGGCAAGACCGTGGTCGCCGCCCTGGCCGCCCTGCAGGCCCTGGAAGCCGGCTACCAGGTGGCGCTGATGGCGCCGACCGAGATTCTCGCCGAACAGCACTACCTCACCTTCAAGCGCTGGCTCGAACCGCTGGGCATCGAAGTCGCCTGGCTGGCCGGCAAGCTCAAGGGCAAGGCCCGCACGGCGGCACTGGAGCAGATCGCCACCGGCACGCCGATGGTGGTCGGTACCCATGCGCTGTTCCAGGAGGAGGTGAAGTTCCACAACCTCGCCCTGGCGATCATCGACGAGCAGCACCGCTTCGGCGTGCAGCAACGCCTGGCCCTGCGCCAGAAAGGCGTCGGCGGCCGCTTCTGCCCGCATCAGTTGATCATGACCGCGACGCCGATCCCGCGGACGCTGGCCATGAGCGCCTACGCCGACCTCGACACCTCGATCCTCGACGAACTGCCGCCCGGCCGGACCCCGGTGAACACCGTGCTGGTCGCCGACAGCCGGCGCTTCGAAGTGGTCGAACGGGTCCGCGCCGCCTGCGCCGAAGGGCGCCAGGCCTACTGGGTGTGCACCCTGATCGAAGAATCCGAGGAACTGACCTGCCAGGCAGCCGAGACCACCTTCGAAGAGTTGTCGATGGCCCTGGGCGAACTGCGCGTGGGCCTGATCCACGGGCGCATGAAGCCTGCGGAAAAAGCCGCGATCATGGCTGAATTCAAGGAAGGCCGCCTGCAATTGCTGGTGGCGACGACGGTGATCGAGGTCGGCGTGGACGTACCCAACGCCAGCCTGATGATCATCGAAAACCCCGAGCGTCTGGGCCTGGCCCAGTTGCACCAGTTACGCGGCCGGGTCGGACGCGGCAGCGCAGTGAGTCACTGCGTGCTGCTCTACCATCCGCCACTGTCGCAGATCGGTCGCGAACGCCTGGGAATCATGCGCGAAACCAATGACGGTTTCGTCATCGCCGAAAAAGACCTGGAGCTGCGCGGCCCCGGGGAAATGCTCGGCACCCGCCAGACCGGCCTGCTGCAATTCAAGGTCGCCGACCTGATGCGCGACGCCGACCTGCTGCCCGCAGTGCGCGACGCAGCCCAGGCCCTGCTGGCACGCTGGCCCGATCATGTCAGCCCGCTATTGGAACGCTGGCTGCGTCACGGCCAACAATACGGCCAGGTGTGACGTGTTCGGCGGAATTGGATCCAGGCCGCCAGTCAAGCTGGTTATACTCTCGCCACTGTAAAGAATTTGGATACAGACCATGATTGAAGTTGCCCTCGATACCGCAACCCCACAGGTTCCGTCTGTTATCCGGCTGCTGCTCGACAAGCTGGGCGTCGCCTACCGCGAAGTGGCCGACCACCCGCAGCTGCCGCCCGAAACCCGCGTCCAGGCCGTGCTGCTCGATGACACGGTCGGCGCCCTCATGGTGCTGTTGCCGCAGAGCCAGTTGCTCGACCTCAGCCGCCTCACCGAGCTGACCGGACGCAAGCTCGCCGCCGTACCGCTGGAGCGCCTGCAACTGATGCTCGACAAGCATGGGCTGAAGATTCTCCCCGGTATCCCGGCGCTGACCAGTTCGCCATGCCTGTACGAAGACAGCGTGCTCAAGCCCGACGCCCTGCTGGTGCAGTCGGGAGAAGCGGGCCTGCTGCTGGAGATCGAGCGCGACGACTTCCGCAAGATGCTCAGCAAGGCCAGCGCCGGCCAGTTCGGCGAGCTGCTGAGCAAGATCCACCCCAACCTCGACCGCCCGCTGGACGACCGTGACGAGATCACCCAGGCGGTCCAGGCCTTCACCGCACGGCGCATCCAGCAGCGTCTGGAGTCGACCATCGAGATTCCGCCGCTGGCCGAGACCGCGCAGAAGATCATCAAGCTGCGGGTCGACCCCAACGCCACCATCGACGACATCACCGGCGTTGTGGAAACCGACCCGGCGCTGGCGGCCCAGGTGGTCAGTTGGGCGGCGTCGCCCTACTACGCCTCGCCCGGCAAGATCCGCTCGGTGGAAGACGCGATCGTCCGCGTGCTTGGCTTCGACCTGGTGATCAACCTGGCACTGGGCCTGGCTCTGGGCAAGACCCTCAGCCTGCCTAAGGACCACCCGCAACACACCACGCCGTACTGGCAGCAATCGATCTACACCGCCGCGGTAATCGAGGGCCTGACCCGCGCCATGCCGCGCGCCGAGCGCCCCGAAGCCGGCCTGACCTACCTGGCGGGCCTGCTGCACAACTTCGGCTACCTGCTGCTGGCCCACGTCTTCCCGCCGCATTTCTCGCTGATCTGCCGGCACCTGGAGGTCAACCCGCATGTCTGCCACAGCTATGTCGAGCAGCACCTGCTGGGTATCAGCCGCGAGCAGATCGGTGCCTGGCTGATGCGCTTCTGGGACATGCCGGAAGAACTGGCCACCGCCCTGCGCTTCCAGAACGACCCGCACTACGCCGGCGACTATGCGCCGTTCGCCAATCTGGTCTGCCTCTCGGTGCGCCTGCTGCGCGCCCGTGGCATCGGCTCGGGCCCGGACGAGGCGATTCCGGACGAGCTGCTCGACCGCCTGAGCATCAGCCGCGAGAAGGCAGAGGACGTGGTGAACAAGGTGCTGGAAGCGGAAGTGATGTTGCGCGAGCTGGCGTCGCAGTTCAGCCAGCACTAAAGGGATTTACGGCCTCATCGCTGGCAAGCCAGCTCCCACACCCCCTGTGGGAGCTGGCTTGCCAGCGATGAGGCCAGCTGCATCAGCACTGTACTGATGCCCTACTTCTTCTTCGGCTTCAAATACTTCATCAAGCCCTGAAACCAGATCACCAGCGCCGGGTTGCCCTTGATCTGGATGGTCTTGTCCTGAATCCCCTGCATGAACGCCAGTTGCTTGTTCTTCGCCTGCAGCGTCTCGAAGCCGAAGGCCGCGTCCTTGAAGGCGATGGCGAAGGCCGGCGCCGGATGGGTGCCGCCACTGCTGCTGATGCGGCTGTCCTTGACGACAAAGTGACGTGCCGCCTTGCCGTCCAGGGTCTGCAACTGGAACACCAGGTCCTTGTCCTTCAGCTGTTGCTGGAACGCCGGATTCTTGCGACTGGCCCGGGCCATCAACAGCCCCATGGCCCAAAGGAGAAAGCGGAACTTCATGAATGCGCCTCGGTGAAAAAGTGACTGGCGCGCGCAGTTTATCCTTTTAATGAACGAAAGCTACTGATCCAGCGGTATTTCTTGCACGTTCGCCACAAAACAAAACGGGCATCCCCAGATGCCCGTTTTGCCTGCACTCGATGGATCACACCATCAGTTGACGCTTTCCTTGAGGGCCTTGCCTGGCTTGAACGCCACGGTATTGCTGGCCTTGATTTTCACCGGCTCGCCGGTTTGCGGGTTCTTGCCGGTACGAGCGCCCCGGTGACGCTTCTCGAAGGTGCCGAAACCGACCAGTGTCACGGGGTCCGCATTGCCCAGCGACTTGCTGATTTCTTCCAGGATGACATTCAGTACCTGGCCGGCCTTGTCTTTGGTGAGGTCGGCCTTTTCAGCGATGGCTGCGGCGAGATCGGATTTGCGCATGGTGAAGCCTCTTTGACGGGATTTTTGTTGTTATGCCGTGCTGCCCTCGAAGGCAGCGCCCAAGGCACCGCAGGCTCTAGTCTGCGGCAGACGGGAGTGAGGATGGCACGCCGTCCGGGGCCGCGCCAGTCTCTGCGCGGCCATTGAGCGGGCAATGGAAGGGTAAATCCGACAGAACGACCGGTATTTACGCCAGCAAGGCCGGAAGCTGGCGATTCAAGGCCAACTTCTCCATCACCGCACTGCCGGTAAGGGCATAGCCGAGCAACTGGCCCTGAGCATCGTGGCAGAGCACTTTCAGGTCGCCGCCCTGGCCTTCCACACTCCAGCTTCCTTCGCTTCCAAGGGGCGGTGGCGACACCACCAGCGGGCAGACCGGGGTCTTGACCGTGATCGGCATCGGCCCGTAGCCGACCGCCGTCGGCTTGCCAGCCAGGGTCTGCGCCAGTGCCCGGGCGCCGCTCATCAAAGGCATCACGTAGAGCAGATTGAGGCCATCGACCTCGGCGCAGTCGCCCAGGGCGAAGATATTGGCGTGGGAGGTGCGCAGTTCCCGGTCCACCACCACGCCGCGATTGATGCGCAGCCCCGCTGCGGCGGCAAGATCGGTGCGCGGGCGCAAGCCGACCGCCGACACCACCAGGTCACAGGCGATCAGCGTACCGTCCGACAGGTGCGCCTCCAGGCCGTCTCCAACCCGTTGCAGACGGGTCAGCACCGGCCCCAGGTGGAAACGCACGCCAAGCCCTTGCAGACCCGCCTGCACCGCCGCAGCCGCCGCCGGATGCAGCAAGGTCGGCATGACCTGTTCGCACGGCGCCACGACCTCCACCTCGAAACCACCCAGGCTCATATCGTTGGCGAACTCGCAGCCAATCAGCCCGGCACCTAGGATCAGCACCCGGCGCTTGCCCGCCGCTGCTGCACGAAAGCGCGCGTAATCCTCCAGGTCATTGATCGGGAACACCGCGTCGCTGGCGTCGCCTTCCATCGGTACCCGCACGGTCTCCGCCCCCCAGGCCAGCACCAGGTCGCGATAACGCACCTGTTCCTCGCCGATCCACAGGCGCTTGTGGCCCGGGTCGATGCCGCTGATGCGCGTGTGGGTGCGGATCTCGGCCTTGAGCTGCTCGGCCATGGCGCCCGGCTCGGCCATGCTCAGGCCGTCGGCGTCCTTGTTCTTGGCAAAACCGGTGGAGAGCATCGGCTTGGAATAGGAGCGGCCGTCGTCCGCAGTGATCAGCAGCAACGGCGTCTCGCCATCGAGCTTGCGAAATTCGCGGGCGAGGTTGTAGCCCGCCAGTCCGGTGCCGATTATCACTACGGGATCGGTCATGCCTTGAGAGTCCTTGTCAGGGTTAAAAACGGATCAGCCGATGGCGATCATTTCGAAATCGGTCTTGCCTACGCCGCAATCCGGGCACAGCCAGTCTTCCGGGACGTCTTCCCAACGGGTGCCGGGGGCGATGCCGTCATCCGGCCAGCCCTCGGCCTCGTCATAGATCAGGCCACACACCACGCACTGCCACTTTTTCATTGCTGCATCTCCTCGGGTTCAGGCCAGGCACGATCATGGAATTATGGAAATGGCGATCGGCCGTCAGCGGGCTTTGTACTGAGCCCGGCCTGGCGATGCAAGTCGCCCGGGGCAAACATGTTAAGCTTCGCCGCTTCACTGGCCTGTAACCCCATACCTACCGTGCCAAACGAATCCCCGCAATATCCCGCCGTGCACTGGGCGCCGCATGACGCGCGGCTCGCCGCCAGGACCCAGGCGCTGACCCTCGACTGGCTGTTCGACCAGGGCTCCCTGACCCGCCGCCTGATCCGTCTGTCCGCCGATCATTTTTCCGTTACTCCACTGTTCGAAGGCTGGCAGCCCCTGCGCGATGACGAGTGCCTGGCCCTGGGCCTGGCAGCCGGCAGCGAAGGCTGGGTGCGCGAAGTCTATCTGCGTGGTCACGGTGAGCCCTGGGTATTCGCCCGCAGCGTCGCCGGCCGCCAGGCCCTGCGCAACGACGGCCTGGACCTGGAAGCCCTGGGCAGCCGCTCGCTGGGCGAACTGCTGTTCTGCGACCAGGGCTTCGTCCGCCAGGCCATCGAAGTCTGCCATTACCCCTCGGCCTGGCTGCCTGCCGAACAGGCCGCCGATAACCTGTGGGGCCGGCGCTCGCGCTTCGATCGCGGCGCCCTCGGGGTGCTGGTGGCGGAAGTGTTCCTGCCCGGCCTGTGGCACGCCACCGAAGCGTTCAAGGAGGTTCGCTGATGTACCTGAACCTGCTCAAGTCGCTCAACCGCCTGCATCCGCGGGCCTGGGACTTCATCCAGCTGAGCCGCATGGACAAGCCGATCGGCATCTACCTGCTGCTGTGGCCGACCCTGTCTGCGGTGTGGATCGCCGGCAACGGCTCGCCGAGCGTCGCCAACGTGCTGATCTTCCTGTTCGGCGTGGTCCTGATGCGCGCCGCAGGCTGTGCGATCAACGATTTCGCCGATCGTAAGGTCGACGGCCACGTCAAGCGTACCGCCGAGCGCCCGCTGGCCGCCGGACGGATCAGCGCCCGCGAAGCCCTGGCGCTGTTCGCCCTGCTGGTGGGTATCAGCTTCCTGCTGGTGCTGTGCACCAACCAGAAGACCGTGCTGCTGTCATTCGGCGCGGTGGCGCTGGCGGCCTGCTACCCGTTCATGAAGCGCTACACCTACTACCCGCAGGTGGTGCTCGGCGCGGCGTACTCCTGGGGCATTCCCATGGCCTTTACCGCGGCCAACGGCGAGCTTCCGGCGATCGCCTGGCTGCTGTACATCGCCAACCTGCTGTGGACGGTGGGTTATGACACCTACTACGCCATGGTCGACCGCGACGACGACCTGAAGATCGGCGTGAAATCCACCGCGATCCTGTTCGGCGAGGCCGACCGCATCATCATCCTGTCGTTGCAGGGCGCATCGTTGCTGTGCCTGCTGCTGGCGGGCAACCAGTTCGGCCTGGGGGGCTGGTTCCACCTGGGGCTGCTGGGTGCGGCGCTGTGCTTCGCCTGGGAGTACTGGTCGACGCGAGGGCTGGAGCGGGAAGCCTGCTTCAAGGCGTTCCTGCATAACCATTGGGCGGGGTTCATCATCTTCGTCAGCATCGTGATCGATTACGCCACCCGCTGATTCTGTGTTGTTGCTGATGGCCTCATCGCTGGCAAGCCAGCTCCCACAGTTACGGTGTGCGCCGATCCTGTGGGAGCCGGCGTTGCCGGCGATGAGGCCAGTGAAGCCTACGGCTTGGCCACGTGCCAGACGTCCTTCATGCCGTCACCGGTCATCTCGCCGGCCTTCTTGTCCTTGACGAAGGTGTACAGCGGCTTGCCGTCATAGGCCCACTGCATGCTGCCATCGTCGCGCTTGATCTGCGTCCACTTGCCCTCGGCCTTGTCGCCGGCCGTGGCCATCAACGGCGGCCAGTTCTTGGCACATTCACCGGCACACATCGACTTGCCACCACTGTCCTTGTCGAAGGTGTAGAGGGTCATCCCGGCATGGTCCACCAGCATGCCGTCCTTCTCCATGGCCGGCGCGGCCAGTGCCACTCCCGGCAGGGCCAGGGCTGCGCAAAGCGCCATCCAGTTCAGCGTATGTCGTGTCATTGGATTCACCGTCTTGTTGTTGAAGTGCGGGATTTAAAGCCTAGCTCAGTAACAGAATGTTGCTGCAACGGCCCCCGACTTGTCACACAGCTGCAATAATTCCGTTATCTAATGCGGGCCAAGACACCTGAAGCTGGGAAGAGGTTTGAGCATGGTTGGCAGGAACATTCTGATCGTCGACGACGAAGCGCCCATTCGCGAAATGATCGCCGTTGCCTTGGAAATGGCCGGCTATGACTGCCTGGAGGCGGAGAACTCCCAGCAGGCCCACGCCATCATCGTCGACCGCAAGCCGGACCTGATCCTGCTCGACTGGATGCTCCCGGGCACCTCGGGCATCGAGCTGGCCCGCCGCCTGAAGCGCGACGAGCTGACCAGCGACGTACCGATCATCATGCTCACCGCCAAGGGTGAGGAAGACAACAAGATCCAGGGCCTGGAAGTCGGCGCCGACGACTACATCACCAAGCCGTTCTCGCCGCGCGAGCTGGTCGCCCGCCTCAAGGCGGTACTGCGCCGCGCCGGTCCTACCGATGGCGAGGCCCCGATCGAAGTAGGCGGCCTGCTGCTCGACCCGATCAGCCACCGCGTCACCATCGACGGCAAGCCGGCCGAGATGGGCCCCACCGAATACCGCCTGCTGCAGTTCTTCATGACCCACCAGGAACGCGCCTACACCCGTGGCCAGTTGCTCGACCAGGTCTGGGGCGGCAACGTCTACGTCGAGGAACGCACCGTCGACGTGCATATCCGTCGCCTGCGCAAGGCGCTGGGTGAGGCCTACGAAAATCTGGTACAAACCGTTCGCGGTACCGGCTACCGTTTCTCGACCAAGAGCTGAGCCGCCCAGCGCAAGGCTTCAAGCAAGAGCACAAGGAGATCGGCTCCAGCCCCTGACCTGGAGCTGATCCGCAAGGATTCCAATTGAACCAGAACTGGCACGGCACCCTGATTCGCCACATGCTGCTGCTGATCACCGCCTGCCTGCTGGTCGGGCTGGTCAGCGGTTACTACGGCTGGGCCCTGGCCCTCGGTCTGGCGGTCTACCTGGGCTGGACCCTCAAGCAGATGCTGCGCCTGCACCACTGGCTGCAGGAGCACAAACCCGACGAACCGCCACCGGACGGCTACGGCCTGTGGGGCGAGGTGTTCGACAGCATCTATCACCTGCAACGCCGCGACCAACGCGTGCGCGGGCGCCTGCAAGCGGTGATCGACCGTGTCCAGGAGTCCACCGCCGCGTTGAAGGACGCGGTGATCATGCTCGACAGCGAAGGCAACCTGGAGTGGTGGAACCGCGCCGCCGAAACCCTGCTGGGCCTGAAGACCCCGCAGGACAGCGGCCAGCCGGTGACCAACCTGGTCCGCCATCCGCGCTTCAAGGAATACTTCGAGCAGGAAAACTACCTGGAGCCGCTGGAAATCCCCTCGCCAACCAGCGACCGCGTGCGCATCCAGTTCCATATCACCCGCTACGGCAACAACGAGCACCTGATGCTGGTGCGTGACGTGACCCGCATCCACCAGCTGGAGCAGATGCGCAAGGACTTCGTCGCCAACGTCTCCCACGAGCTGCGCACCCCGCTGACGGTGATTGCCGGCTACCTGGAGACCCTGCTGGACAACGTCGAGGACGTGAACCCGCGCTGGACCCGCGCCCTGCAGCAGATGCAACAACAGGGCGGGCGCATGCAGACCCTGCTCAACGACCTGCTGCTGCTGGCCAAGCTGGAAGCCACCGACTACCCCTCGGACAATCACCCGGTGACCATCGACAGCCTGCTGACCTCGATCAAGGGCGATGCCCTGGCGCTGTCCGGCCAGCGCAACCAGCGCATCAGCCTGGAGGCCGAGCCTGGCCTGCGCCTCAAGGGCAGCGAGGCGGAGCTGCGCAGCGCATTCTCCAACCTGGTGTTCAACGCGGTGAAGTACACCCAGGACGGTGGCAATATCCGTATCCGCTGGTGGGCCGACGAACAGGGCGCGCACCTCAGCGTGCAGGACTCCGGGATCGGCATCGACGCCAAGCACCTGCCGCGCCTGACCGAACGCTTCTACCGGGTCGACTCCAGCCGCGCTTCCAATACCGGCGGCACCGGCCTGGGCCTGGCCATCGTCAAGCATGTGCTGCTGCGCCACCGCGGCCGCCTCGAAATCAGCAGCGTGCCCGGCCACGGCAGCACTTTTACCTGCCATTTCCCGACGGCCCAACTCGCTGCTGCAAAGGCTTACTGATCCAGCGGACTTTGCATTTGCGCGACCAGCCGCTACATTGGCGGACCGTGCCAGCACAAGCTGGCACCTATTTCTTCCTATTTCAAAAAAGACGGAACCCCGTAAAACCCCATCATGGATCCTTCCTCTAGTATTTCCCTCGCCTCGCTTTTCGCCGATTTCGGCATGATTCTTTTCGCTCTGCTGCTGGTCCTGCTCAACGGCTTCTTCGTTGCCGCCGAGTTCGCCATGGTCAAGCTGCGCTCGACCCGGGTCGAAGCGATTGCCGAGCAACACGGCTGGCGCGGCAGCATCCTGCGCACCGTGCACAGTCAACTCGACGCCTACCTGTCCGCCTGCCAGCTGGGTATTACCCTGGCCTCGCTGGGCCTGGGCTGGGTCGGCGAACCGGCCTTCGCCCACCTGCTCGAACCGCTGCTGGCTGCCGTTGGCGTGCAGTCGCCGGAGATCATCAAGGCGGTGTCGTTCTTCAGCGCCTTCTTCGTGATTTCCTACCTGCATATCGTGGTCGGCGAGCTGGCGCCAAAATCCTGGGCGATCCGCAAGCCGGAACTGCTGTCGCTGTGGACGGCCGTGCCGCTGTACCTGTTCTACTGGCTGATGTACCCGGCCATCTACCTGCTCAACGCCAGCGCCAACGCCATCCTGCGCATCGCCGGCCAGGGCGAGCCGGGCCCGCACCACGAGCACCATTACAGCCGCGAGGAGCTGAAGCTGATCCTCCACTCCAGCCGCGGCCAGGATCCGAGCGACCAGGGCATGCGCGTGCTGGCCTCGGCGGTGGAGATGGGCGAGCTGGAGGTGGTCGACTGGGCCAACTCCCGCGAAGACATGATCAGCCTCGACGTCAATGCGCCGCTGAAAGAGATCCTGGCGATGTTCCGCCGGCACAAGTTCAGCCGCTATCCGGTGTACGACGCCGAGCGCGGCGAGTTCGTCGGCCTGCTGCACATCAAGGACCTGCTGCTGGAACTGGCCGCCCTGGATCACGTTCCGGAGTCGTTCAACCTGCTGGAGCTGACCCGGCCGCTGGAGCGCGTGTCCCGGCACATGCCGCTGTCGCAGCTGCTGGAGCAGTTCCGCAAGGGCGGCGCGCACTTCGCCCTGGTCGAGGAAGCCGACGGCAAGGTGATCGGCTACCTGACCATGGAAGACGTGCTGGAAGTGCTGGTCGGCGATATCCAGGACGAACACCGCAAGACCGAGCGCGGCATCCTCGCCTACCAGCCGGGCAAGCTGCTGGTGCGGGGTGATACGCCGCTGTTCAAGGTCGAGCGCCTGCTGGGCATCGACCTCGACCATATCGAGGCGGAAACCCTCGCCGGCCTGGTCTACGAGACCCTCAAGCGGGTTCCGGAAGAGGAAGAAGTGCTGGAAGTCGAAGGCTTGCGCATCATCATCAAGAAGATGAAAGGGCCGAAGATCGTTCTGGCCAAGGTGCTCAAGCTGGATTGAGCCGCGTCAGGGGTTGCCGGCGGTGAAGTTCGGCAACCCGCCGATGGGCTGGCTGAACTGGTAGGGAATCGACTCCACCGCCAGCCCGACATTGCGCTGCACCACGAAATGCAGGTGCGGCGCAGTACTCCTCCCGGTATTGCCGGACCGCGCCAGCGGCGTGCCGTAGACCACCTGCTGGCCCTGGCGCACCAGCACCGAGCCGCGCATCAGGTGCAGGTACACGCCCATGGTGCCGTCGTTGTGCAGGATCCTCACGAAGTTGCCCGAGGGCTGGGTACCCCGCCCGCTCTGCTGGTTTTCCACCTTGACCACCACACCGGCCCGCGCGGCGATGATCGGCGTGCCCTCGGGCATGGCGATGTCCATGGCATAGCGGCCTTTCGGACCAAAATGGCTGAAGCGACCGTTGGGCCCCTGGGTCAGGCGGAAGGGCCCGCCACGCCAGGGCAGCGGATAACGATAGGCCTGGGGCCGCAATGACGGATCGCCAAGGGCGGTGCGCAAGGTTTCCTTGTAGCTGACCTTCTGCCCCGGCCGAAGCGCCGTAAGGCCGGTCAGGGCCACCGTGGCACGGGGCGCGATCACCCGTCGCACCACCCGCGGCCCGGCCTCCCGGGCATTGCCCAGGCGCTCCAGGCGCAGCTCGACCTCCACCGGGGCGTACAGCTCGTTGTACACGGAGAAATGCACGCCGCCGGGATGGGGCGTGGCCTGCAGATGGACCTGGCTGTCGAGTTTCTCGTCCATGCGATCGCGGAAGATGAACGGACGTGCGCCGACGATCGGCCGATCGGAGTAGGTGACGACGCCATAGGCGTCCCTGCTCTGGTAGATGGTCATGGCCAGCGCCGGTCCGGCGGATAACAGCAGTGCACAGAACAGCAGCAGGCGAGCGGGCATGACGGACGGCCCTCTGACGACGGTGTTTTTCAGGTATGTCGTCGAAGCCTAGCAGCGCGAACGGGCGCCAGAAGCCGTGGAAACCGCTTGAGACGGTTGCAGCCGATCAGCGGTGGCAATTTGCCGCTAAACGGCCATATATCGCTGGCAAGCCAGCTCCCACAGGGTCCGCAGCGACACCGAACCCTGTGGGAGCCGGCTTGCCGGCGATAGGGCCAGCAGCAACGACACACAAGGTCCGGAAAGCGATCACGCGCCCGGAATGTACTGCTTCTGCGCAGTCCCGCGAGCAATCAGTCGCGACAGGTAGTCGAGCTTCTGCGCGTCCTGGTCGACGAAACGGAAGATCAGTTGCAGCCAGTCGCTGTCCGGCTTCGGCTCCATGGCCGCGACCGAGTGCAGGTAGCCGTTGAGGCGGGCGATTTCCGAGTTCTCGCCCTGTTCCAGGTCGAGCACGGCGCCCTCCAGCACTTGCGGCAGGGCATCGCTGCGACGCACCACCAGCGAGGCTTCCTTGAGGGTCAGGGCCTTGATGATGCACGGCTGGTTGCCACTGGACAGGCGCAACTGGCCCTGGCCACGGCCAGTCGGCGATGCCGGCGCGGCAGGTGCCGGCGTCGGGGCGTTGATCAAGGGCTTGGCGGCAGGAGCAGCGGCAGCAGGCTTGGCGGCATTGGCAGTCAGCGCCGACAGCGAGTCATTGGCAAAGCCGGTGGAAGAACGTGCCGGACCACCCGCCATGGCGGCGTCCAGCTTGCCGACCTTGTGCAGGGCTTTCTTCACCTTGGTCAGCAACTGCTCGTTGGTGAACGGCTTGCCGACATAGTCCGAAACGCCGGCATGGATCGCCTGGACCACGTTCTCCTTGTCGCCACGGCTGGTCACCATGATGAACGGCAGGGCCTTGAGCGCGTCCTGCTGGCGGCACCAGGTGAGCAACTCGAGACCGGACATCTCCGGCATCTCCCAGTCGCACAGGACCATGTCGAAGACATCCTTGGTCATCAGGGTCTGGGCCTTGCGCCCGTTGACCGCATCTTCGATGACCATGCCGGGGAAATAGTTACGCAGGCATTTCTTTACCAGGTCACGGATGAACGGCGCATCATCCACAACAAGCACACTGACTTTACTCATCGCCACTCCTTCCTGATCCCGACTAGCATAACGTCGACTGATGGCCATTTGCCAAAACTTCGGCCACGCCGGGACAACAACACATTCGTTCGCGGGTGCCTTCTATTGCGCTGCCGCAAACGAAAACGCCCGGTCAAGGCCGGGCGTCAGTTCTCGGGGCAGTCTTATTTATCGTCAGTTTCGGCCGGAACATTAGCCTTTTCGACACCCTGGACTTCTTCTTTCATGCGCTTGAGGCCCATGTGCCGCACGTCGGTGCCACGCACCAGGTAGATCACCAATTCGGAGATGTTGCGCGCGTGGTCGCCGATCCGCTCCAGCGAGCGCAGGGCCCAGATCACGCTGAGCACCCGCGAGATCGAGCGCGGGTCTTCCATCATGTAGGTGACCAGCTCGCGCAGGGCGGTCTTGTACTCGCGGTCGATGGTCTTGTCGTACTGGGCCACGGACAGGGCCAGCTCGGCGTCGAAGCGGGCGAAAGCGTCCAGCGCATCGCGGACCATGTTGCGCACCTGGTCGCCGATATGGCGGACTTCAACGTATCCACGCGGCGACTCGCCTTCCTCGCACAACTGGATGGCGCGGCGGGCGATCTTGGTCGATTCGTCACCGATCCGCTCAAGGTCGATCACCGACTTGGAAATGCTGATGATCAGGCGCAGGTCGGAAGCGGCCGGCTGGCGGCGGGCGAGGATGCGCACGCATTCCTCGTCGATGTTGCGTTCCATCTGGTTGATCTGCTCGTCGACTTCACGCACCTGCTGGGCCAGGCCGGAGTCGGCCTCGATCAGCGCGGTGACGGCGTCGTTGACCTGCTTCTCGACCAGCCCGCCCATGGCCAGGAGATGGCTGCGCACCTCTTCGAGCTCGGCGTTGAACTGCTGGGAGATGTGATGGGTAAGGCTGTCTTTATCGATCATGCTTTCGCTCCGCAAAGCTGCCGGCTCCGAGCCGCAAGCTTCAAGTCATTCGTATCTGTCCCGGGCACCGCCTGCGCTGACGCCTGTTCCTAGCCGTAGCGACCGGTGATGTAGTCTTCGGTCTGCTTCTTGGCCGGGTTGGTGAACAGGGTGTCGGTGTCGCCGAATTCCACCAGTTTGCCCATGTACATGAACGCGGTGTAGTCCGAGACGCGCGCCGCCTGCTGCATGTTGTGGGTAACGATGACGATGGTGTACTTGGACTTCAGCTCGTAGATCAGCTCTTCGACCTTGAGGGTCGAGATCGGGTCGAGTGCCGAGCAGGGTTCGTCGAGGAGCAGGACTTCCGGCTCGACGGCGATGGTCCGGGCGATCACCAGACGCTGCTGCTGACCACCGGAAAGGCCCAGGGCCGAGTCGTGCAGGCGGTCCTTCACTTCGTCCCACAGGGCGGCGCCCTTCAGGGCCCACTCGACCGCTTCGTCGAGTACGCGCTTCTTGTTGATGCCCTGGATGCGCAGGCCGTAGACCACGTTTTCATAGATGGTCTTGGGGAACGGGTTGGGCTTCTGGAACACCATGCCGACGCGGCGACGCAGCTCGGCAACGTCTTCGCCCTTGCGGTAGATGTTGTTGCCGTAGAGGTTGATGGCGCCCTCGACGCGGCAGCCGTCGACCAGGTCGTTCATGCGGTTGAAGGTGCGCAGCAGGGTCGACTTGCCGCAGCCGGACGGGCCGATAAAGGCGGTCACGCGCTGTTTCGGGATATTCATGCTGACGTCGAACAGGGCTTGCTTGTCGCCGTAGAACAGGCTCAGGCCCGGCACTTCGATGGCCACGGTTTCTTCGGCCAGGCGCAGGCTCTGCTTGTCGCGACCCAGGGCCGACATGTCGATGCCGTGGGAGTGGGATTCATGCTGCATGGTCAGACTCCATACGCTATCAATTTCGTTTCATCGAACCGCCCGGCGCTTGGCGCGGGCGGTACTTGCAAATAAGGGGGCGGATCAGCTGTCCAGCGCCTTGTACTTCTCGCGCAGGTGGTTGCGGATCCACACGGCCGACAGGTTCAGGGTGGCGATCACCAGTACCAGCAGCAGCGCGGTGGCGTACACCAGCGGGCGGGCCGCTTCGACGTTCGGGCTCTGGAAGCCGACGTCGTAGATGTGGAAGCCCAGGTGCATGATCTTCTGGTCCAGGTGCAGGTACGGGTAGTTGCCGTCCACCGGCAACGACGGCGCCAGCTTGACCACGCCCACCAGCATCAGCGGCGCCACTTCACCGGCGGCACGGGCCACCGCGAGGATCATGCCGGTCATCATCGCCGGGCTGGCCATCGGCAGGACGATCTTCCACAGCGTCTCGGCCTTGGTCGCGCCGAGGGCCAGGGAGCCTTCGCGCACGGTCCGCGGAATCCGCGCCAGGCCTTCCTCGGTGGCCACGATCACCACCGGCACGGCCAGCAGCGCCAGGGTCAGCGAGGCCCAGAGCAGGCCCGGGGTACCCAGGGTCGGCGCCGGCAACGCTTCGGGAAAGAACAGGCGGTCGAGGGAGCCACCCAGCACGTAGACGAAGAAGCCCAGGCCGAACACGCCGTAGACGATCGCCGGAACACCGGCCAGGTTGTTCACCGCGATGCGGATCAGCCGGGTCACCGTGCCCTGGCGCGCATATTCGCGCAGGTACACCGCCGCCAGCACGCCGAACGGGGTGACGATCACGGCCATGATCAGGGTCATCATCACGGTACCGAAGATGGCCGGGAAGATACCGCCCTCGGTGTTGGCTTCACGCGGGTCGTCGCTGAGGAATTCCCAGACCTTGGCGAAGTACACGCCGAGCTTGGTGAACAAGCCCATGCCGTTGGGCTGGTAGGCGTGGACGATCTTGCTCAGGTTGATCTCGACTTCGCGACCGTTGCCGTCACGGGCCACCATGGCATCACGGGCGAAGTCCTGGTGCAGGGTGCCGAGACGATCCTCGATGGCCTTGTAGCGGTTGTTCAGTTCAGCGCGCTCGGCTTCGATGTCGGCCTGGGCGGCAGCATCGAGCTTGCCTTCCAGTTCCAGCTTGCGGCTGTGCAGGCGCAGGCGTTCAAGGCCATGGTTGATGGCACCGATGTCTTTCTTTTCCAGGGTCTGCAGGTCGCTGGCCAGCTTGTCGGCACGGGCCAGGCGGCTTTGCAGTTCGTTCCAGGCCGCCGCGCCTTCGGCGACCACCTTGCCGTTTTCCTTGACGCTGACCAGGTAGCCGTAGAAGTTGCCCCACTCGCGGCGCTCCAGGGCGATCAGGTCAGCCGGACGCTGCTCGTCGGCCAGCCACTCACCGACCACCCAGGTGAAGTCGCTGCCGTTGAGATCACGGTTGCCGACCTTGATCAGCTCGCGGGTCATGAATTCCGGGCCGTCATCCGGCACCGGCAGGCCGGCACCTCTCAGACGGGCGCGGGGGACTTCTTCCTGCTGTACCACCTCGCCAACCACTACATGGGCGGGCTGGCCCGGTACGTTGTAGCTGGCCTGGATCAGGTCGGCGGGCCAGAAGTGCCCCAGGCCGCGCACGGCAATGACGGCGAGCAGGCCGATGGTCATGATCACCGCGATGGCCACCGAGCCACCGCTGATCCACACACCCGGGGCGCCGCTCTTGAACCAGCTTTTGAGGGAATCCTTTTTCACGGATCTCTACCTTTCTATCAAAGCGACGAGTATTTCTTGCGCAGACGCTGGCGAATCAGCTCGGCCAAGGTGTTCATGACGAAAGTGAACATCAGCAATACCAGCGCAGCGAGGAACAGCACGCGGTAGTGGCTGCCGCCGACTTCCGATTCGGGCATTTCCACCGCGACGTTGGCCGCCAGGGTGCGCATCCCTTCGAACAGGTTCATTTCCATCACCGGGGTGTTGCCGGTCGCCATCAGCACGATCATGGTTTCGCCCACGGCGCGGCCCATGCCGATCATCAGCGCCGAGAAGATGCCCGGGCTGGCGGTGAGGATGACCACCCGGGTCAGGGTCTGCCAGGGCGTTGCGCCGAGCGCCAGCGAGCCCAGGGTCAGGCTGCGCGGCACGCTGAACACGGCGTCCTCGGCGATCGAGTAGATGTTCGGGATCACCGCGAAGCCCATGGCGATACCAACTACCAGGGCATTGCGCTGGTCGTAGGTGATGCCCAGGTCGTTGGTGATCCACAGGCGCATGTCGCCGCCGAAGAACCAGGTCTCCATGAACGGGCTCATGTACAGGGCGAACCAGCCGGTGAAGAGGATCACCGGGATCAGGATCGCCGCCTCCCAGCCATCCGGCACGCGCAGGCGGATCGACTCGGGCAGGCGGCTCCAGGTGAAGCCGGCGACCAGGATGCCCAGCGGCAGGAGCAGCAACAGGCTGAACACGCCCGGCAGGTGACCTTCCAGGTACGGCGCCAGGAACAGGCCGGCGAAGAAGCCGAGGATCACCGTCGGCATCGCCTCCATCAGTTCGATCACCGGCTTGACCTTGCGGCGCATGCCCGGGGCCATGAAGTAGGCGGTGTAGATCGCTGCGGCGATGGCCAGCGGTGCGGCCAGGATCATCGCGTAGAAGGCTGCCTTCAAGGTGCCGAAGGTCAGCGGCGACAGGCTCAGCTTGGGTTCGAAGTCGGTGTTCGAGGCGGTCGACTGCCAGACATATTTAGGCTCGTCGTAGTTCTCGTACCAGACCTTGCTCCACAGCGCACTCCAGGAAACCTCGGGGTGCGGGTTCTTCAGGGTCAGCGGCTGCAGCTTGTTGCCGGCCTCGATGAACACGCGGTTGGCCCGTGGCGACAGGGCCAGGATGCCCGGGCCGTCGACGGCCTGTTCGATCAGCAGGGTACGGTGCGCGGTGCTATGGAACACGCCGAGCTGGCCGCTGGCGTCCAGGGCGATGAAGCCCTTGCGGCGCTCTTCGGCATCGATCTGCACGATCGGCGCGCTACCCATCTTGAAGTCGCGGATCAGCTTGAGGCGGTGCTCGCCATCCGGGTCTCGGGCCATGAACCATTGCGAAAGCACGCCCCGGGAATCACCGATGATCAGGGAGATACCGCCGACCAGCTGGGCGCTGGCGGTGATCTCGGTGCTGCCGTCCTCGGCCAGCTTGTAGCGACCGTTGAGGCTCTTTTCACGCAGGTTGAACACGTCGGCCTGGGCGCGCCCGTTGATCACGTACAACCACTGCTGGCGCGGGTCGACGAAGATCTGCTTCACCGGCTCGGTCATCTGCGGCAGGTCGATGCGGTTCTGCTCGTTGGTGACTTCGCCGGTCATCATGTTTTCCGAGCGGCTCAGTTCCAGCACTTGCAGGTGCGCGCCGACGGAGCCGGTCAGCAGCAGGGTGTCGCCGTTGACGTTGAGGCTCACGTGTTCCAGCGCACGCCCCTGCTCGTCCAGGGCGATGGGCTCCTGGCCGTAAGGGAAGTCGATGGCGGGGGTGATGGTTTTCTTGTTGTCCGGGTAGGTGATCTTGTAGGTGTGGTGGAACACCAGCACCTGGCCATTGGACAGGCCCAGCGCGATCAGCGGGCTGCCCGGCTGGTCGGCACCGATCGAGGCCACCTGGACGCCGGCCGGCAGGGGCAGGTCGACGCGCTTGATCTCGGCGCCGCTCTTGGTATCGAAGAACAGGGCCTGGCCTTTGTCGGAGACGCGCATGCCGACCAGGTTCTGTTCTTCCAGGGCGATCATCAGCGGCTTGCCCGCATCCTGCTGCAACCAGGTCGGCTCCAGGGCTGGCTTGCTGGTCAGGCTGGCGCCCTGGAACAGCGGCACCACCACATAGGCCAGATAGAAGAAGATCAGGGTAATGGCCGCCAGCACGGCGAGCCCGCCCACCAGTACATACCAGCGGGTCAGGCGATCCTTGAGGGCGCGCAGGCGGCGCTTGCGTTGCAGCTCGGGCGTATTGAAATCAATCCGCACCGGGGGGGAATTTGGGGTCATTGTGGAATTGGCCAGATCATTCATGCGCACACCCTAGCGGTCCCGTATGACAGAAACATGACAATACAGTGACGCAAAAAAGCCCGCCGCGCAGAAGCTTCTGGCAGCAGACTGGAAATTTGCGGCGGGGCCCGGATCCTCCGGGCCCCGCCTGGTCACACTTAGTTCTTGGCGACGCCGGCGGTGTGGGTCAGACCCAGGTCAGCCAGGGCTTTCTCGGCCACCTTGGCTGGCAGCGGGATGTAACCGTCCTTCACCACGACCTGCTGACCGGCCTGGGACAGGACCAGCTTGACGAACTCGGCTTCCAGCGGGGCCAGAGGCTTGTTCGGCGCCTTGTTGACGTAGACGTACAGGAAGCGCGACAGCGGGTAGGTACCGTTCAGGGCGTTGGCTTCGTTGTCTTCAACGAACTCGCCGCCTTCTTTCTTGGCCAGGGCTACGGTCTTGACGCTGGCGGTCTTGTAGCCGATGCCGGAGTAGCCGATGCCGTTCAGCGACGAGCTGATCGACTGGACCACGGAAGCCGAACCTGGCTGCTCGTTGACGTTAGGCTTGAAGTCGCCTTTGCACAGGGCTTCTTCCTTGAAGTAGCCGTAGGTGCCGGATACCGAGTTGCGGCCGAACAGCTGCACTGGCTTGTTGGCCAGGTCGCCGGTCACGCCCAGGTCGCCCCAGGTCTTGACGTCGGCTTTGCCACCGCACAGACGGGTCGACGAGAAGATCGCGTCAACCTGGGCCATGGTCAGGCCTTTGATCGGGTTGTCCTTGTGCACGAACACGGCCAGGGCGTCGACGGCAACCGGGATGGCGGTTGGCTTGTAGCCGTATTTCTGCTCGAAGGCCTGCAGCTCGACGTCCTTCATCTTGCGGCTCATCGGGCCCAGGTTGGCGGTGCCTTCGGTCAGTGCGGGCGGCGCGGTGGAGGAGCCGGCGGCCTGAATCTGGATGTTTACGTTCGGGTATTCCTTTTTGTACGCCTCAGCCCACAGCGTCATCAGGTTGGCCAGGGTGTCGGAACCAACGCTGGACAGGTTGCCCGACACACCGGTGGTCTTGGTGTAGGTCGGAATAGCTGGGTCAACAGCGGCAACCGCATTGGCGGTGGCAACGCCAGCGGCGACAAAGGTCAGGGCCGCCATCAAACGCTTCAGTTTCATGCCTTGCTCCTAGCAGGAATTCGGGGGTGAGATGGATCGGGCCCCAGTATCTGTAGGCCGGATGACTAATCTATGACTCGATTATGACAATTAGATGAAAGGCCATCAGTCGCCAGGTGCGCAAATTGATTTGCGCGCCAATCATCCGGATCGGCTCGTTTCAGCGTCCTTTTATAGCGGCAGTCCCCTGCCCCGCTTGAACATGAGGTACAGCGGCGCGAGCCCGCTGTCTGCCGGGAAGACCAGAATGCAGTCGTCGAAACTCACTGGGTCAATCGCTGCAAGGGATTCCAGCAAGGGCGTTTCGGGCAGATCGACCACGCCGCCCACCTGGCGCCGGGCGGGCGGTGCGGGAGTCAGGGAAAACGTCGATGCCGTGCTCCAGCGTAATTCGATGGAGGGAGAACCGGACGCCACGTAACCGAGTGCTGGCTGCGCGGCCACGACCTTGACCTTCGCCGACAAACCGTTGCCGTTCGTCGGGGTCAGGCATATCTGCTGCATCGCAGTGATCTCCTGCAATCCGACGGATATCTTCCGACGCTCGACCGGAGCGGTTCGAGAGAACAGACGATACGGCAGATCGATCTCGCCACCTGACCGGGCCAGCCCCTGCCAGTCATGACCGTCGGTGGGCATCAGATCAACCAGCGGTACGCTGGCGACATACCAGCTGCGCGCCTTCCAGTGTTCGAAGAAGAAGCTGGCGACGCCTATGAAGGAGCCCGGATGCTCATCCTTCAATGAAGTCGCTTGCCAACTGAATTCGGCCACGGCCGAGCGGATCGTTTTTTTCATGGCGATCAGGCTTCGAGGGTCGGCGACCGCGATCGGGTCGGCGAACATCAGGCCCGGGCGCAACTGGGATGCGCGCGCTGAGAGCGAGACAAGGGTAGCCGGCCTGCCGGACGCGGCACCGGGGGCAGACAAGCGGCGGACAAGGTGTTCCTCTGCTGCCGCGAACAGCGCAGTGCAGCGTTCGTGGACCTGCCGATGGCGTTGTTCGGCATCGGCTACGGCGGCCAGATAGTCGTTGTTGCCTTGGGTGATGATGCCGAGGACACGGGCCTGTACGGTGGGGTCGCGGAAAGGACTGGAGAGGTTTCGCTGCGCACCGGACATGGCGAACTCGACCTTCAACTTCAGGGGTCCCAGCGCCTTTACTGTCCGGACCATTTTGGATTGCGCTGTTTCCAGCGCACTCATTTCTTCGATATGCCCGTCGATGGTCCGCGAATCCAGCGGTTGGGCCTGCCATTTGTCCAGCAACAGGCCGACCTGGAGCAGGCCGTCGCTTGCCGACTTCGCGGCGGCACTGATCTGGTCGACGAGTTGATTGACCTTTTCCAGCTCCTTGTTCGACTCGGCGACCTTGCGCTCCTGTTGGCTCAGGCGGGCCGGTGGCTTGGACGGTGGTACTGGTGCTGGGACCGGCTCGTCGTGGAAGGCAGCCTGACCCTTGGCGTTGTGCCACCGCTTGACGTGAAACACGACACTGTCGACGGAGTGGGCGTTGCCTGTCGCGAGGTCGGGTGGATAGAACAGTAGGTCGGCGCCGATAGGGTCGCCGATGATCCGGTCGAAGTGGTCGATCAACTGGGTGTGGGTCGAGTTGTCGAGGTCGGCGCTCCAGATGGCCGAGACCAGGGATTTGAATTCTTCCTGGGTGTAATCACGTAGTGTTGATTTGAATTCCATTTCAAAGCTCCTGCCATTTTTAAAAAGCCACCATGCTGCAAGTACACGGTGGCTAGAACCTACTATTTCAATGCAAAAACAACAGCTTTTACCTGCATATCGGCGGCGTACTGGAATTGCAAATAAACGCCCGGAAATAGTTCCTCGTCGTACAAGTAGAATGCCCATCCTCCCGTTTGTCCGATAGGCGCAGGCAGTAATACCGGTGCCCCAGAGGAGACCGGTTCACCGAACAAATCGAGAACCATCTCCTGATCCATACCCGGGAAAAATATTTCGGGGAGTTCACCCTTGTATACGGAAGTACCTTCGTATGTTTTTTTCAGCGTTATGTTCAATGCCGTCAGCACTTTATTCTCCGCCAGGAAGTCTAACTCAAGGCCTTCCTCCGGAAGCATGTAAACGCTGTCGGACCCAGGGTAAATTTCGATGAATTCTCTCTCTGGAAAAATGTTCTCCGCAGCGAAATCTGCGTAGGATCGACCAAGATATCCAACGATTTTATCGATATCTTCCATCTTCATTTTATCCACCCCTGCTGCCTTTGAAGATCATGTATTTTTTGTCTGGCCTGTTCTATCTTTGATTCTTCAAGTCCATATTCAATAAGCCCAGGCTTTATAGCATCAAAATTTCTGTCGACAGCGGCGTTCAAATCCAGAGCATCCGCATGCTGCTGTTCTTTGGTATTTCGTCCACCATAGGTTTCGCTGAATTTCCTGTGAACTTCGGCTGGGATCGCAATACCAGGAGCCTTGGAGAGAACCGCTTTTATATCCGCATCAGCCATGCCCGGGAACGTCCGGGATAGATACAGCTGCAGCGCTTTCTTCGAAACAATATGATCGATATCCAAACCGTCCTTGTTACTGTCTCTCTGTAATTGATCAGCAGGCCCGACATCCAACGGCTCCGAGAACACCAACCCCGGCGACGGCAAATCACGTCCATCTCCATACCCTGGAAGCCTGGACCCGATCTCGCCTTCTTCCAGCCCTGGAAGTGTTTCGATTTGCGGCCGGTAGGGATCCAGCTCCGCGCCCGGGATCGTTCCTGGCAGCGTCGGCCCTTGGGGCAGTTCCGTCGAGCCAAGGAGATCGCTACCCGGCGGCACCAGCGGCGTCCAGGTCCGCCGCCCACCAGAGGAATGCGCGAGCGACTTGGCTTCGGCGAGGGAGATCGGCTCGCCCAGTTTCAGCCAGGGTGCGAAGGGCTCGGTCTGTGGCCGTACGCCAAAGGCGCTGGCCGGACTGTGCAGGCTGAGGCGATCCAGATCATACGGCGCAGTGCCTAGCGCGGCGCTTTGCGAGTAACGCACCTCGAATTCGCGGCGCGTTCCCACCCAGGTGCTTTTCGGCGCAAAGGGCGCAAGTCCATCGGCGATACGCCGCTGGTTGATCTCGCTGAATGCGCCACCGAGTGCCGCCTCCTCCCCAATGGAGCGCCACAGCGCCTGCTCGAAGCCGGCGAACGACGCGAATTCCCGCCCCCGCAAGGTGCTCGCCGCCTGCGCCGGAATCGCGGCCCCGCTTGCCTGGGTGCTGGCCTGCCACCAGCCCGCAGCGGCAACCTGCCCGCCACCGCTGACAACTCCGCTCCCGGCAGGTGGTACATCGAACGAAAAATAGAGAGGCGCCCTACCGGGGATACAGACGATGCAGTCGTTAATCCGAGTGTCTGCACCTGCAGGAATCGCGAATACCTCCGGCTCGGCAGAAAGCAGTCCCGAGGCCGTTGGTGTTTCCGGGCTGGGCATCTGCGCAAGCGCGGCATCGGACGTGAACACCAGGTCACGATCCATGGCCGTCTGTCCTTCGGCCCGATAGGTATTGGTCGTTGCATCGAAAACCGCGTTTCTCACCGGGACACGGGTTGAAATCTCATCACCGGTACCGGCAACGATGACGGCGGTGCTATTACCCTGCGCTTCCAGCCTGACCCGGTAATCGACCTCGGCCATTTCTCCGCGCTCGGCAAGGGCCTGGAAATCCTGCCCAGGCTGACCGCCCAGTACATCAACAGGAAAACCGACGCCCTGGATGCGCTGGCGCTGCTCCGCACTCAGTTCGCCATTGCCGAGTTCGGAGGAATAGAAAAAGGCGACTACTGCGGGATGCCTGAGTGCGACCGTCAGCGGCAACGCTCTAGCTCGGGTCATCACCAAGGCCGCGCTGCCAACAAGCCGCCCGATATCCTTGGCCAGCCGCTCGGCAACCTCTGTTCCACCCCACGTCAGCACCCCTCCGCCAACGGTGGCCGACATCGGCATCGTCAGCGAATTGGCCTCGCGGATCCGCATCAGCCGCAGGTTTTCATCCGCCAGTTGCTTGAACCGGACCCGCGCCTCACGCAATTCCTTGTACTGCTTTTGCCGCTCCCACTCCTCCTCGCGCGCCTTCCAGACCACTTTCTGCTCGGCATGACGGGCCGCCAGGGCAGTGGATCGTTCAGTCAACTGGCGAATGGCTTCGGACAGCAGCTGCGCGTCCTGCGCCGCGAGGTAGGCGGCCTCCCAGGCCTGGTGAAGTTGCTGGAACGCCTCGCTGGTGCCCTGTTGGGCAAGACGTTGTGCGTAGTCCTGCGCAGTGCGCTGGAGCGGGTCCTGTCCGTCGAAGGCCCGGGCCATCTGGGTCTGGCGCTGAAGCTCGGCGGTCTTCGCCGCGATCATCGCCTCGACCACCTGCCTTTCCCGGGTGATCAGATGCAGTTGCCAGCGCTCGCTGCCGTCATAGGCGGGATATTGGCGCACCGCGTCCAGCTCGGTCTTCAGCGCTTGCCCGACGTTCTGCCGTTGGGCGGTGTAATGCCGGTCGATGGTGGCCTGGGTGGCCTGCTGGGTCTGCGAGAAGTGCGCCACCCATTGCCGGTGGGCCTCGGCCCGGGCTGCCGCCTGGGCAGCGAGCTGTTGCTGATAGGCCGCTTCGGCTGCGGCCTGTTGTTCGGCGCGGCGCTTGGCGATGGCTTCTGCCCGGGCCCTGGCGCGCTTCTTCGCCCGCTTGCGGCTCGATCCACCGAAACCACCGGAAAATCCGCTGCCCCCGCCGATGTCGAAAAACCCGGCGTCCCTCGGTCCTTGCGTCTCGACAGTGCCATCGCGGATAACCACGTCGCCCGTCGATTTATCGGGAAATAACTTGTCCATACAGAGTCTCCTTGTCTGTATGGCGCAGGGTGTCGGGTGGGGCGGAGGCGGCTGAGGTAGATCTTTATGGCCGGGTGATGGCCAACTGAATCAGCATGTTACGAAGGTGCCGCCACCGGATTGCCCGGCAGCGGCGAGCAGTCAGGTCAGCGTTTGGTCGCCAGCAGGTACAGGCCGACCAGGAAGCCGATGGTGCAGATCCCGGCGACGTACAGTGCCGGCGCCATGGGGCTGAACTTGAGCAGTGCGGTCACCGCCATCGGGGTCAGGCCGCCGAAGATGGCGTAGGCGACGTTGTAGGAGAACGACAGGCCGCTGAAGCGCACCACCGGCGGGAAGGCGCGGACCATGACGAAAGGCACGGCGCCGACGATGCCGACGCACAGGCCGGTCAGGGCGTACATCGGGAACAGCAGGTCCTTGTGCTCGGCCAGGGTGTGGTAGAAGGTCCACGAGCTGACCAGCAGCGCCAGGCTGCCGACCACGAACACCCGGCCGGCGCCGAAGCGGTCGACCAGCTTGCCGGCGCCGATGCAGCCCAGGGTCAGCAGGACGATGGCCAGGCTGTTGGCCTGCAGCGCCACGCTCGGGGTGAAGCCGTAGACGGTCTGCAGCACGGTCGGGGTCATCAGGATGACCACGATGATGCCGGCGGAGAGCAGCCAGGTCAGCAGCATCGACAGGACGATGGCGCCACGGTGGTCACGCAGGACGGCGCGCAGCGGCACTTCTTCGGCCAGGGCCTTGCGCTGTTGCAGTTCGGCGAATACCGGGGTCTCGTGCAACCAGCGGCGCAGATAGACCGAGAACAGGCCAAACACCCCGCCCAGCAGGAACGGGATGCGCCAGGCGTAATCGGCCACTTCTTCGGCGCTGTAGACGCTGTTGATCAGGGTCGCCACCAGCGAGCCAAGCAGAATGCCCGCCGTCAGGCCGGCGGTCAGGGTGCCGCAGGCAAAGCCGGTATTGCGCGCCGGCACGTGCTCGGACACGAAGACCCACGCCCCCGGTACCTCGCCGCCAATGGCCGCGCCCTGGATCACCCGCATCAGCAGGAGCAGGATCGGTGCCGCCATGCCGATCTGCGCGTAGGTGGGCAGCAGGCCCATGATCAGGGTCGGCACGGCCATCATGAAGATGCTCAGGGTGAACATCTTCTTGCGCCCCAGCAGGTCGCCGAAGTGGGCCATGACGATGCCGCCCAGCGGCCGCGCCAGGTAGCCCGCGGCGAAGATGCCGAAGGTCTGCATCAGGCGCAGCCACTCCGGCATGTCCGCCGGGAAGAACAGCTTGCCGACCACCGTGGCGAAGAACACGAAGATGATGAAATCGTAGAACTCCAGCGCACCGCCAAGGGCGGACAGTGACAGGGTCTTGTAGTCGTTGCGGGTCAGCGGCCGGGCGGGCTGCTCGATACTGGAGGGCACGGAGGTCATGGATGTTCTCTTATTGGCCAGGCAGCCAGATTGTCATGGGCCTGAAATGAACTCCGAACGATAACAAATTGTCCGAAAGCGACACAGATCTACATATTCCGCGCAGATAATCATGACTGCATGGTCGTCGCTGTCTGCGAGGCTCTATATACTGGGCCCCTCGTCGAAACCGGTTGCGTCCAAGGTGGGATATTGTGCGAAAACGCTGCCAAGTAAACTTGGTCGGTTTCGCAGAGTTTCCCTCCGCCGCCCTTCGAAGCGAAATCAGTGTTGTGAGTGAGCTGGATCGTTTTTTGCGGCGTTATTGCGTCAACCAACGAAGCGTTACGGGTCAGAGGCACCCCCGGCATGATTGAACTCGAACAAGAAGATCCCATCCCGCAAGGCGACCTGGCCTTGCAAATCACCGCACTACCCCGTGAAACCAACGGTTTCGGCGATATCTTCGGCGGCTGGCTGGTCGCCCAGATGGACCTGGCCGGCACGGCCATGGCCAGCCGCGTCGCCGGCGGCCGCGTCGCTACCGTGGCGATCGACCGCATGGCCTTCCTGGTGCCGGTCGCCGTGGGTGCGCAATTGTCCTTCTATACCCAGACCCTGGAAATCGGCCGCAGCTCGATCCAGATGATGGTCGAAGTGTGGAGCGACGATCCGCTGTCCAGCGAATGGCGCAAGGTCACCGAAGCGGTCTTCGTCTTCGTCGCCATCGACGGCAGTGGCCGCACCCGTTCGGTCCCGCCTCGTCGCTGATCCGGCTGCGCGGTAAACTCGCGGGTCTGTAGAGGGTCGAAGACCTTACGGCACACCCAACGAGATCAGCGCATGTCCACACCCAAGGTCGAATCGGAACAACACGGCGAACTCAACTGCTGGCGCATCACCAGCGACCACGCCGAGCTGCTGGTAGCGCAGCAGGGTGCCCAGGTGCTGAGCTACCAGCGACTGGGCGAACCACCCCTCCTCTGGCTGAGCGACCAGGCCCTGTTCAATCACGGCAAGTCGGTACGCGCCGGCGTGCCGGTGTGCTGGCCGTGGTTCGGCAACCTGCAGCGCAACCCGCAATCCGTTCAGCAGCAATTCCAGGGCAGCGAAGCCCCGGCCCACGGGCTGGTGCGCGGTCGTGACTGGCAGTTGCTCGGTATCGACAGCAGCGGCGCCGAGGTGCAACTGGCGTTCAGCCTGCCGGAAACCCAGGGCGACTTGCCTGGCTGGCCCCATCAGGTCGAACTGGTCCTCGAAATCCGCATGGGCGAGCAACTGAGCCTCAACCTCACCAGCCGCAACCTGGGCGATGAGAAGGTCACCCTGAGCCAGGCGCTGCACAGCTACTTCGCGGTGAGCGATGTGCGTTCGGTGCAGGTGGAAGGGGTCAAGGGCCGGGACTACATCGAGACCCTGGCGGACTGGGAGCAGCGTACCCAGCAGACCGACCTGGGCTTCAGCGGCGAAACCGACCGGATCTACCTGGATACACCGGCAGAACTGAGCATTGTCGATCAGGCCTGGGAACGGCGTATCCGCATCAGCAGCAGCGGCTCGCGCTCGGCGGTGATCTGGAATCCCTGGACCGAGCGCGCCGCACAATTGCCGGACATGGCGGATGACGGCTGGCAGCGCATGCTGTGCATCGAGACGGCGAATGTGTGGGATGACATCGTCGAGCTGGCGCCAGGGGCCAGCCATACCCTGGGCCTGACCCTCTCCAGCGAACGTCTCTGACCAAGAGCAACACTGCCCCCTGTGGGAGCTGGCTTGCCAGCGATAGCTATAGTGAATTCACCATTGCAATCGCTGGCAAGCCAGCTCCCACAGGGGGCAGTGTCGTTTATAGATCCGCGTCCTCCACCACCCGCACCTTCACCGCATCCATCGCATACGCCGCATCAGCCATGTCATTGCTGACCGTCTCGATCTTCAAAGGCCCGCTGACCCACAGCGGCGTATAGATATCCGCCAGCTTCACGCCCTTCGGATAGCGCACCAGCACCAGCTGGTTCGGCGGTGGCGGCGGCACGTGGATGCAGGCGCCCGGATAGGGTACGAGGAAGAACAGCGTGCTGTTGCCCTTGGCATCGGCTTCCAGCGGCACCGGGTAACCGCCAAGGCGGATGGACTTGCCGTTCATGGCCGCCACGGTCTTGCTCGAATACATCACCGCCGGCAAGCCTTTGCTCTGCTTCAGGCCGCCCTTGGCGGTGAAGGTGCCCTGGGCTTCCGGGGAGTTGTGGTCGATTTCGGGCATCGCTTCCAGGGCCTTCTGGTCCGACTTGGGCATCAGCTCCAGCCAGTCGGTTTCAGGCAGCTCGGCCCGGGCGAGGGTGCTGCACAGCAGCAGGGGAACAAGGAAAAGCGCGCGCATGAAAAAGCTCGGCAACCGTAGGAAAAGTTGCCGAGCATTCTATCCCGCAATCAGCTTTTTTTGATGAATCCGTAGATCACCAGCAGGATGATCGCGCCCACCACCGCGCCGATGAAACCGGCTGCCTGACCGGCCTGGTAGATGCCCAGGGCCTGGCCACCGTAGGTCGCCGCGAGCGAGCCGCCGATGCCCAGCAGAATGGTCATGATCCAGCCCATGCTGTCGTCACCGGGCTTGAGAAAGCGCGCGATGAGTCCGACGATCAGGCCGATGAAGATGGTTCCGATGATTCCCATGGCAATCCCTCTGAGTGAGTGCACCACCAAAAGCCTAGTCAGCGCTTCGGTGTCCTGCCATCAGAGGGTTGCCGGGGGAGAGAGGTTCAACCCGCGATCAGGGCTTCGACCTGCTGGATCTTCTGCTCCAGCGTGGCCGCGTCGGCGCAACGCAGGGTGGCGTGGCCAACCTTGCGACCGATCTTGAAGGCCTTGCCGTAGTGGTGCAGGTGGCAGTCATCGATGGCGACGACCTTGTCCACCGCCGGCACTTCGCCGATGAAGTTGAGCATGGCGCTTTCGCCGACCTTGGCGGTCGAACCCAGCGGCAGGCCGGCCACGGCACGCAGGTGGTTCTCGAACTGGCTGCACTCGGCGCCTTCGATGGTCCAGTGCCCCGAGTTATGCACTCGCGGGGCGATCTCGTTGGCCTTCAGGCCGCCATCGACTTCGAAGAACTCGAAGGCCAGCACGCCAACGTAATCCAGCTTCTCCAGCACGCGGCCGGCATAGTCCTCGGCCAGGGCCTGCAGCGGGTGATCGCTGCTGGCCACCGACAGGCGCAGGATGCCGCTCTCGTGGGTGTTGTGCACCAGCGGGTAGAAACGGGTTTCACCATCGCGGGCACGCACGGCGACCAGCGAGACTTCGCCGGTGAAGGGCACGAAGCCTTCCAGCAGGCATGGCACGCTGCCCAGCTCGGCGAAGGTGTCGACCACATCGGCAGCGCTGCGCAGGACCTTCTGGCCCTTGCCGTCGTAACCCAGGGTGCGGGTCTTCAGCACGGCCGGCAGGCCGATGCTGGCCACGGCGGCGTCCAGGTCGGCTTGCGACTGGATGTCGGCAAAGGCCGGGGTGGGGATGCCCAGGTCCTTGAACATGCTCTTTTCGAACCAGCGATCACGGGCGATGCGCAGGGCTTCGGCGCTCGGGTAGACCGGGACGAACTGCGACAGGAAGGCGACGGTTTCCGCCGGCACGCTTTCGAACTCGAAGGTCACCAGGTCGACTTCGTCGGCCAGTTGGCGCAGGTGGTCCTGGTCGCCGTAGTCGGCCCGCAGGTGCTCGCCCAGCGGGGCGGCGCAGGCGTCTGGCGCAGGGTCGAGGAAGGCGAAGTTCATGCCCAGCGGAGTGCCCGCCAGGGCCAGCATGCGGCCGAGCTGGCCGCCACCGATTACACCGATCTTCATGGCTGCGACCTCAGGCCTGGCGCGGGTCTGGATTGTCCAGAACGCTGTCTGTCTGCTCTGCGCGGAACTGCTTCAGCACAGTGTGGAACTGCGGATGCTTGGCGCCGAGGATGCTCGCCGACAGCAGCGCGGCGTTGATCGCGCCGGCCTTGCCGATGGCCAGGGTCGCCACCGGGATACCGGCAGGCATCTGCACGATGGACAGCAGCGAGTCGACACCGGACAGCATCGACGACTGCACCGGCACGCCCAGTACCGGCAGGTGGGTCTTGGCGGCGCACATGCCCGGCAGGTGGGCAGCGCCACCGGCTCCGGCGATGATCACCTCGATCCCGCGGCCTTCCGCCTCTTCGGCGTACTGGAACAGCAAGTCCGGTGTGCGGTGGGCGGAAACCACCTTCACTTCGTAGGGAATGCCGAGTTTTTCCAGCATATCGGCGGTGTGGCTAAGGGTGGACCAATCGGACTTGGAGCCCATGATCACGCCAACCAGTGCACTCATCGTCGAGCCTCTCCTGCAAGCGTCTTGTGACGCGCCAAAAGCAACGAGCCACGCAGGGGACCTGCGTGGCTCGTCATACGGATTCTGAATCGGCCTGACCGGCCGAAGGCGCGGGATTATAGCGCAGTCAAGGTAAATGCGCCCAGCCCCGTTGGTAAGGTCGGGGGATGGCCCACTGAGAGGCTTCCAGATGCTTTGCCGCGTGCCTTGGGGACTACTGTCAGGGCGCAATCCGCAGCCGAACGTCAAGGAAGACCTTATGCGCAAACGACTCCGCACCACCCTGCCCCTGGCCATTGCCGCGCTCTACCACGCCGCCTTCGTCAATGCCGCCAGCGGCCTGACCGTCTGGATATTCCCCCACGACGAACTGGCCGACATCTCCAACGAACAACTGCAACTGGACTACTTCGATTTCTGGCTGATAGAGATGCGCGAGATCATCGATCTGCCCGTGCATATCCGCTTTCAGCGCAACATCCCGGGGCTCACCGACCTCGATTATCGCCGCGACGATCCCTCCAAGACCCTGGCCGCCTGGTCCGACGCCGCCTGGACCTGGCGCCGGCAACAGAACGCACCCGGCGGCATCATCGACAACAAGTACCTGCTGCTGACCCGCCAGCAACTGGACACCTCCGGCGAGACCCTGGGCCTGGCCCACCAGACCGGGCATGCGGCGATCGCGTCGATCTACTCCTACGCCACCCCCGGCCACGAACTGGGCCACACCCTGAGCGCGACCCACGAAGCGTCCGAAGTCAATTTCAATGGCTGGTTCTGCGAAACCTACATGTTCCCGACCCGCCTGAACGTGCGCTCGAACTGCTATCGCTACTCCGAGGAAAACCGCGCCAACATCGCCCGCTACCTCAGGCGAGCGGGGAACTGAGCGGTGCCGGCTCCTGCATGCCCGACTCCAGCTTGCGCCAGAGCAGGCGCACATTGGCCTTGCGCACCAAGGCACACCGATAGAGGCGGATCTCCAGTGGCACATGCCACTGGGGGCCGCCGCAGATCACCAACTCGCCCCGCTCCAGCTCGGCCCGCGCCGAAAGCCGCGGCACCCAGGCGATCCCCAGGCCTTCCAGGGCCATGCTCTTCAGGCTATCGGCCATGGCGGTCTCGTACACCGTGGTAAAGCGCAGATTGCGCTGACGCAGCAGCAGGTTCACCGAACGCCCAAGGAACGCACCGGCACTGTAGGCCAGCAGCGGCACGCTGCCCTCGCCTTCCAGGTCGAACAACGGCTTGCCATCGGGACCTGCGGCACACACCGGGAGCATTTCGGTGTGGCCCATATGCAAGGAAGGGAAGATCTCCGCATCCATCTGCAACGCGGCATCCGGATCGTAGAAGGCCAGCATCAGGTCGCAGCCGCCTTCGCGCAGGGCATGCACGGCATCGCCGACGTTGGTCGCCACCAGCCGCGTGGCGATATTCAGGCCGTCGTTGCGCAACTGGGCGATCCAGCGCGGGAAGAATCCCAAGGCCAGGGAGTGCGCTGCGGCAACCTGGATGACTTCTCCCTGCCCGCCCTCAAGATGATGCAAATGGCGGAGAACTTCGCTCAATTGGTCGACAACGGTACGGGCCGTAACCAGAAACAATTGCCCGGCAGCGGTGAGTTCGATAGGGGTCCGCGAGCGGTTGACCAGGGTCAGCCCCAGTGCCGCCTCAAGGCTGCGAATGCGCCGGCTGAAGGCCGGCTGGGTGACGAAACGGCGCTCGGCGGCCTGGGAAAAGCTGCGGGTCGCGGCCAGCGCACTGAAGTCTTCCAGCCACTTGCTTTCAAGGTTCATGAAAATCTCTCCGAAAGCATGCACCAAAATGGAACACGCTCGATCAATGCAAAACGTCACATGGGGCGTTATGCCGTTTGTGCATAGGTTAGCGTGCAACAGCATTGGCCGCCAAAGGGCTTGCGCCCCTAGGATTGGCGCCATTCCGGCATGTGCCGGGTTAATTCGAGATGATACTCATCATGTCCGCTGCTGCATCGTTCCGCGTCGAAAAAGACCTGCTTGGTACCCTGGAAGTCCCTGCTGATGCCTACTACGGCATCCAGACCCTGCGCGCTGCCAACAACTTCCACCTCTCCGGTGTTCCGCTGTCGCACTACCCGAAGCTGGTCGTGGCCCTGGCCATGGTCAAGCAGGCCGCTGCCGACGCCAACCGTGAGCTGGGTCACCTGAGCGATGCCAAACATGCCGCCATCAGCGAGGCCTGCGCCCGCCTGATCCGTGGCGACTACCACGAGCAGTTCGTGGTGGACATGATCCAGGGCGGTGCTGGTACTTCTACCAACATGAACGCCAACGAAGTCATCGCCAACATCGCGCTGGAGGCCATGGGCCACCAGAAGGGCGAGTACAAATACCTGCACCCGAACAACGACGTGAACATGGCGCAGTCGACCAACGACGCCTACCCGACCGCGATCCGCCTGGGTCTGCTGCTGGGTCACGACGCGCTGCTGGCCAGCCTCGACAGCCTGATCCAGGCCTTCGCGGCCAAGGGTGAAGAATTCAACCACGTACTGAAGATGGGCCGTACCCAGCTGCAGGACGCGGTACCGATGACCCTGGGCCAGGAATTCCGCGCCTTCGCCACCACCCTGACCGAAGACCTGAACCGCCTGCGCACCCTGGCTCCGGAAGTACTGACCGAAGTGAACCTGGGCGGTACCGCCATCGGTACCGGCATCAACGCCGACCCGGGCTACCAGGCCCTGGCCGTTCAGCGCCTGGCCACCATCAGCGGCCAGCCGCTGGTACCGGCTGCCGACCTGATCGAAGCTACCTCGGACATGGGCGCCTTCGTCCTGTTCTCCGGCATGCTCAAGCGTACCGCGGTCAAGCTGTCGAAGATCTGCAACGACCTGCGCCTGCTGTCCAGCGGCCCGCGCACCGGCATCAACGAGATCAACCTGCCGGCACGCCAGCCAGGCAGCTCGATCATGCCAGGCAAGGTCAACCCGGTAATTCCGGAAGCCGTCAACCAGGTGGCCTTCGCCATCATGGGCAACGACCTGGCCCTGACCGTCGCCGCCGAAGGTGGCCAGCTGCAGCTGAACGTCATGGAACCGCTGATCGCCTACAAGATCTTCGACTCCATCCGCCTGCTGCAACGCGCCATGGACATGCTGCGCGAGCACTGCATCGTCGGCATCACCGCCAACGAACAGCGCTGCCGTGAACTGGTCGAACACTCGATCGGCCTGGTCACCGCCCTGAACCCGTACATCGGCTACGAAAACGCCACCCGTATCGCCCGCGTTGCCCTGGAAACCGGCCGCGGCGTACTGGAACTGGTGCGTGAAGAACAGCTGCTGGACGAAGCGATGCTCAACGACATCCTGCGTCCGGAAAACATGATTGCTCCGCGTCTGGTTCCGCTGAAGGCGTAACCCCACGCAACACCCGTCTCACCAGGTCGAGGGACTAGACACCTCTCACCTTTGAGGGCCCAGGGCTTACACCCCGGGCCCTTTTTTTATGCGCGCCATTCGGCGCCAGGCCTGACAGACCGCCAGCGGATGTCGTAGTGTGCCCGGCTACGAACAAGATCGACCATGGAGAATGGCGCATGAATCCGGCGTCCCCCCGCCCCGCCCGCAGCATCATGGTGCTGTACACCGGTGGCACCATCGGCATGCAGGCCAGTGCCGACGGCCTGACCCCCGCTTCCGGCTTCGAGCAGCGCATGCGCGCGGAGTTATCCACACGCACCGACCTGGCGCCGTGGCGCTTCCGTGAAATGACCCCGCTGATCGACAGCGCCAACATGACCCCGGCGTACTGGCTGAGCCTGCGCGCGGCAATCATCGAAGCCGTGGACGCCGGCTGCGATGCGGTGCTGGTGCTGCATGGCACCGATACCCTGGCCTACAGTGCGGCGGCCATGAGCTTCCAGCTGCTCGGATTGGACGCACCGGTACTGTTCACCGGCTCGATGCTGCCGGCGGGCGCGGAACACAGCGACGCCTGGGAAAACCTGAGCGGCGCCCTGCAAGCGCTGACCGTCGGCCAGCCGGCCGGGGTACAGCTGTACTTCCATGGCGAATTGCTGCCGCCCCGGCGCACTGCCAAGGTGCGCAGTTCTGGCCGCAATCCCTTCATCGCCCTGACGCGCAATGCCCTGCCGGAAAACACCTCTCCCCTGCCCGCCGCGCTGGACTATCGGCAACCGCAGCAGCCTGTGGATATCGCCGTGCTGCCGCTGGTCCCGGGCATTTCCGCGGACTTCCTGCGCGCAGTTGTCCGCAGCGGCACCCGGGGCCTGATCCTCGAATGCTTCGGCAGTGGCACCGGCCCGAGCGACAATCCGGACTTTATCCACAGCCTCAAACAGGCCCGCTCCCTCGACCTGGTGGTGGTGGCGATCACCCAATGCCATGAGGGCGGCGTCGAGTTCGATATCTACGAGGCCGGCAGCCGCTTGCGCCGAGCGGGCGTGGTGTCCGGTGGCGGCATGACCCGCGAAGCAGCCTTGGGCAAATTGCAGTGGCTGCTCGGCAGCGGCCTGGCGGTCGATGAGGTACGCCGCCTGGTTGGACTGGAACTGGCCTGAAGGCATGCAATTTGCTCGTTTTCCGCACCGTCCTTCAGCCCGGTAACCGAGCATGCTGCATTCGCACCTGACCACGCTGCACGCGGTGTCCCTGGTCCTGCAGACCTTCCGCGACGAGGCCCTGCTCCAGGGCAGCGGCATCAGCGCGGCCGACCTTGACCGCGCCGATTCGCGCATCACCACCCGCCAGGAGATGCTGGTCTGCGCCAACGCCGTGGCCCGACGCCGGGATATCGGCCTGGAACTGGGACGGCGCATGCACGTGTCGTCCTACGGCATGCTCGGCTATGCCCTGCTCTCCAGTGCCACTTTGGGTGACGCCCTGCACCTGGCGCTGCGCTACCCCGCGCTGCTGGGAACACTTTTCCGCCTGCGCCTGATCGAGGATGGCCAGCGCATCTGGTTCAGCGCCAGCGACTATCGCGAAGAACCGGCACTGGCGGCGTTCAATGCCGAATTCTGCCTGGTCTCGCTCAAGGTGATCTGCGACGACCTTCTAGGGCGGCCATTGCCGCTGCTCGGCGCACGTTTCGCCCATGGCGAGCCGGATTACCGTCAGCAATACACGGAAACCTTCACCTGCCCGCTGCAGTTCGAGGCCGAGGACAACGCCTTCGCCTTTGACCGCGCCTGGCTGGAGCAGCCATTGCCGCTGGCGGACCAGGTGACCCACGGGACCATGGCCGAACGTTGTCGGCAACTGAACCTGGAGTTCACCGGGCGTCAGGCGTGGCTGGGGCGGATTCGCCAGCTACTCGCCGATCAACTCGCAGCACCGCCCGGGCTGGAGGGGCTGGCGCGGCAGATGAACTGCTCGTCGCGCACCCTGCGTCGGCACCTGGGCGAAATGGGCAGCAGCTACCAGCAACTGCTGGACGAGCTACGCTTCGAGCGGGCCAAGCAGTTGCTCGGTGAAGGGCAGATGCCGATCTACCGGATCGCCGAAGTGCTGGGGTTCAGTGAAACCGCAAGTTTCAGGCATGCGTTCATGCGCTGGAGTGGGGTCGCCCCGAGCCATTTCAGAGTCTGAACGGGCCTCATCGCTGGCAAGCCAGCTCCCACAAGGGCCACGGTGCACGCAATCCCTGTGGGAGCTGGCTTGTCGGACCGCCGCACCGCAGCGATTGAGGACACCACCCTTGGCCATATCGATCCCCTTTTGGCCATTTGTGCCGTTCAGCCAGATCGCAATGCCCCGCAACATCCGGGAAAAAACGCCAGTGCTCCGGAGAACAACAAATGCTGACGATCTATTCCGATGACCACCGCCTGCATCACGGCCGCTGCGAGCTGATCGACGGGCAGCTCAAGCCCTGCTTCGAGATGCCGTCCCGCGCCGACCACGTCCTCGATCGGGTCAAGGCCCGCAATATCGGCCCCATCAGCGGCCCCACCGACTTCGGCCGCGAGCCGCTGCGCCGGGTCCACAGCGACGACTACTTGAATTTCTTCGAAGGCGCCTGGGCGCGCTGGGCCGAACTGGAGCGCGACGGCGACCTGCTGCCGTTCACCTGGCCGGCCCGCACCCTGCGCCAGGTCAAACCTACCAGCCTGCTGGGCGAGCTGGGTTACTACAGCTTCGATGCCGGCGCGCCGATCACCGCCGGCACCTGGCAGGCCGCCTATAGCGCGGCGCAGGTCGCCCTGACCGGCCAGGCCGCGATCCAGGCCGGCGCCCATAGCGCCTTCGCCCTGTGCCGCCCGCCGGGACACCACGCCGCCAGCGACGTGATGGGCGGCTACTGCTACCTGAACAACGCCGCCATCGCCGCCCAGGCCTTCCTCGACCAGGGCCACCAGCGCGTGGCCATCCTCGATGTCGACTACCACCACGGCAACGGCACCCAGGAAATCTTCTACACCCGCAGCGACGTGCTGTTCGCTTCGATCCACGGCGACCCGCAGGCGGAGTTCCCGTTCTTCCTCGGCTATGCCGACGAGCACGGCGAAGGCGATGGCGAGGGCTACAACGTCAATTACCCGTTGCCCGCCGGCAGCGACTGGGCCACCTGGAACGCCGCCCTGGAACAGGCCTGCGCGCGGATCGACGCCTACGCCCCGGACGTAGTGATCGTGTCCCTCGGCGTGGACACCTTCAAGGACGATCCGATCTCCCAGTTCAAGCTCGACAGCCCCGACTACCTGGCCATGGGCGAGCGCATCGCACGCCTGGGCAAGCCGACCCTGTTCGTGATGGAAGGCGGCTACGCGGTGGAAGAAATCGGCATCAACGCCGTCAACGTTCTCGAAGGTTTCGAACGCGTCCAACAGGAAGCCCAAGCATGACAACACTCAAGCGCCTGCTCGCCCCCCTGCTGTGTACCACCCTGCTTGCCGGCAGCCTCCAGGCCGTCGCCGAGCAGCGTACCCTGCGGGTCTACAACTGGTTCGACTACATCACCCCGCAAACCCTCACCGATTTCCAGAAGGACGGCCAGGTCAAGCTGGTCTACGACATCTTCGACACCAACGAGGCGCTTGAGGCCAAGCTGCTCACCGGCAACTCCGGCTATGACGTGGTGGTGCCATCCAACGTGTTCCTCGCCAAGCAGATCGAGGCCGGGGTGTTCCAGCCGCTGGACCGCAGCAAGCTGCCGAACTGGCAGCACCTCGACCCGGCGCTGATGAAACTGATCGAAGCCAACGACCCGGGCAACAAGTTCGCCGTGCCGTACATGTACGGCACCGTGCTGATCGGCTTCAACCCGGCCAAGGTCAAGGCGGCGCTGGGCGACAACGCGCCGGTGGACAGTTGGGACCTGATCTTCAAGGAAGAGAACATCGCCAAGCTCAAGCAGTGCGGCGTGGCGCTGCTCGATTCGCCGTCGGAGATCATGCCGCTGGCCCTGCAGTACCTCGGCCTGCCGCCGAACAGCAGCAAGCCGGCGGACTACAAGAAAGCCGAAGAGCTGATGCTGAAGATCCGTCCGCACATCACCTACTTCCACTCCTCCAAGTACATGGCCGACATCGCCAACGGCGATATCTGCGTGGCGGTGGGCTATTCCGGCAGCTTCTCGCAGGCGGCCAACCGTGCGCTCGAAGCGAAGAACGGCGTGGTGGTGGACATGCGCCTGCCCAAGGAGGGCGCGCCGATCTGGTTCGACATGCTGGCGATTCCGAAAGGCGCGGCGAACCCGGAGGACGCCCATGCCTTCATCAACTACCTTCTGCAGCCCAAGGTGATTGCGCCGATCAGCGACTTCGTCGGCTACCCCAACCCGAACAAGGACGCCACCGACCTGGTCGCCCCGGCGATCCGCAACAACCCCAACCTGTACCCGACGGCGGAGGCGATGACCAAGCTGTATACCTTGCAGCCTCTGGGCCGGGATGCGGAAAGGGCGCGGACCCGGGCCTGGACCAAGATCAAGGAGGGGACCTGAATCTTCGTTGTTGCTGATGGCCTCATCGCGGGTAAACCCGCTCCCACAGGTTCCGCAATCTCTGTGGGAGCTGGCTTGCCAGCGATAGGGCCCTAAAGAACAGCAGAGAATTCAACCCTTCCAGGCCTTCTTCAACTTGCCGAGAGCCTCGGTAATCCCCGCCTCCCCCACCGCCGCAAACCCCAGCACCAGCCCCGCCTTCTTATCCACAGCCGCGGGCGTATCCGGCAACCAGTAATCCCCCAAGCCGTTCAGCTCTACCCCCACTTCCAGAGCCTTCTCCACCAGCCAGCGCTCCCGCGCAAAGTTATCCACATCCACTTTGACATGCAGCCCGGCGACCATCTCCGGCAAGCTGCCGACCCCGGGAATATCCACAGGCCAGCCCGCCATCAACGCATTGCGCCGGCTCAGTGCCGCGCGGCGCATACGGCGGATATGCCGCTGGAAATGCCCCTGGGCCATGAATTGCGCCATTACCGTCTGGGTGCCTACTTCCGAGTGCCGCACCATCAGCGCCCGCCCGCGGGAGAACGGTTCCACCAGCTGCCGGGGCAAGACCAGGTAACCCAGGCGCAATGCCGGGAATGCCACTTTGCTGAAGGTACCGACGTACAACACCCGGCCGTTGCGATCCAGCGCGGCCAAAGGCGCCAGGGGCGCGCCGCTGTAGCGGTACTCGCTGTCGTAGTCGTCTTCGACGATCCAGCCATCATTGCGTTCGGCCCAGGCCAGCAGCTCCAGGCGCCGGGCCAGGCTCATCACCACGCCGGTAGGGTACTGGTGCGACGGCGTGACATAGGCCATGCGGCAATCCGGCAAAGCCGCCAGCGCCGCACAATCCAGTCCGTCGTTATCCACCGCCACGCCATGCACCGTCGCCCCGGTCACACCAAAGGCACAACCGGCCGCGCGATACCCGGGGTTTTCCACAGCCACGCCCACCCCAGGCTCCAGCAGCAACTGTGCACAAAGGCTGATGGCCTGCTGTGCGCCGGTGGTGATCACAATTTGCTCAGGCGTGCAGGAAAGCCCCCGCGAACGTCGCAAATAGGCGGCAATCAGTTCCCGCAGCAGCGGTTCGCCAGCCGGATCGCCATAACCGAGCATCGCCGCCTGCGGATTTCGCCAGAAACCCGCCTGCAGCTTGGCCCAGACCTCGAACGGGAACAGATCGAAGGCCGGTACACCGACGCGAAATGCCCGGGGTGGACCGGTTCTTGGCGTAGGCAAATGGTGGTTTTCCAGACGAAAAAGCGGACCGGTGTGGATAACTTTACTGGATGAATTGCCAGTATTTTCTGACGAAAATGTGGATAAGCCTGTTGATAAACCCCCGGATAACCCTGTGGATACTTTTGTGGATAGTTTCGGCAGCTGGCTGACATAGGTCCCGTCGCCCACCCGGCTTTCGATGAAGCCCTCGGCGTAGAGCTGGTCGTAGGCGCGCACCACACTGTTGCGCGACAACCCGAGGATCGCCGCCATGTCGCGGCTGGCCGGCAGGCGCGTGCCGCTACCGAGGCGGCCATCCAGCACCCGCGTCCGCAGGGCCTGGTAAAGCTGGCGGGTCAGGCCCTGGCGGCGGTCGAGGACGATACCGGAGGGATCGAAAGGCAGGGAAACGGAAGGCTCGACCATGGCGATTGGACCCAGAAAATTGGCCTGAAATGGCTCTTACACTGAGCCAATAGCCTGCCTAGGATGAGGCCATTCGCCAAGGAAAAATTCTCCATGTACACACCCAGCGCCTTCAAGGTCGACGACCTGCCGTTTCTCCACGAGCACATCGCCAATACCCGACTGGCCGTATTGATCAGCCAGGGTGAGCAGGGCTTGCAGGCGACCCACGTCCCCCTGCTGCTCGATCCGCACGCCGGCGCCAAGGGCACGCTGTACGGCCATATGGCACGGGGCAACAAGCAATGGCGCGAGCTGGAGAGCGGCGCCGAAGTACTGCTGGTGTTCCCAGGCGCCGACGCCTATGTCAGCCCCGGCTTCTACCCGAGCAAGGCCGACGACCCGCGCACCGTGCCGACCTGGAACTACGTTGCCGTGCATGCCTGGGGCGTGCCGAAAGTTATCCACAGCGCCGGGCCGCTGCTGGACATCGTCCGCCGCCTGAGCGACCGCCATGAGCAGGGTCGCGAGCGTCCCTGGTCGGTGGATGACGCTCCGGCGGACTACCTGGACGGCATGCTCAAGGCCATCGTCGGCTTCGAGATTCCCATCGAGCGCCTGCAATGCAACCGCAAGCTGAGCCAGAACCGCTCGGCCATCGACCACGAAGGCGTGCGCAGCGGCCTGGCCGCCAGTGCCGACCCGCTGGACAACCACCTCGCTGCGCTGATGCAGCAACCCTGAAGGAACGCTTCACATGTCCAACGTTCAGATCCTCCCGGTTACCGCCGCCAGCCACGATGCCTGGTACCCGCTGTGGCAGGCCTACCTGCGCTTCTACCAAACCTCGCTGGCCGACGCGGTCAGCGAGGTGACCTGGCAGCGTTTCCTCGATCCGGCCGAGCCAACCAATGCCGCCCTGGCCTGGGTCGATGGCGAGGCGGTGGGCATGGTCCATTGGATCTACCATCGTTCCAACTGGTCTGTGGAAAACTCCTGCTACCTGCAGGACCTCTACGTCGACGGCCAGCAGCGCGGACTGGGCATTGGCCGCAAGCTGATCGAACATGTCTACGCCGTGGCGGCCGAGGCCGGCTGCGTCAAGGTCCACTGGCTGACCCACGAAACCAACGCCACCGCGATTTCCCTGTACGAGCAGGTCGCCGAGCGTCCAGGCTTCATCCAGTTCCGCAAACAGATTCCTTGAGCCGAGGTGCATCGATGAGCAGCAATCTGAACTGGCATCCTGCCAGGGAACCCCAGGCCGAGCCGTTGACCGGCCGCTTCATTCGCCTGGAAAAACTCGATCCGCGCCAGCATGGCGACGATCTCTGGGAAGTCCTGCAAGGTCGCGACGCCGACGCCGCGCTGTGGGATTATCTGCCTTACGGCCCGTTCACCGAACGTGCGCCCTTCGATCAATGGCTGGAAGGCAATGCCGCCAGCCGTGATCCACTGTTCTACAGCGTGATCGACTTGGCCAGCGGGCAGGTCCAGGGGATTCTCAGCCTGATGTCCATCGTCCCGGCCCAGGGCCGCATCGAGGTCGGACATATCGCCTTCGGCGCGGCCATGCAGCGCACGCCCAAGGGCACCGAGGCGGTGTATCTGCTGGGCAAGCTGTCGTTCGAGCTGGGCAACCGCCGCCTGGAGTGGAAGTGCAACAACGCCAACGCGCGCTCCAAGCGGGCCGCGGAGCGGTTCGGCTTCAGCTACGAGGGGGTGTTCCGCAAGCATATGGTGGTCAAGGACCAGAACCGCGATACCGCCTGGTACTCGATTACCGATGATGAGTGGCCGGCGATTGCGGCTGGCTTCGAGCGTTGGTTGAGCGAGGAGAACCAGCGGCCCGAGGGTCAGCTCAGGACGCTGGAGGAGTGCCGCGTCTAGTATTTAGGACCAACAAGGTCCACAAGAGCGGCGCGGCCCCTGTGGGAGCTGGCTTGCCAGCGATGAGGTCGGTGAGTTCACTACCGCTATCGCTGCGGTTCGGCGCCCCGACAAGCCAGCTCCCACAATGAGGAAGACTTACTTCAGTTGCTTGGCCAGAAGCTCGATATGCTCCGGCCCGATACCACAGCAACCACCCAGCAGACTGGCGCCGCGTTGGCGCCAGTTCTGCGTCCAGTGCAGGTAACCCGGCGGATCCAGGTCTTCGCGCAGTTCGTCCAGGCCATCGTTGGCAGTGGCGTCCTTCGGCTGCGGCGGGAAGGCGTTGGCATAGGCGCCGACAGAGATATCCACAGCCAGGCGCTGGAAGGTCGCCAAGGCTGCATCGATGGCGTCGCCAATCACTTCCGGCTGGCTGCAATTGAACAGCAAGGTCTGCACGCCCAGCGCCGCAACGGCTTCGGCCGCTTCGCTGACCGGTTCGCCGGAACGCAGGCGCGGCACGTTATCCACATCCTCGTCCTGCAAGGTGAACGACACCCAGAACGGCTTGCCGTCCTGCGGCAGACCGGCGCGAATCGCCCGGACTTCAGCGATGGCACTCTGGGTTTCCGCCAGCCACAGATCGACATGCTCGGAAAGACCTTCCACCAGCGGGGTCAGCACTTCGGCAACGCGCTCGGGCTGATAGAGGTCCGGGCGATAGGAGCCGAACAGCGGCGGCAGCGACCCGGCGACCCGGACCTGCTGCGGGCCGGCATCCGCTGCGGCACGGGCCAGTTGCCCGGCGGTGCTGGCCAGGGCGCGGCCTTCGGCCTTGAAACGCTCTTCACCAATATGGAAAGGCACCACCGCATAGCTGTTGCTGGTGATCACCTGCGCACCCGCCTCGATATACGCGCGATGCACTGCCACCACCGCCTCCGGCGCCTCGCTCAACGCGAGCGCCGACCACTCCGGCTGACGGAATGGCGCACCACGGCGCGCCAGCTCCCGTCCCATGCCGCCATCGAGAATGACCAACGACTTTTCGCCCATATAACACTCGCTTCTATAAATATAAATAAAACGTATTAGTGCCTTATTACTTATAACTATTTAATACCTGTCACGTTTTGTCTTACAACTTTTTCCGGTGATTCCCATGCAACTTTCCTCCCTGTTGGGCGCGGGCCTGCTGGCCCTGACCGCCGCTACCCAAGCCTTCGCCGGCGCCACCCTGGACCGTGTGGAATCGCGCAAGGAACTGGTCAACGTGTTGATGGAAAGTTATCCACCGTTCTCCTTCCTCAACGAGCAGAACCAACTGGATGGTTTCGACGTCGACGTAGCCAAGGCCGTGGCCGACAAGCTGGGCGTCAAGTTGCGCCTGGAAACGCCGTCCTGGGACGTGATCGCCGCCGGCCGCTGGAGCGGTCGCTACGACATCTGCATCTGCTCGATGACCCCGAGCAAGGCCCGCGCCGAGGTCTTCGACTTCCCGGTGGAGTACTACGCTTCGCCAGCGGTCATCGTGGTCAACGCCAAGGATGATCGCATCCACTCGGCCAAGGACCTGAACGGCCTCAAGGTCGGCCTGACCAGCGCCTCCAGCTACGAGAGCTACCTGAACAAGAACCTGGTGATCGAGGGCGCCGAGGACCAGAAGATCGACTACCCGTTCGAGGCCGTGCAGATCGCCCCGTACGACACCGACAACGTCGCCTTCCAGGACCTCGGCCTGGGCGCCGGCAAGCGCCTGGATGCCATCCTCACCAACCTGGTTACCGCCCAGCCGCGCCTCGATCAGGACCAGCGCTTCAAGCTGGCCGGCGCGCCGCTGTACGAAGAGCCGAACTCGGTGGCCATCGAAAAAGGCGACGCCGAATGGGATGCCAAGGTCCGCGAGGTCTTCGCCCAGCTCAAGGCCGACGGCACCCTGGCGAAGCTGTCGAACAAATGGATCGGCGCCGACATCAGTAAATGAGTGCTCACGAACCCTCGCCAAAGCCCGCCGCCACCGGCGCGGGCCTGCCGCTACCGGGCTTCCGGACGCGGCTCTACCTGACCTGGCTGGTGCTGCTGGCGATCTTCGTCGGCTTCTTCCTGAGTTTTGATCTGAAGTTTTCGATCATCGTCGAGAAGTTTCCCAACCTGGCCGGCTTCAAACTGGGCCCCAATGGCTTCCTCCAGGGCGCGGCGCTGACCCTGTTCCTCTGCCTGTGCTCGATGGTCTGCTCGGTGGCGCTGGGCTTTGCCGCAGCGCTGGCGCGCCTGTCGAAGAGCGCGGTGCTGCTGGGTGTGGCCAGCTTCTACACCTCGTTCTTCCGCGGTACGCCGCTGCTGATCCAGATCCTGTTGATCTACCTTGGCCTGCCGCAGATCGGCCTGGTGCCGGGGGCAATCAGCGCCGGGATCATCGCCCTGTCGCTGAACTACGGCGCCTACCTCAGCGAAATCTTTCGCGCCGGCATCCTCGGCGTCGCCCCAGGCCAGCGCCAGGCGGCCCTGGCGCTGGGCATGAAGCCGGCGACCATCTTCTGGCACATCACCCTGCCCCAGGCCATGCGCACCATCATCCCGCCGGGCGCCAACCAGTTCATATCGATGCTCAAGGACTCGTCGCTGATTTCGGTGATGGGGGTGTGGGAAGTGATGTTCCTCGCCCAGTCGTATGGGCGTTCGAGCTATCGCTACCTGGAAATGCTGACTACGGCGGCGCTGATCTACTGGCTGCTGTCGGTGGCGCTGGAGTTGGTGCAGGCGCGGTTGGAAGGGTATTTCGGCAAGGGCTTCGAGCGGTAACCGCGCCGCCTGCATCGCTGCGGTGCGGCGGTCCGACAAGCCAGCTCCCACAGGGACTGCATGCACCGTACCTGTGGGAGCTGGCTTGCCAGCGAAGATCTCAAGATCACCTCAATCTGTCAGGCCGCCGCAAAACGCCCATCTGCAACCCGAACGGCCGGAACACCGCATTCAACGAATTGAGCGTCGGATTACCCTCGCCCTGCTCAATCTGGATCAGGGTGCGAACGGAAATCTTGCACATCCGCGCAAACTGGGTCTGTTGCAGCTTCGCCACTTCAACCCGTAACTTGCGCACCGCGGCCCCCAGTTCCATCGAACCATCGGCGATTCCCTGCAAGACACCTTCGATCAGCAAGGCACGGATCTCGATCGAAAGCGTCATAGCAATCCCCAGTCCTTCATACGTTGTTCAAGGTTCTTCAAAGCGATGGCCGGGTGGTTCATGACCGCATCCGGCAAGCCTGAATCCGCCAACAGGTCCGGCAGCGCCAGCAGACCGCGAGCATCCTGGCGCAAACGCTCAAATGCCTGCTGCGGGTCCATCAACGGCTCCAGCAGGTTACAAGCCGCTCGCCAGTCGACCTCTCCCCCACGCTCCACGGGTGAAGCCCATTTGGTCGTACGGGTGATGCCCTCCGCGTCCATGACCATAGGTGCCAGGTCATAGATCGGCGCCAGCCGCAGTTGCTCGTCACTGCGAATGATCGCGGTGTTGCGGCCATGGTTGTCGGAGTTGCCGAGGATCTTGTTGATCAGGTCACGTCGCAGGTATTCCGCCACCAGGTCTGGCACCTGATCCTTCTGCCCGGCATTTATCCACAGCCCGGCGAGTGCCTGGATAACCTCCAGGTGATCCATGCGGCTGCCCGGTTCAGTCACGCCAGCCAGTGAATACACCGATTCCACTGCCAGTCGCTCGACACCCGCAGCACCGATTCGTCGGTCGAAGCGCTTCATCCACAGGCTCGGTTTATCGCCCTCTTTCAGCGCCAGCTCAGCACTGGCAACCGTGTCGATGCCGAGGATTTCCAGCGCTTTGTAGTACAGATACTCGGCCCGCAGGATCGTCTGGTCGTTACCCAGTGCCTGATTGCGAGCGAACTTCACGAACCAGTGGCGGGTAGCCCGGTCATCCGTCAAGACTGCGTCGGGATAGAGTTGCCCGTCTCCCGCTTCGGTCAACAGCAGCTTGGGCGCTTCACCGCCAGCCCCAGTCGCACCGCCGATGGCTGCGCCTTGCTCGTAGGCGTATTCAAGGAAGCGTTGATCGCGGCTGACGACATCCTCGAAGCTGAATCCCATGGGGGCCGAGGTGTCCAGGGTGTCCATCGACTCCTTGATCCGCAGATTGCCGATCGGCGCCGGTGTGCTGCGGGCAAGCAGGAAGATATCGTCGGCTACCCCCTCCGGTTTTTCCCGTCCCATGTACTTGAGCAGGAAACGCTTGGCAGCTCCGGAGGGGGCGATGTCATATAGAAAGGCCGGCGCCTTGCTCGACCGTTGGGGATCGAAATCGACCGGTAGCCTGACGCTGACAGCCTTTTCGAACGTGCTTTCGTAAGCATCCAGATTGCCCCCCACGTAAGCCGAGATATAGCCGAACTGGCAAGCGCCTAGAAAGCCATTTTCAGGCTCGGCAAAGTTCAAGGTCATGGCGTCCTGCCATTTGCCTTGGGCGTAGAGCTGGAGGGTCAACGGATACATGGCGGCCTCTATCAGCTGTAAACAGACTGATCTGCAATATAGTGCAACTTAGCCAGACAAGCACATGAGAAATCTGCATTAAAGTGCAGAAAATCAAGGGAATCAGCAGAAAAACTGCACTTTAATGCAGATAAAAAAAGGGGAGCAATCCGCTCCCCAATGAGGTTAACCGTTTACAGTCGAGGGCTTTTTCAGCCCTCGATCTCGATCAGGATCTCGCCCGGGTTGACCCGGTCGCCCTTGGCGATGTGGATGGCGGCAACCTTGCCGGCGATCGGCGATTGCACTTCGGTTTCCATCTTCATCGCTTCGGTGATGAGCACCGCCTGACCGGCCTTGACCACGTCGCCTTCCTTGACCAGCACATCGACGATGTTGCCCGGCATGGAGGTGCTGATATGGCCCGGCTCGCTGGCCTGCTTGCGCTTGCTGCCGCCACCGCCGACGAATTCGTTGAGCGGCTCGAACACCACTTCTTCCGGCATGCCGTCGATGGACAGGTAGAAGTGACGCTTGCCTTCAGCCTTGACGCCGACACCAGTGATGTCGACGCGGTAGGTTTCGCCGTGGACGTCGATGACGAACTCGGTCGGTACGCCTTCGCCACCGGCCGAGGCCACTGCACCGGCTTCCGGGATCGGCAGCAGCACTTCAGGGGTCAGGGTGCCGGCTTCGCGTTCTTCGAGGAACTTGCGCCCGATGTCCGGGAACATGGCGAAGGTCAGTACGTCTTCTTCCGACTTGGCCAGGCTGCCGATATCGGCGCGCAGCTTGGTCATTTCCGGCTTGAGCAGGTCGGCCGGGCGTACGTCGATCACCTCTTCGCTGCCGATGGCCTGACGCCGCAGTTGTTCGTTGACCACGCCTGGCGCCTTGCCGTACCCACCTTGCAGGTACAGCTTCACTTCGTTGGTGATGGTCTTGTAGCGCTCGCCGGCGAGCACGTTGAAGAAGGCCTGGGTGCCGACGATCTGCGAGGTCGGGGTAACCAGCGGCGGGAAGCCGAGGTCTTCGCGGACCCGCGGGATTTCCGCCAGCACTTCGTTCATGCGGTTCAGCGCACCCTGCTCCTTGAGCTGGTTGGCCAGGTTGGAAATCATGCCGCCCGGGACCTGGTTGACCTGAACGCGGGTATCGACCGAGGTGAATTCGCTTTCGAACTGGTGGTACTTCTTGCGCACGGCGTAGAAGTACAGGCCGATTTCCTGCAGCAGTTCCAGGTCCAGGCCGGTGTCGAACTCGCTGCCCTTGAGGGCGGCGACCATCGATTCGGTACCCGGGTGGCTGGTGCCCCAGGCGAAGCTGGAGATAGCGGTGTCGATGTGGTCGGCACCGTTCTCGACGGCTTTCAGCTGGCACATGGCGGCCAGGCCGGCAGTGTCGTGGGAGTGGATGAACACTGGCAGCGATTGCTCGGCTTTCAGCGCCTTGACCAGCTCGCCGGTGGCGAACGGGGTCAGCAGTCCGGCCATGTCCTTGATCGCCACCGAGTCGCAACCCATGGCTTCCATCTGCTTGGCCTGGGCAACGAAGGCGTCGATGGTGTGCACCGGGCTGGTGGTGTAGGCGATGGTGCCCTGGGCGTGCTTGCCGGCGGCCTTCACCGCTTCGATGGCAACGCGCAGGTTACGCACGTCGTTCATGGCGTCGAAGATGCGGAATACGTCGATGCCGTTGACCGCCGCCTTGGCGACGAAGGCCTTGACCACGTCATCGCTGTAGTGGCGGTAGCCCAGCAGGTTCTGACCGCGCAGGAGCATTTGCAGGCGGGTGTTGGGCAGCGCGGCGCGCAGTTTGCGCAGGCGCTCCCACGGGTCTTCCTTGAGGAAGCGCACGCAGGCGTCGAAGGTGGCGCCGCCCCAGACTTCCAGCGACCAGTAGCCGACTTTGTCGAGCTTGTCGCAGATCGGCAGCATGTCTTCGGTGCGCATGCGGGTGGCCAGCAGGGACTGGTGGGCGTCGCGCAGGATCGTGTCGGTTACGAAAATTTTCTTGGACATTATGGGTTCCTCACAGGCCTGCATGCGCGGCAATGGCGGCGGCGATGGCCAGCGCCAGCTCTTCGGGTTTGCGCTTGATCGAGTAGTTGGTCAGTTCCGGATGGCTTTCCACGAAGCTGGTGTTGAACTGGCCACTGCGGAATTCCGGATTGCGCAGGATTTCCTGGTAGTACGCGGCGGTGGTCTTCACCCCTTGCACGCGCATGTCGTCCAGGGCGCGCAGGCCGCGGTCCATGGCTTCTTCCCAGGTCAGCGCCCAGACCACCAGTTTCAGACACATGGAGTCGTAGAACGGTGGAATGGTGTAGCCGGTGTAGATCGCCGTGTCGGTACGCACGCCGGGGCCGCCGGGAGCGTAGTAACGGGTGATCTTGCCGAAGCTGGGCAGGAAGTTGTTCTTCGGGTCTTCGGCGTTGATGCGGAACTGCAGGGCGAAACCGCGGTGCTGGATATCTTCCTGCTTGACCGACAGCGGCAGGCCAGAGGCGATGCGGATCTGCTCGCGAACGATGTCGATACCGGTGATTTCCTCGGTGATGGTGTGTTCCACCTGCACCCGGGTGTTCATTTCCATGAAGTACACCTCGCCCTCGGCGAGCAGGAACTCCACGGTACCGGCGTTTTCATAACCGACCGCCTTGGCCGCACGCACCGCCAGGTCGCCGATGTAGGCGCGCTGTTCCGGGGTGAGCTGCGGGCTCGGGGCGATCTCGATCAGCTTCTGGTTGCGGCGCTGGATCGAGCAGTCGCGCTCGAACAGGTGCACCACGTTGCCAAAGCTGTCGCCAATGATCTGGGCTTCGATGTGCTTCGGATTGACGATGCACTTTTCCAGGAAGACTTCCGCCGAACCGAAGGCCTTGGTGGCCTCGGAAATCACCCGCGGGAACGCTTGTTCCAGTTCTTCGCGGCTGTTGCAGCGACGGATACCCCGGCCGCCACCGCCGGAGGTGGCCTTGAGCATTACCGGGTAACCGATGCGGTCGCCCTCGTTCAGGGCCTCGTGGATATCGGCGACGTTGCCTTCGGTACCGGGGGTAACCGGAACGCCGGCCTTGATCATGCTGCGGCGGGCTTCGGTCTTGTCGCCCATGCGGCGAATGACTTCAGCGGCCGGGCCGATGAACTTGATCCCACGTTCAGCGCAGATATCCGCCAGTTCGGCGTTTTCCGAGAGGAAACCATAACCGGGGTGCAGGGCGTCGCAACCGGTTTCCACGGCAAGATTCACCAGCTTGCGCGGGTTCAGGTAGCCGGCCAGGGGCTCGGCACCGATGCTGTGGGCCTCGTCGGCGCGCTTGACGTGCAGGGCGTGACGGTCGGCGTCGGAATAGATCGCCACGGAGCGAATGCCCATCTCGGCGCAGGCCCGCACGATCCGAACTGCGATTTCACCCCTGTTGGCGATCAGGATTTTTTTTATCACTGGAGTCTTCCCAAAGCCGCTGGACAAACGACCCGGAAATGCGGGTCGGCGCGTGACCAGAATCAACTGGCCAGTCGTGTAATCACCCTAGCGCCGTGTGTGAATAAACAAAAATCAATAATTATTAGGGGCTCCATTAGCAATTGCTTATAGTGCCGTAACAAGGTTTTTCACAGGGCTGGGGATAACGTGCGTAAGTCATTGATGCGTATGACATTGCGTCAATTGCAGATCTTCAATGAAGTGTGTGATTTGCGGTCTTACAGTCGGGCAGCGGAGGAGATGGCGCTGACGCAACCCGCCGTTAGTCTACAGATCCGCCAGCTGGAAGAACTGGTCGGCCAGCCACTTTTTGAATACGTCGGCAAAAAGCTCTACCTCACCGAGGCTGCAGAAGCCTTGCAACGGGCCAGCCGGGACATCTTCGGTCGCCTTGAAAGCCTCGACATGCAGCTCTCGGACATGCAGGGCTCGCTACAGGGCCAGTTGAAGCTGGCGGTGGAGTCCAGCGCCAAGTACTTCGTGCCGCATCTGTTCGCGGCGTTCAAGAAGCTTCACCCGGAGGTCAACCTGACCCTGACGGTGGTCAACCGTGCCCAGGCGATCCGCCGTCTCTCGGACAACCGCGACGATCTGATCATCATGTCCATGGTCCCGCAGGACATGGGCCTGGAGTTCTTGCCGTTCCTCAACAATCCGATCGTCGCCGTCGCTCCGCCGGATCATCCGCTGTGCCGCCTGGAACGTCTGCGCCTGCAGGACCTGGAGCCACACACGCTGCTGGTCCGCGAGCAGGGCTCGGGCACGCGCAAGGCCTGCGAGGAATACTTCAAGGAGAAGCGCGTGCACTTCACCCAGACGCTGGAAGTGGCGTCGGCCGATGCTCAGCGCGAGTGCGTGATTGCCGGGCTGGGCATTGCCCTGCTGACCCGTCATGCGCTGAACCTGGAACTGGCCACCGGGGTGTTGCGCGAGTTGCCGGTCGAGGAATTGCCGCTGTATCGCAGCTGGTGCGTGGTGCAGTCCAAGGCCAAGCGGCAATCGCCGGTGGCCTTGGCGTTTCTTGCATTCATTCGCAGCGAACGTGCGCAGATCAGCGGGCTTGTTGAGCGCTTCTCCGGGGTTCTGCCGCCGACACCTGCCATACGTTGAAGCTCTGCAGATCGCCGAAATCGGTGATCTCCTGGAGCAGGCGGCGCTGTTCGGAATAGCTTTCGATCGCGCGGCGGTATTCCATGCGGCGCTGGTCCTTTTCCTGCTGCTTGCGGGATTTGGCGCTGGGTTGGTACGTACCTTCGTAGTCACGAGCCATTGCATGTCTCCCTGATCGATTGCGGGAGCTTCAGACTGAATCGCGAAGTTGACGGTTTGACTGCGGCAGGGTGACAGGGGTGTTAAGGGTGATGAAATGCTGATGGCCTCATCGCCGGCAATGCCGGCTCCCACAGATTTCGCGGCGCCCGCTGGACCTTGTGGGAGCTGGCATTGCCAGCGATGAGGCCATCAGGAACAACACTGGATGACGATCAGTCTTCCATGTTCTTCAAGGACTTCGGAGAGAGTCGCAGACTGCGCAAACTGCGCTTCACACTCTTGAGGTGATTGACCAGGCTCGGACCGCGGGCCATGGCCACGCCCATCGCCAGCACGTCGATCACTACCAGGTGGGCGATACGCGAGGTCAGTGGGGTGTAGATCTCGGTGTCTTCATGCACGTCGATGGCCAGGTTGACCGTCGACAGTTCGGCCAGCGGGGTCTGGCTCGGGCACAGGGTGATCAGGTTGGCGCCGCTTTCCCGGACGATGTTGGCGGTGATCAGCAGGTCCTTGGAACGGCCGGACTGGGAGATGCACACCGCCACGTCGCCAGGCTTGAGGGTGACCGCCGACATCGCCTGCATGTGCGGGTCGGAATAGGCCGCCGCGCTGAGCAGCAGGCGGAAGAACTTGTGCTGGGCATCCGCCGCCACTGCACCAGAGGCACCGAAGCCGTAGAACTCGACGCGCTGGGCCTGGGCCATGGCGGTCACTGCGCGTTGCAGGGCGACGGGATCCAGATGCTCGCGCACTTCCATCAGGGTATGCAGGGTGGTGTCGAAGATCTTCAGGCTGTAGTCGGCGACCGAGTCGTCTTCATGGATCGCGAACTGGCCGAAACTGGCACCGGCGGCCAGGCTCTGCGCCAGTTTGAGTTTCAGGTCCTGGAAGCCCGAGCAACCGATGGCCCGGCAGAAACGCACGATGGTCGGCTCGCTGATGCCGACGCTGTGGGCCAGGTCGGCCATGGAGCTATGCATGACCGCCGCGGGGTCAAGCAATACGTGGTCGGCGACCTTGAGTTCCGACTTGCGTAGCAGATGCCGCGACTGGGCGATGTGTTGCAACAGATTCAATGGCAGGACTCGGTTATGATCGGCTGGCCGGTTGTAGCAATCTTGTAGTTATACTACATGACTGGCGAACCGCCCAGCTAAACGAGACAGGAGTGTGGTGGGTTTGACTATTCCTTGTGACATTCTGGTCTTCGGCGGCACCGGTGATCTGGCCCTGCACAAACTGCTTCCGGCGCTCTACCACCTGTATCGCGAGGGTCGTCTGCACCCGGCGGTACGCATCGTCGCCCTGGCCCGCAGCCCGATGCCGCGCAATAGTTTTCAAAAGCTTGCAGAACGTCGCTGCCGCGCCCAGATCGCCCGCAACGACTTCGACGACGACACCTGGGACCGCTTCGCCACCCGCCTCGACTACTTCTCCATGGACGCCTCGCAGAGCGCCGACTTCGGCCGTCTCTCGCACTTTCTCGGCGAGCCTGGAGGCCTGGCGCGGATCTACTACCTGGCCACCGCGCCGAACCTCTTCGTGCCCATCGTTACCCACCTGAATATCGCCGGGCTGGTGGACAGCGAGTCGCGCATCGTCCTGGAAAAACCCATCGGCCATTCCCTGGAATCCGCCACCGCGATCAACAGCGCCATCGGCGCGGTGTTCGACGAGTCCCAGGTGTTCCGCATCGACCACTACCTGGGCAAGGAAACCGTGCAGAACCTCATGGCCCTGCGCTTCGCCAACGCCCTGCTGGAGCCGGTATGGCGCGCCAGCCAGATCGATCATGTGCAGATCAGCGTCTGCGAGACCCTTGGCGTGGAAAACCGCGGCGCCTACTACGACCGCGCCGGCGCCACCCGCGACATGCTGCAGAACCACCTGCTGCAACTGCTCTGCCTGGTGGCCATGGAGCCGCCGGCACAGTTCGACGCCGAGGCCGTGCGCGACGAAAAGGTGAAGATCCTCCGCGCCCTCAAGCCGATCACCGACCAGGACGTGCAGGACAAGACGGTGCGCGGCCAGTACAGCGCCGGCAAGATCGGCGGCCAGGAAGTGCCGGCCTACTACTTCGAGAAGGATGTGGACAACGACAGCGACACCGAGACCTTCGTCGCCGTCGAAGCCCATATCAACAACTGGCGCTGGGCCGGCGTGCCCTTCTACCTGCGCACCGGCAAACGCCTGGCCAAGCGCTCGTCGCAGATCGTCATCCAGTTCAAGCCGGTGCCGCACCGCCTGTTCGAGGGCGACCGGGCCAACCAGCTGCTGATCCAGCTACAACCGGATGAACGCATCAGCCTGCAGATGATGACCAAGAGCCCGGGCAAGGGCATGCGCCTGGAGCCGGTGGAGCTCAACCTGAACCTGGCCCAGGTATTCGGCCAGACCCGCCGCTGGGAAGCCTACGAGCGCCTGCTGCTGGATGTCCTGGATGGCGACTCGACGCTGTTCATGCGCCGCGACGAAGTGGAAGCAGCCTGGGCCTGGATCGACCCGATCCTCAATGGCTGGCTGGAGCACTTCCAGACTCCGCGCCCCTACCACGCCGGCACCAACGGCCCGGACCAGGCCCATAGCCTGCTGGCGCGCCACGGCCGCGAGTGGCACGGCTGAGGTCTACCAGACCATCTCCTCGCGCAACAGCCGCGCCAGTGCATCGGCCTGCACCGGCCGGCTGATCAGGTAGCCCTGCACTTCATCGCAGTCCTGCTCGCGCAGGAAGCGCAGCTGATCCTCGGTTTCCACCCCTTCGGCGACCACCATCAGGTCGAGGCTGTGGGCCATGATGATGATCGCCCGGGTGATCGCGGCATCTTCGCTGCCTTCCTTCAGACCGCGGATAAAGGCCTGGTCGATCTTTACGTAGTCCACCGGCAGGCGCTTCAGATAACTGAGCGAGGAATAGCCGGTACCGAAGTCGTCTATCGCCAGCTTCACCCCCAGTTCGTGCAGTTGCTTGAAGGTCGCAATGATGTGCTCGACGCTGTCCAGCAACTGGCTTTCGGTCAGCTCCAGTTCCAGCAGGTGCGGGGTCAACCCGCTTTCCTCCAGGACCTGACGCACCAGGCTGACCAGCTTGCCCTGGCGCAACTGATAGACCGACAGGTTCACCGATACCCGGATCGGCTCCAGTCCCTGGCGCTGCCATTCGCAGGCCTGCCAGCACGCCTGGCGCAGGACGAATTCGCCCATGGGCGCGATCAGGCCGGTTTCTTCCGCCAAGCCGATGAAATCCCCCGGCGGCACCATGCCCATGGTTGGATGGTTCCAGCGCACCAGCGCCTCGGCGGCGTCCATGCGCCCCGTCGCCAGGCATACCTTGGGCTGGTAGTAGACCTCCAGCTGACCTTCGTCGATGGCCTTGCGCAGCTGGTTTTCCAGTTGCAGGCGGTCGAGGGTGCTGGCCTGCAGGCTCTCGGTATAGAACTGGAAGTTGTCGCCGCCCAGGTGCTTGGCGTGCTGCATGGCCATGTTGGCCTGGTTGACCAGCAGGTTGAGGTCGAGGCTCATGTCCGACAGCAGGGCGATGCCTACCGAGGCGCTGATCACCAGTTCGTGATTGTCGAAGCGCACCGGCACCCGCAGTTTTTCCAGCAGACGGGTGGCCACCCGGACCAGGCTGGACAGGTTGCTGTAGCCATCGAACAGCACCACGAATTCATCGCCGGACAGGCGCGCCACGGTATCCGCCTCGGGCATGGCATTGCCGACGCGCATGGCGATCTGCTTGAGCAACTGGTCGGCAACTTCATGCCCGAGGCTGTCGTTGAGCAGCTTGAAGCGGTCCAGGTCGATATGCATCAACGCCAGGCTGCGTCCGCTGGTGCGCAGGCGCTGGCCGGCTTCCAGCAGGCGCAGGCGGAACAGCGCACGGTTGGCCAGGCCGGTCAGTTCGTCGTAATGGGCGAGGTAGCGCAGCCGCTCCTCGGATTCGCGGCGCTCCGACAGATCGCTGAAGAAGCCCACCACATTGCTGATCTTGCCCCGGCCATCGAATACACCATTGAGTTGCAGCCACTGGGGATAAAGCGTGCCGTCCTTGCGCGCCTCGACCAGTTCGCCCTGCCAGCGACCGTTCTGCTCCAGCGCCTGGTCGATCGCCCCGTAATGCCGCCGGGCATCGAGGCTGCACGGCAACTCCAGGGCATTGCGGCCGAGCAGTTCGTCGCGGCCGTAGCCGGTCATGCGGCAGAACGCCTGGTTCAAGGCGAGCAGTTCATAGTCGGGGCCGAGGATGGCGATGCCTTCGCTGGCCGCCTCGAAGACCGTCGCCGCCAGTCTTTGCTGCTCTTCCTGGGCGCGTCGCGCGCTGATATCACGGCGGGTACCGATCATCCGCAGCACCCGGCCCTCTGCGTCGCGCTCCACCGCCCGCCCGCGGTCCTCGATCCAGCACCAGTGGCCGTCGTTGTGACGGAAGCGGTATTCGATACGGTAGTCCTCGGTGCGACCCTTGAGGTGTTCGACCAGGGTGCGCTTGAGCGGCAGGACATCGTCCGGGTGCAACCGCGGCTTGAGGTGCACCAGCATGGCCTTGACCGCATCCGGGTTGAGGCCGAACAGCTCGCGCAGTTGGGTGTGGTGGACTTCGTCGGTTTGCAGGTTCCAGTCCCACAGGCCCAACTCACTGGCCTCCAGGGCCAGGGCCAGACGCTGTTCGCTCTTGCTCAGGGCCTGATTGGCCGCGTCCAGCTCGGCGCTGCGCTGGGCGACCCGGGTTTCCAGGCCGATCTGGGCCTGGCGCAACTGCTCCTCGGCGCCACGGCGCTGCTCGACTTCATCGGCCAGCGCCCGGTTGAGTTGCTCGCTGCGGGCGTGGGCCGCCTGCAAGTGCTCGATCAGCGCCTGGTTCTGAAAGCGCCGCAGCAGGCTGTTCTCGATCAGCCGGTTGACCTGCCAGGCCACGACCAGCAAGGCACCCAGCAATAAAAGACCGAGCAGGCCCCAGCCCTGATGTTGTGGATCGCCGCTCCAGAACAGGAAGGCGATCGGCGGCAGCAGGCAGGGCAGGACGAAACTGAGGAAGGCCGGAAGGCTCACGGCATAGGCGACGCTGGCGGAGAGCGCCGCAGCCCCGAGCAGGCCGAAGACCCAGGCCTGCTGCACGAAGTTATCCACAGGGACCAGGGCAATTGCCGCGCTGGCCAGGGTCAGGCCGCTGAACGCCGAGCCGAGCAGGAACATGCGCCGCCAGTGCGGCTTGGCCTGGCGCTCGGGCATCGCCGCATCGAACGCCGCAACCTGGATCACCCGCAGCGATACTAGGGCCATCAGCCACACCACCCAGACACTGACCAGCAAGTAACGCTGCGGACTCCACAGCAGCCAGGCACAGACCAGGCCGTTCAACAGCATGAACAGGGTCGGCAGCAGGGAGCCTTGGTACAGCAGACGGGTACGCTCAACCGCCAGCTGCGTGGCAAATTGCTTGCGAATGCCGCGGCGTGCCTCGATTGGCACGCCGACGGGTCCAGATGCGAGTGTCATGGGCAGTGTTCTTGTAATGGTTAGCCGCAAACGTGGACGGAGCATACACAAGCAAGGCGCGGTGCCAAACTGCTCTGTGTCATAAATTCGTGCCCCGGATTTCTCATTCCTTCGTACAAGCCGACCGCTCAAGCACGCGGGCCAAGGACTCCAGCCGATGACCGGCCGGTCGCAGCGCCGGGACTTTTTTCCGAGCGGGTTTGCCCAGGGATCCGTTGCCCCCATAGAATGGGCGGATGCACGATGACCTCTCTCTCCTTCTGAATTCCCTCAACGATGCCCAGCGCCAGGCAGTAGCCGCGCCGGTCGGGCGTCAGTTGGTCCTGGCCGGTGCCGGCTCCGGCAAGACCCGTGTGCTGGTGCACCGCATCGCCTGGTTGATCCAGGTCGAGCAGGCCTCGCCGCACTCGATCCTGTCGGTGACCTTTACCAACAAGGCCGCCGCCGAGATGCGCCACCGCATCGAGCAACTGCTGGGCATCAGCCCGGCGGGCATGTGGGTCGGCACCTTCCACGGCCTGGCCCACCGCCTGCTGCGCGCGCACTGGCAGGAAGCCGGGCTGAACCAGAATTTCCAGATCCTCGACAGCGATGACCAGCAGCGCCTGGTCAAGCGGGTGATCCGCGACCTCGGCCTCGACGAACAACGCTGGCCGGCGCGCCAGGCGACGTGGTTCATCAACGGGCAGAAGGACGAAGGCCTGCGGCCGCAGCATATCCAGGTCAATGGCGACCTGTTCCTCGGCACCATGCGCAGCATTTATGAGGCCTACGAGGCCGCCTGCCAGCGTGCCGGTGTCATCGATTTCTCCGAACTGCTGCTGCGCGCCCTGGACCTGTGGCGCGACCACCCGGGCCTGCTGCAGCATTATTCGCGGCGTTTCCGCCACCTGCTGGTGGACGAGTTCCAGGACACCAACGCCGTGCAGTACGCCTGGCTGCGCCTGCTCGCCCAGGGTGGCGACAGCCTCATGGTGGTGGGCGACGACGACCAGTCGATCTACGGCTGGCGCGGCGCGCGGATCGAAAACATCCAGCAATTCTCCAGCGACTTCCCGGACGCCGAGCTGATCCGCCTGGAACAGAACTACCGCTCCACCGCCGGCATCCTCAAGGCCGCCAACGCCCTGATCGCGAACAACAGCGGACGCCTGGGCAAGGAGCTGTGGACCGAAGGCGGCGACGGCGAACCGCTCAACCTGTACGCGGCCTTCAACGAACACGACGAAGCCCGCTACGTGGTGGAAACCATCGAGAGCGCGCTGAAAACCGGCCTGGCGCGCAGCGACATCGCCATCCTGTACCGCTCCAACGCCCAATCGCGGGTACTTGAAGAAGCCTTGCTGCGCGAACGCATCCCGTACCGCATCTATGGCGGCCAGCGCTTCTTCGAGCGCGCCGAGATCAAGAACGCCATGGCCTACCTGCGGTTACTGGAAGGCCGTGGCAACGATGCCGCGCTGGAGCGGGTGATCAACGTGCCGCCCCGCGGGATTGGCGAAAAAACCGTCGAAAGCATCCGCGAGCATGCCCGGCACGCCCAGCTGTCGATGTGGGAAGCCATGCTCCAGCTGCTGGCCAACAAGGCTCTGAAAGGCCGCGCCGCCAGCGCCCTGGCTGCCTTTATCGAACTGATCGAGAACCTCTCGGCCAAGACCCTCGACATGCCACTGCACCTGATGACCCAGACGGTCATCGAGCAGTCCGGGCTGATCGTCTATCACCAGGAAGAAAAGGGTGAAAAGGGTCAGGCACGGGTAGAAAACCTTGAAGAACTGGTCAGCGCCGCGCGCAACTTCGAGACCAGCGAGGAAGATGCCGACCTGTCACCGCTGTCCGCTTTCCTCGGGCATGCTTCGCTGGAAGCCGGCGATGCCCAGGCCGACGAGCATGAAGACAGCATCCAGCTGATGACCCTGCACAGCGCCAAGGGCCTGGAGTTCCCCTACGTGTTCCTGGTGGGCATGGAAGAGGGCCTGTTCCCGCACAAGATGAGCCTGGAAGAGCCCGGCCGCCTCGAAGAGGAACGCCGCCTGGCCTATGTGGGCGTGACCCGGGCCATGCAGCATCTGGTCATGACCTACGCGGAAACCCGCCGGCTGTACGGCAGCGAGACCTACAACAAGGTGTCGCGCTTCGTCCGCGAGATTCCTGCCGGGCTGGTTCATGAAGTACGCCTGTCCAACAGCGTCAGCCGCCCGTTCGCCGGAGCCAAGCAGACCGTGAGCAGCCTGTTCGCCAATGCCAGCATCCCGCAGACCAGCTTCAACCTTGGCCAGCGCGTGCAACACGCCGTGTTTGGCGAGGGCGTCATCCTCAACTTCGAAGGCTCCGGCGCTCAGGCCCGGGTCCAGGTGAATTTCTCCGAGGGCAGCAAGTGGCTGATGCTCGGGTACGCCAAGCTCGAAGCTATCTAGTCTAACCAGTCGAATAATCCGACCACCGGAGTAGGCCTTTCCTTCACCCAGTGAAGAAAGGGCCTACATCCCATTTCATGGGTCGTCGGAATTTTCAGGCAAAAGATGGAAACATCTTGTCGCTGTCATGCGTCCCTGAACTTGTGCAACATGGCGCGCGTGTAATCCACAAAACGGGAATACCCTTCTATGCAACGTTTTCTCAGCATCGCCCTGGCGCTGTGCATCGGTCTCACCATGAGCCTCGACGCCAACGCCAAGCGCTTCGGCGGCGGCAAAAGCTCTGGCGCCGCGCCGACGCACCAGGCCCGTCAGGCCACTCCTGCCAACCCTGCCGCGACACCGAACGTGCCAGGCCGTGCTCCTGCCGCTGCCAGCGGCGCCTCGAAGTGGCTCGGCCCACTGGCCGGCATCGCTGCCGGTGGCCTGCTGGCCTCGATGCTGATGGGTGATGGCTTCGAAGGCATGCAGATCTTCGACATCCTGATCATGGCGCTGATCGCCTTCCTGGTGTTCCGCTTCATTGCCGCACGCCGTCGCAAGCAGCAGCCACAAATGGCCGCCGCTGGCCACCCGGCCTACCAGCGTGAAACCTTCCAGCAGCCAGCCCAGCCTTCGATCTTCGGTGGTTCCGCTGCGCCTGCAGCCCGTCCGGTGATCAACGCTCCGGCCTGGTTCAACGAGCAGAACTTCCTGGCTGCCGCGCGCAACCACTTCCAGACGCTGCAACAGCACTGGGATGCCAATGAAATGGACAAGATCGCCGAGTTCGTGACGCCGCAACTGCTTGAGTTCCTCAAGCGCGAGCGTGCCGACCTGGGTGACGGCTTCCAGTCCACCTACATCGACAATCTCGATGTGCAACTGGAAGGTGTCGACGATCGCGCCGACAAGACCATCGCTACCCTGACCTTCAGCGGTGTGTCGAAAACCTCCCGGTTCGACCAGGGCGAAGTGTTCAGCGAGAGCTGGAACATGGAACGCGCCCAGGGCGAAAACCAGCCTTGGCTGGTCGCGGGGATCCGCCAGAACGGCTGATCTTGAGGCGTTTGCAGAAAAAACCCCGGGCTTGCCCGGGGTTTTGCTTTTAGCGCACCGTCCTACTAGGGTATAACGCGCAACATTTGCACAAGGTCAGGACAGAGAGGACGCGAACCGTGGAAGAAGTCATTGAACAGCTTCGTGAAGCCAACGAGCCGGTACCGGTACCGCTCGAACTGCCAGACGAAGACACGCTGGTCGAGATCGAAGAGCAGTTGTTCATCAACATCCCGTTCGTCTTCAAGGAATTCCTCCTCACCGTCAGCGACGTGGTCTACGGCAGCCTGGAGCCGGTCACCGTCACCGACCCGCAATCCCACACCTACCTGCCGGAAGTGGCCGCCAACGCCTGGGACGCCGGTGTACCGCGCGACCTGATTCCACTGTGCCAGGACGGCGACGATTACTACTGCGTCGAGGAAGACGGCACCGTGGTGCTGTGGTCCGGCGAGGAAGAAATCGTCACCGAGGAAAGCTGGGAATCGGTCTGGCACTGGGCACGGGATGTCTGGCTGGAAAGCTGAATCGATATCCTTCGCAAAAATAATGGCCTAGAGCCATCAATGTTCGTAGAATCGCCACGCCTTCCTGTGCGTGGCGGGCCGCTACCGCTCCATCCCCTCGGACATATGTCCCGCTCGCACAAGAAGCCTATCCACCCTGTGGGAGATCCTTGGTGGCAGGCAACAGAATTGATGCTGTCAGTAATCGCCTCATCGCTGGCAAGCGAGCTCCCATAGCCACTCCGCTGTCCTCGAGAGCGACGCGGTCCCTGTGGGAGCTGGCTTGCCAGCGATGGCGTCTTCCCGCTTTATTGATCCCGATGTTGCTTACCGGCTGCCAGTCACCACTGACCCAGCTCGAGCAACTCAGCAACCAGAATGCCCACCAGGTCAGCATCCAGCCCACCCGGCCGTTCCCCCTGGCCCTGAGCGAACCGACCGTCAAACCCGGCAGCGCCCGCCTGCGGGTCTACCTGGAAGGCGACGGCCACGCTTGGGCCACCGCGTCGCAACCAAGCCTGGACCCCAGCCCGCGCACTCTGCTGATGGCCCGCCTTGCAGTCACTGATCCACAGCCCAGCCTCTACCTCGCCCGTCCCTGCCAGTTCGTCGGCGCGCCCGCCTGCAACCCGCAGGTGTGGACCGACCAGCGCTTCAGCCAGGCCGTGGTCGACAGCCTCGACCAGGCCCTGAACCGGATCCGCAAGGCGTATGGCAATCGGGATTTCGAACTGATCGGCTACTCCGGCGGCGGCGCCCTGGCCCTGCTGCTGGCCGCGCAACGCAACGATATCGCCGAGGTGCAGACCCTCGCCGGCAATCTCAGCCCGCGGCAGTGGGCGCAGTCGCTGAACCTGACGCCGCTGAGCGGATCACTGGAGCCATTGGACCGCGCCGAACGCCTGCGCCATGTGGCCCAGCGGCACTTCATCGGCGACGACGACCGCACCGTGCCGCCCATCCTGTACCAGCACTACCGGCGCACCCTGGGACCGACTGACTGCCTGGAAGTGGTCCGGCTACCCGGGGTCGACCATGCCGACGGCTGGATCGAAGCCTGGGCGCAGTGGCGTTACAAGCCACTGCGCTGCACACCTCAGTGGTGATGTTCCTTCTGGTTTTCCAGGGTCTCCAGCAATGCGATCTGCATCCGCGTATGCACCCGGATGAACCAGCGCCATAGCAGCGCCACCACGCCGGCCGCCACGACGGCAATCAGCAGCAGCAGCTCGCTGGTCGGCAGGATGCTCGCCGACAGCGCCGAGAGCAGCAGGAAGATCACCAGCAGCGAGATCAGCGGGATCACTTCGGCGATCACCCGGCGTACCCGCTGGGTATGCCGCCCGGCCATTTCCGGCTTGACCCCCATCTCCGCCAGCAGCATCGACAGCGCCTTGAGCTTGCGGTACGCGGCAATCAGGAACGGCAGCGACAGCAACAGCGCCAGGCCCCAGATCAGCGCCTTCTGCTGGCCGATGTCGGCGATCCAGTCGCTCAGGTAGGCGCCGATCTGCGCCGCGAAATAACCACCGCTGAAGAAGATCGCCACCACCAGCGCCAGGTTGACGCCCACTTGCAGCAGGATGCGCCGGATCATCGAGGCCAGCATCGCCCCTTCGCCCTGCGGCTGGATACTGCGCAACCACTCGCCGTACAGCGACAGCACCCGTGACAGACGGCTCGGTACCACCTTCGCCAGCTTCAGCGACAGCGGATCGGCGGCGCGGATCAGGTAAGGAGTGAGCAAGGTGGTGATAGCGGAAACGGCCACTGCCACCGGATAAAGGAAGTCGCTGGTGACCTGCAGGGTCATGCCCAGGGCCGCGATGATGAAGGAGAATTCGCCAATCTGCGAAAGACCCATCCCCACCCGCAGCGAGGTGCGTCCGTCGTTGCCGGCGATAAAGGCGCCCATGCCGCAGGACAGCATCTTGCCCAGCACCACGGCGATGGTGATCACCACGATCGGCCAGATGTACTCCACCAGCACGCCCGGATCGATCATCAGGCCGATGGCGACGAAGAAGATCGCGCTGAACATGTCGCGCACCGGCTCGATCAGGCGCTCGATCTTCATCAACTGGCGCGACTCGGCCATGATCGCGCCGATCAGGAAGGCGCCAAGCACCATGCTGTATTCCAGCTTGACCACCAGCAGGCAGAAGCCGAAGCACAGGCCGAGCACAGTGATCAGCAGCATTTCATTGCTTTCGAACTTGGCCACGTAGGCCAGCAGCCGCGGCACCAGGAGAATGCCCACCACCAGCGCGACGATCATGAACAGCGACAGCTTGCCCACCGTGGAAAACACTTCGCCGGAGCTGACCGTGCCGCTGACGGCGATACCCGACAGCAGCGCGATGATGCCGATGCCGAGGATGTCCTCGACGATCAACACACCGAAGATCAGCTGGGCGAAGCGCTCGTTCTTCATCTTCAGGTCGTTGAGCGCCTTGACGATGATGGTGGTCGAGGAAATCGCCAGGATCGCGCCGAGGAATAGCGAATCCATGGTGCTCCAGCCGAACCAGCGGCCGATCTCGAAACCGATCCAGATCATCAGGACGATTTCCAGGAACGCGGCGATAAAGGCCGTCGCGCCGACCTTGAACAACTTGCCGAGGCTGAACTCCAGGCCCAGGCAGAACATCAGGAAGATCACCCCGAGCTCGGCCAGGGTCTTGATGGTGTCTTCGTCGTGGATCAGGCCGAACGGCGGGGTGTGCGGGCCAATGATGAAGCCGGCGACGATGTAGCCGAGCACCACGGGCTGCTTGAGGCGGTGGAAGAGAATGGTGACCACACCGGCAACCAGCATGATCACCGCCAGATCCTGGATAAAGCTGATGGCATGCACGGCGGGACGCTCCTTACTCCACGACGAAGACAAAAGCGCAGCCCGGTCGTCAGGTGTGACCGGGCCGCGGAAATTTCTGATTTAAATGTAGGAAACGGCCTCACTTCCGGGCCGCTTCCGCAGGTTAACATCGACGCTTCGTGCAAAATGGCCGTGCAATATGTAGAAACAGATCGGCACTTTCCTCGCCGCGAATGGCATGAACCACGTGACGAGCAACCCGCTGTCAGCGTCCCGTTTTGAACATGGCAACCCACATGGGGAAGAAGCGCGAGCACCGCGCCGCCCCGCCTTAGCGCAATCTCACCGTGAGTACACTATGGAACCCGGAAACGCCCAGCTGTCGATGACCGTCCTGATGACACCGGATATGGCCAACTTCTCCGGCAATGTCCATGGCGGCACCTTGCTCAAGTATCTCGATGAAGTGGCTTATGCCTGCGCCAGCCGCTATGCCGGTCGCTACGTGGTGACCCTGTCGGTGGACCAGGTGGTGTTCCGCGAGCCGGTGCATGTCGGCGAACTGGTGACCTTCCTGGCGTCGGTCAACTACACCGGCAATACCTCGATGGAGGTGGGTATCAAGGTGGTGACGGAGAACATCCGCGAGCGCTCGGTGCGCCACAGCAACAGCTGTTTCTTCACCATGGTGGCGGTGGACGACGACCGCAAACCGGTAGCGGTACCGCCGCGCCAGCCGCAGACCAGCGAGGAGAAGCGCCGCTTCCTGCAAGGCAAGCAGCGCCGACTGATCCGTCAGGAGCTGGAGAAGCGCTACCAGGAACTCAAGACCGAGACCGACACGATCTAGGGCTGACATACAACCCTGTGGGAGCCGGCGTTGCCGGCGATGGCGTCAGACCAGACAACATCGTTGCCAGTGCCGGCCCCATCGCTGGCAACGCCAGCTCCCACAAGGATTTCGTGGTACCTAGAGCTTGTGCGCCTCGAAGCGCAGCCGCGGATGCACGATACGATCCTGCGCCCGCACCACTTCCAGCTCGTAGCTGCCGCAGGCCTGGGTTTCCAGCAGCACTTCATGCACGGCCGCAGCGGTGAACTCGAAGGCCGCGACTGGTTCATCCCCCAGCAGCAACCGAGCCAGGAACAGCCCCGCCGTCAGGTCGCCAACGCCCACCGGCTGACGCGGAAACGCCAGCAGCGGGCGCTTCAGGTGCCAGTTGCCATCTGCGGTCACCAGCAGCATTTCGAAGTCATCCGGGTTTTTCCCGGCATAGGCCAGGTGCTTCACCAGCACCATCTTCGGCCCGCGCACCAACAGCTCCCGGGCCATGCCGACACAGTCCTCCAGCGACTGCGCGCGACGCCCGGCAAAGCTGTCCAGCTCCAGCTGGTTCGGGCACAACAGGTCCGCCGCCGCCACAGCCTCCTCCAGCAGGAATTCACTGACCTGCGGCGGCACGATGCAACCCTTCTCCGGATGGCCCATCACCGGGTCGCACAAGTACAGCGCCCGCGGGTTGGCCTGCTTGATCCGTTGCACCACGCCAAGGATCTCCCGACCCTGCTCGGCGCTGCCGAGATAGCCGGATAGAACTGCGTCGCAATTGCCCAACTCACCGATATTGCTAATCCCTTCCACCAACGCGGGAATTTGCCCGGGAGCAAGCACTTCGCCATTCCACTGGCCATACTGAGTGTGATTGGAAAACTGCACGGTATTGAGTGGCCAGACATTCACCCCGACCCGCTGCATGGGGAACACTGCGGCGCTGTTGCCGGCGTGGCCAAACACGACGTGGGACTGGATCGCAAGCAGGTGCGGTGTGCGTTTCATGCGGGACGTCCAAACCAAAGGAATGACAAACAAGGCGCGCAGTATGGCGCCAAATGCCACCTGTACGACAGACCGCAGTGGCAGTTAAGCTGGCACACCTCGTTGGAGCACGTGTAGATGGTTACCCTCGAAAACATCCTGGTGTTGATGGTCCTGGCCACGGCAGGCGCCTGGCTGTGGCACAACCATGGATTGCGGGAAAAGGCCCTGGACCGGGTCAAGCAGCATTGCGCCAAGCTCGACCTCGAACTGCTCGACGGCGCCGTGGCCCTGAAGAAGATCGCCTTCGTCCGCGATGCCAACGGCCGCAAACGCCTGGCGCGGATCTACAACTTCGAATTCACCGTGACCGGCGAGCAACGCCATCCCGGCACCGTCACCCAGTTTGGCGCCCACAGCGTGCAGATCGAACTGGCGCCCTACCCCTTCGAGATCAAGCCGCCGGTGCATGCCGACAACGTGATCGAGATGAAGCAGTGGCGCCAGGAGCACAACCGCTGGCGTCAGTGATTCTCTTGTATGCGGCAGGCCAGCATCCCTTGCTCCAATACCGCATGATCCTGGGCAGTGGCGAAGATCAATTCGATCCGTGAATCCCGCCGCCAGGCACTGTCTTCCCATACCAACGCCTGCCCCGCCAAGGCATTGGCCGATTGCCAGCCGTGCGCCGTGTGCACCACCATCTTGGCCCGCCGCCACTCCAGACCTTGTAGAAATGCCTGTAATAGCGCGCTGTCGAGGCGCTGCCGGGGATGAAAACGCCAGCCGATGCTCCAGCCTTCAGCAGCCTGTTGATAACTACACAGGGGCAAGGTCGGATCTGTCCACAGGGCCGAAATAGCCGGGTTTCCGCTTGGAATGGAATTATCCACAGCGGATTTATCCACTGATGAGGGTGGACCAACAGGCAAGTCACTTAGCGAAATTCGCCCCTGATCGACCCAATACAACGGCACCCGGGGTAGTTGCGAGGTTATCCACAGGCGCTTTTCTTCATCCACAGCGGACGCTTTGTTCAGGACTAGCAGGCCCGCACTATCCAGCGCTTGTTGCTGTGCGTCGGGCAACACGACACCCGCCGCCATGGCCTCGGCATCCAGCACCAACACCGCCGGCTGTACCGCCAGCACCCCGCGCCACGGCGGCAGTTGCAGTTGCGCCAGCAATTGCGCCGGATGACCCAGGCCGGACGGTTCGATAAACAGCCGGTCCGGTCGCGCCTTGCGCAGCAGGCGGCCAAGCCCCACCTGGAACGGCGCGCCATTCACGCAACACAGGCAACCGCCCGCCACTTCGCCCAGACTGATGCCATCGTCGTCGGTACTGAGCAGCGCCGCGTCCAGGCCGATCTGGCCGAATTCATTGATCAGCACTGCCCAACGTTCATTGGCCGGGCGCTGGCCGAGCAGATGACGGATCAGGCTGGTCTTGCCGGCCCCGAGCGGGCCGCCAATCAGGTGGGTCGGAATGTTCTGCAGCATAGGGCGCCATATTGCCTGGGAAACTTCGCCACTATGCTCCGGGCTCACGCCAGCCAGTCAAGCGTCAGTATCAGCCGGCGCTCACCGTTGGCGGGCGAAGGCGAGCGATGGACCAGGCCGGCGCCCTCGTTGCCCAGCCATTTCTCGCCCTTGAGCAGCGCCACGTCACCGCAGGCCAGGCGCTGGACATGGGCCTCATCGACCACCTCGTGCGCCAGGCGACGGCGATCAATCACACCTTCCTCCAGCCACTCGCTGGCCGGGCCGGCATAGGTGGTGATCAGCCGCAGCGGCACATGATCGACATGAAAACGCGGGCACATGGCATTTTCCAGCACCCGCAGGCGCAGACCCACGCTGCGCGCATCGAGCAGGCAGGCGTAGGCGCCAACCAGCCAGCTCAGGTCGGCGATAAAGCCTTCGTAACCGGCCAGGTCGGCGTAGGCGCTGGCGATCCCGTCCAGCACCGGCACCTCGCCATCCTTGCCGATCGCCAAGGTGCGGGCATCAGCCAGCGGCTCGCCGAGCGACAGCAGCAGCCGGGCGAAGTCCTCGATATGCAGTGGCAACCGACGCTGCCAGACCGCCAGGTTGACGCCATCTTGCAGCGCTTCGGTCAGTACCGCCGGCGTCTGGCCAAAGGCCTGGTGCACCGGGGTCAGCAACTCGGCTACGTGCATCAGGCCACCTCGTCTTCGTCGCCGTGCCAGGAGCCGAACGGATCCGGCAGCCGCCGCCAATTGGCGGCGCCCAAGGCCATTTCTTCGTCGTCGAGCAAGCAGGCGTCCAACTCGGCATGCAGCCGCGGCACGTCGATATGCTGACCGATAAACACCAGTTCCTGGCGGCAGTCACCGCATTCCGGGTCCCACTGCTGGAGGATCGCCGCAGTGCTCTGCGGATCCTGCGGCCAGTGCGCCTTGGGCACGAAACGCCACCAGCGTCCGGCAAAACCATGACGCATCATGCCGCCGGCCTGGGACCAGCTACCGGCTTCCTGATATTTGCTGGCCAGCCAGAAGAAACCCTTGGAGCGCAGCAGGCGGCCGTTCTCCCAGGGCTTGTGGATAAAGTCGAAGAAGCGCTGCGGATGCAGCGGCCGGCGGGCCTGCCAGACGCTGGCGGCGATGCCGTATTCCTCGGTTTCCGGTACATGTTCGCCGCGCAGCTCCTGCAACCAGCCCGGAGCGCTGGCGGCACGCTCGAAATCGAACAGGCCGGTGTCGAGGATGTCCTTGAGGTCCACCTGGCCCATCACCATCGGCACGATGCGGGCGTGGGCGTTGAGGCGGCGGAGGATGGCGGTCAGTTCTTCACGTTCGTGGCTGCTGATCAGGTCGATCTTGCTCAGCAGAATGACGTCGGCGAATTCGACCTGGTCGATGAGCAGATCGCTGATCGAACGCTCGTCGTCTTCGCCGAGGGTCTCGCCACGGGACGAGAGGCTTTCGGCGGCCTGGTAGTCGCGCAGGAAATTCAAGCCATCGACCACCGTGACCATGGTGTCGAGGCGCGCCATCTCGGCCAGGCTGCGGCCCTGGTCGTCGCGGAAGGTGAAGGTTTCGGCCACCGGCAACGGCTCGGCGATACCGGTGGACTCGATCAGCAGGTAGTCGAAACGGCCTTCGCCGGCGAGACGGGTGACCTCTTCCAGCAGGTCTTCGCGCAGGGTGCAGCAGATGCAGCCGTTGCTCATCTCCACCAGTTTTTCTTCGGTACGGTTGAGGCTGACGTTGCGCTGCACCTCGGTGGCGTCGATATTGATCACGCTCATGTCGTTGACGATGACCGCCACCCGCAGATTGTCGCGGTTGCGCAGCACATGATTGAGCACCGTGCTCTTGCCAGCACCTAGAAAGCCGGAGAGCACGGTTACGGGAAGACGATCGGGCATGGCGCGGTTCCTCATCAGGGCGGCAAAGTGCATTCGAACGATGCATCGACGAAATGTTACATTATAACAATGCACTTTAGTCAACCGACTGTCCGCACCCTGAGGTGAAGAGATGTTCATGAAGTCATTGAAACGAGGGCTGTGGATAACCCTGCTGTGTGCCCTCGGCAATGCCCAGGCCATGCCCCGCGCCGAATTGGCCAACTGCACGCGCAGCGCCAACCTGCTGGCCTGCGCTGATCGCCAGGGCAGTTACTACAGCGTGCAGACCTCGGGCTCGACCATTTATCTGCGCGGCTACGACGCACCCAGTGCACGGCGCTGGGCGCAAACCAACAGCCGCTACGGCCAGCTGAATTTCTATACCGGTATCGCCAGCGACGGCGAAGCCTGGGTGGGATACAGCCGCAAAGTGGGTTGGACCACCCTCAACCGCGTCTCCAGTTCCAGCGGCCAACGCTTCAGCCTGCGCTGCAATCGGCTGAACGGTTGCCAGTGAGCAACGGAAAAAGTGCTGGCAATCGAATTGTTATAATGTAACGTATTGCGACTTCATTGCTGATGGTTCGCAACATGACCGCCCTGACCCTACCCGATATCGCTGCCCAAGCCAGCGGGCAATCCCTGCCCCTGGACTGGGTCGGCATGTGCGCTATCGCCCTGCCGATCCGCCTCGACCAGCAGCATCTCCACGCCATGGCAGATGCCGGCGTCGATCTGGCTGATGGCAATTCCCGTGGCATCCATATGTCGCGCCTGTATCTGGCGCTGGCTGCGTTCAAAGAGGAAGGACTGTCGGTGCCATTGATCCGTCGGGTGCTGCGGCAATTTCTGGATAGCCATGCCGGGCTGTCCACCACGGCCCACCTGACCCTGCGCTTCGATATGCAACTGGAGCGCCCCGCCCTGGTCAGCACCGAGTCTGGCTACAAGCGCTACCCCGTGGTCATCGAAGCCAGGCTTTCCGACGAAATGTTCCACGTGGAACTATCCACGGACGTGGTCTATTCCTCGACCTGCCCTTGCTCGGCCGCCCTCGCCAGGCAGTTGATCCAGCAGCAGTTCCTCAGCGATTTCGCCAACCGCAGCCTGACCCACGAAGAGGTCCTCGGTTGGCTCGGCAGTCCTCAGGGCATCGTCGCCACCCCTCACAGCCAGCGCAGTACTGCGAAACTACGGATACGCTTGAGGAAGGACTGCAATGAGCTACCCATTCGGGACTTGATCGATCAGGCCGAAGCCGCATTGGGCACCGCCGTGCAAACGGCGGTGAAGCGCGCCGACGAACAGGCGTTCGCCCTGGCCAACGGGCAGAACCTGATGTTCTGCGAGGACGCCGCACGGCGCCTGAACCTGGCATTGCGACGCCTGCCTGCGGTGGCCGGCTTCCAGTTGCGTGTGGAACACGCCGAAAGCCTGCATGCCCACGACGCTGTCGCGCAAAGCCAGTGGAACTGGTAACCGAACGGAGAGACCTCGATGATCCGCAAGAACCCGACCGGCGACCTGCCGGTGATTGCCGAATCCGCCTACATCGATCACACCGCGATCATCTGCGGCAAGGTGGTGATTGGCGAGAATGTATTCGTTGGCCCCTATGCGGTCATCCGCGCCGATGAGGTGGATGACAGCGGCTCGATGCAACCGATCACCATCGGTTGCAACTCGAATATCCAGGATGGTGTGGTGATCCACTCCAAGTCCGGCGCGGCAGTCACCATTGGCGAGTTCACCTCCATCGCCCACCGCTCCATCGTCCATGGGCCCTGTGTGGTCGGCGACCGGGTGTTCATCGGTTTCAACAGCGTGCTGTTCAACTGCGTGGTCGGCAATGGCAGCGTGGTCCGGCACAACTCGGTGGTGGACGGCCGCGACCTGCCGGAAAACTTCTACGTCCCCTCCACCACCCGCATCGGGCCGCAGACCGACCTGTCCCAGTACCCGCCGGTGAGCGTCAGCGCCTCGGAGTTTTCCGAGGACGTCGCCCATACCAATATCGACCTGGTGAAGGGCTACAAGGCGCTGCAGAACGAGTTCTAGGTTCGCGGCTTGACCGTGCCACAATCGGCCCCCAGCCACACCGCCCGGGTGTTCATGCTGCCCTGCTGCTGAACCCCGGAGGCGTTAAACGTGCCCTGGACCTTGGTCAGGAACTCGCGATCGCTGAGGAACTGCGCCTGGCCGGTCCCCTGGGCCTTGGGACAACTGAACTCGAAGTTCCACACCTTGCCGTTGCGCGCGGTAATGCGCTGGGTGCAGCCGGACTGCGGGTCCTGCAGGGGAATGTCATCGGTCTTCACCTGCTCCGGGGTCAGGCACGAGCGCACACCTTTGCCGGCGACGCTGATACCCTGCTTGGCCAGCACTCCTTCCATCATCGCCCGCTGTTCCGGTGGCAGGTTCTTCAGTTGGCCGAGCATGAACTCCATGTCCGGCAGCGGTTTGCCATCGACCTGCATATTGCTGGTGGTCAGTTCCCACAGGCCTGGTTGCAGCATCTGCGCTTGCACCAGGGGGCTCGACAGGCCAAGCAGCAGCGCCAGCGCCGACACACGAATGTTCATCTAATGACTCCTGAAATGTCCGGCCCATTGCCGGCCTGTGGCTTAGACGTCGAAATGCCGTCCGGGTTGCAAGACGGGTGCTGAACATGCTCTGTTAGGTTCTGTATGAAAAGCCTTGAGACGAAGGTCAGGCAAGGCGAAAACAGCCGAGGAAGCGGAGTTTACTGGTTGTAAATGAGCATTCCGAGGCTGTTTTCAACGCAGCATCACCGAGTATCAAGGCTTTTCATACAGAACCTAGGCAACTGCTCGGCGGACGGCACAGGACGTGTATGGATTATCACAGCCCCCAGTTCTTCGCTTACCTGATCGGCGCGACCCACTTCATCGGCGCCATCGCGGCCCTGCATGCGGTGTTCACCGTGCGCACGGCGCAAGGCTCGATCGCCTGGGCGCTGTCGCTGCTGTTCATCCCCTACCTGACCCTGATCCCCTACCTGGTGTTCGGCAGCCGCACCTTCGACGCCTACATCCAGGCACGCCGCCAGGCCAACCAGGAAATGCACGTGGCCATGGCCGACCTCAACTGGCGCCCGTGGGTCGAGGAAGCCCTGGCCGCCAGCAACTCCCCTGCCTACGCCGGCCTGCGCGCCCTGCCCAAGCTCGGGCGCATGCCTTGCCTGGCGAACAACCGGGTCAGCCTGCTGGTCGACGGCAAGGCCACCTTCGACGCGATCTTCAAGGCCATCGAGCAGGCCCGCGATACGGTGCTGGTGCAATTCTTCATCATCCATGACGACGCCCTCGGCCGGCAGATGCATACCCTGCTGCTGAGGAAGGCCGCCGAAGGCGTGAAGGTCTATGTGCTCTACGACAGCGTCGGCAGCCACGCCCTGCCCGCCCGCTACAGCCAGAGCCTGCGCGAGGGCGGCGTGGAGATTCGCGCTTTCGCCACCAAGCGCGGCTGGTTCAATCGTTTCCAGGTCAACTTCCGCAACCATCGCAAGATCGTGGTGGTGGATGGCGTTGTGGGATTCCTCGGCGGGCACAACGTCGGCGACGAGTACCTGGGCAGCAAGCCGCCGCTATCGCCCTGGCGCGATACCCACGTCCAGGTGACGGGCCCGGTACTGGCCTGCCTGCAGGAGTCCTTCGCCGAGGACTGGTACTGGGCTGCGCGGAAACTGCCGCCGTTGATCCTGCCGGAAACCTACCCGGACAACGGCGTGCTCTGTCAGGTACTCGCCAGTGGTCCGGCCGACCCGCAGGAAACCTGCTCGCTGTTTTTCGTCGATGCCATCCAGGCGGCCCAGCACCGGGTGTGGATAACCAGCCCCTACTTCATCCCCGACGAGGCGGTATTCGCCTCGCTGCGCCTGGCGGTGATGCGCGGGGTGGATGTGCGCATCCTCATCCCCTCGCGCCCCGACCACCGCATCGTCTATGCCGCGTCCAGCCTGTTCGCCTTCGAGGCGGTGCGCGCCGGGGTGCGCATGTTCCGCTACCAGCCCGGCTTCCTGCACCAGAAGGTCATGCTGGTAGACGACGACGTCGCAGCGATCGGCAGCGCCAACCTGGACAACCGCTCGTTCCGCCTCAACTTCGAGATCACCCTGGTGACCATCGACGCCGAGTTTGCCGCGACGGTAGAGAGCATGCTGAGCAATGACTTCGAACAGGCGCGGGAAATCACCGCGGAAGACAGCCGCGATACGCACCGCCTGCAGCAGCTGGGGATGCGTATCGCGCGTTTGATTTCGCCGATTCTCTGATCAGCGATAGAGGTCTTCGCGGGTCAGCGGCAGGTCATGGCTGCCATCGGCCTTGGGTTTGACCGCGAGGATCTGGTGCAGATTGATCCAGCCGCGGGAGAACGCATAGGAGCAGCCGGCCAGGTACAGGCGCCAGATGCGCAGGGCCTTTTCCGGGACCATGGTGGCCGCCTTGGCGAGGTTGCCTTCGAGGTTGTCGCTCCAGAATTTCAGGGTCCGCGCGTAGTGCAGGCGCAGGCTTTCGACATCCACCACTTCCAGCCCGGCCTCGCTGAGGAAGCCGCTGATCATCGACATATGCGGCAGCTCGCCGTGGGGGAAGACATAGCGCTCGATGAAGTTGCCGGCGCCACGCCCTACCGGACGACCGTCGGTGTGCTTGGCGGTGATGCCGTGGTTCATTACCAGGCCACCCTCACGCACGGCGCCGAACAGACGCTGGCTGTACAGCTCCAGATTGGCGTGGCCGACATGTTCGAACATGCCGACGCTGACCACCTTGTCGAAACGACCATCCTGGGGCAGATCGCGGTAATCGAGGATCTGCAGGTCGACCTGCTTCTGAAGTCCTTCGGCTTTTACCCGCTCACGACCCAGCTTGAGCTGTTCCTTGCTCAGGGTGATACCGAACACCTTGGCGCCGTATTCACGCGCGGCAAACCGCGCCAGCCCGCCCCAGCCACAACCGACATCCAGCAGGTAGTCACCCGCTTGCAGGCGCAGCTTGCGGCAAAGGTGATCGAATTTATTCTGCTGGGCCTGATCGAGGCTATCGTCAGGTGTCTTGAAGTAGGCGCAGGAGTACGCCATGTCGCGGTCAAGCCACAGCTGGTAGAAGGCATTGGAGAGATCGTAGTGGTAGGAGATCGCCGCCGCATCGGTGGCCTTGTCATGCTTGCTGCGTACCGGCAGCGCCTCCTCTTCATCCTTGAGCAGCGCCTCGCTGAGCTCGTCGCACAGGCGGATGACCTCGCTCATGGTGCCTTCCAGTTCCAGCTTGCCTTCGACGAAGGCCGCGCCAAGCTCGTCCAGGCCCGGATGGGTCAACTGGGAGATCAGGCTCGGGTCCTTGAGCATGATGGTGACCTGTGGCTGCGGGCCCAGATCGAACTCATGGCCGTCCCACAGACGCAGACGGAGCGGAAGATGCAGGCTTTGCAGAACCGAAAGTTGCGCAAGCATGAAGTGAGCCTCCCCATTTATAAGATGGACGTCAAAAAATGAGGGTAGTTCATACGTAGGATCTTTCCGGCTATCGAGACCATAGTCGAGGGCTATCACCAAAACTTGAAACAGAAAGGCTCTTGAATTGTATACAACCAAAGACCCGACCCATTAATCTTGGCGCCATTCGATTCTTCATCCGGGAGCACAAACAATGAAAAGCTACGACGTCATCATCATCGGCGGCGGTCCCGGCGGCTACAACGCCGCCATTCGCGCCGGCCAGCTGGGCCTGAGCGTGGCCTGCGTCGAAGGCCGTTCGACCCTCGGCGGCACCTGCCTGAACGTCGGCTGCATGCCGTCCAAGGCGCTGCTGCATGCGTCGGAGCTGTATGAAGCGGCAGCCAGTGGTGAGCTCGGTCATCTGGGCATCGAGGTCAAGCCAAGCCTGAACCTGGCGCAGATGATGAAACAGAAGGATGAGAGCGTGACCGGCCTGACCAAGGGCATCGAGTTCCTCTTCCGCAAGAACAAGGTCGACTGGATCAAGGGCTGGGGCAAGCTGGACGGTGTCGGCAAGGTCAAGGTGACCGATGCCGAGGGCAACGTCAGCGACTACCAGGCCAAGGACATCGTCATCGCCACCGGCTCCGAGCCTACGCCACTGCCCGGTGTGACCATCGACAACCAGCGCATTATCGATTCCACCGGTGCCTTGTCGCTGCCGGAAGTCCCCAAGCACCTGGTAGTGATCGGTGCTGGCGTGATCGGCCTGGAGCTGGGCTCGGTGTGGCGCCGCCTGGGTGCCGAAGTGACGGTGATCGAATACCTCGACCGCATCTGCCCGGGCATCGACGAAGAAACCGCCAAGACCCTGCAACGCTCCCTGGCCAAGCAAGGCATGACGTTCAAGCTGGGCAGCAAGGTGACCCAGGCCACGCCATCGGCCGACAGCGTCAGCCTGACCCTGGAGCCGGCTGCCGGCGGCGAAGCGCAAACCCTGCAAGCGGACTATGTGCTGGTCGCCATCGGCCGCCGTCCCTACACCCAGGGTCTGGGCCTGGAAAGCGTCGGCTTGAACACCGATAAGCGCGGCATGCTGGAAAACAACGGCCACGCCACCGGCGTGCCGGGCGTTTGGGTCATCGGCGACGTCACCTCCGGGCCGATGCTGGCGCACAAGGCCGAGGACGAAGGCATCGCCTGCATCGAGCTGATCCACGGCAAGCCGCACCAGGTGAACTACGGCCTGATTCCGGGGGTGATCTACACCAAGCCGGAACTGGCCACGGTGGGCAAGACCGAGGAGCAACTGAAGGCCGAAGGCCGCGCCTACAAGGTCGGCAAGTTCCCCTTCCTGGCCAACAGCCGGGCCAAGATCAACCACGAGACCGAAGGCTTCGCCAAGGTCATCGCCGATGCCAACACCGATGAGGTGCTCGGCGTGCACCTGGTCGGCCCGAGTGTCAGCGAGATGATCGGCGAGTACTGCGTGGCCATGGAGTTCGCTGCGTCGGCGGAAGACATCGCGCTGATCTGCCACCCGCACCCGACCCGCTCCGAGGCCCTGCGCCAGGCGGCGATGAATGTGGATGGGATGGCGATGCAGATCTGATTTTCGGGGTGTCAGTAGCGGCCTAATCGCCGGCAACGCCGGCTCCCACAAGGTTGGAGGTGTATACAAAACCTGTGGGAGCCGGCGTTGCCGGCGATTAGGCCAGTCCTGAAAAAGAAAGAATCAGGTCCTGAACCGCGACACCAGGCTCCTGAACTCCTGCGACAACTCCTTCAACTGCCGCGAATCGGCCTGTGCCGACCCGGCCAGTTCCTCGATCAACTGCGCATCCGCCTGGATCTGGATGATGTGCTGGTTGATGTCCTCGGCCACCTGGTGCTGCTCTTCCGCCGCCGTGGCGATCTGGTTGCTCTGGTCGCGGATGGCATCCACCGACGAACGGATATCGTCGAAGCTGTCCCGCGCTTCACGGATCGAGCTGACGCTCTGCTGCGACATTTCCAGGCTGCTGTGCATCTGCTGGGTGACGTCCTGCGCCCGCCGCGCCAGCCCGCCGAGCAGGCCATCGATCTCGCCGGTGGAGTCGGCGGTGCGCTTGGCCAGGGCCCGCACCTCATCCGCCACCACGGCAAACCCGCGTCCCTGTTCGCCAGCGCGCGCAGCCTCGATCGCGGCGTTCAGCGCCAGCAGGTTGGTCTGTTCGGCAATGGACCGAATGGTACCGAGGATGGTGTTGATGTCCTGGCTTTCCCGCTCCAGTTCCTGCATCGCCTCGGTGGCCTGCAACAGGTTGTCGCTCAGCCGCGCGACGCTGCTGGTGGCCTGCTCGATCTGCTGCTGGCCGGCGCTGACATGGCGCTGCCCGGCGTCCGCCGAGGTGGCCGCGTGGCTGCAGGACTTGGCCACCTCGTTGGCGGTGGCGACCATCTCGTTGAATGCCGTGGACACCAGCTCGACCGCCTGGCGCTGGCGCCCGGTGGCGTCGCCCATGTTCGAGGCGACCTGACTGTTGGTTTCCGACGCGGTCTGCAGATCGGCAGAAGCGTGGCCGATACGCTGCACCAGCGAGCGGATGCGCTCGACGAACTGGTTGAACCAGCCGGCCAGCGCGGCGGTTTCATCGTTGCCCTTCACTTGCAGGGAACGGGTCAGGTCGCCTTCGCCCTGGGCGATGTCTTCAAGGCTGCCGGCAACCCCCTTGATCGGGTTGACGATCAGGTTCGAGAAGGCCGCGCCGAGCACCGCGAACAGCACCGCAAGCACCAGGGCGATGACTGCGATGGACCAGGTCAGGCTGGTGACGCCAGCCATCACTTCGCTCTTCTCGATCAGGCCGATGAAGCGCCAGCCCAGGGTCGGCGAGGTCCAGACGTTGGCCATGTAGCGCTTGCCGCCCAGTTCCACCTCGATCAGCCCCTTGCTGGTGTTGGCCAATTGGGCGTAATCACCGCCGAGGTCCTTGATCTGCTTGAAGGCATGGGACGGATCGCTCGGGTCCACCAGCACTGCGCCGGTGTCCTCGACCAGCATCAGGTAGCCACTTTCACCGAGCTTGGTCTTGCCGATGAAACCGGCCAGTTGTTCAAGGGACACGTCGGTGCCCATGACCCCGATCACCTCGCCATTGGCGCCATGCACCGTGCGTACGGTACAGATCAGCGGCTGGTTGCCCCACAGGTAGGCACTGGTGCGCATGACCTTGCCGGGATTGGCCATGCCGAGCTGATACCAGGGCCGCTTGCGCGGCTCGTAGTTCTTCAGACCCGGCTCATCGGGCCAGGCCACATAGCTGCCATCTTCGTTGCGCGCGAAGGAAACGAAGGCGGTGCTCGGATGCGCCTTGGCGTAGCGGGTAAAGCGATCCAGAAGCTGGCGGCTACCTTCCGGCAGCGGTGTGTTCGGTGCGTCTGCGCCGATGTAGACCTTCAGGTCCCTGGCGTTGACGATCTGCGGATCGTCGGCCCATTGCGCGACGTTCTGGGCGATGGAATCGAGGAACACATTGACCGTGTTGTCGATCTGCCGGATCTCCCGGCTCGAGGTTTCCACAAAGCCTTCACGGGCCTGTTGGTTGAGGTTGTACACCACCAGGCAGGCGATCAGCGCCACCGGGATGACGGCGATAACGCCGAATGCACACGTCAGCTTCTTTTTTATATTCATTCGAGGGCTTCCGATACGACGTGCCATGAGCCTGCGCTCATGGGGCTTTGGGATCTGCTCAAGCGCTCTGCTGAGCGTTTCAGCAAACCGCAGAATGGCAACTTGATGTTGCCCACGCAAGACACCGAAAAGGCGCCAGGCCCCCGAATTTACGGGGTTTTTGGCAAAGCTGATCGTATGGACAGGACAGTTTCTTGTCTGTTTTCACTGTTTTTGCATGACAGATCGTTTCTGCTGGAAGCCGTTCGCAACGCGGCCGGCTGTGCCGCGCAACGTCTTGAGAAAAAAGGAAAAAGACCTGGACAAAAAATAATTGTCATCCTTGAGAGGACAGTCATTCCACGAAACCGCTATTTGTGCACGCCAATAGCGACAGTAAAGTGGCCGCCATAACGCCGGGCCCCGCCTGGACCAAGACTCCCCCTCTCGAAGGCGACAACGGAATGACCACATCGACATCAGGCGCCTGGAGCCCCCTGCGCAACACCACCTTCCGCATGCTGTGGATCGCGACCATCGCCTCCAACATCGGCACCTGGATGCACGAGGTCGGCGCCGGCTGGCTGATGACCACGCTGTCCACCAATCCGTTGCATGTCGCGCTGATCCAGGTCGCGGGCTCGCTGCCCATGTTCTTCCTGGCCCTGCCGGCCGGCGCAGCGGCCGATATCGTCGACAAACGCCGCTACCTGTTGCTGGTCCAGCTATGGATGTCGGCGGTGGCCGTGACCCTGGCCAGCCTGACCCTGCTGGGCCTGATGAACGTGCCCCTGCTGCTGACCCTGACCCTGGCGTTGGGCATCGGCACCGCCTTGATGATGCCCGCCTGGAGTGCGCTCACCCCCGAGCTGGTGGGCAAGGAAGACCTGCCCAATGCGGTGGCGATTTCCAGTGTCGGCATCAACGTGTCGCGGGCGATCGGGCCGGCGCTGGCAGGTCTGGTGGTCAGCCTGGTCGGTCCGTGGCTGACCTTCGCCCTCAACGCCATCTCGTTCGCCGGTGTCATCCTGGTGCTGTTCACCTGGAAACGCGAAGTGAAGGAACCGCTGCTTCCTGCAGAGCGCTTCCTCGGCGCCATGCGCACCGGACTGCGCTTTGCCCGCAGCTCCCGGCCGCTGCAGGCGGTACTGGTTCGCGCCCTCGCCTTCTTCCTGTTCGCCAGCGCCGGAACTTCGCTGCTGCCATTGATCGTGCGCGGTGAAATGCACGGCACGGCCGCCGACTTCGGCATGCTGCTCGCGGCCATCGGCATCGGTGCCGTCGCCGGTGCGACCCTTCTGCCACGTCTGCGGGAGCGCATCAGCCGGGATCGCCTGGTCATGCTCGCCAGCCTGGTCTACGCGGTGTTCCTGCTGGTGCTGGCTTCGGTGCGCAACTTCTATGTGCTGATGCCGGCGATGCTGCTTAGCGGCGCGGCCTGGATCGCCGTGCTCTCCAACATGCAGGTCGCCGCCCAGACCGCGGTACCGGCCTGGGTCAGGGCACGAGCGCTGTCGGTGTACATCCTGGTGTTCTTCGGTGCCATGGCCGGTGGCGGCCTGCTCTGGGGCACCCTCGCCAGCCACGCCTCGATCACCCTGAGCCTGCTGCTCGCCGCGGCCGGTCTGACCGTCGGCACTCTCGTCACCTGCAAGGTGGCGTTGCCCGAGACCGAAGCCGAGGAGCTGGCACCTTCACTGCACTGGCCAACGCCGCTGCTCAGCGCCGACCAGGACCAGGAACGCGGCCCGGTCATGGTGACCATCGAGTACCACATCGATCCCGACCAGGCCCACGCCTTCCTTGAAGCCGCCCGCGACCTGGAAGCGATGCGCAAGCGCAATGGTGCCTTGTCCTGGGGGCTGATGCAGGACAGTGCCGAACCTGCCATCTGGCAAGAGTTCTTCTTCGAGGAATCCTGGCTCGAACACCTGCGCCATCACCACCGGGTCACCCGTGGCGAACTGAAGATCGAGGCCCGGGCCAGGGCGTTTCAAACCGACGGTGTGCCGGTGCGGATTCGTCACCTGCTGGCTGAAAGGCATTCCCACTGAATCTGCTTTCATCCCTTTTGCCAGAGGTGTCGCCATGGGTCTTGTCGAGAGCTTCGCAACCAATCATCCGTTGTCACTGCTGGCCCTGAACGTATTCGGCGATCAGCTCGGCCTGCCGGTGCCGTCCTACCCGTCGCTGGTGCTGGCCGGAGCCTTCGCCAGCGAGCAGGGCTCCCCGGATCCCGCGCTGATCGTCGCGCTGGCGATGCTCTGCTGCCTGCTGGCCGACAGCCTCTGGTACTGCCTCGGCGCACGCTTCGGTGACGCCCTCACCCGCCACATCGGGCACAGCTCGCCAAGGATGAGTGCCGCCCTGGCCCGGGGGCGAAAAGCCTACCTGCGGCATGGGCCGGTGGTGCTGGTGTTCGCCAGGTTCATCCCGGGAGCGGGCGCGGTTTCCACCTTGCTGGCGGGGCAGATCGGCATGAGCAAGGCGCACTTCGTTACCTGCAGCCTGCTGGGTTCAATGCTCTGGAGCAGCAGTGCACTGGCTCTGGGCGCTGGCTTCGGCGAAGCGATCCTCCATGCCTTCGACAGCCTCAAGGACTACCTGGAGATTGGCCTGGTGACACTGGGGGCTGGAGTGCTTGCTTTGCTGATTTTCCGGGTGGCCCCCTCGGCGTTGAGGCATGCCATGGGGCGTCCGCTCAGCCGCTAGGTATCGACACTTTCACTTCTCGAAACAAGGTCTCATCGAATGAATATCCAACGCCTCACAAAAGACCTCTCGTTGCCCCTCGGCCTGCTCTTTCTGAGGGTTTCGGCGGCCGTGCTACTGCTGCAGATCCATGGTTTGCCGAAGCTGCTCAACTGGAGCGTCGAGCTGCAGCGGATCGAGGATCCGTTTGGACTGGGGGCAACACTGACCCTGGCAATGGCGGTGTTTGCCGAGGTGGTTTGTCCGCTGTTGCTGATCCTCGGTGTGTTTGCCCGACTGGCTTGCCTGCCGGTACTGGCCGTGCTCGGTGTGGCGCTGGTGGTGGTGCACCCGGAGTGGACACTGGGAGAGGCGCAGTTCGCCTGGCTGTTTGCCGTGCTGTATGCGGGGTTGGCCATTACCGGGCCGGGGGATTGGGTCGTCAGGCTGCCCAAGTCACTGTGATGAAGCGGACGCCAGGGAGAGCCGCGCCAAGCATGGCGGCCTGATTGAAAGCCGCCTTGCCATCTCTCCCGGCGGCTCAGTCCTCGGGTTTTGCTTGCCAGCCCACTTGCTCCAGCGCATGCAGCAAACGAGAGCCGCTCAACGCGGGAACTTCCCTCCCATCAGCCGCATGCATGGTCCGCCCGGCCAGCAGCGCATTGATGATCGCCTCTTCGACCGCTTCCGCCGCCGCCCCGAACAGGGAGGAGATGTGATCGTTGTTGACCATCTCGACCCTGGCGGTCCTGGGCAGGTCGCGACGGTTGTAGTCGGCCTGGGCCAATCCGGTATTGCCCGTGGAGAACGCCAGGAAGATGTCCCCACTGGAGTCATCGGTGCCGCCCCCGGTGCGGGCGATGCCCAGCGAGGCACGCTGGGCCAGTCGCTGGCACTGGTGCGGCAACAACGGAGCGTCAGTGGCCAGTACCACGACGATCGAGCCCATGCCGGGGGTATCCTGCCGGGCAAAGGGCGACGGGATATCGAGCAGTGCCCGCCCGACAGGGTAGCCATCCACGCGCAGTTCCCGGCGTTGACCATGGTTAGCCTGCACGAATGCGCCAACGGTCCATGCGCCTTGCTCCTCCGGCAAGCGCCGAGAGGCCGTGCCGATGCCGCCTTTGAATTCGTGGCAGATCATGCCGGTGCCGCCACCCACGGCACCTTCGGCCACGGGTCCGGAGGCCGCAGCCGCCAACGCCTGCCGGACCAGCCCGGCATCCACATGCTGTCCCCAGATATCGTTGAGCACACCGTCATAGGTCTCCATGACCACCGGCATGCACCAGTACACCGACGGGTCCGCCAGCGTTGCATGCTCGTGGGCGATGAGTGCATCACGCACCACGCCGACACTGTGGGTGTTGGTGGTCGCGATGGGGGTGGTCAGCAGCCCCGCCTCGCGGATCCACTCGAGCCCCGTGGCATCGCCATTGCCGTTGAGCACATGGCAGCCCGCGAAGCACGGCTGGAAACGTGCCGCACCGTCTCGTGGCTCGATCACGCTGACGCCTGTACGCACCGGCTTGCCTTCGTGGGTTGTTTCCAGGCTCGCATGGCCGACACGCACGCCTGGCACATCGGTAATGGCGTTGTGCGGACCGGGTTGGCCAAGCCCCAGGGTGATGCCTAAATCACGTGCTCGCATGCTGTATCTCACTCAGAGTTTTTGGAACGCAGGGCTCAGCTTGCCGTAGGTGCCGTAGAGCACCAGGGACGAAACCAGGATTCCAAGGAGGACGAATATATCGCGGGCGGATGCACTGCCCAGCAATGTCACCAGCAGGTAGCCGGCCCCGATCACCGCCACCATTGCAGGCAGAGGCCACAACGGCATGCGGTACGGATGCTCGCGATCGCGGCGCAGCACACGGCTGAACAGCGCGCACAAGCCAACGACAAGGTAGACGCAGAGAATCAGCAGGACGGTGAAGGACGTCAGTTCCGAAAGGTTCGAGCTAAAGGTCAGCGCTGCTGACGGAACGGCCAGGAACAGCGTGGCCAGCCACGGAGAATCCCACTTGGGATGGATACGGGTGAAGGCACGATTCATTGCCGGCATCCACAGTTCATCCCGACCGCTGCTGTAGATCACCCGCCCGATCTGGATGACCAGGGCAATGATGGCGTTGAACACCGACAGGAAGATGCCTGCGCTGACCAGCCTCGACAGGGTTTCATTGCCATGGGCGGTCAGCAGGTAGCCGATCGGGTCGGGGCTGGCCAGCATGTCTTCCAGGGACGGTGCGCCCACCAGCAGGGCGACCAGGGGAATGACCTCGATTGCGAGCACCAGCACGAGGGACCACAGCACAGCCTTGGGGATACCGCGGCCGCCGCACTTCATGTCCTCGCTGAGAAGCACCGCCCCACCGTAGCCGTTGAAGGAAAAAAGCGCCGTTCCTATCGCACCGACGACCAGGGCCCAGGGCGCCGCCTGCAGGATCCCGTGGTCCACCATCAGCGGATTGATCAGGGTGCTCACCGGCTGCTGGGCATGACCGAAGCCCAGCACCACGATCACCATCAGCGCCGCAACCTCGAGGAACAGGCAAGCGCCGGTGACCCAGGCGTTCAGCTTGATATTCAGGATGCCCAGCAAATAGCTCAACGCGACGATCACCAGCGCCACGGTCTGGCCGTCGAACCCGGTTCCCAGCGCAGCATTGAGGTAGGTCGCGGCGCCTGTCGCCAGGACCGGCGGGATGAACAGCAGCATCGCCAGCACGGTCAGGAAAGTGGCATACCCCGCCATTCCGCCGAATACCCGCTTGGCAAAGACATACTCGCCACCTGCCGCAGTGTGGGCACGCCCCAGCTCGGCGTAGCACAGCGCGAACATCAGGGCCAACACACCGCCCAGGACGAAGGCCCAGATCACGCCGGTGCCGGCCTGGGCGATCGCGAACGGGGCGATGACGAAAACGGAACTGGCGGGTGTGACGGACGATACGGTGATTGCCACCACATCGGGCACGCTGAGCGTGGGCTTCAGTTCAGGGGGAGCATTACGGGACGTCATGTGTTCATCCTCACGTTGTTGTACGAGTTAGGGGAGGCAGAACGGAAATGAGTTTTTTTGCGGGCTCGTTGGCGCGCTTGATGACGCCGACTGTAGGCAGCGGCCTGCGGGTGAACAATTCCCCGATGGGGGTACCCCCGTTGACAGTCACCGGGAATCACGTACCAATGCCGGACCCCAGCAGAGGAATCCGCCGTGGATAGCCTGTTTCATGAAGTCATCCGTCACGCCGCTCTGGCGAGAACCATCGAGCACATCGGCGGCCCGCGCTTCTGGCGGCAATTCATCCTTTTGCTGCGCCAGCTGGTGCCCTTCGACAATGCGCTGGCTATCCACTTCCCCGCGCAAGGCGCACCCCAGGCCCTGGAGGAATACGACGCGGCACCGGCGGCAACGGCCAGTGCGCTGTACCTCGACGGACTCTATCTGCTGGACCCGTTCTACCAGGCCGCTCACGAAGGCCTGGCGAGCGGCTTCTACCACCTTGAAGAAGTTGCCCCGGATCACTTTCGGCAGAGCGACTACTACCTGAACTACTTCCAGGACCATGTGCTGGTCGACGAAGTGCAATACCTGCTGCAGGTGCCAGGCGGCGTCCTGTCGCTATCCCTCGGCATGAGCAGGGCATTCGACCCGGCCGAGCTGGGCAAGCTGGCCCTGGCGAGCGCATGGGTACTAGCCCTGCTGGGACAGCACTGGACCAGGGCCGCCATACCTGATAATCCACAGCCCCACGTCAGCGATGCGCTGGCGAGATTCGGCGAAGGCGTGCTGTCGGAACGAGAGCTCGAGATCGTGCGCCTGGTCCTTCGTGGCTACTCCTCCAAAGCCATGGCGCAGCGCCTGGGCATCTCACCCGAGACCATCAAGGCCCATCGTCGGCATCTCTACGCGAAACTGGATATCTCGTCGCAACCCGAACTGTTTTCACTGTTCATTCGCGGGCTTGGATTTTCCGAGGAGGGCTAGGCGGGATACGACGGCATTGCCCTTTGAAATCTATGCTTGGCTCAAGTTGTTCGCCGCAGGCGAATGGAAAGGAGCGACAAGCCATGTTCAAGATCAGGGACGACCTTTTTGCGGGCAACAAATGGTTGGTGTCGAGCGTTGTTTTCGCCCTGGGTTTTCTAATGTTCCTGGGGTTTTATGTTTACGCCCGGGCGAATGAGCCTGCTGTTTCGGATGGCGTGTTATTGCGAACCGAAGGCAGGTTCGTCGCCATTGCATCCAGTACGCAAAGAAGCACCACTTTCGTTGTAGAGGTGGGTGATTCGGGCAAACTTTTGAAGTTCAGTGCGGTGGAGGGCTACACCAGAGTCCGGAGCGGTTTCAGCAAGGGCATTGGGCAGAATATCGTGCTGCGGCACTATGGACGGTCGGTTGTTGCTTGCTGGATTGACGGTGTCGAGTATTGCACTGCGATTTGTCGTCGGCAGTATGAGTGCGAACTCAATCTGTACCGGGCCAGTATCTCGACCTTCGAGAACTCTCTGTATACGGCGTTTGGGTTGGCTGTTATCTGCCTGGTGGTTTATTTCTTGAAAAGGCAAGGCGCTGATTCAGGGGCTAGCTAGGTCCTTCAACTTGAATCGCTGTGGCCGCCCTCCGTAGGGAGAGCAGCCACAGGTAACCGCTTCTATTTTTTGGTAACGGGCTGATTTCCGACAATAAAGTCTGTCATCTCAGAAGCCTGCATTCCGGGGGTTCTGGAGTCATCCGACAACTCGGTAAAGCTGTCACAGCCAGCAAAATTCCACGCTCACGGCGAGGCAACAAACAATAAAGACTGTCACCTATTAGTATCTTATTGATAAATATAGAAATTCTACATTTCGCCGCCCTCAGCACTCACATCGCCCAACTGTGAATTCGGACACCGGACTCTTCGCACCATCGTCTCCAGATCTCCATACATTCCCAATCCGAGCAGCGGAGGTGGACATCTGCCGTCTTCAATTGGTAACAGTCAAATCGCGCGGCCTCCCAGGCGCGCGACGACACCCGGTAGATCTTGACCGCTGAGCCTAGAAGACCCACGTGTTCCAAGGCATGAATAAGGTACTGAAGGTTCAGCCTGCCACCGCCGTTAGAATTAAACGAGCACAACAGATTGCCTACGTGAATTTCTCGATAGCCTGCAGCCTCGCGCTCAAAGGTAATGTAGCTATACAAATCTCCCCGCTCGGATGGATTGCAGATCACTACAGGCGAAAACCCCTGTGCCAAATACTGGGCACAGGTGGGTGTGTCCACGCTAAATGACCTGAAAACTGAAGCGGTGCCACCGTCGAGAAAATCGGGGTTAAGGAAGAACCTCGCTTCCAGCTCGCGCGTGAGCTGTAAGGGAAACTCCTGCGCGCCGGCCTCAAAGGCTTCCAACTGCGATACCTGAGACAAGCCAATCACCTCACACATCTGGCGCATACTCAGCCCCAGCAGATCCTGCCGCAGAATACGGATGCGGTGGCCAACATCCACAGCGTAACTTTGCGATTCCGGCGCCGCTGGTGCGGAGGGCTTACGGGTGAGCATTCGATCAATCAGTGCTTTAACTATCGCCTGAATTGCGGCCGTTCCTGCAGTTTCCAGCATGGGTCTCATCCTCCGATGGGGTACTGGCTTTGAATATCTATACCCTTGGACGCCCTGGTGTATATGCATACAGCATCTCAAACATGACGCTCGCTTTCCTCTTCGGTCAGGGAAACGAACAAGACGTTTGCAGGGCAAGGTGTGATTTTCGTAATCTCACTTTGATACTACTGAAATGGAAGTCGACCTATGATTACGCTAAAAACTGCCATCATCCATAGCTTAAAAAATTGGCTCATACCGAGTTTGTATGCGAAAGCAGGAATACGCGCCCTCCCAAAAAATCGAGGGGGCATAGTTAAGTCGAGTCGATGTCACCATCGATCCTTTAAAAATAGATGCAGTCAGAAACACATCATAATAGATAAATTTAGACGGCTTATTGACTGCCCCTAGTTAAAGATAGCCTATTCGAAGCAGCGGTGAATTTAATCATCCAAAGTCACTTGAAAGATATAGCGTAAAACCAAATAACGCGTCTACTTTAATACATGAAACTCTTAACGAAACAAAAAAGGAAATAGAGCAATGGATGAACTCGACACTAAAAAAATCCATCTAATAAACCAGAAGCGCTTAACACAAGAGCTTAGATCTTTGCTTCCGAAATATATCGAACACCTTAAGACAAAAGATGATCCTACCTATGAAGGTTCCTTTCATGTTTTTGAGGAAAGCGAGAGGTTGTACGATGCTCTTTTTTCCACCGACTATTCGAAAAGGCACCTAGACTGGGAATTCTTTCAATCAGTGCTCCACGAACTTATTTGCCAAGAAGAAATTTATGACGCCGCGGAAATAGCTAGGCGTGTCGCCACTTTCATTGAAGATTATAAAGACTCGCTAGACTGGGTGGCCATCAACCCCATACGAACACCACCTTCACTATTTAAAATGTTTCGAAATTACTCACTGACCAGAGTAAAAAAATTTGGTCGATTTCATTTGATTCCCGCCACAAAAAGCGCCAAAGAACTTGAGTCACGACTGAAAAGAATATATGGCGTAAAAAATGTATGCTCTACAAGTTTCTCACACAAAAGCGATGAAGGAACAAGTAGTGGAGCATTGAAAAAACTTCCACTCTTGACGTTCGAGGTTCATGGCTCTGAAGAATCCAGAAATGAAAGCTCTGAATCAAAGCGCAGTTATTTCTTCAGCCTGCTTGAGGTTTATGCTGTTCTGAACGGCGGACGACGCAACCCGTGGCCTAGGGGAGTCGAGCCCGTTTACCACTCCTTCTTTGTTGGAAAGAATGACGGGGAAGTAGCTCGGACCACATTAGATTTCCAATGTTTTTTGAGCACCAATCTTTCTGACGATCTTTTTAAATATCTCAGAAAGCATCAATTCGAAAGCTTCGTTAATCAAATATTTTCTCGAAGAGATAAAATATTTTCGAGAATCAGAAGCGCCTTATATTTCTTCACAAAAGGCTTATACACAAACGACAAAGTGCTCGAGTTTGTTAGCTATGTAATCGCTCTTGAGGCATTATTCTCTAGAGACAAAAATACGCCAATAAAAATCACATTGGCAGAATACACAGCGTTACTTTGCTACCCTAAGGCCAAGCGTTTAGAAATGCACAACTCCATAAAAAACATATACGACGTCCGCTCAAGACTGGTTCACACAGGAAAATTTAGACTAGAGCACTCTATGATAGATGAGACCAGAAACATTGCCGCAACTGCGATTTACCACTATTTTAAACTTTACAAGAAGTTGTTAGACTCCAACAGTCATGGTGACATTGAGAATCAGTTATTCGACCATTTGAGGGATTTACGCCTAGGAATAGCTTGAGAATTTAACCCTCGCTAGCACATACAAGCTACCGCTATAAATATCCACAGGGAAATTATGAGTATTTACAAAATTCTGTTTCGAGTCTTGCTCCCACTGAGTATATTGGTCCCCGTGATCATATTACTTCAGTACAGACTGCACATGAGTGGAGAAATATCAAGCGACCCGCAACATTGGGGCGTTTTTGGTTCCATTTTGGGCGGGGTGTTCACACTGGTCGGTGGACTGGCTACGACTCTGACATTGTTATTCTTAAACCAGCAGCAGAAACTAAACGCAGAAGCTATTAATAGACAGGTTAGCACACTAACATTTGATCAATATGTAAAGCATCTAGAGCACTTCAAAATCTTCATGGAAACTGTGGGAAAGCGAAACCGTATTAAATTTTCAGATATAGATAGGCTTTACCATTTTATTTTCCCTGAAAATAGACCTACCTCATGCACGTTTAAAGTAGATCTAAACAAGCCAGGCAAAGAAAATGCACTAGACGAATTATCCAAAAACCTAAAAGACCTAATCTTACATCTTGAAAACCCAAAACAACAGACACCAGCGGAAAATGCGATTATCTGCTTAGCGCAATTACAAAAAACACTAATTATAAAATTCGACGAACATTTCAGTGGTAATGGCAATGTAAAACTAACCAAACAAAAAACAGGACTATTCCTAGACAAACTAGAGACCCAAACCAAAGCCATTGAAAGCGTCGTTGATGAGATAATGTATTTTTCAGGAAATGAAAGAATTTCAGCCTCAAGAAGCATTACGGACTGGTTGACACCAACGAGAGAACTTATAAAAGTAATTTCATATGCAGAGGCAGACACGATAGCCCTAGAGCATTCTAACCGTGGTGCACAGGGCTTATTAAAACTACATAAGCTAGTCCATAGCGCAAATATAATCGAAGAGCTGAAAACTGAAGTTAACAACCTCTACAGTGGCGAAAAACTCGTACAAATGCTCCAATTGGACTATGCAAAATCTCAGGGGCAAAAAATCGCGTCTACTTTAAGAATAATTTCAAATCAGCAAGAAACACAAAATGACTCACTCATTGATGAAGCAAAGGAAATTGTCGTTGAATTTTTTGATTACGACTATCGCTATTTCAACTAAATTTAGCTTTAGCACAAAACACAAGCCAATAATCCAGCGTCGCAAATCAACATAACTCTATGAAAAGTCAAAACGGGCTCGCTGAACCTGTATCACCTCGACCTTATTTCCTATAAGCAGGCCGATTACTACGACCTGGGAAACCAGATGGACCGAACCAATCGGTATCTGGTTCGTGGACTGAGAGATAGATGGCCAGCGTTCAATCCTGACCGCTCAAACGGCAAGCCCAGCAAGCCAAGCAAGGCGAAAGTCGCCGCCGCAAACAGCTTCGTGGCAGGATAGTCCGCTCAGCGTAACAGCGGACTCAGCTATCTCACGGGCAGGTGTCTACTGGACCCGATTATCGTGAGGGACTTGGTACCCCGCGTCATTGCAACGTACAGGTCTTTCGCATCAAGAGAGTCCGCATCCAGGATGACCGCGTGGTCGAACTCCAACCCCTTAACCAGCAGGGTGGTCCCGATGAGTTTTTTGTGGCGTACAGGACGACCCGAATGCCGCATGTCACGTTGATAGATCTTCCCTGCCTCAATAAGCGTCATCCCTTGGTTTTCACCATGCAGCTTCAGAATCTGAAGCAGCCGGTTTAAAAGATCACGCCGGTAGGCTCCGGTTTCAGGATTGGCTTTCAGCTCCAGGAAAAAGCTCATCAGATGTGAGCTGGTGGAGTCTTCAAGGTAAGCATTCGCTGCCTCTAAGAGTGCTGGATGCTTAGTGGTTTTCCGCAAGCCTGTAACCTCGCCACGCTTGGTGCCGGCTGTCAGCACACCAGCTACCCCAGTGAAACACTTCTTCGCAAACTCAACCGCCAAGAGAAAGCCTTTCTGGGTGGTTTTCGCCCCCTGCAACTGCTTGAGAAACGAGTGGAGACCTTTACCCTCGATTTCTTCTATTGAAGAAAATTTCCCAGCCATCCGACGGGCCAGTGCATGTGTCTTGTTCTTCGATTGCTGGTCCCCACCGTGCAGTGCGATAACACTTTCGTTGTGAGCCAGCAATTCATAGAGCGATGAGAATTGCTTGGCCTCCAAGAATTCAGGATCGGTCCGATACCGGACTACACAAGGTGGCCGATTGCCCAGCAAATCTATGTTTTGTCCCGCCTGGATCCTGTTGCGTACGTCTTTGAGCCAAGCGCCAAGCTGCGGATTATTAGCCCAGCGCCAAGGAATGTTCAGCTCACCCAAACATTCGAAGGTGGGGTAAATGCTCGCCTCCCAGTCCACCGGCTTCGAGCCGTCGAAATCAAAAATGGCCAGCATCGGATCACCGAGCACTCGGCAGGGCAGAAATTCGGCCAAGGCGCAAACAAGTGAGTGCTGAAGGTCTGAGCAATCTTGGTACTCGTCGACATAAACACCTGCGTAGGTGCTGGCGACGGCACGGCGAATGAACGACTTCCCAAGAAGGGCGGAGCAACTCACGTATAGCTGATTCCACTGTTCATCAGTCGGGTTGTCTGTAACCCATCCCGAGGTCTTCGGATACGCCAAGCACAAACGCAGTGACCAGCTCGCGATCGTGTCCACCTGGTACATTGAGGACGGCACGCCCAACGCATTCATTTTCGTCTTGATCGAGTTCACACCCGCAAAGGTGTGGGTCAACACGAGTTGTCTACCGGTAGATGCACGCACTGCCAACGCAATGAGTTGCGTCTTCCCATACCCCGCAGGGGCAATGACGTACCCTCTGCCAGCACAACCGTTCAGCTTGATGACCAATTCTTCAGACATGCTCGATCCACGCCCACAGTTGATTGAGCTGGATGGCAAGATTCGTCTTCGCGAACGCCTCGTCCTTGAACGCAGGCCTGATGGCCTTGAACCAGAGATCACCGCGGGTGATGTCTTTGAACCAGTTAGATTTCTTGGCCGTGTCGCCGATCGCCGTCCTCAATTCAGGACTGTCTTTCCAAGTGCCGAGATCGCTGTCGAGTGCACTGCCAAACTTGGACACGACTTGGTCACGAACGGAGTATCCGAAGCTGTCTCTTGCAAGCTGGACGCTCACAACAACATCAGCCCAAGGCAAATCGCGGAAGGCCCGTTGTTCTAGCGAGAGCTTGTCGCTCCACATGAAAACTGTAATTTCCAACGCAGTGAGTTCATCTGCATCAGCTTGGGAAAACTGGTCGTCAGCGTCAGCATCAGCAAATGCGGCGACGTGGTAGTGAAGCGCGTTAAAGGCCTTGGCAATTGCTTTCACCTTCGAGCCCCCACCGACGTCCAGCAACGCCACCCCATGGAACGACAGCGGATCCTTTGAGCTGTCGACCTGATAGTCATCAAATCCACGGAGGAAGCCGACCTCTGTGGCGCCTTCACATACGACGACCTTTTTTGCCAGGAAAGCATCGGAGCTCGAGCGAACCTTTCCTTGCAACCCGTGCTCTTCGAGACCTTTACCCGCTACGGGGGTGACCTGCACCACCCCATCTGCACGGTGTACAACGTAAAGCTCCTCCACGGTCAACTCGCGGAGCACCGTCGGTGAGTGGGTCGTCAGGAAATACTGGCCTTGGTCATCCTCTCTGATGTGTTTGATCAGTCGAGTGATCCGGTGAGGCTCCAAGCCAAACTCCACTTCGTCAAACAGAGTGATGTGGCCTTCCTCAAGCCCGACTTTCTGGATCCCGCACAACAGCATGCGCCTAGATCCAAGCCCCAGCTGCCGCAACGGAATTTCGCCGTCATGCAACACTAGCCCGCCCACCCTCAGATTGATGGAGTTCAGATCCAGATGCGCCTTGTATGCGTCGGTGACCGGTACCCCCAGGAGCTTGGCAATTTGTTGCGACTTCAATGCTGCAGCATCGAAATTCTTCAACGTCTCTGTCCGGTTAGCATCCAGTGACGATCGAGCATTCCTGGAGGCGTCTGCCAACAGTTCATTCAGGCTCTGTGTTTCAGTCAGCTTCGACAGGGCAGTACCCGTGGCCCAGGAAAGTTGCCGCTCGCTGAAAGCCCCGATCAAGCCGACACTGACCTTGTTTCTATCAGCCTGCTTGAACTGAACACCTTCCGGAGTTCGATCGCAGGTCACGACCCATTGAGGCTCAAGGTCCTTCCCAACGGTGAGCCTGACGGTGAGGACGCTCTCCAGGTGATCGTCAGGCTCATCTGCAATCGTGAGCGTGTCTTTGTCCCAACCCCTCAGGTACTGACCGTACTTCTTGAACGAGCAGAAATCATCGACTAGGTCGCCAATTGTCGCCTCAATGACAATGGACTCCTCGATGTTGCCCTTATGGAAGTCAGAATCACTGAGAGTGAGGTTCCACTGGGGATAGAACACATACCGTATCGCGTCCAGAATCGTCGACTTAGCCGAATCACCTTTGCCGATCAGGCAAAAGACGTGCCCCTCCGGTAGGTTCCACTCCAGCTCGCTGATACCTCGAAAGCTCTTGATATTCAGTCTTCTAATCTTCACTGACCAGCGTCTCCTTGAACCTCACCTATAGAAGCAGGGCCAGCCATTTGTGCAGCGCTGATGCTTAGCCTCCCACCACAGTCGATCATGACCATCACCCCGAGCCCCGAAACAACTCGCCATGGCCACCATCATGATGGCCACCAAGATAAGCACGAAACTAGAAAAGCAGCCACTGGGAGGGGGCCGATCCCGGAGAGGGCAAAACAAGTACGCTGAAAGACCAGCGTTTCGCACCGCAAGCCCCAGATCTACCTTTTCAGCAGATTGCTTGAAAACGCGCGGGATCATCAGGACGAAGGCTGTCACCACCCAGCTCAAACCTCCAATACCCCACGTCATGCCAGGCATCGAGCTTGAACCCGACCTGGGGAAACGTCCCGATGTGCTGGAAACCGAGTCGCTCGTGCAGCCCGACACTGCCTCCATTCGGCAAGGCAATGCCGGCATACGCCGAGCGATACCCCAGACGCTTCAAAACCGGCAGCAGCACGTCATAGAGGTGCCGACCAACCCCACTGCGGCGCTGACCCTCGGCGACATACACCGTCACATCCACCGCCCAGCGATACGCCGCACGCGCCCGGTGCTGGCTGGCGTAGGCATAGCCAATTACCCGGCCCTGCTGCACCGCCACCAGATACGGGTAGGTTTGCAGCGTCGTGGCGATCCGCTCCCGCATCTGCTCCACGCTCGGCACTGCCTCTTCGAATGAGATGGCCGTGTTGAGCACGATGGGTGCGTAGATAGCCTGGATCTCTTCTGCATCCTCTGGTCTGGCGACACGAATCTCGATTCCGCTACGCATCCGGCTGCTCCAAGCTGTTCAGATATTCGACTACTTCGTTGACGGTGCTGCGCGCGGTACGGGTGACTCCGATCAGCGTCGCTGAGGCCAGGCCGGTCCAGTCGCCATATCCGACCAGCCAGAGGCGCGGCTCACGAATAGAACGCGAACCGTCCACCTCGACCCTGCCGTCGTCATCCAGCACGCCCAGCGGCAGCAAGTGATCCAGCGCCGGCCGGAATCCGGTACACCAGATCACGGCATCGACCTGGGTTTTCTCACCGTTGGGCCAAGCGACCCCATCCGGCGTGAATGAAGCGAAAGGCCTTACAGCAAGAAGAGCCCCGCGCTCGCGAGCACGAACCACCGAGGGCACCATGACGATATCGCCAAGCCCGCCGACCGGTGCGTCGATAACACGGCCTTCCTGTTGAGCCTTGAGGCGCTCGGTAGCGCGTTCGAACAGCACCCGACCATCAACATCATCTGGCAGAAACGCCGGCTCCTCCGTGGTTACCCACGTAGCGTCGGCGACCTCGGACAGCTCCGCATAGATTTGCGCCCCCGAGTTGCCACCACCAACGACCAGCACCCGCTTTCCTTCGAAAGCCTCTGGTGACTGGTAATGAGCGGAGTGAATCTGCTGCCCCCGGAACAGCTCTGTCCCCGGATAGGCCGGAACATAGGGTTTGCTCCAGGTCCCCGTCGCGCTGATGACGGCACGGGCTTCCCAGTCGCGGTCCTTCGAGCGAACACGAAGGCCACGCCCGGTTCGCTCCACCGACGTGACGCTGACGGGGCGAGCGATTGGAAACCCGTAGCGCGCCTCGTACTGCTCCAGATAGCTGACCACGTGATCCCTATCGGGATTGCCTTCGGTGACTGGCGGCATCGGCCAGCCCGCGATCGAGCTCCATGCGGAGGGCGAGAACAGCGTCAGCGATTCCCAACCATGGCGCCACGCCCCGCCCGCAGCCTCTTCGGCGTCGAGCAGCAAGAACGACAGCTTGGCCCGCTTGAGAAAATAGGCCACCGTCAGCGCGGACTGCCCGCCGCCAATCACGATGACATCGAGTAGTTCGCCTTCGGTGGCCATGGTTTCTCCTGTCTGGCTGGAGCGCTCAGCCTTCGCCGAACTGGTTGATGTAGTTGATGTGCGCCGGCTTCTGAATCGCCCGTGGGCGAAGCGCCTGCACCCATGCGATCGCCTCGCGGCGCGGCATTCCGGATTCGATCAGCAGACGGGCAGCGAACAGCCCGGTGCGGCCGGAGCCGCCCTTGCAGTGGATGGCCAGGGCCTTGTTGGAAGCGAGCAAAGCGTCCAACTGGTGGCGAATCTCTCCTAACCGAGCCTCGAAGCTTTGATCAGGAGCCTGATCATCCTCGATCGGCAGCTGATACCACTCCAAGCCATGCTGCCTGGGCGCGACGCCAAGCTCGGCAACGCCGTTTTCCTGAAGCTCTGTATCCGACATCAGTGTCACCAGCGCCACGGCGCCAGCCTGCTTCAGCGTCTCCAGGCTTTCAGCAAGATCGCTGACCTGCGTGCCCGGGCAGGGTGTGAAAATCAGCGCTCCCGGGGCATGGGGCAGCGATTTCATCGAGTAGGGATGCGACATGCTCATGACCTCAAATGGACCGCTGATTGACTCGCCTGGACAGCTCTTCCGCCGACTCCTTGCGCTCGGAGTAGCGGTCCACCAGGTAATCCTGGCGATCGCGCAGCAGCAGGGTGAACTTGGTCAGCTCTTCCATCACATCGACCAGACGATCATAGAAGGAAGACGCCTTCATCCGCCCGGCGTCGTCGAACTCCAGGAACGCCTTGGGTACCGAGGACTGGTTGGGGATGGTGAACATCCGCATCCAGCGGCCCAGCACACGCAATTGGTTCACCACGTTGAACGACTGCGAACCACCGCAGACCTGCAGCACAGCCAGAGTCTTGCCCTGGGTTGGACGAACGGCGCCCATGGCCAGCGGTACCCAATCGATCTGTGCCTTGAACACGGCGCTCATCGAGCCGTGGCGCTCAGGCGAGCACCACACCTGGCCTTCGGACCATTGCATCAGCTCGCGCAGCTCCAGCACCTTCTCGTGTGAGTCCGGAGCGTCATCCGGCAGCGGCAGGCCGGAAGGATCAAAGATACGGGTTTCGGCACCGAACTCTTCCAGCAGGCGCGCAGCCTCCTGGACCATCAAGCGGCTGAACGAGCGCTCACGGGTCGATCCGTACAGCAGCAGGATGCGCGGTTTATGCGTGGAAGGATCCTTCGGTTCCAGCCGCTCCAGTGACGGCAGATCAAGCAGTTCTGGCTGGACATTGGGCAGATGGTCGTTCATTTCGGTCTCCATTGATCCAGGTCCTACAGCGCGCCGATGCGGGCAAGCTCGGCTTTCAGCTCGTCCTGGCTCAGTTGCGGGAAAGGCAGCGCAATGAAGGCGCGCACGCGCACATCGATCTTCGCCAGCGTGTTCTGGAAAGCCTCTTCGATCTCCGCTTCGCTCCCGCTGACTGCCGAAGGGTCGGCCAGGCCCCAGTGGGCTTTGAGCGATGGGCCGAAGAAGATCGGGCAGGCTTCGCCGGCAGCGCGGTCGCACACGGTGACGACAATGTCGGGAGGAGAGTTCTCGAAGGCATCCGAGGCCTTGCTCGACAGGCCAGCGGTGGAGATACCGGCGGCTTCCAGGGTCTTCAGTGCCCGCTCATTGACCTTGCCGCTTGGGAAGCTGCCCGAGCTCACAGCTTCCATACCCTCGGGGGCCAGGTGATTGAACAGCGCCTCGGACAGGATGCTGCGGCAGCTGTTGTGGGTGCACATGAACAAGACTTTCATCAGGTATCTCCGGTTCAAAAGCTCAGGCGGATGGCCAATGCGGCCAGGGTGGCAAGCAGGATCGGCAGCGTCAGGACGAAGCCGGTGCGGAAGTAGTAGCCCCAGGTGATGACGATGTTCTTGCGGGCCAGCACGTGCAGCCACAGCAAGGTGGCCAGGCTGCCGATGGGGGTGATTTTCGGGCCGAGGTCACAGCCGATGACGTTGGCGTAGATCATGGCCTCGCGCACGATGCCGGTGGCCTCGGCGGAGTGGATCGACAGCGCGCCTACCAGCACGGTGGGCATGTTGTTCATGACCGACGACAGGCCAGCGGCGAGCAGCCCCGTTCCAAGGGAAGCGCCCCAGATCCCGTAGCCGGCAAAGACATTGAGGATCTGCGTCAGGTAGTCGGTGAGGCCAGCGTTACGCAGCCCATAGACCACGAGGTACATGCCCAGCGAGAACACCACGACCTGCCAGGGCGCTTCCTTGAGCACCTTGCGAGTCGAAATCACATGCCCGCGAGCGGCGATCAGGTAGAGGATCAGCGCACAGGCGGCAGCGATGGCACTGATCGGAACGCCCAGCGGCTCAATGGCGAAGAAGCCGACCAGCAACAGCGCCAGCACCCACCAGCCGGCAACGAACGTCGCCTTGTCACGGATAGCGGCTTCGGGAGCCTTCAACTGGTCGAGTTCGTAGGTACGCGGCAGGTCCTTGCGGAAGAACCACAGCAGCATGCCCAAGGTGGCGGCGATACTGACCAGGTTCACCGGCACCATGACCGAGGCGTACTCGCTGAAACCGATGCCGAAGTAGTCGGCGGAGACGATGTTCACCAGGTTGGACACCACCAGCGGCAGGCTCGCGGTGTCGGCGATGAAGCCCGCCGCCATGACGAATGCCAGCGTCGCCGCCGGGGAAAAACGCAGGGCCAGCAACATGGCGATGACGATCGGGGTCAGGATCAGTGCCGCACCGTCGTTGGCGAACAACGCCGAGACGGCGGCGCCCAGCAGGATGATGAAGGCGAACAGCTTGCGGCTGCTGCCCTTGCCCCAGCGCGCCACGTGCAATGCCGCCCACTCGAAGAAGCCCGCCTCATCCAGCAACAGGCTGATGATGATGACGGCGATGAAGGTGGCGGTAGCGTTCCACACGATCTGCCAGACCACGGGGATATCGGACAGGCTCACGACGCCCGCCAGCAGTGCCACAACGGCCCCCAGTGCGGCGCTCCAGCCCACGCCCAGGCCTTTGGGCTGCCAGATGACGAGAAAGATCGTCACCAGGAAAATCAAAAATGCGATCAGCATGACTACAACTCAATCAGCGACGGGAGGGATCAAGCACAAGCCGCAGGGCTCTGCGGCCGCTCGCCCATTTCGGCGAGGCGCAGCGCATCGGGGCTCAACCATTCCTGGTTCGCATCGACCACGCCCTTCAGCATCACGTCCACCCACTGCGGCAGTTCGGGATGCAGTCGGTAGTACACCCACTGGCCTTTGCGGCGATCCATCAGGATTCCAGCCTCGCGCAACTGGGCCAAATGCCGGGAGATCTTCGGCTGGCTCAGTTCAAGCGCGTGGGTAAGTTCGCAGACACAGAGTTCGCCTTCGCGGGCGATCAGCAGGGTCATCCGGACCCGGGTGTCGTCAGCCAGGCATTTGAAAACGATGGGGGGAGTCAGGGCTTCCGGCATGTAGCCTCCTGGAGGCCGCCCACCGGGCGGCTGAAATATCTGGAAATCCAAATATATGCCAATTCAAATATGCGGACTACCGGATATTTCTATCGCACCCATCGGACTTCACCAGAGATAGCTCGCCTCCACGAAGGTCAGCGAGTTCGTTCGCAGGTGCCCCAGGAATGAATCCTGAGGCCCCCGGAAAATGTCGAACCCGGTGCTGACCCGCCATGAATCGGTGATCGCGTACTTCAAGCGACCCCGAAGCATCCAGTCATTACGGGGTTCGGTCCACACGGCGAACAGGTCCAGGTCGGCCTTCGAATCGAACAGTGGCCTGGCATAGCGCAGCGTCAGTCCGTACTGGTCACGGTCCAGTTCGTTGCTGATCAAGGCTTGAGCCGCCTGCACCTGGGCCATCAGGGGATCGTTGGCGATGCTCGATACCGAGCGCAAATGCCGCCAGAAACCTTGCAGGGAAACGGTTTCGCGATCTCCGATGTACCACTCGGCGCCGCCGATCGCCGAGGTGTAGGGCTGCCGGCGTGCCACCGTTGGGTCGGACGACTGTTCGAAGTCCACCCAGGCAATTTCTCCCCGATAGGCCATTTCGCCGCGAACGATCGTGAAGTCGCCGCCGAACATCCGCATGCGGGTTGCATGCTGGCCGAGGGTCACGCCGGCAGTTGTGGCACTGCGCACCGCGAAGGTTGGAAACAGGTCGTGACCATCGATCACGCTGATCGACCAGTCCGCATCCGAACCCAGTACGTCGTACTTCACCGCCACCGTGGGGCGGACATCCGGGTCCTGCTCGCGGAAGGTCACGCCAGGCGTTTTCTCCAGCGGCACCTCGTTGAAGCGGAAACGGTCGAGGACATGGACCTGCAGCTTTCCGGCACCGGCGGCGCAGTCCAGGTGCAGCCCCCAGTTGCCGGTGCGCTGATCCGTTGTCTCCGGGGTCAGGCGCCTGTAGTTGCTGGGGGATACCTGGTCGGTGGGGTTGATCCCGTCGGCCCGGCCCCACATCACCAGCTTCTTGCCCAGTGCAGGGGCGCACAGGGTTTCGCTGCTTTTCACATACAACTCGTTGACCCCGGCATCCTCCCGCCTGCCGTCCAGCCGCTCAGGGGACGACAGGGCCCAGACCTCGCTGCTGAAGCTCAGGCTCTCGCTGGCTTGCCAGTCGAGTTTGAGCTTGGCGCGATTGGAGGAAATCGTGTGGCGGTCATCCAGCATCCGGTTCGATGACCAAACCCCTGCCGCAACTTCACCGGTGACTTCAGGCACATCGGCGAAGGCGCCCACCGAGAAAACCAGGGGCACGACCGCGCCAGCCCACCAGCCGGGGGAAAAAGACCCGCTCATGTCCTCTCCTTAGCGCGAAGCCATGTTGTTCGCCGAGAAGAGGCTGTCGCTCAACGCCTCACCCACCTTGAAGTTGGAGAAGGTGATGGTGGTGGTGTGACCGCTCTGCAGGTTCTTGCCCTCGGTCTTCATGGGCTGCCACTTGCCGTTGGCGGTATCCACCAGTTGGATATCAGTGAAGGAGAACTGCTTGTACGGCTCCCCGCTGACGTCGGCCGCCTCCACATAGGTGGTCGCGAAGTTGTCCTTGCGAATCCAGGTCAGGCGCTTCGCGTAGCCAGAGTTGGTGCGCACGCTGTCCTCGGCGGGCAGCGACTCGATGACGTAGTGTTCGACGCCGTCACGGGTCTCCTGCCTGAGCAGGGTGTGCTTCCAGTCACTGACCTTGTGGCCCATCACGTCGCCGTAGCTGAAGTCGGTACCGATGAAGCTGTCCTTCTTGTTCGAAGCTACCAGACGGCGCACCCGCTTCATCGCTGGCAGATAGACCCACATCTCGTCGTCCTGGGCAGTCCGCTCGACCAGCAAGGTGGTGGTTCCGCGAATATCCGCAGGCGCTTCGAAGCGCACCAGGCGCATGGTGTCCTGCCCGTTGTCCTGAAGCTTCGAGGCCATGTTGGACTTGCGGGTCCGCTGGCTGCCGTCCTTGGTCTGCAGCACGAACTCGGCATCGGCCTTGGAGGTGCTGAAGCGGGTGACCGCCGCGTTGCGCTCCATGATCTCTTTCGCCTCCAGTTCCGCAGACCAGCCGACCTGCGAATACGTCAGGAAGCCGATGGCCGCCAGGATGATCAGCAGCACGGCGCCACGGTCACCGGAGCGGCGCTGGAAGATGAAGCCGGGTTTGAAGGCCAGGATGGCGCTCGGGATCAGGGTCAGGGTTGCGAGAACGCTCGCCAGCATCGCCAGCACGATAAAGGTAGAAAGCCACATATGAACCTTGTAGTCGTAGGAGAACATGAGGACGGCATAACCCCCGGCCACGGCGGTGGCGACGAACAGGCAGGCCTTGCCGGCGGTTTTCATCGCCATTTCCACGGCCTCGGGCAACACCTTGCCCTGGGCCGTGTATTCGCTGATGCGGTAGATGAGGTAGATCGCGTAGTCGGCGCCGATACCAACCGCCATGGCCGAAATCAGCGAGTTGGGGATGTTCAGCGGCACACCGAAGTAGCCCATGACGCCAAACACCAGCGACAGCACCACCAGCAGCGGCGACAGCACCAGCAGGCCGGCGATCACCGAGCGGAACGCGATCACCGACACCGCGAAGATCACGCCGAGGATCTGGGCGATGTTGAGCAGCTTGCTGTGCACCATCACATCGGTGACCGCCAGGGTCTGCGCGACCTCACCTCCGAACGACACGGTGACATTGCCGGGGAAATGCTCGCTCGCGACCTGGCGCAGCTCGTTCACCAGGTGATCGATCTCGGCGTTGCTGTTGGTGCGCAACATGATCGCGATCTTTGCCCGCCGGTACTCGTAATCGACGTGGGCCGAGAAGTCCTCCGGATCCCCTGACATCGAGTAGAGGAACAGGTACTGGGCAATCAGCTCGCGGTCATCGGGAAGTGGCGTCACCGCTCCCGTGTCGCCCGACGCCGCTTCGTGCATGCGCTGGAGGAAGTCGTCGATGGACAGCGTCTTGCCCACGATCGGGCGCTTCGCCGCGTCCGCCTGCAGGTAGCGGATCGCATCCAGTACCCGAGGGTCCTTCACTCCGTCGGCTTCGCCGGTATCGACCATCACGTAGAGCACGTTGGTCCCGCCGGTCTGACTGTTCAGCAGGTTGTCATCACGCTGCAGGGGCAGCGAATCCGAGAAGAAGCTCTTGCTGGAGTTATCCACATGCACCAGCGGCCAGCCGGCAACCGCCACGCCAATCAGCACCACGAAACCGCCGAGAATCCAGTGCCGGCTGTGAGGGGTCACCACCAGGTGAGCGATGCGTGCGCTTAGGCGATCCCAGATCCGAGGTTTAGTCTCGGTATCGATCTGCGCGGCCGATGGCGGCTTGAGGCCGGCTCGCACTGCCGGGGTAAAGGTGAATTCCAGGAGCACGGCCGCCAGGATGCCGATGCCGGTGAAGATGCCGAATGCCCGCACGGTTTCCAGTTCGAACACCACCAGCGAAAAGAACCCGAGGGCCGCCACACCGCCAGCGATCACCAGCACCGGGCCCACCGCCGCCAGCGACTGGATCGTCGCCAGCCGGTTGGCCACCACAGGGTCCATCTGCTGACCGTTCACCAGCTCGATGAAGCGTTCGTAGTAGCGCTTGAGCAACTGCACCGCGTGTCCCGCCGCCACGGCGAGGATCAGGATCGGCGTCGGCGAGTTGAAGATGTCCATCGGGACCTTCATCAACCCCATGATCCCAACACCCCAGACTACCGACAGCAGCGCCGTCACCAGCGGCAGGATCAGCCCCTGGCGGGTCCGGAATGCTTCGTAGTGCAGCAGGCCGATAACCAGTACCGCGATCGGGAACAGCCAGTTGATCCGGTCGGCAAAGACCTCCGCCTGATGCAGGAACACCGGGTTACCACTCATGGAGATCTCGATGCCCGGCGTGTTCTCCTGGCTCAGGATCTGGTGGACATCGGACAGCATCGCGCCGAAGCCGTTGGGGTTCTCCTTGAGCTCCAGCATGATCGTCGCGGTGCGCCAGTCACTGGAGATCACCGTATCCCGATACACCGGGTTAGCGTTGATCGCAGCCTTCAGCTCCTCGATCTGCACCGCACCGGACGGCAACTGGTCACCCAACAGCGGTCTGGCCTCGAAACCGTCGGCGTTGCCGCGAATGCTCTTGGCCTGCCGCGAGGACAAGCTGAGCAGCGTCTGCTTGGTGACCGACGGCGCCGCATAGAGCTTGTCGGTGATGCGCTTCACCGCCTCCAGCACCTGGGGCTGCAGGGCGTCGCCCTGGGTCGGGGTAAGACCGATCACCACCAGGTACTTCGAGCCGAAGATCTTCTCGATGGTGTTGGTCGCCTTGATGTACGGGTGGCTCTGCGGCACCACGGCCGCCGGGTTGATGATGACCTGCTGCTTGGCGGCAAAGAACGCAAAGAACGCCGACAGCGCCAGCACGATGGCGATGACCCACCGCCGATGGTCCACCACCCAGGTCACGTACCGTTCCAGGGGCAGCGAGCTCTTCAGCCCGCTCGTATGAACAGAATCTACCGCTGCGGTTTTCGATATTTGCGTCATAAGTCAGGCATCAGCACGTGAAGGAAGGGTTGGGGCAACATCGCTTTCGTTCTTGGGAGCGATTTGTGCTTTGAGGAGGTGTTTCTGGACCTTCGCCGAGGCGGTGTAGGGGAGCGCATCCACGACGGTGCACCGGTTCGGGCACCAGCCCTCGAAGGCTTGCGCCAACACCGCCTGTAGTTCGGCAACAACGGTATCGGGCTCTGCATCAGGCGCCGCGACCCAGGCCAGAACGCTGCGGCCGCTGCCCGGCTCGCAGATCACCAGCGCCGCATCCGCGACACCCGGCACCTGTCTGGCGCGGTGCTCGACCAGGGCGGAACTGAGGGGAGCGCCACCGACCAGCAGCGAGTCGCTCAGCCGATCGCTGACATCGAGCCGCGCATCGACCTGAAGAGTCGCGAAGTCGCCGGTCGCCAGCCAGTCGTCCTGCTCGGCGCCGATGGCTACCCAGTGCCCACGTACCATGAGCTCGCCGGTGCCCTCGGCCGCGCATTCCGCATCGTCACCACGCACCGCCAGCTCGATGCCGAACACCGGCTGGCCATGTCCCAAGGCCGTCGCTCTGCTATCGAACCGTTCGATGGTGGCCAGCGGCGAGGTCTCGGTCATGCCCCAGGCGTGACACACCTCGACGCCCAGTCGCTCCTGAATGAAATACGCCACCTCGAACGGCAGGCGGGTTCCTCCGACAACGGTCCGCCGCAACGTGCTGAAACGCTGCCCGGTCGCCTGCATGTAGCGAGCAAGCGCCAGCCAGTGAGCCGACACCGCACCCAACACGGTGACCTGATGCTCTTCGATCCACTGGAACCATTGGGCCGGATCACGGGTTGGCGGAGCCAGAATCAGCTCGGCGCCCACCATCGGGCACACGAACGGAGCGCCCCAGGCGCTGGCATGGAAGTTTTGCATCAGCGGCATGACCCGGTCGGCGCCGGTCAGGCCCATGGCGTCCGGCAAGGCGCAAGCCCAAGTGTGCAGCAGCGTCGAACGGTGCGTGTATTCGACGACCTTCGGCGTGCCGGTGGTGCCGGACGAGTAACAAACGTGGGAAAGGCTGTCCTCCGGAAACTGTGCCGACACATAGCCAACCGCCCCCTCGGCGTTGCGATGGGTCATCGCGCGCACCGCAGAGCCTGGCAGCAGCCCCTGAAAAGCCTGAACCGCGCCGGCCGTAGCGGCGTCATGCAGCACCAGCTTCGGACGGATCTGTTGAAGGAAGAGCCCCAGGTCTTCGGGGCAATGCTGGGGGTTGAGCAGGTGAGTGACCACACCTTGGTCGAGCGCCCCGTAAAGCCAGGCCATCTGATCGAGCGAGCTCAGGCCAAAGCTGACGAGCGCATCGCCTGGCTGGAACCCGAGGGCATGGAGTTGCGCGGCGCAATCACGAGCGGTATCGGCCAGATCCGCGTAGGTCTGACGTTGGACGGCGCCATCGAGAGCGATGGAAGTTACTTTCGCTGCGGCGTGCACCCTTGCCGCATGCTTGAGCACATCATGGACATGAAGCGGGAGGGTTTTCACTCTCGCGGTCGGGTGTTGCACGGGTTTAGCAGAGATAGTGTTCATGCGGCCATGGTAGAAATCGCCGCGCTTTGCCCACAATGGAACCGATGTACCATGGCGTCCTGCCACGCCAACTGCTCGGTTCAGGCGAATTGAAGATAGGCCTGGGTCAGTTCATGACGGGGCCGCTCGAACACCTCCCGCGCCTTGCCGCATTCGATCAGCCGTCCCACGCCCTCGACCTTCCAGAACACCGCCACCTGATCGGCAACCCGGCGGGCCTGACTCAGGCTGTGGGTAACCAGGACGATGGTTCGCCGCTGCGACAGGCTTGAGATGAGCGCCTCGATGGTTTGCGTCGAAATAGGGTCGAGGGCACTGCAAGGCTCATCCATCAGCAGCACCTCCGGCCCGAGCACCAGCGCCCTGGCCAGACACAGGCGCTGCTGTTGCCCGCCAGACAGCGCCAGTGCCGGGCCATCAAGGCGGTCATGCACCTCATCCCACAGGCCCACTTCCTTGAGCGACGCCTCGATCCGCGCATCGATCTCGTCCCGCGCCTTGATTCCATGCTGCCGCAGCGCGAACTCAAGATTTTTGCGAATGGAGAAGGGAAACGGGTTGGGCCGCTGGAACAGCATGCCGACCTGGCGGCGCAACTGGGTCGGGTCCTTCAACAGGCGCTTGCCGTCCATCCAGCTGAAGCTGATCGAACCTGATACCGAGCACTCGGGAACCAGGTCGTTGAGGCGGTTCAGGCAGTGCAGCAAGCTGGACTTGCCGCAGCCGGAAGGACCGATCAGCGCCGTGACCGAGTTTCGCGGTACCCGCAGGTTCACCCCCTCGACCACCACCCGCTTGCCGTAGCTCACCGCCAGGTCCTGAATCTCGATATACCCTTCGGCCGCGGTATTCAGGTGCGTAACGGTGCCAGCGATGCTGGGCACGGCTCGCAGCGAGGATTCGAGCGTTGCCGCCCCGGTCTTGTTGGTCATGGTCAGTAACTCCCTGTCGTTGTGCCAGTCATGCGCCGCTGCATCCACCGGGTCAGGGCATGCACTGCGAAACTCAGCAGTGCCAGGAGCAGAAGCAGCGCGAGGGCCGATCCATAGGCGTTCGGCGTGCCGCCGGGTACGTTGGTGGCCAGATCGTAGATATGCACCGAGACACTGCGCCCCGAGTCGAGCAAGGACTCCGGCATCCGGTCCGAGTAACCGCTGGTGAACAGCAAGACCGCCGTTTCGGCCAGGGCCCTGGTCAGCGCCAGCACGATCCCGGCGCAAATCCCCGGTAGCGCCACCGGCACCATCACCCGCAACAGCACGGCCTGCCGCGACAACCCCAGTGCCGCACCACCCGCACGATGAGCGGTGGCCGCCGCTTCCAGCGAAAACGCCAGCGAGCGGGCCAGGGTCGGAAGGATCATGCAGGCCAGGGTCAGGCCACCGGCCAGGATGGAATAACCCAGCCCCAGCTGCCTACAGAACAGGCTGAGACCGAAGAGCCCGAACACCACGGACGGTACGCCGGCCAGGATGTCGAGGCTGCAGCGCACAACCGTTGCAGGCCAGCCGCCGGGTTTGAATCCTTCGGTCAGCATCACCGCCACCCCGAACGACAGTGGCAACGCGGCCGCCAGGCTGACCAACACGATGCCCAGCGTCGAAACCAGGATCGGCGCGATTCCGCCGCCACGACCGGCATCGACCGGACTGGACGACAGGAACTCCCAGCTCAAAACCTGGAGGCCGTGGCCGAACACCGTGAGCAACGGCCACAGCAGCATCGCGATCGCCCCGAGGGCCAGGCCGTAGAGCAATACCGTCCAGGCCAACTCCTTGAGTCGGGCCAAGCTGATCGACTTCATACGCCCATCTCCCGCTGACGCCGGCCAACCCATTCGCCGGCCGCCACCAGCACGCTGACCAGCAGCAACATCAGCAAGCCAGCCACGAACAGCGAGGCCCGGTGATCGCCCATGGCGTAGGGCATCTCCAGCGCAATGTTGGCCGTCAGCGCCCGAACGGGCTCGAACAACGAGGTGGGGACCTGCACGATATTGCCGCAAACCATCAGGACCACCATGGTTTCCCCAATGGCCCTGGCCGCGCCGAGCACCATGGCGGAGAAAATGCCTTGCCTCGCCGCCGGCACGACAATGCGCAGCAGGGTCTGATTCTCGGAAACACCCAGTGCCGCAGCGCCCTGCACATAGGCGACCGGGACCGTCTGGAGGGCTGATTGGGTCAGGACGGTAATGGTCGGGATGATCATCAGTGCCACCACCAGAACACCGGCCAGCAGGCTGGCCCCCGGAGGGCTCCACAGGTTGATGATCGGCACGATGGCACTCACGCCCCAGAGGCCGTAGACCACCGTCGGCACGGCCGCACTGAGCTCCACCAGATTGCGCATCAACCGCGCCAGTCCGGTGGGTGCCTTGAACGTGGTGACCAGCGATATCGCCAGGCTCAACGGCGTCGCCACCAGCAGCGCCCCGACCGTCAGGTAGAGGCTGGCCACGACCATCGGCGTCATATTGAAACTGGCATCCCTCGGCCACCAGCCTTCGTCGGTGAAGAACCGGGTGAAACCTCCCTTGCTGATCAGCGGGAGCGCTTCACCCAGGAGAAACGCGACGATCAGGAACACGATCGCCGCCCCGAGCAAGGCCAGCATGGTCATTGCCGACCAGAACGCCCATCCGCGCAGCGCCGACGGCGGCGGTGAGATCGACTCAACGATAGGTAGTGTCATGAAGCGGCCCTCGCCAGCAACGCCGGCCGTTATTTCACGACCGGGATGAAGTACATCCGCGTGACGAAGTCCTCGGCCTGCTTCGATTGCGCATAGGCCACGAAGTCCTGGACCTGCTCATTCAGCGGCGTCTTGTAGACCAGGTTCAGGTCACGGCTGATCGCATACTGCCCCGAAGCCACGGAAGCGGTCGAAGGCACCTGGTCACCCATGGGGATCAGGCGAATGGCCGCGCCTTGCCCGGCTTCGTATTCCGCCGAGCCGATGGAGACGTAGCCCACAGCGGCAGGCGATCCAGCAACGGTCTGAATCCCCTGCTGGTTGTCGCCGATGATGACGTGGGCCTTGATGTCCTTGTAGGGAATGCCGAAGAAGCTGCTGAAGATCTCCAGCGTGGAGCGGCCTTCGGCCTTGCTCACCACGGTGATGGGCGCGTCGTCGCCGCCTACTTCCTTCCAGTTGGTGATCTGGCCGGTGTAGATCCCGATGACCTGCTCCTTGCTCAGCCCGGCAACCGGGTTGCTCTTGTTGACGATCATGCCGATGCCGTCCTTGGCGATCAGTGCATGCTCAAGATCCTGCTCATCGGGCTTGAGGTCGCGAGAGACCATGCCAAGCACGGCGGTACCGCTGCGCACATCCATGATGCCGCGTGCACTTCCGCCTGCCTGCACCTCGATGCGAACGCCCGGATGCTCCTGCTCATAGGCCTTGGCCAGCTCGCTGATCAGTGGCGCGATAGTGCTGGCACCGACGACGCTGACGCGCATCGACTTGGTGTCAGCCTTCGGTTCTGCTTCGCGGTTACAGCCAGACAGGCAGAGCAACGCCCCCAGCATCCACAGCGCAGGCACACCAACGTGCCGGGCTGCCCAGGTTCTTGTTTTCATCATGTTCCCCAGCTTCTTCCATGAAACGCACCGAGTGACCGATGCGTCGTGATCTGACTCATGGTAGGGGGTAGCGGCCTGGGCTTTGAATAGAAGCTATGTACTATGGCTCGGCGCCAGCAGCCTCCCGACAATTGTCGCGGCAAGGGAATGCCCTTGAAGCCTAATGGGAGGACAAGAAATGCAAGAAGCATCTGTCGGCACTCAGCCAACTTCACACGCCCCGATCGACCTGCGCTCCATCAGCCGCCGCGAAGTGCTCGGCACCGAGCACAACAAGAGCGACGGCTACTTCAACCTGCTGGCCTACATCGCCTCGAACGCGATCGCAGGCGAGATCATGGCGGTGGAAAACTACTCGGAAATGGTCCCGCTGATGCCGGACACCGAGAGCAAGATCGAGACCGTCAAGCAGGCCCACGAAGAGTCCAAGCACATCCAGATGCTGGCCAGTCTGGGCAAGCGCCACGACTACAACGTCATGCGCGAGATCGTCGAACCGCAGTGGTTCAATATCCGTCGGCACTTCAGCACCGCCGTGCAGAACAAGGACCTGGCGGCCTGCCTGGTGATCCAGGACCTGATGACCGAAACCATGGCCATCGTGCTGTACCGCACCCTGGTGCGTCAGGGCGACCCGGACACCGCAGCACTGGCCAACAAGATCCTCGACGACGAGCTGGAGCACCTGGAAATCGGCCTGGCGCGCATCCGCAGTCTGATCGCCCAGGATCCGGAAGGCGTCCACGAGAGCCTGAAATGGGCTCACCACCGCGTCATGCCTGAGCTGTTCAGCATGGTCAGCACCGGCTGCCACTTCCTCTGCGACCGCCTGAACATCGATTGCGCTTCCCTATCGCTGGGCGACCTGAAGACCGACATCGACGAAATCCGCATCGAGGCGCTGGATACCTACGTCGAGACCCTCGACAAGGCCGACTTCGACCCGGTGGTAACTGCCGCCCTGATCGAGTCGATGCAGACCTACGGCGGTACCCCGTCCTTGAACGCAGGGCTGGCCAACGCCTAAGCGTTGTTCCAGCCCGCCCATCAGTAACGGCGGAGCTTGTATGTCCGATAACACGACCTTAGCGCAGGGTGTTCGCGCCTTCTTCGAGTTCCTGCTCATGGATGGTGCCCTGCTCATCGGGCTTTTCCTGCTGGTCACCTGGTCCGTGGTGATGTTGCAGCAGAAGATGCCCTTTCAGGCGACCCAAGGCTCGCTGCTTGGCTCATCTGGCTGGCGTTCGGCCTTTGCCGCCAGCGTGGGCGGCGTGATTACCCCGTTCTGCTCGTGCTCAACCATTCCCGTGCTGAGCGGCATGCTCAGGGCGGGGGTGGGTTTCGTTCCGAGCTTCGCCTTTCTGGTGGCGTCCCCGGTGGTCAACGAAGGCGTCTTCATCCTGCTGTTCCTGACCGTCGGTTTCATCCCTGGGGCGGTGTTCATCATCGCTGGCCTTGCCCTGACCTCGGCTGCCGGCGTGATCGCAGGCCGCCTGGGCATGGCCAGGCACGTCACCATCACCCCGGCGCCACAGAGCAGCGCAACCTTCCTGGGGCAGAAAGTCGCCGCCTGGCCGGGCTGGCAACCGGCAAGCCGCTTCGCCTGGCTGGCCGCCAAACAGGAACTGCGCACCGTAGCGCCGTACCTGCTGGTCGGCCTGCTGATCGGCGGCCTGATCTACGGCGCCGTGCCCAAGGACATGCTCATGGGCCTCGTCGATCGCTTGCCGGCCGCCTGGCTCTATCTCGCCTGCGCCCTGGTCGGCGTGCCGCTCTATATCTCGCCCATCGCAGCACTGCCCATCGGCTTCGCGTTGATCGAGAAGGGCTTCCCGGTCGGACCGCTGGTGACCTTCCTCGTGGCCGCGATCGGCACCAGCCCGCCCGAGGTGATGCTGCTGTTCAGGCTTTTCAGACTCCCGCTGGTGATAGCCCACACCCTGACCGTCGTTCTCTGCGCCCTGGCGCTGGGCCTGGCCGTCGCTCTCGTGCTGTAACCACTCAATCAAGAGGGACAAGACATGTTCGGTTTCTTCAACAAGGCCTCGGACGCAGATATCGCCCAGGTCAAACGCGCGCTGGGCAACGATGCCGTAGTGGTGCTCTCCGCCAGTTGCTGCATGCCCGGTACAAACGAAGTCGATGAGCAGATCGAGAAAGCTGCGCAGGCGGCTCTGGCTGCTGCCAAGCTCGACTGGCCGGTGCTGACCGTCACCGTGACCACGGCACAAACCATCCTGCCGAAGATCACCTCCGAGCTGAATGCAGCCGAAGGAGCGCTGGCTCAGCAGGTGTCCGAGCTGTTCATGGCCCACGGCCTAAGCGCATTCCCGATCGTCATCGTCGATCAGAAACTGCTGTCCTACGGCGGCGTGCCTGACCAGGCGATGATTCAAGGCGCGTTGCCCACTACCACGGTGCCCAACGTGGCAAGCGGAGGAGCCCGATGAACACGCCTCTCCAGACCGCACGCCATGGAGGGCGTGTCTTCCTCACTGGCGGTACCGGTTTCCTGGGAGCCTTGATGGCCGCCCAGATGCTCAGCGATGGATGGGCGGATCATCTGATCCTGCCGTCCCGCCGCGAAGTGGAAACCGGCAGCATTCCCGAGGAGGTCCAGCGCGAGCTGTTCGCCCTGGGCAAAAACCCGGACGACGCTGCCGGACAGATCACCACGGTTCACTGGCAAGGCGCCGAAACCGCCACGGTCGAGTTGCTGGAAAACACCCTGCGCGCGGGCAAGGTGGACACCATCGTTCACTGCGCTGGGTGCCTGGACTACTTCGACAACGACGCCCTGCAGGCAATGAACGTCGATTTCACCGAAAGGCTGACCATCGCGGCCAAGCGGGCCGGTGTGAGCTTCTTCATTTTCGTATCCACCGCGTACTCGGCGGGTTACTCCGGTGCACCCGTACCCGAAACCGCGCTGAGCGAGCCTGCCAAGGATCCGACCAACTACACCCTGACCAAGCGCGCTGCCGAGCGGGTCGTGGCTGAATGCGGCATTCCGTTCCTCGTCGTGCGCCCGTCTATCGTCATCGGCAGCTCGGTGGACGGACGCTACAGCGGCAAGCGCTATGGCCTGTATCAGCAGTGGATGGGCATCGAGCGGCTGCTGTCGGACCGGCACCACGCCGAGCTGCACACCGTGGCCACTGACCAGGCGCTCAACCTGCTGCATCAGGACGTGTTCCAAGCCAGTATCGCCAGCATCTTCCGCTGGGTGCCGGCGGGGGAATACGTGAACCTGGTGGTGGACGACCAGACCAGCCCGTCCATGCGCGACCTGTGGCGAGTCTTCTGCGAAGTCACCCGGCCCAACACGGTGATCTTCTACGACAGCCTGCAGGACGTGGACCTCAAGGCCATCAACATCCGCCAGCGCGGCTACCTGACCTTCGCCCAGACCAACCTGGAGATCGGTGCTTACCCATGGGCGTTCGATCGCCAATGGCTGCGGACCTTGCGCGAGCATGGACTGCACTTCACCGAAACCACGATGGAAACGCTGAAGGTGTGCCAGGACCGGTTCGTTCGCTCCTCCCAACCCATTCAGCGCTATCTCGAACGCTTCGCTGCGGATCTGCCGGCACGTACCGAGTTCCGCCACCACCTGGACACCCTGGACCTCGCCGCCAATGAACATGCTTGATACCGCAGCCACAAGGCTGGAACCCTGGCAGCGGGAGCTGATGCACATCGCGTCCGTGGTAGGCGACGATCTCGACCGTGAGGCCAATGGCGCCGACTCACCGCGCACGCTCTGGTGGGGCGGCGCGTACTCCGATCTGCTCGCCATGTGCGCCGATGCCTTCCGTGGCGAACTGCTCATCGCAGACCAAGAACCGAGATCCCTGCGCAAAAGCAGAGCGCTGGTCGCCAATTCCCGTGCCGTTCGACTCTTGGCGCTGCCGGACCTGTCCCGCGATGCCGGCGTGATCGAGACGCTGCTCCAAGGCGCGGTGCTGCGCGACATCGACGGCTACCTCGCCCTGGAGGAAAAGCTGCGCTTCGGGATCGAGCGTTCTCCTGCCGTAGCCACAGGCTGGGCCAGCCGGATCGTCATGGACTTCACCCTGAACCGGGTCAGCGCCGAAGCCGAACAGCAACTGCTGGCCGAGGCCTTCCGGGCACTCAGCCTGACCGGCTCCGTTATCTGCGGGGTCCTGGTGAGCGACGAGCCATTGGCGTCCCTGCACAACGTCCGCTCGGCGCCGGCCGGTGCACCGCTCAGGATTCCATCCGAGACCGCCGTCATTGCTGCTTTCGAACGCGCGGGTTTCCACGGGATAACCCTGCACTGGTCGGCGACGGCCTCTGAAGCCATCGACAGGATCGGTGATGCTGAAGTCCGGATGTGCACGGTCCAGGCCTACAATGGCAAGCAAGGGCCTTGCTGGGAGCTGGGTCAGGCCGTCATGTACCGGGGGCCGTGGAGCGAAGTCCGTGACGACGATGGCCACGTGTATCGGCGCGGGGAGCGGGTCGCGGTGTGTGCCAAGACCTACGACCTCATGATGCGGGCACCCTATGAAGGTTCGTTCCTCGGGCTGCGCAGCGTGAACGAGCCGCCACTGGCCGAAGCGGTGCTGTTCGACTGCAATACGCCGGCATTGAGAGACCCGAAGGTGACCAAGGGGCTGGCACCGTTTGAAGGCGCCCAGGCAGCGGCCTGCTGCTCCTCTGTAAGTGGATGTTGCTAACCCGACCTTACTGAGCCTGCACCTGTCGCGGGGGTATCCGTTTGCCCATATAATCGAGAAAAATATGCTTATCAGAAGCCTGCTTTCAGGCTTCTGGTGCGCTCATGACGGCACGGAGAGCGGAACATGGAAAAGTTCGAAAACGGCTGGGAAGTGCTTGGTAAAAGCATCGAATCGCCACCACTGTCGGACCTTGATGTGGACTGCGTTGCTGTCGGTATCGCCTCGGTGAATGGCCCAGCGGTTCACTTCGAACAGTTACTCCTCCTGCAAGGCGAAATCCACGAAGAGCCAGAAACCCTGCAGAGCCATTGCGCTTCCCTCGTCGCCCTCTGGGCCGCAGTCAAAGCTCCCTCATTGATCGATCTCGGAAAATGCACCTGCATCGGCCGCCGCCTGTTCCTGCAGGAGCCAACGCTGGGCAGGCGCTTTGCAATTGATGCCACTCCGATCAGCGACAACCACCTCCTATTCGCGGTGATCAGTTCGACCAAGCGCTGGAGCGATGTGGAGACCATCAAGGCCATCGTGGCTGACCTGGTCCGGCAAGCCAATGAGCTGCACTCGTCCAAGACGCCGGCCTACGTTGCTCCACAAACCCAGGAAAACGAGGAACTGGACTGGTACCAGTTCACCGCCCGGGAGCTTGAGATATTGAAGCTGGTAGCCAGCGGCATCAGTAACAAGCAAATCGCCCGCGAGCTGGGGTCGAGTCCTAACACCGTACGCAACCAGATCCACGCGCTTTTCCGCAAAGCCAAAGTGACTAATCGGACTGAATTGGCACTTCGGGTTGCTGCGGCGATATAAGCGAATTGACGCCACGATCCGGTGGGCACCGTTTACCGAGCTGAAACAGGTATCCCGATCCCGTAACTAGAAGGGAGAGTCGCTTACCTCATACTCGGCAGCGTCCAGCACCAGTTCAGGCTCGTCCTTCAGAACGTCCTTTGGCATCCGCCCCCCGAGGATGGAGTTCGACGAGCCAAACCAAAACGCCATCCCCCAGCCATCCTTTTTGGCAGCCAGCGTAGCGATGACAGGGATCAAGCCGGGTCGAGGGCAGTAACCTTCCGCGGGGTCGAAAGCGTAGATAGGGAAGTAGTCGATGCCTTCATGCTGGAGGGCGAAAACTTTCCCCGCACGCCGCCATTCACCCACCTGGGAACACTTTAGATCTGGGTTCAACTGAGCGAGCTCGGCAACCTGTTGAACGGTTAGCCAATCCCCGCTCTGCAGAATGCGTGTCTTTCCCTTGGCCAGCATGGCGGACTCGCGTTGCTGGGTCGGCCGTACAGGTTTCTGAGAACTCATGATAGGTTCCGAGCCACGCAGTCACAGGATCTGAAGGCCAAGTATAGCTAACCATGCCTGGCGGTCGCCTGATGAACCGCGGCTGCGGATCAAGTGGTCCGGGAAAATCTGCGCTTGATTCAAGATGCGCTCAACCCGTGCATCGAGCTCTCACCTAGAGGATTTGGTCTGCTGGCTTCGGAACGCCGGCTCAATCTGCTTCACTGCTTCGCGTTCCTCTGTGGTCTGGGACAAGGGAACAGGGGCCCAAAGTGTTGTCGATTCCCAAGGCGGGCATGCTCGGGGTCACAGGACCCCATCCATCTGCTCCAAGTCGAGGAGCAGCCGGGAGTGATTCCCGTGCCTTCTCGGGTTTAAGTTGACGCCCTTTACCTCGAGGAAGAGGAGGGTTGCAACCCGGATAGATCACTGGCCGATAATAATCCTGGAATGGGTAACGTAAGAGCTCTTTAATATCAATGCATGTCCAAGAATTTACTCCAAGACGATAGTCTTCCTCTACATAGTGGTCAAAGTCATGACTACGAACCCTATAAGTACTCCAATAGGAGTCTATCGATACCGGGATAGGCTCTAAAAACAAGCAATCATCCAGAAATTTATCAAAGCTTTCGTACACGACTGCTAAGGCATCAAGCAATTCATATGCCCGCCCATTAACCAAGATAACCTCGTATGATAAGCGCCAACCTGACCGAATTTCTTGTATGAGTTCCTTGGTATCGTCTCTTAAGCGCGGGCAGATAACTTCAAAATCGATATTTTTTTTGAGCTTTTCGTGAAGCAGATGGAGAGCCGTTTCCGCGGGAAGGTGATGCCCAAGGGCGCAGATTCTTTCAAAAAATTGGGCCAACCGCAGAGCCAGCGGATCCTTGTTTTCCTTGGGTTTCGCGTCGCCCAGGCTACGCCCAGCACAGCCGCTCCACATCACGTGGGGAGGGTGACCATCGCGACAGAACGGCTGCCCACAGAATTGGCAGCGGGAGATCAAATGGACATTATGCTTAGCGCAAACTGTTACATGATGATGAAGACGTCTCCAGTAAGAGTAACCTAGCAGCTGGATATCTTCATTCACGCACAATGGACAATAAGAAAGGGTGTTTTCAAAGGAATCAAAGCAGTGAGAAGAAAATAAGAACTCTGAGCCTGAATACGAAAAGTCTTTCGTCAACACGCTTCGGAAAGGGTAAGAGGTGTGCATATGCACCAGCTTATTAAATCCGTAACAACCTCGCCACCCCATAAAATCTGCAATCTGTTTCACCTCCCAGCTATACCAGTTTGATGAACGCAGACGGAGCTTTTTAAGATTATTTAAACCAGGATTTTGTACCTGTAGGAAAAAATGTCTTTCAAGGTAGGAACGGAGCGATTCATCAGGTTGGATGCGCAACAGCATGGCTGGCCAGGTTCAGTGGGAACAGGAAAGGGGCAGGAAGCCGGGCGACGGGCCTCGCAGGAGGCGATGAGGAAGGGCTCACCGACTCCTGCGACAGTTTTAATTCTCCAGCGACAGTTTTAATTCTCTAAATCCACGGGCTTAATTGTCGGAAACCACACTTACTCGACCGTCACCGATTTCGCCAGATTGCGCGGCTGATCCACATCAGTACCCTTGAGCACGGCAACGTAGTACGACAGCAGTTGCAGCGGAATGGTGTAGAGAATCGGCGCCAGGGCATCGGCGATATGCGGCATGGCGATGACGTGAGTCCCTTCGCCGTTGCTCATGCCCGCCTGTTCGTCGGCGAAGACCACCAGCTGACCACCGCGGGCGCGGACTTCCTGCAGGTTGGACTTGAGCTTTTCCAGCAGTTCGTTGTTCGGCGCGACGGTGACCACCGGCATGTCGTTATCCACAAGCGCCAGCGGGCCGTGCTTGAGTTCGCCGGCCGGGTAGGCTTCGGCGTGGATGTAGGAGATTTCCTTGAGCTTGAGGGCACCTTCCATTGCCACCGGGAACTGCGCACCGCGACCGAGGAACAGGGTGTGGTGCTTGTCGGCGAAGAGCTCGGAGGTCTTCTCGATAGTGGCGTCCATCGCCAGGGCTTCGCCCAGGCGAACCGGCAGGCGGCGCAGTTGCTCGACCAGTTCGGCTTCGACGCCGGCGCCCAGGGTGCCACGCACCTGGCCCAGGGCCAGGGTCAGCAGCATCAGCGAGACCAGCTGGGTGGTGAAGGCCTTGGTCGAGGCAACGCCGATTTCCGGGCCGGCCAGGGTCAGCAGGGTCAGGTCGGATTCGCGCACCAGCGAGCTGATGCCGACGTTGCAGATCGCCAGGCTGCCGAGGAAGCCCAGTTCCTTGGCGTTACGCAGGGCGGCCAGGGTGTCGGCGGTTTCGCCGGACTGGGAGATGGAAACGAACAGGGTGTCCGGCTGCACCACCACCTTGCGGTAGCGGAATTCGCTGGCGACTTCGACCTGGCACGGGATACCGGCCAGCTCTTCCAGCCAGTAACGAGCGACCATGCCGGCGTGGTAGCTGGTACCGCAGGCGACGATCTGGACGTTGCGCACCTTGGCGAACAGCTCGGCCGCTTTCGGACCGAAAGCCTGGACCATGACATGGTCCGCGCCCAGGCGGCCTTCCAGGGTGCGCTGGACCACGGTCGGCTGCTCGTGGATCTCCTTGAGCATGAAGTGGCGATAGGCGCCCTTGTCGGCGGCTTCCGCGCCTTCGTGGTACTGCACGGTTTCACGTTGCACCGGGGCACCGCTGGCGTCCCAGATGCTCACCTGCTCGCGGCGGATCTCGGCGATGTCGCCTTCTTCCAGGTACATGAAACGGTCGGTGACCTGGCGCAGGGCCAGTTGGTCGGATGCCAGGAAGTTCTCGCCCAGGCCCAGGCCGATCACCAGCGGGCTGCCGCTGCGCGCCGCAACCAGGCGATCCGGCTGCTTGGCGCTGATCACAGCCAGGCCATAGGCGCCGTGCAGCTGCTTGACCACGGCCTTGAGTGCATCAGCCAGGTCGGGAATGGTCTTAAGGGTGTGGTGCAGCAGGTGCACGATGACTTCGGTGTCGGTTTCCGAGCTGAACACGTAGCCGAGGGACTTGAGGTTCTCGCGCAGGACTTCGTGGTTCTCGATGATGCCGTTGTGCACCACGGCCAGCTCGTCGCCCGAGAAGTGCGGGTGGGCATTGTGCTCGGTCGGCGCACCGTGGGTGGCCCAACGGGTGTGGGCGATACCCAGTTGGCCAACCAGCGGGTCGGCGGCTACGGCAGCCTGCAGTTCGCTGACCTTGCCGATACGGCGGCGGCGCTCAAGGGTGCCCTGCTGGGTGTAGACGGCCAGACCGGCGCTGTCATAGCCGCGGTATTCGAGGCGCTTGAGGCCTTCGATCAGAATGGCGGTGATATTGCGCTCGGCGACGGCGCCAACGATTCCACACATAGGTCAATGCTCCTGGCTGATAGCGGCACAAATCACGTTGATGCCGCGGGCTTCAATCTGTTCGCGTGCCTCATGGGGCAGGCGTTCATCGGTAATAAGGGTGTTGATGCTGCTCCACGGCAGCTCGAGGTTGGGGATCTTGCGCCCGACCTTGTCCGACTCGACCATCACGATCACTTCCCGCGCCACCTCCGCCATGACCCGGCTCAGGCCGAGCAACTCGTTGAAGGTGGTGGTACCGCGGACCAGATCGATGCCATCGGCACCGATGAACAACTGGTCGAAATCGTATGAACGTAGCACCTGCTCGGCGACCTGGCCCTGGAAGGACTCGGAATGCGGGTCCCAGGTGCCGCCGGTCATCAGCAGCACCGGCTCGTGTTCCAGTTCGCTGAGGGCGCGGGCGACATTCAGGGAGTTGGTCATCACCACCAGGCCGGGTTGCAGGCCCAGTTCGGGAATCATCGCGGCGGTGGTGCTGCCACTGTCGATGATGATCCGCGCATGCTCGCGGATCCGCGCCACGGCGGCGCGGGCAATGGCTTGCTTGTAGAGGGAGACGGGCTGGGCCTGATCGGCGATCAGCTCCTGCGGCATGGTCACCGCGCCACCGTAGCGGCGCAACAGCAGGCCGTTGGCTTCGAGGGCGGCGAGGTCCTTGCGGATGGTCACTTCGGACGTTTCGAAACGCCTGGCCAGTTCATCCACGCTGACTTCGCCGCGTTCGGCGAGCAGGGCGAGGATGTTATGACGGCGTTGCGGAGTATTTCGTTTCGACATTCGGAGTTAAGTTTCGATTCGAAAGATAATGGTGCAGATCAAAACCTAAAGCTTTCATTTGGTCAAGCGACAATTGGATAAAAGGCGATGTGGATAACACTGTCCACATGGCTGGTTTATCCACAGTCGACTTCAGAAATGAAAAAGGCCGACTTATGCACAGAGCAGGTCGGCCTTTTGTCACGCTGTGAATATCTCAGCTCTTCTTGATCTTTTCCGGACGCTTCCAGCCGTCGATATTGCGCTGGCGCGCACGGCCCACGGCAAGCTGGCCGGCGTCGACATTCTGGACGATGGTCGAACCGGCAGCGGTAGTGGCGCCGGCAGCGATATCCACAGGGGCGACCAGCGAGTTGTTCGAGCCGATGAACACGTCTTCGCCGAGGACGGTCTTGAACTTGTTCGCGCCATCGTAGTTGCAGGTGATGGTGCCGGCGCCGATGTTGGTGCGCGCGCCGATCTCGGCATCGCCCAGGTAGGTCAGGTGGCCGGCCTTGGCGCCCTCGCCGAGGTGGGCGTTCTTCAGTTCGACGAAGTTACCCACATGGGCACGGGCGTCCAGCACGCTGCCCGGACGCAGGCGAGCGAACGGACCGGCATCGCTGCCCTCGCCCATCACTGCGCCTTCCAGATGGCTGTTGGCCTTGACCACCACGCCCTTGCGCAGGGTGCTGTTCTTGATCACGCAGTTCGGGCCGATCTGCACGTCGTCCTCGATCACCACCCGGCCTTCGAGAATCACGTTGATATCGATCAGCACGTCGCGGCCGACGGTAACTTCGCCGCGCACATCGAAGCGGGCTGGATCGCGCAGGGTCACGCCGAGGGCCATCAGGCGGCGGGCTTCGCGGAACTGATAATGACGCTCCAGTTCGGCCAGCTGCCGGCGGTCGTTGGCGCCCTGCACTTCCATCGGGTCCAGCGGCTGCTCGGTGGCGACCACCAGGCCATCGGCCACGGCCATGGCGATGACGTCGGTCAGGTAGTACTCGCCCTGGGCGTTGTCGTTGGACAGGCGACCCAGCCAGTCGGCCAGGCGCGCAGCCGGGACGGCGAGGATGCCGGTGTTGCCTTCGCGGATGGCTTTCTGCGCATCGCTGGCGTCCTTGTGCTCGACGATGGCAGTGACCTTGCCAGCGGCATCGCGGACGATGCGGCCGTACCCGGTCGGGTCGTCGAGGGTCACGGTAAGCAGGCCGAGTTGCTGGTCGTTGACCTTGGCCAGCAGGCGCTGCAGGGTCTCGACTTCGATCAGGGGCACATCGCCGTAGAGGATCAGCACGGTGTCGGCGCTCAGTGCCGGCAGCGCCTGGGCCACGGCATGGCCGGTGCCGAGCTGTTTGTCCTGGAGTACGAAATTCAGATCGTCCGCCGCCAGGCGTTCACGCACCAGGTCGGCGCCATGGCCGATCACCACATGGATGCCCTGTGGCTGGAGCTGGCGGGCGCTGTGGATAACGTGGCCGAGCATGGAATCGCCGGCGACCGGGTGAAGTACCTTGGGCAAGGCGGAACGCATGCGCGTGCCTTGGCCCGCAGCGAGAATAACGATATCGAGAGACATTGACTGGCTACCAATCCTGGGTGGTCAGCACTGTGACCGGAAGAAAAACGCGGAAAAAGAAAAAGGGTAGCCGAGGCTACCCTTTAACTCAATCGCTTCGCAGATGACCGAATCAACGGCCCTTGCGAAGTTGCTGGACGGTACGCAGCTGGGCTGCGGCCTCGGCCAGACGGGCGGCGGCGGCCGAATAATCGAAGTCCGCGCCTTTTGCATTCAGGGCATTTTCAGCAGCTTTCACTGCTTCCAGAGCCTGGGCTTCATCCAGGTCACCAGCACGTTGCACGGTGTCGGCGAGAACCTTGACCATGCTTGGCTGGACCTCAAGGAAACCACCGGAGATGTAGTACACCTCCTGCGAGCCGCCCTGCTTGGTCAGCGTGATCGGACCCGGCTTGAGGTTGGTGATCAGCGGCGCGTGGCCTGGGGCGATACCAAGATCACCCAGGTTGCCGTGAGCTACCAACATCTCGACCAGACCGGAGAAGATTTCTCCTTCCGCGCTGACGATATCGCAATGGACTGTCATAGCCATTTGCTTGCCTCGACCTGATTAGCGCCCCTTTCGGGGCGCCGGGATTACAGTTTCTTGGCTTTCTCGATCGCTTCGTCGATGCTGCCGACCATGTAGAACGCTTGTTCTGGCAGGTGGTCGTAGTCACCTTTGAGGATGCCGCTGAAGCCAGCGATGGTGTCTTTCAGGGAAACGTATTTGCCTGGAGAACCGGTGAAGACTTCTGCCACGAAGAACGGCTGGGACAGGAAGCGCTGGATCTTACGAGCACGGGCAACCAGTTGCTTGTCGGTCTCGGACAGCTCGTCCATACCCAGGATCGCGATGATGTCCTTCAGCTCTTTGTAGCGCTGCAGAACGTACTGAACGCCACGAGCGGTCTCGTAGTGCTCGGTGCCGATCACCAGCGGGTCCAGCTGACGGGAAGTCGAGTCCAGTGGGTCTACCGCTGGGTAGATACCCAGGGAAGCGATGTCACGGGACAGTACGACGGTGGCGTCCAAGTGGGCGAAGGTGGTCGCTGGCGACGGGTCGGTCAGGTCGTCCGCAGGTACGTATACGGCCTGGATCGAGGTGATCGAACCTTCCTTGGTGGAGGTGATGCGCTCTTGCAGAACGCCCATCTCTTCAGCCAGGGTCGGCTGGTAACCTACTGCGGAAGGCATACGGCCCAGCAGTGCGGATACTTCGGTACCGGCCAGGGTGTAACGATA